>ERZ507073.1-NODE-1-length-340259-cov-12.197452_pt1 | contig 340259 bp, 335 predicted proteins | sample MGYA00512290_ERZ507073 | MGnify/ENA metagenome assembly ERZ507073 | reverse complement strand
TTTCATGCCGGACGGCTTTTTGCGTAATGTGATAGATCAAATATTATTTTTTCTGATTTGTAGGCTCCGAAAAGCCTTGTATTTACAGTGTTCCTAATAGGAGGTAATCATATGAAGACGACATGGTGAAATACGCGGAAAAGAAAGACAAGTCCCGCATCAAGGAGTGCTTCCAGTCCATCCCCCGTCAGTTAGCCAAGGAAAATAAGAAATTCCAGTATTCTGTTGTCCGAAAAGGCTCCACAGCTGCAAAATATGCCGGGAGCCTGCAATGGATCGAGGATGCGGGAATCATCTCCCGCTGCTATAACCTCTCCATTACCGAACTGCCGCTAGACGGCAACGCTGAAGAGGACACTTTCAAGGTATATATGCGCGATATGGGTCTGTTCGTCAGTATGCTGGAAGACGGCACGCAGTATGACATTCTGCAGGGTAATCTTTTCGGCTACAAAGGTGCCATCTTTGAAAACCTGATTGCCGATATTTTTACAAAGATGGGACGGAAGCTCTATTATTTTCACAAGGATTCCGGCTTGGAAGTAGATTTTGTAATCCGCTACAAAGGCGAGTGTACGCTCGTGGAAGTAAAAGCGGCGACCGGCAACATCAAGAGTACAAAAACGATTTTGAATCATCCGGAAAAATATCACGTCAGCAGCGCCATCAAGCTTGGAGACTATAATGTTGGTCGCATGGGGCAAGTTCTGACGCTTCCATTGTATATGGCATTTCTGCTGAGGGCACTGTAATAACTTTCTTTTCATTTAATTTAATATTGGCTGATTTCAGAAAAAATTGCTTATCGCGCAGAGATTCGTATTATAGCAATCGAATACATCTGTATATCTTCCATCGAAAAAGGGTTCGCGCAAATTCTAATTTTTTGACAAAGGCACATTCTCCAATACTTGCCACATACAACAGAATAGATTTGCAAATAAAACAGTCAACGCCTATGCAGATAACTACATAGCCGAGGGATTTTCACTATGAAAGCCCCTCGGCTTTTTTATGTCAGAATGTAGGTGAAACATATACCATATATCCCGCCGAAAGTGGTGGCAAACACCTATAAAGCCCTCGCCGTCAGTATCGGGTTATGGGATAAATGCTGAAAACATAAAAACTTTGTTTTTATTTGTTATCCGGTACAAGTAAGCTCCCATATACTTGCACCGCGAGGTGGTAATTTGGCGCACAGAGAATTTATCTATATCGGTAAACCGCTTCCAAAATTGGATGAAAAGGAGCATGCCGCTTTCTTTCTGAACTTGCAGAAAGGCATCCTCCGCTCCCTAAAGCAGCGAAATCTGCTGACACCCGCTCAATACCAAGAGTGTTTAGCCGAACTGGGAAAAAGAGAAAGCAAAAATCAAATTCGGAATACCATAAAACAGAAACATTCATTGTGAAAGAAAATTTCACCGATTTTTACACAAATATTAAATTGCCATTGGGAATCGGAGCGTGACACCGATAATAGACTCACAACTTGGTATATTATGAATCTATTATGCTGTGATCACGGCATTTCGGGACTTCAGATAGATATCAATATCGTGGTTGATATACTGATAGCCCGTTGTGTGAAGAACATCGTAAAACTCGTTCAAGTAGTCAAATACGCCATACTGGCGAAACAATTCTGCCGTCTGTTTGCCCGTCAGAGACTTATATGCTTTATAGTTTTCGAGGCAAAACACCGAAAAAGCAGCTTCTTTGCTCATGCTTGCTCCTCCTTACACATCGGGAAATTCAATTTTCCCCGTTTTTTCTTCCTGCTTAAAAAGCAGATACAGCATACCCGTACTGAATCGTTCTCGCCGCCGGTACCATTCAAAAGCATAAATTTTTAAAATATTAACATGTAAATTTCAAAATTGTGGACCTCTATAATAAGCTGATTCTTCTATTCTGGATCTTTCAAATGCATCGTATTCCTCTGGATCAAACCCTTGAAATTCGAAATACTCTTTAACACTGTTGTATGGTAATTTCTGACCCAATTCAGTCATAATTTCTAAATAGCAAAGAATCATATTATTGGCAGCAACTGCTGAAAAATGAGGATCTTCTTTTGAATCCATCAAAATTTCTTGTATAAACTGCATCAAATACACATCGAAAAAATCCAAAATATAAAGAAGTTTATCTTTATTTATAGTAATTTTTTCTTTACGGTCCCACATAAATTACAGCCCCACATTCTTCACATACTTGTTTTTCTAATCCAACATTCATACCATAAAACACACACATTACACTTCCTGGTAGTAGAAAATCGTTGGCTACACCTACTCCTGTCAAATCATCTGCCAATAACAATGCTGTGGATTCATAACAATGTCCTACCCACCTGCGCACAGGAAGTTAGTACAACGACTATAAAGATAGCAAACATCGATATACTGAGTCGATTTATTTTAAGATTCCCTTCAATGCAGAGATTTGTTGCGATTTTCGCCCATTCTTTTGCCAATAAATGACAATCGTAAGCATTATCAAGAAACACATGATAATCAAAACAATTATTGTGGGTGTCTCGCTACTGTATTGCGCAGTACAATCGTATAATATCGTCTCTCTCCCCGTGTTGTCTATTTTTACCATCTGGGTATATTTGTACCCTGATAATAACTCGAGTATTGGTCTGCCTTTTTGAATTTTGTAAGTTACGCCAGAAATCTCGCATGTTGTTTTGTGCTCTAACTTTTGAATACTCGTTTCGTTTGTTGCTCTGTCAGGGTTAACCGCTATGCACGAAACCAATTCTCCATCTTGCATAACAGTCAGTAAAGAATCACCTCGCACAAAGTAAATTTGAATGTCGTCTCCGCACCACTGTACATAATAATTGCCATATGTTTGAAATTCAAATGCCTTTAAAATTTTTCCGCTTGTGTCACAGACTGCTATTTTCTGTGAGCTAAATGCCAATAGAATTTGATTTGCAACGTCAAAACTTACGATTTTTCCCATATTCTCCGTTGGCTCAATCTCCCGAAAAGAAATAGAATCATAAAACTCTTTTGCATCGGAATCAGAATAATAATCCCCAGAAAGCGCAGCCTCCGCTGGCATGCATAAAAGCGAAAAGGTCACAGTCATCAATAGAAATACTAGAACTTTGCTTATTCTTTTCATAGTCACACTCCTTTTATGACTTTATCTTATTCAGCAATTTAAATATATTAAACACAAACACATTATTTGTATCGCTCCAACCAGTGTGAATTTCTCCACCTGCACCCGTTCCTATACCTATGAAGCTACCTAATCCATTATAAAAGCGATTCTTTTGTCCCGGAACAGGGAGCGCATACCAATCTCCTCCACCGCCTATTGCTAATGCCCCGATAACTGGTTCTGTAATTGAAGCTCCTGAATTATATTTTCACTTCTCCATTCTTAATTTATAGTTCGGTCAAAACACCACCGTTGAATCCATATATATTTTCCTTTTTGTATCCGTATAAAGACCCAGGCAAACTGATATGCGGTTCAAAAGTGAACGCTTCGACAGCGGACAGTTTTTCCGTGTTTCCTTTTTCAATGTAGATACGGTGTTTTTTATCCTTAACTATGGAATGACCCAAATTTCCAAGAAAATCAAGGTTGACGTACCCACGAGCTTTAATCTGATCGTTTATGTAGTAGAACAGCGCCTCAAAATTAGTGTTCTCATTCACGAAACCAAGCATAGCTTCATGCAGATAGACTTCCATTTTAAGACCATTTCGCCATTCATCATTCTGTATTTGCTCTACGTCTTTGACGATCTTACCGTTTTCTACAATCAGAGTTCTTGCGTAATCGCCCCAAATGCAGTTGCTCTGTGGACTTAAATCTATTGTAATAATATCGTTTGGCTCAATTATGTGGTCATCTGTTTTATACTCACGACCGGATACGGATACAGTAGTCTTATCACCGGCGAAAACAAAAGCGCCTACATCCCAATACCAAAAGGAATCCGCACCGTGGGAGAGCATATATTCCTCACATAGTTTACGAAGCTCAATGAGCGTCATGCCGGGCACGATAACTTTTGAAGCATGTTCAATAGTGGCTCGGTTCAAGTTTTGCATTTCATGAATAGTCATGTTTTCCTCCCAAAATCCAGTGTCGCTATTTGTTCAGCATTTCAATTAATTCATATTTCAGACTTCGGTTCACCAAAATCACGGATAATCCCGCCGTCAATACTGTCATCGCTGCAGGAATGACGACTTCCAAAACGCCTGTGTTCTCTGCATCTTCTGTCTCCACCGCATTTTCGTCGCGCGCCCAAAGGCTGTATTCCGTGCTGAATGTGTGCTCGTTCTGCCCGGTTAAATCGAGCGTCTGCACTTTGTCAAACAGCACTGAACTGCAAACTGTGCCCAAAATCACCGCCACAGCGCTCAAGACCACTACGCCCGAAACAAGCGACACGCGGCACTGATTTTTGCTCATACCTAAACTCCGCTCGATTGCCGTGCGCTTCTTCTGTTTTACGATGAAGAAATAGAGCAGCAACACCAAAATCGCCAGTGCCGAGAGCAGTCCTGCCGCGAACAGAATGATCGCCACGTACCGCATATTAAGTAAACCGCCGATGATCTGGCTGTACCCGTTGTCGTCAAACATGATCTCCAAATTTTCCCGAACCTCCGCCGGAACATTTCGGTTATACGCTGCCATGTAGTCGTCGACCGTGCCGTTTGGGATTTGGAAGGAGGTCGTCGCGCGCTGCATCGGTCCGCTGTCTACGATATTGCCGGCAAAATCTGTCTTGACCGAATTTGCGGGAATGAGGAACAAATTCAGCGCCATTTCGATGGAGCCCGCCGGTTTTCCGTATGTGCCCACACTGTAATACGTGCCGATGATCTCATACTTTGCCGTCCAAAACGGCGTGTATGCCCGGTTCTGTGCGTTTAAAAGCGAAAACGTGCGCAGGCCGCTACCGTCGCCGAACGTCCTATGCGGCGAATCTTTTTCGTTCACGCCGTAAAGCGGCAGCTCCACTTTATCGCCGATGGAAAGCCCGTTTTTCCGCGCGAATTCTTCGGAAACAAGACATACCGCCGCACCGTTTTCGAGGTCTTCCGCGGAAAACGTCCGCCCCTCCCGCACATACACCGTGCGGTCGTGAAAGCTCGGCAGCAGCGCCGTATCTGTAACCGGCAAAACGGGCGCGGTCGTGTCCCACATGGAAAGCGCCTTTGAAAGCTCCAGCCAATATTGCCCGCGCTCGGTCTCGTAAAAGCCTGCCGTCACTTCGTCAAATGTCCGTGTCTGCCTATCGCTTTCAAGCAAATTTCCGCCTGCGTCGCACTGTGTGGAGCGCTCCGCCGCGATCAGTGCGTATTCAATGGAGCTTTTCGCGTTTTCGTGGTGATTGACAATCACATTTGTATACGCCACATATGTTTTCCCTGCCTCCAGTGGCGCGGGATTTTCCGTCCAGTGGTCGCAAACGTAAATTTCGTATTCGTTGTTCTGATTTTCCGCTTCCGGGTACAAAAATCGCTGCACATACACTTTTATGGGGTGATCCGGCACCGCCGTTTCGGCAGGCGTGAATTCGACCACCGGGTAAAACAGCGCCGTGCCGCCGTCGCGCACCGCAAGCCCCTGCAAATCCGCAAGGTAATACGGGCGTTTTTCAGGCGCTTTCAAATAATTCGCGCCGTCAAAATCCAGAACATCAGCAGAGATCACCGAATCATATACGGGTTCGGCTTCGCTATAATACGCCCCATCGGCGGCATCCCACCCCGTGCGCATCTGCGTGCGGTTCGGTTTTTGCTCTACCGTGCCAAGCGTTGTGAATTGCTTTTCCACAGCATCCATTTGCGCCTGCGTCTGTGCCCACAAATTTGCCCCCAGCACCAAAAGCGCCGTGGCGGCGGTCATCAGGAGGAAGAATAGCACAGCTTTTACCGGCGTGCGAAGGAGTTGTTTGAGGCTCTTTAACACTCTACCGCCAGCCTTCCGTCCTGCATTTTGTAGACGATGTCCGCCTGCGCCGCGATGCCCGGGTCGTGCGTAACGACGATCACGCAGTAATTTTCATCCTGCACGAGCTTTTTCAGCAACTCAATGACGATCTTGCCGTTCTCCGTGTCGAGGTTGCCCGTCGGCTCATCTGCAAGGATGACTTTTGCGTCGGACGCCAGCGCCCGTGCGATGGCAACGCGCTGCTGCTGCCCGCCCGAGAGCATCGCCGGCAGCTTTCGCGGGTCAACATCCCCAAGGCCGACCGAATTTAAAAGCTCTTTGGCTTTGATTTTTGCCTCTTTCGTCGGCTTTTTTGAAATTTGCATCGGGTACATGACGTTTTCGAGTATGTTCAAAGTGGGAAATAAGTTGAAAGACTGGTAGATCACCGTCACATTTTCGCGCCGGTGCCGTTCGCTTCCGATCTCTTTCAGCGTTTTTCCGTTCGCGATAATCTCGCCCTCGCTCGGCGTGCCGAGACCCGCGAGCATGGAAAGCAGCGTCGTTTTGCCACTGCCGGACTGCCCGACGATGGCATAAAATTTTCCCGCTTCAAATGTGCAGGAGACGTTTTTCAACGCCTGCACCTTCTGGTATTTGCTCTGGTAGGTGTAGCTCACATTTTCCGCCGCTAAAACAGCCATATTCACGCCGCCTTTCGTTAATCGATTTTCGTCAGGAGCTCCAGTGCGTCAAAACGCAGGAGCAAAATGAGCGCCAGCAAAACGCCCACGCACGAGGACGCAAGGTACAGCCCGCAGATTGTCAAGATCTGCCCGAGCGCAAGCCCCGCCGTGCAAAGCAATATGGGCACCGCCACCGCGCAGCCGCACACATTTGCGATGAGCATACCGAAAAAGCACGCGCACCCGCTTAAAATCTTCGGCCGCCCAAGCGAAAGCGAGATCGCCATGTCCCGCCGCGTGCTGCGCAGCAAAAGAAACGTCACCAGCGTGACAAGCACAATGACGAGCGCGAAAAACGGCGCTAAAAACCACCGCAGCACCTTCAAATTCTGCTCCAACTTCTCTGCCGTCTCAATGAAAAGCTGGTCGTCCACCACAAGCGTGTCGCCGTGGCGCTCATCAAGCGCGTTCGGGTCGGGCTTTGCAAATCCCGCGCCGCGCATGGCATCTTTAAAATCGTTCAGTTTCATCGGGTCGCGCAGCGCACAGCGGAACGAGCTGTAATAAAACCGCAGGTTATTATCCTTAACGACCGTTTGCAGCCACGGCACAGAGACGATCATGCTGCACGGCACCGCGCTGCCCGAGGCGCTGTCCGCGTACACGCCGATGATCTTCACGCCCTGCATGCCGAGGTGCTCGTACCGCAGCGAAAAGCCGTCGTCGTTGTAGCGCGTCACGTAAAACGGCATCGAGAGCGTGTCGCCCGAATTTAACCCGTACTGCGCCGCGTAGCTTTGGCTCACCACGCACAGCGGCTCCGCGCGCTCCAAAAACGAGAGGTCGTACCCGTTTTCAAACGCGATGCTCTCCTCCGTCACGCCGACGAGCGCCGAAAGCCCGCTCACCGCCGTCACGGACGTGTCCGCGCCCTGCACGTCCTCCGCGCGGTATTGCTCCTGAAAATTCGCGCACGCCGAGGCCGTGTACACCGCGTCTTTGATGTCCGCCTTCATGAGGTTCGCAAAGTGATTTTCGTCGATCTCGAACCCCACGGTGCGCGCACCGCTGCGGCTGACCACCTGCGCCGTCACCGGGATGACCTGCGCCAAATTTTTCTCCGCGCTCTCCGCCGTCTGGATGCTGCCGAGGTAAAACGACATGCAGCACACAAGCAGCGCCGCAATGCAAACAGAAAGCGCCGTCCGCCCGCGGTTGCGAAAAACAATGTAGTTCATTTCTTTCAAAATCACCATATATATTTCTCCATATCATAAACTAAAGGAAAAGTTGAAAACCATTCCGAATTTTTCTGATATCGTAATCCCATCACAAACCGCGTTACCTTTAAAGTCAAATGACACTCTGGCCAAACCTTAAATTTCAAAATTTTTCATATGGTTAACTTGCTGTTAATATATCTTATTAACGGAAACAAGTCAATATATTTATCCCGAAACGACAAAAAACGCTTATTTGGGTTGATTTATTGGCAAATTTGATTTTTAGGTTTGGATAAATACCGATAAACATGGAAATTCATTGCTTCATCGAGAGAATCGGGAAATGAAGTGATAATAATGATCTTAACATACACGTTTTTTTATCAATTCCGCACCGACGTGAATCCCACTTCGCCCCGGCATTTCGACATCCAAAAAAGCAATACCAGGCGTGATCCCCGAATAGATCAGCTCCTTAAAAGCTAATGATAATATAGTTATTGTTTCTCTTTCTTAACCGATTTATTTCTTACCAATCTTTCTATCAAAATAAATATAACGCCTAAAAATATACCGAACCCAACAATTACAAGAGTCATCGCTTGCATTCTCCCCGCATATTGAAGTAGCTCTGTTGATTCCCTACTCGATTTTGCCAGTATGTTCAATGCGGAAAAAATCTCTCCAAACTCCCGCATATAATAGGCGGCGTCCGTAATGCGGTATTGCGGCAGGAGAGAGGACGGCAGAGCGATGTGCAGCAGGATAAACGGCACGGCGAGTAGGGCGAGAACACCTAAAACGCCGTGGAAAATGAGCTTTGCGCGGTTCTCTTTCGCTCTGCGCGAGAGAACGAAAGAATAAACCCACAGAATCAAGACGAAAAGCGAGAACGAAAGCAATGCGGCCAAAAGCGGCATCTGCGAAAGAAAGCTTTTAACGTCTGAAAGGCTGTAAAAGCTGCCGGCGTTTTCATTTGCGAGTTCCGTCACGGGTAAAACTGTGCTTTTCGCGCGGTCTGCCATAAACGGCTGCGGGGTGTCCGTCACGTTAAACAGCAATGCGTTTTCGGCTTCTGCAGTCGGTGTGAGGGCACCTGAAAGCTGCGGGATGCCCTCCGGGAATATGGCAAGCCATGTGTCGTCCCGGTTCTCCAGATCGGACTTAATAGAGATCTCGTCGCCGCTGCGCAGGGGCTTTGAAGCGTAACGAACATAGCTGCCGAAAAACTTCAAATCAAGCTGATTTTCGCCCACGGAATAATTATTGATTTCTTCTTCATAAATGCGCGTGCCGGTCTCCCAGCCGGTGCCTTCTCTCGGGCGGTAGAGGTGCATGCCCGTATCGTCGAAGAAAAGGGAGTCGAGCGCGATGTGCGGGGAGGGTTCGCTTTCATCTGCCTGCGTGAGCACCACTTCCGGGATCATGAGCTGCTCAATGCGCACGGAAAGCATCGTGCAGAAAACGAGGCCCCATAAGATCAAAACAAAAATGCAGAGAACGCGGCGTTTCATATCACTTCACCTCCGCTAAAACAATGCCTTCCACAAGCTCGCGGTTGAAGAAGGTGAAGAGGAACAGCGCGGGCAGCACGACCAGAATGCAGCAGACGAGCTGCACGGAGGTCTCGCTCGGCGGTGTATAGGCGAGCGCCACCGAGATGGGGTACTGCTCGGCTTCTTTCAAAAACGCGATGGGCTGCTCCACCATGTTCCATGCGTCGAGGAAGGAGAGCAGCAAAACGCACACAAGGCCGCTTTTGTTCATCGGCGAGACGACGTAAAACAACATGCGCAGCACGCCGCAGCCGTCCAGCATGGCGGCATCCAGAACGGTGTCCGGCACCGATTTAAAGCTTTGCGTTAAAATAAACGTGCCGAGCGGCACGATAATAGACGGTAAAATCAGCGCTGCGTAGGTATTCAGCAGGTTCATGTAGCCCAGCATGATGAAATCGGGCACGAGCGTGACCTGCACAGGCAGCGTCATGAGGATCATTAAGAGGAAGAAAAGGAAGTTGCGGCCCGGGAACTTATACTTTGCAAACCCGAACCCGGCAAAAACGGAGATCAAAAGCTGCCCCGCGGCGATGCACACGGCCATGCCGATGCTTTTCCAAAAGCGGAAAAGATATTTTGGGGAAGCCAGAAAAACGTCATAATAATACTGGAACGTAACGCCGCCAGGCGACAGAAAACTGCGCACGAACACGTACAAAAACGGCGCAGCGGATAACACCACGACCAAAGCGGCAAACAGCCCGGAGAAAAACCGTTTCACTCGCGGAACGCCTCCTTTCGGCTGACAAACGCATAGAATAAGCCAAAGAATACGATAATGACGATCAACAATAAGACCGAAGCCACGGAGAGCTTCTGGTAATTGAGGTTGCTGAAGCAGTTGTTGATGAAATGCTGGAGCATGTAAAGCTCATCCACGGGGTGCTCGCCGCCGATAAGAAAGATCTCGCGGAAGCACTTAAATGCGTTGATGACGGAGAAAATCAGGGCGAAAAACACGGAATACCACATTTGCGGCGTGGTGATGTAGCGGAACTTCTGAAACGCCGAAGCGCCGTCGAGATCGGCGGATTCGTACTGCTCCGCGGGGACGGTGACGAGCCCTGCGAGCAGCAGAATAACGCTGTACCCCGTGTTTTTCCAGAGGTACATGAGGATCATGACCCAGAACGCGTATTTGCCGTTCAGCCACTCGACGATGGGCAGGTTTAACGCGGCAAACAAGCCGTTTACAGCGCCCTTTTCGCCGAAAAGCAGATCGATGAGCAAGACTGTACCGGCGACGGGCATGATATACGGAAACAAAAAGACAGATTTTAATAGCTTATGCTTGCCCGCCTGCTTTTGCATGAGGAGTGCCAAAAGATAGGAGAGCAGCATGATGAGCGGCAGCCCTATGGCTAAAAATTTCATCGTGTTGAAAAACGCCAGACGGAAAAGGTCGTTTTGGAACATCTTCGTATAATGCTCCATGCCGACGAACATGCCGGCGGCGCCGTAGCCTTGCGTAAACGAATAGCGCAGCACAATACCAAACGGGATGAGCGTGAACACAAGGCAGCCGATCATCACCGGGGCGATCAGGATATATCCGTGAAAAGCTTTTCTCATAAGGCACCGCCTTTTATTTTATTCCTGCACCCACTGCTCCATGGTCTTGTACCATTCGGCAATGATGGGCGCGAGGTCGGCATTACTATACTTTTCTAATCTTATAAACGAGTTTTGCATAAATTTTGTAAAACGCATTATTCAGAGAGTCTGGTTTGCAGCGCTTCTATCACGCTGTGCGCAGCGGCAGCGCAATCCGGGTTTTCTTCCCACGTCAGGGTCGTGGCGGTATCGTAAATGGTGTAGTCCATCACGGAGTAGAACCGCACAGCGTTGACGCGGCTTTGCACGCTTTCAAGCAGTTCGGGCTGCAGATAGGCGTTTTTGTGCGTCAAGAAACTGTTTAGGTTGCCGAGCATCAAAAGCGTACCGCGCGCATCGTTCACGGTTTCCGTGTCGATTTGCGCTTCGTCGCTGAACAGCAGCTCGAAGAAGCGGAATACCTCATCGGCCTTTGGGCTGTTGCGATTGATGGCTGCGTAGGAGGTAATAAACGCGGTCACGCCCCTTCGGTGTTCGGAATGGCAAGGGCGTTCACGGTGTCTTGATTCTGTGCGTAATACGCCATGCCTTCATCGGTCTGCGCATAGGATCCGCTTTGGATCAGTGCGGTCTCCTCGTCAAAGCTTTCCGACGCAGGCATGGCAAGAAGATCTTCAAACTGCGCGGTGAGGTTTTCCTCGGTGAGAATTGTTTTTTCGGTGGCGTAATCTGCAATACGAGGAATTCCGGCGCCGCACCAAGTGTAGAGATTGTTGCGCACAACTTTCAGAACGGCCGTGTCATCACAGTTTACAAGCTCGTCCCATGTTTTGGGGGTGAAATCGGGGTCGGCAAGCTGTGCTTTATCGAGGAGAAAAACGCTTGCGTAGTACGTGATAGGCAGCACGACCTGTCCTTCGTCGGTTTTTCCGGTATCGAAAACAGAGGCAAAGTGGTCTTCGGAGCAGAGGTATTCGCTTTCTTTTATATAATCGTCAAGCGGCAGAAAAGCGCCGGCCTGCATGGTGCGCTGCACATCCGGGAACAACGTGGCCGGGTGACCTTCACCATTGAAAGTCATGTTTGAGGTCGGGGAAGAAAGCAGATAGCCGTCCGGCCCGCCACCTGCCATGATCTCCACGCGCAAGGAGGAGATCTGCGTTTCGCGCTCCTGCGTATCCTCGGAGAGGACGAAAAACTCAACATTCAAATCGCCGTAGATTTCTTTTGCAAGCCGCGTTATGCCGTTTTCGTGCGTAAATTCCTGCTCATCCGTCACGATCACCGCTTTTTCGCTCGATTTGCTCGCGGTGCTGTCCGTTGAAGCCGAAGCGGAAGACGTAGCCGAAGGCGCCGCGCCGCCGCAGCCGCAGACCGCCTGCGTGAGCAGCATGGCAGACAAAAGAATGGCAAATTTGCGTTTCATAGATTTTCCTCCTCTAAATTCGTGACGTATTGTAAACTAAAATGAAAATTGAGAACCACTCAGACCCTCTGGTATAATGGTTTCACCACAAAACACATATCTCCCAAAAAAGAGGGTTCTCATGATGAAATCATACCATATTTAGTGTCCAAAATGCAACAAAAATCATTCATTTTATCGTTACGGCAAAAATCCTGATGGGTATTAGAAGTATCTCTGCAAGAGGGGCGGCTTTTAGCTTCATATTATCATTCTTCTTTAATTTTGTACGTATTTTTTGCGCGAATTGATTATTTTGTTGATTTAGTCCATAATTAGCAAATTCAAATCAAGCTTTTTTGTAGGCCAAGCATTTTTAATGCTTTTAGAGAAAAATAAAAAACAACGCTATGATGATTCATAAAAATCGCCATAGCGTTATTTTACTCTTATTAAAATTAAACTTTATAACACCTTTAATTAGCACATTTCTCAAAACAGTACATACCAGATGATCTTCATTAACCAGAGGAATGCCCATGCTTTCCTTTGCAATCTCCAAAAACATCTTTATCTCACCACAGATTCCGTCGTTCTGCTTGAGCAAATACGTGTTTTGGATAAGCAACGGCTGCAAGCCCGATTAGGCAGACTGCCGTATTCCTATATTCAGAAAATCGATAAAGCCCTCGCCGTAAGTATCGGGTTATGGGATAAATGCTGAAAACATAAAGACTTTGTTTTTATTTGTTATCCGGTACAAGTAAGCCCCCATATACTTGCACCACGAGGTGGTAATTTGACGCACAGAGAATTTATCTATATCGGTGAACCGCTTCCAAAATTGGATGAAAAGGAGCATGCCGCTTTCTTTCTGAACTTGCAGAAAGGCATCCTCCGCTCCCTAAAGCAGCGAAATCTGCTGACACCCGCTCAATACCAAGAGTGTTTAGCCGAACTGGGAAAAAGAGAAAGCAAAAATCAAATCCGTAATACCATAAAACAGAAACATTCATTGTGAAAGGAATTTTCACCGATTTTCACACGAATATTTAACTGCCAACAGCATTCTCTAATGTGATCGAGAAAATTAACAACTTCAAGAGAGGATGACGGAAAGCCATCCGAAACAAACTGTAAAAACAAATTTGCACATTCGACAAACCGATTTTCGCTTTCTATAATAATAGGCACAGAAACATTCACTGTAAAAGGAGGATTTATATGAATCGATATGAACGCATGAATCAAGAGCGAAAAATAGTCGATGTGCGAAAGCGTGTGGCTGCCTATTGCCGCGTTTCCACCGACCACGAAGATCAGGCAAATTCCTTTGAGAGCCAGCAGCGGTATTTCAGGCAATATATTGAGCGCAACCCCGATTGGAAGCTTTACGAGATTTTCGCGGACGAAGGCATCTCCGGCACCAACACCAAAAAGCGCAGTGAATTCAAGCGCATGATCGCCTGCGCCAAAGAGGGCGATTTCGATTTGATCATCACGAAAGAGATTTCCCGTTTTGCGAGAAATACGCTCGACAGCATCTATTACACGCGTGACCTCAAAAAACACGGCGTCGGTGTGATTTTTATGAACGACAACATCAACACCTTAGACGGCGATGCAGAGCTCCGCTTGGCGATCATGTCTTCCATTGCGCAGGAAGAAAGTCGTAAGACGTCCGAACGTGTGAAGTGGGGGCAAAAACGCCAGATGGAACAAGGCGTTGTGTTCGGCAGAAGTATGTTGGGTTACGATGTTAAAGACGGCAAAATGACCATCAATGAAGACGGCGCCAAAATCGTGCGGCTTATCTTCCATAAGTTTGCAAACGAAAACAAGGGCACACACGTCATCGCACGCGAGCTTCGCGAAGCAGGTATCACGCCTATGCGCGTCAAAGAGTGGAGCAACACCGTCATTTTGCGTGTGATCCGCAACGAAAAGTATTGCGGCGACCTCGTACAAAAGAAAACTTTCACGCCGGATTTTCTCTCTCACGAAAAGAAATATAACCGCGGCGAAGAAGAATTTGTCATCATCAAAGACCACCACGAACCCATCGTTTCCCGAGAGCTTTTCGAGAAAGCCAACCGCATTTTAGATGAAAAATCTCTAACGCAGGAAGGTAAAGCCAAGCACAGCAACCGTTATCCATTCTCCGGCAAAATCAAGTGCGGCTGCTGCGGCTCCAGCTATGTGGCAAGATATAAAAATCGAAATAACGGAACCCGCTACAAAGCATGGCGATGCTACAAGTCCGCTACACAAGGCAGCCCGCACACCGATAAAGCCGGAAATCCGCTTGGCTGCTCAAATCCAAGCATCCGCAATGAAGATGCCGTTCATATCATGTACCTCGTAACCCGCAGTCTGCAATTAGAGGAAAAGAAAATCACCGCAAATTTGCTTTCGGTCATTCAATCCGTGCTTTCCGTAAACATCAACTATTCGCATATTGAAAAACTCAAAGAGCAAATTCAATCCGTCGAAGATAAGCGCACGCAGCTGATTGACCTGTGCATATCCGGCGCAATCACCAAGCAGGAATTCATCACGAAACGCGAAGTCTGCGATAAGGAGATTTCCGAGCTGCAAGATACGATCAGCGGCATAGACCAGCAGCACCTCCTCGCCGATCAGCAGGAAAGCGTGATGAAAGAAATCACCGCTGCCATTCATGAAATCGTCAGCGGTGTCGAATATGAAGATGCGTTTTATTCACAGATTTTAGACAAAATGGTCGTCCAAAGCAAGGATACCGTCGATGTTTACCTGAATTTGCTCCCGATTAAGTGGAGTTACGCCGTCGCAAAGGCCTCAAAAGGCGTTTTAGACCCCAAAAGCGGCATTTCTGAAACAGAGATACCGATATCCGTCAATATCGCCCGAAGCTCCGGGTAGGGCATGGAGTAGCGCTGGCTGAGGTAGCGCAGGGAAGCGCCTAATTCTCCGTGAGGGCCGCCGTATTGGCTTATGATGAGCTTTGCGAGCGCGGGATTCGGGTTTTTGATGCGTACAGGGTACTGCAGCTTCTTCTCATAAATCCACATTACTCGTTCGCCTCCGTTTCCCACGGCCACGGGTCGCTGATCCACGCCCAGCGGCTCGTTGAGCGCGAAGTCTCGTTTAAGGGGCCGTACGCTTTTTCGTACTCGGCCGTAAGCTTATCGTATTCCTCGCGGTAAGCAGCAAGCTTTTTCGCCGCTTCTTTGCAATACGGATGCGAATCCAGATACAAATGCAGCTCCCACATCGCGAACTGCACGGCGGAAATGTGCCGCCTTAAACGCTGCTGTTCGTTCACCGCGGCTCACCCCGCCTTCCGTAAAACGGTTTATTCAAAACCGGGAACAGTGTGCCGTCATCGAACGCGCGCGCCGGCTCGTAGGTTTCGCTCCACTGCTGAAACGGCACGTAGGCCATGCCGGGCACAGGGTCCTCGGGCAGCGGCGTACAGGTGGTGCGGCAGCCGCGCAGCATGGTGTTTTCATCTGCCATGTGCTGTGTCTCCTTTCAAACTATACTTGCAAGACAAGCTCGCAGTTCATAGTATGAAATCGGAGCGCAGCGTGTGCATCATGCGCCGTGGCGCGGACCGGACTTTTCTCCCTTCTTTTCGGAAACACGCTGCCACAAAACGGCGAGCATAAAGCCAAATGCCACCGCAAGCAGCACGATGGCAGCCGTAACAAGACGGTCTGTCTGTACCGCACGGGCGTTTTTCTCCGCTTCCGTCCGGGTCAGATCCGCGTCGCGCGCTTCACCTGTCACAACGGTTGTTTCGGCCGGTGCTTCTTCTACATTGGCTTCGGCGACTTCGCTTTCCGCAAGCTTTTCACTGCTTGCCGCGTCTTTTCCCTTTGCGGCGGACGACGTGCCCGTCTTTCCTGCCACCGCCGTCACGGGTTTTGTCTCACGCGTGACGGCCACGGTGTACACTGTCGTTTCGCCACTTTCGGACGTCACGGTGAATTCAAAATCGACCGTACTGCCGCCCGCGCCGAGATTTTTGCGGTTCACGCGCACAGCGCAGCCCTCTGCCGGCTGGGCGTCGAAAACGAGTGACGTGACGGAAAACGGCACCGAGAGCGAATATTGGAACCTCTCCGGGTCAAAGCTCGGGGAAAGCGTGCCCGTCGGCGGGATGAGCGAAAGCAGTGCCGCGCCGATCTCCGGCTCTTTCACGTAAGTAAACGTCTTTTCCGTCGTCTGCACCGTATCTATGAGTTCTTGCCCCACAGCGTTCGCCGCATCGGTCACGGAAAAGCTGACCGTCACCGCATCAAACTCCGCACCGCGCTCCGTGCGGAACACCAGCGTGAACGGCTCCGTGAGCGCACCGCCGTCCTTCGCCGTGTAAACGAGCGCAAAACGTCCGTCCTGCTGCGAGGTATACACGTGGCGCGATTTCACACTTTCCGGCAACTCGGCCTTCGCATTGGCTATGGCTTCCGCGTCAAAATCCGCAAACAGCACGAACGCGCCAATGTCCCCGCGCACCGGCGTGCAGGTCACGGCGAACGATCCGCCGGGACGCACCTCTTCTTCCTGTGCTGCGAATGCGAACAGCGGCTTCGTCTCTTCTGCCATGGCCGAAACACCCGGTGCAAAAAGAAACAGGAGCGCACACAGAAGAAACCACGCGCCAAAGTCGTGCTTCTTCATAGTGCACCTCCTGCAAATCATTTTTATATTGCTTTTAGTATAGAAACCGCCGAGCACACTGTCAATAAGTTGTGAACTTTAATCACTTTTTCTGTTCAAAAGTTCTATCAGCTTCTGCTCCCTTTCTGCGGGGCAGCACCCCGTTTTTTTCAGTATAACACAGCGTTATTTTCCGTGTAATGTTTTTTCTAAAGAAAAAAGTTCAGGTTTAACAATTTCGTAAAAAACGCATAACACAAAAAACGAAAAGTACCACTATACTGATAATCGAAAAGAAAAGATGAATACAAAGAGGTGGTTCCCTTGGAACATAAAGTGAACACGATAAACGTGAAAACATGCAGCTTTTAAGACGAAAACATCACAACAAAGAGGAGAATGACTTATGTTTGACATGAGACCGTATCGTAACAATAATGATAGAAGAAACAACCTGAGTGCTTACAACCCGTTCCGTGAAATGGACGCGTTTGAGCGTAATTTCTTTAACGATCCGTTCGGCAGCTGGTTCGACCACAGCGCGCTCGCATCGTTCAAGACCGACATCAAGGATAACGGCGACAGCTACACGCTGGAGGCCGACCTGCCGGGCTTTGACAAGAAGGACATCCATCTCGATGTCAACGGCGACACGCTGACCATTCACGCCGAGCGCAAGGCAGAGCAGGAAGAAAAGGACGACAAGAACAACTACGTCCGCTGCGAGCGCTCCTTTGGCTCGTACAGCCGTCAGTTTGACCTGAGCAGTGTAGACGCCGACCACATGAAGGCGACCTACGACAACGGCGTTTTGAAGCTTGAAATGCCGAAGAAGGCCCTGCCGGACAGCGCGCGCCACATTGAGATCGAATAAGCCTACCGTCCTTTGACGCAGAATAATATAGAATGAAACGGGGAGCCGTGCGTGTACCTTGCGCGGCTCCCCGTTTCTGTTTTATTTCAGCGTTTCCACTGCGGATTTCTCCACCGGCAATGTTGCCTTATAGCGCTCCAGGAACTTATCAAAGCCCTGCATGTCGGTTTCATCCGGCTCTGCGGTCTCGCTCTTTGCCTCGGCGAAAATGTTCTTATCGAGGTAATCCTCCAGCGTTTCGCCGTCCTCTGCGTTCACAAGGTAAGAAGCCAGCAGCGCCATGCCCCACGGGCCGCCCTCGCCCGCCGTTTCCATCACGGAGACCGGCGTATGCAGCGCACCTGCCATCAGCTTTTGGCCCACGCCCTTCGCCTTGAAGAACCCGCCGTGGCCAAGCAGCGAATCAACCTCCGCGTGCTCCTTTTCGATCAGAATATCCATGCCGATTTTCAATGTCGCCATCGCGGAGTAAAGCTGCGTGCGCGCAAAGTTCTGGAACGTAAACGCGCTGTCCGGCAGGCGCATAAACAGCGGTCTGCCCTCCTCCATGCCGGTGATCGGCTCGCCGGAGAAGTAGTTGCACGAAACGAGCCCGCCGCAATCGGCGTCGCCCTTTAAAGCCTCAAAGAACATCGTATCAAGCGCCTGCGGCATGGAGCACTTCGCGCCGATGAGCTCCGCAAACGACTTAAACAGCCCCGCCCACGCGTTGATGTCGGACGTGCAGTTGTTGCAATGCACCATCGCAACGGGCTTGCCGGTCGGCGTCGTCACCATGTCGATCTCCGTGTGTACTTTAGAAAGTGCCTTTTCGAGCACGATCATCGCAAAAACAGACGTGCCTGCGGAGATATTGCCCGTGCGCACACGGACGCTGTTCGTTGCCGTCATGCCCGTGCCGGCGTCACCTTCCGGCGGGCACAACGGCGCACCGGGCTTTAAGGTGCCGGTGGGGTCAAGCAAAAGCGCACCCGCGTCGGTCAGCTCGCCCGCGTCCTCGCCCGCAAGGCGAATCTGCGGCAGAATGTCGCGCAGCCGCCACGGCAGGTTGTGCTCCTTGTGCAGAATATCAAACGTGTCCATCATGCCGGAATCGTACACGTTGTGCTCGCTGTCAATGGGGAACATGCCGGAGGCATCGCCGATGCCGAGCACCTTCTCACCCGTCAGCTTCCAGTGCACATAGCCCGCAAGCGTCGTGATGAACGCAATGTCCTTCACATGCGGCTCGTTGTTTAATATTGCCTGGTGCAGATGCGCAATGCTCCAGCGCTGCGGAATGTTAAAGCCAAAGCGCGACGTAAGGTCAGCAGCGGCCTCCTCCGTCATGGTATTGCGCCATGTGCGGAACGGCACAAGCAGCTCGCCCTCGCGGTCAAACGCCAAATAGCCGTGCATCATTGCGGAAAACCCCAGCGCCTTCAAATGCGTGATCTTCTCGCCGTATTTCTCCTCTACTGATGCCGCAAGGTTCTTGTAGCTCTCCTGAATGCCGTGCCAAACGTCGTCCATGTGGTACGTCCACACACCTTGCTCCAAGCGGTTTTCCCAGTCATAGCTGCCGGAAGCCAATACCTCGCCGTGCGGCCCGATGAGCACCGCCTTAATGCGCGTAGAGCCAAGCTCCAAACCGAATACCGCTTCGCCCCCGCGGATCAGCGCGGCAGTCTCGTTGCGTTCCATATATACCCGTCCTTTCACGGCAAACCCGCCGTTTGTGTGATTTTCTCATTCCGTCACTCGTATCACTTGTACGAACAACTCTATATAATCATACCGAAAATCATCGCATTTTTCAAGAGAAAACTTTGCCGAAATTCCTCTGCGGAATTTGTATCGTGTGTGAAACCGTTTGCTTCAAAACAAAAAATGTCCCAAAACGAACTTCCCTCTTGATTTTTTCCTCAATTTATATTAGAATAGATAATACAGCAAAATGAATACGCGGGCGTAGTTTAATGGCAGAACATCAGCTTCCCAAGCTGAATACGAGGGTTCGATTCCCTTCGCCCGCTCCAAAAATCACGAGTCTTTTTGATTCGTGGTTTTTTCTTTTGAAAAAAGCTTTTGCACATTTCAAAGCTTCTTCTTTTCCAAAATCGTTAGTGAATGCCGTTTCGTTTCTAAAACTATTCATCAAAATATTTTTTGCAGAAAATGCAGCGAAAATTTCCTTTTTCAGGGAAACTTTTGCCGTGTTTTCCTCTATAGGTAGAAAGACTTCATTTTACTTATAGAGGAGATGTAAAAATGACTGAAGAGAATCGAGAATATCGCACAAGTCAAATCATGCTAAGAAACCAGTTTCATGGCAAAGACAAATTTAAGATTCCTATTATTCCCAAAGGAAATTTCGGGGATAAAGACTTTCAAAATCTGCTGTTAATCGGCTTTGACCGCACCAACATCAGAGATGAGCATCACTTAAACCGCATGGTTCATTTCTTTTTATATGATTATAAATTTGAACGGATATGGAAAAAACCGGACTATGATATAGAAAAACTGAAACGCTACAGAGCCGTTCTATCTCCAGATTTCAGTATCTATAGAGAGATGAACCCTTCAATGCAGCTTTATAACACTTTTAGAAACCGCTGGTGCGGCGCATATTTTGCTTCAAAAGGAATTCGGGTTATTCCAACCGTAAGTTGGGGAGACGAAAATACCTTTGATTTCTGTTTCAAGGGCATTCCAAAGGGGCGTGTTGTGGCGGTATCCACTTACATGGTTTCTGAGCATGGCAATCACGCCGATCAAAAAGACTTTTTCCTAAAAGGTTATCGCGAAATGCTTCGGCAAATCGAACCCGAACGGATTATTTGTTACAATACCCCATTTCCTGAAATGGAAGGCAACATCATTTTTGTAGATTATGAACTTTCTTCTTGGAAATATTAAAACCATAGCAAGTCTTCAAAATATGCAAAATATCTCACAGGACAGTTGTCTCCTGTCAAAAGCCGTGCTATACTGATAAAAAGAGGTTATGTATTCCCCCAGCAAGAAGAAAAAGGCATGGGCAGTGCTTATGGCGGCGAATGGAAACCTAAGAAACCGGACGACGAAAGATTTATAGGTAAACCGGGAGAAATTAAAACTACCAAAGACAAAAATGGAAATCTTCGACTTACCAAAATCGGTGAAGATGGCAAAGCGGTTTCAGAACAACATTTTTCGGATCACGGTTACCCACGCCACCATTCCATACCGCACGACCACGAACTAGTCTGGGAACACAACCATTTTCATTGAGGCGACACTAAAAATTATTGGGACGGAAATGTCCCCGAATTCAAACAATATGGAGGTAACGATATGGACACTATTTTTCCTGCTTGCAACACTCTGGAAGACGATCGTTTTGAATCTATTGAGGAATTCAAGGACTGCATAGGGCGCGGAGATGAAATTGAATTCGAATGGAAAGGCGTTCATTTCGGAATGAGCGGCTGCCAACCGAAACCGGAGCATCGGATCATGGCCTATCTCTGGAACCAGCCGGATACCGAACAATACTTTGATACGCCGGACGACGCGCTGGAATACATCGTTGCCGGAGACCGCCTGCGCGATATCATCACACAGATAGACGTTCTCTCGCGTGCTTTTTGATTAACCAAGCGAAATATTCCGAAGCTCAACCCAAAACCAATCATACAAAAAGCTCCCGCAAATTTTCTCCGCGGGAGCTTTTGCTATTTTCGCTTATTCGCTTTTTTCCGCTGCAAAACGGTCTCGCGCAGCGCGCAGTATTTATCGGCAAGGCACAAAACAGCCGTTTCTTTGAACCGCGGCGGGGCGGGATTTAACGGAAACATGTGCTTTTTGATCATGTCGCGCTCCGTGTCATTCAGCTCAAAGTCGCGGTCGGCATTGCGCAGAGCCGTTCCGGCGTGTCGAAACCCGTGCAGCCTGTGCGCGGGATCGGGCGTGTGCCAATCGTAGAGGAAATAATCGTGCAGCAAAGCGCCGCGCACAAGAGCGCGCTGGTTCACTTTTAGGTGCAGTCGGTGCACGAGCCACAGGCACACAAGCGCCACGCACACGGAGTGCTCAAACACGCTCACAGACCCGTGCTGCATGTTCTCTTTTGCAATCTGCATACCCGGAGATTTCAAAATATCACCGCCGTGCAAAAACAGCGTGCGCAAAGTGGGGCGCATCAGTTTGCTCCCCCGGCAGGAAACTCCGCCTTGATCTTCGCGAGCACATCGACATCTGCGGGGCAGAACACAACGTCGTCGATCTCCCCGGGCGTGATCCAGCGAAAATCCTGATGCTCAAGCCGCTGCGGCTCGCCCTCTGTAATCTTCGCGTTATAGACAAACAGGTGTACGAACAGATCCGGGTAGTCATGCAATACGTCCGTAAAAAGCGTGCCCACTTCTACCGTAACGCCGATCTCTTCCCTGCACTCGCGGATGAGGGCTTCCTCGTTCGTTTCATTTGGCTCCGTTTTGCCGCCGATGAATTCCCACATACCTGCGCGGGCTTTGCCTTCCGGCCGCTGCCCGATGAGAAATTTATCCCCCTCACGCACAAGCGCCGCCACTACGGTGACGCTTCTTTTATTCTCCACTAAAAAGACCTCCCGTCTTTTGTAAAACAAACCGAATGCAGCGCATATCTCTGCATTTTCATTATAGCACGCAAAACCGGGAATTCAACTGAAAAGTTTCTTACAATACGCAAAACGGGCACAACCTGTTTCCAAGTTGTGCCCGCCTTTCAGGAGGTAGAGGCAACACCGAACAAAGAACGCCTATCGGTGCTGCCTCCATGTTTATGGTTAACGGAGGCCTCGCGGTCTTTACTTCTGTGCGTGTGCGCAGCCGCCGCGGCAAGCCGCGCAGTTGCCGCCGCAGGAGGACTTGCCGTTTTTCTTATCCCGCCTCATCGATTTTACGATCGCAGCGACGATGAGAACAACGACCAGTAACACGATTATCGTTCCTATGTTTTGCGAAAGCCAAGTCAGCATAACGATCTCTCCTTTCGGCTTGGATAATTCCTGAATTTGCGAATTTAAATTACGGAGTAAGATTACTTAACCTTAACGGCTCTGTCGGACAGCGTAGTGCTCTCCTTGTACGGGCGAACCAGCAGGAAGATAAAGAGCACGATGAGCACGATGGAAACGATGATGCCGAAGACATTCGCCGTGCCGAGTGCAATGCTGCCGAGCTGGTTGATGACGAACGCTACAAGATAAGCAAAGCCGCACTGATAACCGATTGCGAACCAGGTCCACTTTGCGTTGTTCATCTCACGCTTGATTGCACCGATTGCCGCAAAGCAAGGTGCGCACAGGAGGTTGAACGCAAGGAACGCATAGCCGCTGACCACCGTGAAGTGGGAAGCCATGTTGCTGTAAACCGTGCCGTCACCGCCGCCATAGAGGATACCAAGCGTACCGACAATGTTCTCCTTCGCAACAAGACCGGTGATGGAAGCCACAGCGGCCTGCCAGTTGCCCCAGCCAAGCGGTGCAAAGATCCAAGCAATCGCGTTGCCGATGGTAGCAAGAATGCTGTTGCTGATCTCGTCTTCGGTGAGCATTCTGAACGCGCCGTCGACAACACCGAAATAGGTGGTGAACCAAACAATGATGGTAGACAGAAGGATGATGGTGCCTGCCTTCTTAATGAAGGACCAGCCGCGCTCCCACATAGAGCGGAGCACATTGCTGACGGTCGGCCAGTGGTAAGCCGGCAGCTCCATAACGAACGGAGCCGGATCGCCCGCAAACATCTTCGTTTTCTTCAGAATGATACCGGAGCAGATAATCGCTACAATGCCGAGGAAATATGCGCTCGGAGCAACCCACGGTGCGCCGCCGAAGATAGCACCCGCGATCATTGCGATGAACGGAAGCTTGGCGCCGCAGGGGATGAACGTGGTCGTCATGATGGTCATACGGCGGTCACGCTCGTTTTCAATCGTACGGGAAGCCATGATGCCCGGCACGCCGCAGCCTGTACCGATGAGGATCGGAATGAAGGACTTACCGGAAAGGCCGAACTTACGGAAGATACGGTCCATAACGAACGCGATACGCGCCATGTAACCGCAAGACTCGAGGAATGCAAGGAAGATGAACAGAACGAGCATCTGCGGAACGAAGCCGAGAACTGCGCCAACACCGGCTACGATACCGTCAAGGATGAGGCCCTTCAGCCAGTCTGCGCAATTTACAGCGTCCAGACCGCTTTCGATGATACCCGGCAGACCCGGAACCCAAACGCCGTAATCGGCCGGATCCGGCTCTTCGCAGCCGTAGGACGCATAGGTTGCAACCGCTTCCTTGAGCTCTGCGCCTGTGTAAGTGACATTCTCTTCCGCCATCGTTTCTTCATCAACGAGGGTGTAATCCGCTGTTGCGTCGTCAGAAACGGAAGCTGCAAACGTATCCAGCGCAGAAGCCGCCGCTGCCGCGTCAAACGTGTCGCTCTCGGTGTCGATGGCGTCTGCAACGTCGTCCGCACCTTCAGCCGTTACGAATGCGTCGATGACATTTGCCGCATCGCCGAACTCGCCGGAAACGTCTTCGTACTCACCTGCGCCGATGCCGAACAGATGCCAACCGTCGCCGAACACGCCGTCGTTCGCCCAGTCTGTCGCAACCGTACCGACCGTCGTAACGGAGATGTAATAAACAATAAACATCACAACCGCAAAGATCGGCAGAGCCAGAATACGGTTCGTTACGACCTTATCGATCTTATCGGAAACGGTAAGACCGCCGTTGTTCTTTTTCTTGTAGCACTGCTTGATGATGGAAGCAATGTAAACATAGCGCTCGTTCGTGATGATGCTTTCTGCGTCGTCATCAAGCTCTTTTTCAGCCGCTTCAATGTCCGCTTCAATGTGCTTGCGATTGTCCTGCGTAAGACCCAGCTGCTCAATGATTTTCTCGTCGCGCTCAAAGATCTTAATCGCGAAGAAGCGCTGCTGCTCCTCGGGGAGGGTATGTACGGCAACCTCTTCAATGTGTGCAATCGCATGCTCAACCACACCGCTGAAGCTGTGCTGCGGGACCGTCTTCGTGTTCTGGGCTGCATGGATAGCGGCTTCTGCTGCTTCCTCAATGCCGGTGCCCTTCAAAGCGGAAATCTCAACGACCTTGCAGCCGAGCGCCTTGCCCAGTGCGTTGGTGTCGATCTTGTCGCCGTTCTTATTTACGACGTCCATCATGTTGACCGCAACAACGACCGGAATACCGAGCTCAACGAGCTGGGTGGTCAGGTAGAGGTTACGCTCAAGGTTCGTACCATCGATAATATTAAGGATGGCTTCAGGTCTCTCCTGAATGAGGTAGTTACGTGCAACAACTTCTTCCAGCGTGTACGGAGAAAGGGAGTAGATACCCGGCAAGTCCGTGATCACAACGTCGTCGTGCTTCTTCAGCTTGCCTTCCTTCTTCTCGACCGTAACGCCCGGCCAGTTGCCGACGAACTGGTTGGAGCCGGTCAGCGCGTTGAACAGCGTTGTTTTACCGCAGTTCGGGTTGCCGGCAAGGGCAATTTTGATCTTCATCTGTTACTCATATCCTTCCGATAAGATTAAACCCAAAGGTTAGAATTTACTAACCTTCGAGCAAAAATTAACACATTAAACTGACAAAGGCAGCAGCAAACGGGGATGGCGCGCGAGATGCGCCGTCAGATTTTTCGTCAGGCTGTACGGAAAGCCCGCAGGCAGGCTGACGCCTGTCAAGGGATTTACGTCCGGCATGGCGGAAAATATGCAAGCAGATCGAGTACCAAGCCGTCAGGCGTGCCCTGTTTGGTGGTGCCTTACTCGACCTCGATCATCTCGGCATCCGCTTTGCGCAGGGAAAGCTCATAGCCGCGAACCGTTACTTCCACCGGGTCGCCGAGCGGCGCAACCTTGCGGACGAAAACGTCCACGCCCTTCGTGATGCCCATGTCCATGATGCGGCGCTTTACGGCACCCTCGCCATGCAGACGAACAACCTTGCAGGTCTCGCCGATCTTGACTTCTTTCAGTGTCTTCATTGGTTCTTCCTCCTTATATCATGATCTTAGCGGCCATCTCGCGGCTGATTGCTACACGAGAGTCCTTAATGTTAACAATGATATTTCCGCCCATGGAGGTGATGACCTTCACGGCGGCGCCGGCTACAAAGCCGAGGTTTTCGAGGTGAGCACGGACTTCCGCTTTTCCGCCTACCTGCTTGATGATGTTTTCTTCGCCCTCTGTGGCAAATGACAACGGCATCACAGTTTTTCCCTCTTTCCTGAAAATTCTCCGCGCCGAGACGGCACGGTTAGGCTGCACAAATTAGTTTTTGCTAACCCGGATGCTGTAAAATAGGTTAGATCGCTCTAACCGCACTAATCATACCGCCCCATTCAAAATTTGTCAACACTTTTTGCCCCAAAAAGACGCGCTCAGTCCCATTTTCGGCGTTTAGTCAAACACAAAGTTAGTTGTAGCAAACGCCTTTGTGCAGACTGCGCAAATTTTTCGGTTCAAAGCCGCATAACGCGTCTGTTCGGGGCCAAACTGTGTTATTGTACATGAAAATGTCGCCTTTTGCCCCTTTGGCATAAACCGTGCCGCGGCAGAAAATTTGCATACCTGCTACCCCAAATAAGCAGGAAGGAGCGATGCAACTTGTAAATTCAAAGTGCTTTTTGATGAAATCCACAAATAAATGCAATTTCAGTTTAAACATCTTTCAAATTATGATGCTTGTTTTTTTGCCGGAAGACGTATAGAATAATAGTCACAAAGTGTTGATGGAGACAAGCGCACGGCATCTTCCTCAAAGCGAGCGGCGGGTGGTGAAAGCGCCGCAGGCAACCCCGTGTGATCATCCCTCCGGAGCAGCAGCTTCCAAAGAGAACGAGTAGAGGCTGACGGGATCTTCCCGTTACAGAAGAAGGAATTGCTGGATTCCGTTAAGTGCAGGGCAAACGCCCTGAATTCAGGTGGTACCGCGTGATTTACACGTCCTGAAGGTCTTAAAGAGACTTTCAGGACTTTTTTATTTTGAAGCAGTACCGCGCAAAGAACGCCTGACGGCTCAGCACACAATATGCTTGCATATTTTCCGCCATTCCGCACATAAATCCCTTGACAGGCGCCAGCCTGCCTGCGGAATTTCTGTACGCCCTGACGAAAAATCTGTTTACGCATCTTGTGCACTGTCTTCGCGTGGTACTGCTTCTTTACTCCACTGTTCCACACCCTAACTTCCAGTAAAGCGTTTTTTCATTTTCTTATTTCAATTTATTTAAGCGATCTCAAAAGGAGATCCAAAGGAGCGTTTATCATGGAAAACTACAATGTCAATTACAGCGTACATCTGCCGAGCTATTCCATCGGCCCGGATTGCTACAACGAAGTGCCGTATGTCACACGCTTCTTCGGCAAAACGGCTGTTGTCCTCGGCGGCGAGACCGCTATGGAAAAAGCAAAGCCGGCGCTGCTTAAAGGCGTAGAAGGCTCCGACGTCGAGCTTTTGGGCTTCCTCCCCTACGGCGGCGATTCCACCTACGAAAACGGCGATGCGCTTATCGCAAACCCGCTCGTGCAAAAAGCCGACATGATTTTTGCCATGGGCGGCGGCCGCGCCTGCGATACCGGCAAGTATGTCGCCGATAAGCTCGATAAGCCGCTTTTCACCTTCCCGACCGTTGCGTCGAACTGCGCTTCCGTCACCGCCATCTCCGTGATCTATAATACAGACGGCTCCTTCCGCGAGTATTATTACCCGAAGCTCACAAACCACTGCTTCATCAATTCCGCCGTCATTGCAGATTCCCCGGAGCAGCTCCTTTGGGCCGGCATCGGCGACGCGCTGAGCAAGGAGTGTGAAGCCATCTTCTCATCGAAAGACGACACGCTCGCCCACACCCCGCTCATGGGCCGACAGGTCAGCCGCGTCTGCACCGATCCGCTCGTGCAGTACGGCAAAGAGGCGCTCACTTCCATCCGCAACAAAACGGCATCCTTCGCGCTCGACCAGGTCACGCTCGATATCATCGTTTCCACCGGCATCGTCTCCAACATGATGACCACCGTAAATGATTATTATTACAACTCCACGCTCGCCCACTGCGTCTACTACGGCTCCACCGTCACAGAGCACGGCCACCATCACCTGCACGGCGAGGTCGTTTCGCTCGGCGTGCTGTGCCTCTTAGAGCATGCCGGCCAGTTCGAGGAAGAAGACCGCCTGATGCAGTTCAACGATTCCATCGGCCTGCCGGTCTGCTTCGACGACGTGGAAATCCAGGAATCCGAGTTCGACAAAATGGCGGATAAATTCATGCAGACGACCGAGTGGGCGCACATGCCGCAGGGCGTTACGCGTGAGAACTTCCTCGAGTCCATGCGCCGCGAAAACGCCAAGGGTCGTGCTTTCAAAGCCGCAAAGAAATGATTTAAGGATCCTATAAAAGGTAAGAAAACGAAACAGGGCGGCACGAGTTCGTCTCTGCCGCCTGTTTTACGCTCAAAAAGAGGTAATTTCCTATGTCCGCATTACAGAAATTCAAAACATTCTTCTCCAAAAATGTGCTCTTGTGTTTGACGGTCCCCATGGTCGTCTTCTCCCTGCTTGTTCCGCAGCCGTTTGTGTGGATGGGCCAGAACATCTCGATCGACCTTTCCGGCGTCCCGTTCCTGAAAGAAAACTTCCCGAGCTTCGGCTTTGTCAACATGCTCCTGTGCGTCATCATGTTCGGTATGGGCATGACGCTTAAAGCCGACGACTTCAAGTACATCCTCAAAAAGCCGACCGATGTGCTTATCGGCATTTGCAGCCAGTACGTCTTCATGGCAGGCTTCGGCTGGCTTGTCGCATCGCTGCTGTCCCTCACGGGTGTGGGTGACCCCACCGTCCGCGCACAGATTGCCGTCGGCCTCGTTCTGCTCGGCTGCGTGCCCGGCGGCACCGCGTCAAACGTCATGACGTTCCTTGCAAAGGGTGACGTGGCGCTCTCCATCACCATCACCATGTGCACTACATTGCTTGCGCCGGTGCTCACCCCGTCCCTCACGCTCATGCTCGCCGGTCAGTGGATTGACGTCAACTTCTGGAACATGTTCATCAGCATCGTGCTCGTCGTCCTGCTGCCGATCCTCCTCGGTATCGCCGTACACACCGCGCTCGGCGACCGCGTAAACGGCCTTAAAGATTTCCTTGTCAAGGCTTCCACCGCCTGCATCATCCTCGTGGAGGGTCTGTGCGTCGGCCCAAACCGAGACCAGTTCACAACCCACGGCGTCACTGTCGTGCTCGTTACCGTGCTCGCCGTTGCGCTGCACCATGTGCTCGGCCTGCTCGCGGGCTACGTCACCGCCAAGGTGTTCCGCTTCAACGAAAAGAAGGTCCGCACGCTGTCGCTTGAGGTTGGTCTGCAGAACTCCGGCCTTTCCTGCACGCTCGCAAAGACCGCGTTCCCGGATACCATGGCCATCCTGCCCTGCGTCATCGCAACGGTCGTCCACCAGATCATCGGGCCTATCGTTGCCAGCATGTTCGCCGCAAAGCCGCTGCCTGAAGAGGCCGAGCCTGTTTCCGAAAAGAAAAAAGCAAAGGAGGCCGTCACCGCGTGAAGCACTTTTCCGAAATTTCCCTGATCGCAACGGTCTCGTTTATCGGTGAACTGCTGCACTACCTCATTCCCCTGCCCGTGCCGAGCAGCATCTACGGGCTTTTGCTCATGCTGCTCCTGCTCGTCACACATATCGTAAGGCTTGACCACGTAAAAGCCACGGCCGATTGGCTCATCGGCCTCATGCCCGTCATGTTCGTCGGTCCCACTGTCGGTCTCATTACGAGCTATGACAGCTACAAAGACATTCTCATCCCCATCGTTGTCATCTCCATCGCGACTACCGTCCTCACCATGGCGGTCTCCGGCCTGACCACACAGGGACTCATCCGTTTACAGACCAAAGAAGAAAAGGAAGAGCGCGCAGAAGCGCTTGAAGCATGCGAAAAGGAGGAACAAACCGATGTTAAATGATATTGCGTCGAATACCTCGTTTTTCGGCATCTTCATCACCGGCGTCGCCTATGTGCTCGCCTGCGCCATTCAAAAGCGCTTTAAGTCGTCCATTTTGAACCCGCTGCTCGTCTCCTGCGTGATTCTCATCATCTTCATGCTCGTCAGCGGCATCGATTACAACGTCTACCTGTATGGCAAGCCGAAAGCCGACGGCACATACGACGGCACGGGTGCCATTTTCTTCCAGAACATGCTCACCCCCACCACTGTTTGCCTTGCCATCCCGTTGTATGAAAAGCTCGTGTACCTCAAAAAGTACCCGGTCGCCATCATCGGCGGCATTTTGGCCGGCATGTTCGCGTGCCTCGGCGGCGTACTTGTTTTGAGCATGGCATTCGGGCTTGACCACACCCAGTACGTCACACTGCTGCCGAAGTCCATCACCACCGCCATCGGCATGGGTCTTTCGGAAGAGCTCGGCGGCATGGTGTCCGTCACCGTCGCGTCCATCATCGTGACGGGTCTCTTCGGCAACGTCGCGGCGGCCGCCATCTTCAAGCTGTTCCGCATCAAGCACCCGGTCGCCATCGGCGTGTCCTGCGGCACCGGTGCGCACGCCATGGGCACCTCTCGTGCGCGTGAGTTCGGCGAGATTGAAGAAGCCATGAGCGGCCTCTCCATCGCCGTGTGCGGCCTTTTAACCGTCGTCGGCGCATCTATATTTGCAATGATCCGGTTTTAAACCAATCCATCCAATTACGAGTAAATCCGCACCAGCCCCTGTTAAACGCTCAGGCCGTGCGGATTTTTTATAAGCAAAGCCGCGCCCCCGGAAAACTCCCGAGGGCGCGGTTTTGTCTATTTTTTTATTTTCTTACCGATTCCATAAACACCATGTACGCGGTTTTATAGGTGGAGATAAATGCCGGCTCGCCGAAATTCATCGGGAACGGCTTCGCTTCGATTTTCTTTTCCAAAATGAGGTCGCACAGCGTCAGCATGTCGTCAATCTTCTCATAGCTGTTCGGCACATATTTGTCCTGCGGATCCTCGCCGCCCTCCTGCCGCCTGTGGCCGCCGAGGAACGCAAGCTCCGTATAGCCGGGCTTCTGCAATTTTTCTTTCAGACGCAGCACCGCGGCTTTATACTCCGAAATCGGTCGTGCAAGCGGCACCTGCATCCAAAGGCCGAATGCGTCTCCGGTAAACATGCACTTATGCGCGCGGTCAATGAACACGACGCTGCCCGGCGTGTGCCCCTCCACCTCGGCAACTTCAATTTTCACATCGCCGCCAAGGTCGATGACATCGCCGTCTTTGATGTCGATAACGTCCTTTTCCGTAAAATTCTTGCCCGTACCGTCGTTCAAACGCGGCAGCAGCGGCACGTCTTTTTTGCTCATGTAGTATTTTTCGAACACATCGCCGCTCAGGAGATGGTCAATATGCGCGTGCGTCACGGCAAGCTCCACGGGCAGTGATGTCAGGCTCTCCGCCATTTTCCTCACGTTGCCGCCGCCAAGGCCGGTATCGATAAGCAGCGCCTTTTCTTTGCCCTCCACAAGGTACATGGAGTCGTTGTTGTAGTCCTCGATATAGAACACGCCCGGGCAGATGAACTCGATTTCATAGCGGTCAAAGCGCGTTTTGCCGAACATCCACTCCAGCGCTTCTTTGTTTTGGTACGCCGCCGTCCAAGAACCGTGCGGGTGCGTGTGGTACACGTTTTCCATTTCGCCCGCGGGATACTCCGTGTAGTGCGCGTCACGGTTGCCGGAGGAGCGCAGCGAGGACATCGCCATACGCGAGCCCACACCCACCGCGCCGTGCGGCGAGTGGTAATAGCCCGTCACCGGCACCACGGGGTCGTCTTCGGCATGGAACGCCCACACAGGCACATCTTTTGCCGCGCGCAGCTTAAACGGCTCCGCATAGCCGCAAATCGGCATGGCCGCCGCAATCTTATGCGGGTAGCGCGTGAGCAGCTCCCACGTGCCCGCGCCGCCCATGGAAACACCCGTCACGTACAAGCGGCAGATGTCCACCGGGTACTGCGCCGCCATCTCGAGCAGCGATTGCGCCAGTAAATCAACATACGGCACCCAGCACTGGTTTTCCGGGCACTGCGGCGCGAGGACAAAACACGGGTGCTCCGCCTGCCACGCGTCCGTCATAAATGTGTCCGCGCCCGGCGTGAAATCGAGCACCAAATTTAAATCGTCCCCGCGCTCGCCCGCACCATGCAAAAACAGCACCAGCGGGTACGTTTTGCCGGGCTCCGTCTTCGGCGTGTACAGCGCGGCGTTTAAGTACCGCCCGTCTTTTTTCAGTTCTTTTACGGAAATGTTCTTTTTTTCAATACCGTTGATCATACAAAACAACCTCCTCTAAAGGGTTCATTCCTCCAGCAGATACGGCATCAGCTTTTCGAGCACTACTGCGTAGCCGTTTGCGTACATGTGCATACCCTCAATGGTGTATTCCGCTTTCAAATTGCCCTTTTCATCCAGCAGACAGTCGAACACATTGATGTATGTGCAGCCGAGCTCCTCTGCCATTTTTTCCACTTCGGCGTTCACTTCTTTCAGCTCCGCATTCGTGCGCGCGCCGAACTGTGCCTTTACCGCTTCCGGGTCTGCGCCGGGCAGCTCGCGGTTCACGGGGTAATAGCTCATCACGTAAATTTTCGTCTCGGGCAGACGCGCCTGAATTTGCATCAAAATTTTTCTGTACTGGCTCATCAGGCGCTCGCGCTTATATTCCGGGCGGCTGATGTCATTTGTGCCGATGTTGATGAACACCTTTTTCGGCTCGAGGTCAAAAATCGATTCATCCATGCGCTCCAAAAGTCCGTCCGTCACGTCGCCGCCGATGCCGCGGTTGTACACGCGGATGCGCGGCTCCACGTTTTGCAGCATCTCGTTGATTGGGAACAGCTCGCACAGCGAGGAGCCCGTAAATACAATCTCGCCCTTTTTCACGAATTTATTGAGGCACATAAAATTATGCACTTTCATTTCCCAGTCTGTCATATAAAGCACCTGACTTCATTCGTTGTATTTCACAGTCATTTTAGCACAAAATCCGCACAGATACAACCTGCATTCTAAACATTTTCCCCTCTTGACGTGAAAAACCGCAGCATATATAATAATCACATAGTAACACACTAACATACGAAAATTTGCACTAAAGCGCTGTGGTGTAAGCACTTCAACGCGCAAAAGCAGACGTTGCAAACCGCTTGCGCATTACCGAAAAGAGGAATATAAAAATGAAAATTGCCGCTTATGAAGTCCGCCGGGACGAACAGAAAGACTTTGCCTTCATCGCCGAAAAGCTCGGCGTGGAGCTCACCGAAACAGAGGATATCCTGACGCTCGAAAACATCGATACGGTAAACGGGGCCGAGGGCGTCACAACACTCGGCCGCACACGTTTTGACCGCGCCCTGCTCACCGCCGTCCAGGAGCGCGGCGTAAAATACATCTCCACGCGCACCATCGGCGCCGACCACATCGACCTCACCGCCGCAAAGGAGCTCGGCCTCAAGGTGTGCAACTCCAACTACGCGCCGAACGGCGTGGCAGATTACACCGTCATGCTCATACTTCTTAGCCTGCGCAAGTATAAGCCCGCCCTGTGGCGCGCACAGGTCAACGACTACTCCCTTGCGGGTCTTCAGGGCCGCGAGCTGCGCAACCTCACCGTCGGCATTCTCGGCACCGGCAAAATCGGCGCGGCGGTCATCAAAAATTTGAGCGGCTTCGGCTGCCGCATTTTAGCAAGCGACATCCGCGAAAACCCGTCGCTCAAGGGACTTTGCACCTATGTGGATAACGAAACGCTCTACAAAGCGTGCGACATCATCTCGCTGCACATGCCGCTTTTAGAGAGCACCCGCCACTTTGTGAACGCCGAGACCATCGCCAAAATGAAGGACGGCGTCACCATCATCAACTGCGCCCGCGGCGAGCTGATGAATATTCCGGATATGATCCGCGGCATTGAAACGCAGAAGATCGGCGCGCTCGCGCTGGACGTTTTCGATAAAGAAGACGGCATCTACCACGAGAACCGCCGCGACGACATCCTCTCGAACCGCGATATGGCCTACCTGCGCCAGTTCCCGAACGTCATCATGACGCAGCACATGGCGTTTTACACCGATGCCGCCGTGCAGAGCATGGTGTTCTGCGGCATAGAAGGTCTGTGCGATTTCGCCAAGACCGGTCACACCGCGACCGAGCTTGTATAAATGTCAAATATGACGATGAAATCGAACTCGTGCTCAACCTCTAAAATCAAATACTGTGTATAGAAAAAGAGAAAACGTGTACCGAGCTTGCCCCGGCGCACGCTTTCTCTTTTCTTTTTACCTTTTCTGGTTATACGTGCGGACTAAGCGGTCCACGTCATTTTCGCTGTGAATTTCGTACTCGTGCTGTGTGAGGTATTCCTTCACTTCCTCGGGCAGGTCGTCGAAATCCTTGTGCCAGTCGAAAAGCGCCGCGCCCAAAACGTAGTTTTCCGGCCCCCAGTAGCCGTTCATGCCAAAACCGTTCGGAAACATAAAATCACCCCCGGCGCTTAGTATGCGCCAAGGGGTGACTTCAAATTCATTTCCCTACAATTTCAAAAAATGCCGTGCGTGTTTACGTCAGCTCACTGACCGATCTGCTCAAAGAACTTCGCGTGGATGGCGGCAACCGCCTTGTTCGCGTCTTCCTTCTTGATGAGCACGGAAATTTTAATCTCGCTTGTCGAGATCATCTGAATGTTCACGTTCGCCTCAAACAGCGCCTCGAACATATCGGAAGCAACGCCCGGGTGAGATTCCATGCCCGCGCCGACAATGGAAACCTTTGCCACGTCGTCGTCAAACACAACGCTGCTCGCGCCGATGGTCTCTACGTAAGACTGCATGAGCTCGATGGTTGCGTCCATCTTGTCCTTTTCCACGGTGAAGCTGATGTCCTTCGTGCCGTTTCTGCCGATGGACTGCAAAATAATATCGACGTTTACGTTCTTCTGTGCAAGCTTAGAGAAAATGCGGAACGCAAGGCCCGGCTTATCCGGCACGCCGATGACAGAGATTCTGGCGACGTTTTCGTCCTTTGCAACACCGCTGATGAGCATTTTTTCCACGTTGGTAGCCTCCTTAACGATCGTTCCCTTAGCCCGTGTCAGGCTGGAAAGAACCTCTAATTCAATATGATATTTTTTAGCCATTTCAACCGAGCGGTTATTCAGCACCTGCGCGCCCAGCGTCGCAAGCTCCAGCATCTCGTCGTAGGAGATGACGTCGAGCTTCCTCGCCGCCGGAATTTTGCGCGGGTCTGCCGTGTAAACGCCGTCCACATCCGTATAGATCTGGCACAGGTCGGCGTGCATGGAAGCTGCAATGGCCACCGCGCTCGTATCGCTGCCGCCGCGGCCCAGCGTCGTCATGTCGTCATACTTGTTGACGCCCTGAAAGCCCGTTACAACAACGATGTTGCGCTTTGAAAGCTCCGCCTTAATACGTTCCGGATTCACACGCTTAATGCGCGCGCTGCCGTAAGCCGTAGAGGTGGAAAAGCCCGCCTGCCAGCCAAGCAAAGAGACCACCGGGTAGCCCAAATCTTCAATCGTCATAGCAAGCAGCGAAGCAGAGATCTGCTCGCCCGCCGTCAAAAGCTGGTCCATTTCGCGCTTAGACGGGTTTCGGTTGATCTCTTTTGCTTTATCAATGAGGTCGTCCGTTGTATCGCCCTGCGCAGAAACCACAACGACCACGTCGTTGCCGTTCTTATATGTGCCGGTCACGATATCGGCGACATTTCTCAAATGCTCGGCGTCCTTAACGGAGGAACCGCCGAACTTCTGAACGATCAATGCCATAGAAACACTTCCCTTTCCATAACCCCTGTGGGATAATTCTCGTTATTCAATGATGATGCGCGCGCCCTGCGGGTCGGTATGCAGAAGCTCCACACGCCAGCCGTTGATGCCGCGGTCCTGTAAATGTGAATCGCACGCGCTCATAAACTCCTCCGCGCCCTCTGTGGGGATCATGGAGATGATGGTCGGGCCTGCGCCGCTCACATACGTGCCGAGCGAGCCAAGCTCGTAGCTCATGCGGAACACCTGGTCGTAATTTTCGATGAGGCCCGAGCGATACGGCTGATGGATCCTGTCCTGCACCGCCACGCGCAGGTTCTGCAGATCGCCGGAGAACAGCGATGCCGTCATTAAAGCGGAGCGCGAAAGGTTAAACACCGTGTCTTCGCGGGAATACTCCGTCGGCAGCACGCCGCGGGCTTTCTCCGTTTTGAGCTCGAACGGCGGGATCATCACCGCAAAGCTGATCTTGCCGGAAACCGGCACGGAAACGCTGTACACGCGCTTGCCCTCCATGGCAGAAGCGACAAGACCGCCGGAGATTGCCGGGCTCGTGTTATCCGGGTGCCCTTCAATCTGCGCCGCAAGGTTAATGAGGTCGCTCTGCGACATCGGCGAGCCAAGCATGCGGTTCGCGCCCAAAATACCGGCCACGATGCACGCCGAAGAACTGCCGAGGCCGCGCGCCATCGGAATGTTGTTTTCCTGAATGATATGCAGACCCGGCAGCGTTTTGCCGCAGATCTGGTACAAATGCCGCGCCGCCCAGTAAATGAGGTTCGTCTCATCGGTCGGCACTTTGATCTTGTCCGTCGTCGTAATCTTCAGCTCGTCCGCTTCTTCCATCCACACGCGGTTGCACATGGTCAGCGCAATGCCGAGCGAGTCAAAACCGGAGCCAAGGTTGGCACTGGTTGCCGGAATATCGATTCGGATCATAAAGCTTTCCCCTTTCCGCTTTTATCAATAATCGGAGATGCGAATGCGACCTTCAACCTTTACGCCGCGCGCTTCCAGCGCTGCCAGCTTATCGCTGAGTTCCTTCTCCGTAAGGTTTTCCACCGTAAAGCCCGCTTCGCCCTGTACCGGTCTTTTCGCGAGCAGCGGCGTGATCTTGCCGAAGACGTCCGCCGCCGTGTTCAGCGCCGTATCGCTGTCCTTGGCGGAAACGCGCACGAATGCAGACGTTTCCATGCTGCCGAAATCGGCCACGTAGTTCGGCTTCGCATCCTCCCAGAAGAGGTACTTGCGTGCCTTAAAGTGCTTCACACAGTCGATGACGTCCGCCACAACGGCACTCGCCGTGGGCAGCTTGCCCGCGCCTTTGCCGTAGAACACCACGTCGCCCGTCGCGTCGCCGCGCACCATAATGCCGTTGAATACATCGTCCACGCTCGCAAGCTGGCTGCCGCGGTGCACGAACATCGGGCAAACCATAATATGCACCTGTCCGTTTTCGAGCTTCTTCACAGAGCCGATGAGCTTAATAACACCGCCCCAAACGTCTGCAAAATCGACGTCCTGCAGCGTGATCTTCGTAATGCCCTCTGTGTAAACGGAATCCGGGTACACGTGCGTGCCGAACGCCAAAGACGCCAAAATGCAGATCTTGCGGCAGGCGTCCAGACCCTCCACATCGGCGCTCGGGTTGCGCTCCGCGTAACCAAGCTGCTGTGCAAGCTTCAAAGCGTCTTCAAAGTTCATCTGCTCGCGGATCATCTTCGTCAAAATGAAGTTCGTTGTGCCGTTCAAAATACCGGCAATCTCCGTCACATCGTTTGCGGCAAGACACTGGCTGATGGGGCGGATGATCGGAATGCCGCCGCCGACGCTCGCCTCAAACAGGAAGTTGAGGTTATTCGCCTGCGCGATTGCAAGGAGCTCCGCGCCCTTTTGTGCCACAAGCTCTTTATTGGAGGTCACAACGCTCTTGCCGTTTTCCAGACACGCCTTCACAAAGTCATACGCCGGGTGCAGGCCGCCCATCACTTCCACGACGATTTGCACCTCGGGGTCATTTAAAATGACGTTGAAATCCTTCGTAAAGCGGTCGCTGTACGGCAGGCCCGGGAACTCCTTTAAGTCCAGAATATACTTAACATGGATCTCTTCCTTCGCGCGCTTCGCGATGCTCGCCGCGTGAGAGGTAAGCACCTCCAAAACGCCGGAGCCGACCACGCCGTGGCCGAGAACTGCTATGTTTGCCATTTCCATTTTCCTTTCCACGCGGATTTAACCGACGATGCTGTCAATCTTAATAACGCCCTGCACCTCAAAAAGGCGCTTCAAAAGCTCATCAATCTCAATGCTCATGTTTTCGCTTCGCGCCGAGACCGAAACGAACGCTTTGCCCTTTACCGGAATATTCTGGTTAATGGTCAGAATGTTTGCGTTCGCCTTATAGAATACCGTCAAAAGGTTCACAAGCACACCGGGCTTGTCGTTTAACACGACCTGTACCGTCATAATGGAGCCCGTTTCCTTTTTTGTATACGGAAAAACGGCGTTTTTATACTTATAATATACACTGCGGGAGATGCCCGCCATCTTGACCGCCTCTGAGGTGTTTGAGGCTTCGCCGGTCTCCAGAAGCTGGTTCACGCGGATGACCTTCTGGTATACCTCCGGCAGAACGGATTCGTCGATCAAAAGAAACGATGTGTTTTCCATTGTCCACCACCTAAGTACGTTTGTATTGCGTCGATAAACAGTGTAGCACACTTTTCGGCAAAATTCAACCCAAATTTCTTTCCTTTCCCCCTTTTTCTTATTTTGGTCTATCTCATACAAAAAGCAACAGGACCCACTCTTAAAATGAGTGAGTCCTGCATAATACGCGTTAAATTTTTATCGTGGTCCGCATTCTGCAAACCGCTTTACGCCGCCGGTGTTTCCGGCTCTGTCGGCGGTTCCGGGGTCGGCTCTACCGGCGGTTCCGGGGTAGGCTCCGGCGTCGGTTCCGGGGTAGGCTCCGGCGTCGGGGCCGGCGTTGCGGTCGGGGCCAAGGTCGGCGTGGCCTCCGCCGTCGGCGATGCCGTAGGCTCCACGCTCGGGGACGGGCTCGGCTCTATGCTCGGCTCTATGCTCGGCGACGGCGTTGCCGTGGCGCTCGTCCTTGCAATGTGGTCGGATCCTCCGTCACACGTCCTCGGAATGTTGTTCTGCGAATACCAGCCGTTTGCAATGTGCACGCAGTTCGGGCCGGGGCGCAGGCCGCTGTCGCGGCAGTAGGAAAGCTGCACCACGTTGTCGCTCAGCACATAGCTGCCGCTGTGGAGGAAGTCGTAGTAGTTCGCTTCCATCCAGTCGATGATGCCGTTATACATCTTCTTTGCGCTGTTCGTGTCGTAGATCTCTTCCTTATATTCGTGGCCGTTCCAGATGCCGCACACGAAAGCGGTTGTGCCGCCCATGTACCACACGTCGTTGCTGTCTTCGGTCGTACCGGTCTTGCCGATCTGGTCAAGGTCATCGCGGCGCACCATATTTGCCGTGGGGTATGCATCCGTGTCCGTACCGTTGATCGGCAGGTGCAGCAGCTTATTCATAATGGTCGCCGTATCAAACGAGATTGCCTGCTCCTCGCTGTGATTCTGCTGGTAATCGTAGATCACGTTGCCGTCGTTATCCTCAATGCGGTACACGGTGTACGGGGTGTAATACTTGCCGCCGTTGCCGAAGATCTGGTACGCGCCGGTCATCTCGCGCACGGAAATACCGTTCGTCAAACCGCCGATGGCCACGCCGCCGACGTTGTAGGAGTCTTCCTCCGAAAGCGATGTGATGTGCAGGTTCTGCGTGAGGAACTGGTAGCTCACAAGCGGCGACATCTGGTTGATGAGCTGCGCCACCGGGGCGTTCAGCGATTCCGTAATGGCCTGATCCACATTCACCGTACCGGCGAACGTACCGTCAAAGTTGTTCGGGCCCTCGCTGCCGTCATCAAAGTAGTTCGGCAGCGGCTCATCCTTCAGCACGGTGCCGTACGTGATGAGATTGTTCTCCAACGCCGGCGCATACACGCTGATGGGCTTAATGGAAGAACCCGGCTGGTTCGTGGAGTACGAAACGTTGTTCTGCACGCGGTTGCCGGTCTTTTTCAAAAGCTCGTTGTCATCGTTTGCCTGGTTCGTGTTCACGCAGAGGATTCTGCCGTCATACTCCATCAGGCACACGCCGCTCCAAATGCCGTTGTCGCTCGTAAACTCCTGCCAGTTGTTTTTCAGGTAGTTTTCAAACGCCTCCTGCATCGGCACATATTCGGCGGAGTAGATCTTGAGACCGCCGTTATAAATGAGGTCGATTGCCATGTCGCGGTCGAGGTTTGCATACTGCATAAGCAGGTCAACGGTGTCGTTGAACACCTCTTCCTCGTACCAGTTCCACACCTCGGTGGAAGCGCTCTGGGTATCGGTCTCCTCTTCTTCGTCGTCCATTTCAAAGTCCACGCCGCGCAGCTTCAGGTTTGCGGATTGCTCCATCGCCTCGTCGTACTCCGCGCGCGTGATACGCCCTTGGTCGTACATTTCGGAGATGACAAGCTCGCGGCGTTTGCGGTTCGCCTCCGGGTGGTAGAACACGCACAGCGCGGCCGGGTTTTGCGTCGTCGCGGCAATGGTCGCACACTCCGCAATGTTGCAGTCCCAAATGTCCTTGCCGAAGTAGCCCTTTGCCGCGGCCTCCACGCCGTAATAGCCGTTGCCGTAGTTGACAAGGTTCAGGTATGCTTCGAGAATTTCATCCTTAGTATACTTCTTCTCAAGGTTCAGCGCCATGAAGATTTCCTTCACCTTACGCATGACGCTCACCTGATTTTCACCCGTCAGGTTCTTGATAAGCTGCTGCGTAATGGTGGAGCCGCCGGCGGTATCGTTGCCGGTCGCCATACCGTATACAGCGCCTAACGTACGCTTCCAGTCTACGCCGTGGTGCTCGTAAAAGCGCTTATCCTCGATTGAGATCATCGCTTCCTTCATAATGTCCGGAATCTGCGTGAAATCAACGCGCGTGCGGATCTCTTCGGCGTTATAGCGCAGGCGCTGCGTCCATTCCGCATTGTCCACGCTGTCTATGTGCAGGGAATCCGTCACATACATAAAGCTCGATTCCTTCAGTTTAAAGGAAGCAAGGCTTGCGTTCATCTCCACATCGTGGTAGCTCCAAATGACGGCCGCCACGCTCAAGCCCACAAGGCAACCGGTGATGATGCAGATGCAAAGCACCGTCTTGAGGAGCTTGCCGAACATGGTAAGCACCGCATGTGCCGTGCCGCCGGCCGCGCGGGCCGTTTCGCCGTCTGTACGGCCCATGGGTCTTCCGCTCGGCTGCGCCGTGTTGTACTTATTGATGTCTTTTTTCAGCACGTTTGACCTCCTGAAAAATCAAATTGCGCGGCAAAAGCGCACTTTGTCTGCATAAATTGGCAAACCTTGGCGATACTAAAGCCGCAGGGCAAATCCTACTTAGAAAGGATGTATAGTCATGAAAATGCGTCTTGAGTCCCTTGTGCACGCCGCTCGGCAGCGGTACGGCGCATGGGCGGCGATCTTTATCCTTTTCGCCGCGCTGTGCACGCTCTCCGTGTTTTCCGCACGCGATGCGCGGGAGGCTGCGGCAGACCCCGCAAAAGCAGAAAGCGACTCTTCCGTTTATTATAGCCCAAACGATGCGGCAAGTCAAGAAACCGACCGGGAGAGCGCCGCAAATTCAGCAAATTTTAAGGAATACGAAACATTCTTCACCGTGCGCGCCTATAACGGCAGCGTGGCTGTTTTCAAAGACGGAAACGATGTGCCCGTTTACTGCATTGAAACGCCGCTTAGCAGCCTTACAGAGGAAGACCGCCGCCTGCTCGCCCGCGGCATTCGCGCCGAAACGCTCTCGGAAGCCTGCAAGCTGATTGAAGACTATGAATAAAACCGCAAAAAGAGGACGCCCGCTGCCGGACGTCCCCGATTTGCCTAAATGTCTTTTACTTCATGCTTTCTTCGTAGGACTTGATCATCTTTTTGACCATCTGGCCGCCGACGGAGCCCGCCTGGCGGGAGGTGAGGTCGCCGTTATAGCCCTGCTTGAGGTTGACGCCGACTTCGTTTGCGGCTTCCATCTTAAAGCGGTTCATCGCGTCCTGTGCTTCCGGTACCATCGTCTTATTGCTGCTGTTCATGTTTCATTCTCCTTTTTTCGGCGGCGCTTAACGCTGCGCCGCACTGCTTTTTTCGCGTTTGTTGTTCTTATTGTGCATGATGAAAGGAGCATTATGCGTGTCAATTTTTGCAAGAATGCGCAGTTTTTTGCGCCGCGCGGGAGAGAATATTCTCTCCCCTGTCCTTCTCCCGCTTCTCATTTTCGCTCTGAAAAATGAAAACTGAGATGCCGCATGCAGCTTATGCGGTACCTCTCTATTTCTTATTATAAGGATTCCGCCGCAAATGTCAAGTCAATTCAGAACATTTGTTTGTGGTTTTGGCGGACATCTTTTCAAAAAAAGACCGCGCAGGGCGTTTTCGGCGCTGCGCGGTTCTTGAAATCCTGTTTGATCGATGTGTATTGAAATAGAAATCACTTGCCCCAGACTTCCTCGGCGATCTCCTTTACAAGCGCGAGCTTTGCCCACTGCTGCTCTTCCGTAAGCTTGTTACCGACCTCGCAGGAAGCAAAGCCGCACTGCGGGCTGAGGCAGAGGTTCTCGAGCGGCACATACTTTGCAGCCTCGTGAATGCGTGCGATGACGGCGTCTTTATCCTCAAGCTCCGGGCGCTTGGACGTAATCAGTCCCAAAACGACTTTTTTGCCCGGTGTGACGAAACGCAGCGGCTCAAAACCGCCGGAACGCGCGTCATCGAACTCCAGATAGTAGGCATCGACATTTTCATGTGCAAACAGGCGCTCTGCGACCGGCTCATAGCCGCCCCGGCTGGCCCAGGAGGAATTGTAGTTGCCGCGGCAAATGTGGGTTGCAACGGTGAGATCATCCGGTTTGCCCTCAAGCGCGAGGTTGTTGACCTTCAAAAGCTGATCCATGATGTCGCCCATCTTTTCCGGCTCCACGCCGAACACAAACGGCGCGGCGGGGTCTACGCAAACGCCCCAAGAGCAGTCATCAAGCTGCAGGTTGCGGCAGCCTGCGTCGTAGAGCTGCTTGATGAACGCCCGATAGATCTTTGCAACGTCCTCGAGCAGCTCTTCGCGGTTCGGGTAGATTTTATTCGTCGTCTCCGCGTTCATCGGGAAGATCATCTGCTCGTAGAACTGTGCCGGAGACGGAATGGTCTGCTTTGCGACGGTGTTTTCGTCCTCAAGCGCCTGCACAAACCGGAAGTGCTCCACAAAAGGGTGCGTACCCGTCAGCTTTAATTTGCCCGTAAGGTACGTGTCATCGACGACCGCAAGGACATCGTGGAACGGGATGCCGCCCCTCGGCGCGGCGTGGCTGACGCCCTCAAAACCCCACATAAAGTCGAGATACCATGTCTTGCGGCGGAATTCGCCGTCGGTAAGGAGCTTATAGCCCGCCGCCTTCTGTTTTGCGACAAGGTCGCGAACGGCGGTGTCTTCGGCTTCCTTCAGTGCTTCGTAAGTGGTTTTGCCGGCTTCATAATCGGCGCGAATCTTCTTCAAATCATCCGGGCGCAGAAAGCTGCCGACATAATCGTAACGGTACGGAAGTTTGATATTTTTCATGTTGATCACCTGCTGTTTGAGTTTGTGCTTACAGTATACAGGCAAATTTTCGCCTTGTAAAATACAAGAAAAAAGCGGTTTGCCATAGGTTTTTACTATGGCAAGCCACTTTCGGTTTGCATTATTGCATTGTGAACTTCTTTAAAGCGTCGATATAATATTGCGCAAACAAGCTCGGCTCCACGTTTTCGCGCGTGAGATAGCCGATTTCCATGTAATCGTCAAGATTGAGCGGCACGGCGACGATATTTTTGCCGTTTAGACTCTCGTTGATGACGCCGCTGCAAATGGTGTAGCCGTTCAGCCCGATGAGCAGATTGAACAGCGTTGCGCGGTCACAGACGTGGATGTCTTTGGCGCACTCAAGCGTGCTCTGAATTTCCTCGGAAAAATAAAACGCATTGTGGTCGCCCTGCTCATAGGAAAGGCGCGGGTACGGCGCTAAGTCCTCCAGTGTGATGCTTTTTCGCTTTGCAAGGGGATTTTCTGCACCCAAAAACACGTGCGGCTGCGCTTTGAACAGCAGATGAAATCCCAGCCCGTGCGCCTTAATCGTCTTTTTTAAGACCGTCTCGTTGAACGGGCTTAAATACAAAACGCCGACTTCGCTTTTTAATAACGCCACGTCCTCGATGATCTCATACGTCTGCGTTTCGCGCAGGTGAAAATCGTACGTTTCGCCGCCGTGCTCCTTTAAAAGCGCCACGAAGGCCTCCACTGCGAACGAATAGTGCTGCGTGGAAACGCAAAACCGTCTGCGCACGGGCGCGCCGCCGAAATACCGCTCACGCATAAGGTCTAATTGGCTGTTCACCTGCCGCGCATAGCCGAGAAATTCTTCGCCCTCCGGCGTTAAGGTCACGCCCTTGTTCGTGCGGCGGAAAAGCGTGACCTGCAATTCGTTTTCGAGTTCCTTAATCGACGCGGTGAGGCTGGGCTGCGCGATGAAAAGCCGCTTTGCCGCCGCGCTGATGGTGCCCGTTTCCGCCACGGCAAGCACATATTGAATTTGCGTAAGCGTCATGCGTTCTCCCCGCTTTCGGTTCTGTTTTCCGCTTCCAGCCGTTTTAATACGCCCAGAATATCCTTGTAGCGCGCGATCACCTTTTGGTAGTTTTCGCGTCGGTGCGGAAAAAGGCAGTTCGTGCAGTCCTTGATGCCGTTTTCTTTATATTGAAACGCGCCGCCGCAGTTGCGGCCCAAAGCGTAAAGCGGGCAGTAGCAGAAAAGACAATTGAAATTTTCCGGGTCCGCGCCCTTGTGGCAGGGAAAATACTCGCATTCTTTATGCGCAAAATAGCTGTAATTTTGAGACATATTGGCTCCTTTTAAGCGTGCAGGGTACGTGTCTACGTGAACGTGAAGCTCGGGTTATGGATTACGTTTATCGCCTCTTATGCTTTGTCTTCCATGGTTTTCACCATGTTTTTGATGCGCTTTGGGTCAAGACGCGGGCTGCCGTAGGGGCGCAGGGCCAAAGCCATCAGCTTCATGGGGTTATCGTCCGCCGCAATGCGGTTAGAGCCCATTTTGCCGCACACCGTGCAGCGGTGAATGACAGCCCACTCCCCGTTTTTGCGCACCCACACGCTGATGGGCTCCATGACGCCGTGGCACGCGGATGCGCGGTCGCCGGGCTCGTTATCCACATGGACGCTCGAAAGGCAGTACGGGCAATGGTTGCGGTGGTCGCTGCCTGCGCCCTCGGGCAGAATTTCGCGCCCGCAGACCTTGCACGTAAACGGGTCTAAGCACGCATGCTTTTTGTAGTAGCCTTTTTCGTATTTTCTGCGCTTATTTTCACGGTTCACGGTCATATCCTCCTTTGTCGCCCGCGCCGCCCATCATGCGGGTAAGCTCCTCTATTTTTTCCAGTGGGAACGGCGGCATGGAAAGCGGCCGCCCGGCAATGGAAAGCAGCAAAACGGGGTCGTCCTCGTCCGAAACGGGCGTAGAGGCAATCTCGCCGCAAAGGCTGCACCGGCCTAAAATCTCCCAGCTGTCATCGGGCTTCACCCAAATGGAAACGGGCTGTAGCTTGCCGCCGCATTCGTAGCCCTCGCTGTCCGCTTCATGGATGGCGGTAAGGCAGCGCGGGCAGTGGGCATATTCTTTTTCGGACACGTTTTCCGCCGGCTCAAAGCCGCAGGCAGGGCAGTGAAAACGCTTGGGGGTATATTCCATAGGGTCGTTTCCTCCTTGTTTTTCGGGAAAATATCTATAAAAACAAGTATAATATGAATCGCCGCATTCGTCAATTCCGTAAAAGGAAAAACGCCTTGCATTCCCGATAAAAAGGGACAATACCGCACATAAAACTTTCGACAGTGCGCGGTATTGCCCTTGACAGATTTATCAAATTGGAATAGATGAGATCAGAATAACCGCTTACGTTCCCATAGAAATTTCTTCTGGCCTCATAGTTTTTTAAAAATTGTATTGATTTTAGCAGGGCGTTGCAATATACTTTAATAAATACAACTTGTTTTTCGACAAATAAGACGTTTTTTTGCGAGGTGCACTATGACTACACAAGCTTTGCTGCAGCTTTCCGCCGACATTATAACGCGGTATTACAATAATGAGATCGAGCCGTTTCTGGCGGCCTGCCACCCGGACGTGCTGTGGATCGGCCCGGCAAATACACAGATTATCCGCACGCGCGAAACGCTCATCGAGACGTTTGCCGAAGAGCACCACAACCTGCGCTTTGAGATGCACGACCTTGTGACCGTGCCGCTCATGACGCCCAGCAGCAAGGTACTGGAGGTGCTGCTGTTTTATGACGTAGACACCATTTGGCCGGACAACAGCATGCAGCGTGTAAAGCAGCGCGTTCAGCTTTCGTGGGTGGTGGAAGGCGGGCAGCCGTTCATCCGCGTGTGTCACGTTTCCAATGCACTCGATTACGATGACCGCGATGTGATCTACCCCGTGCACTATGGAGAAGATCGTGTGCGCGTGGCGGTGCTTTCCGGCGAGGACCGCGCGCCGCGCATCGTTTTAAAGGGCGCGAACAAGGCCATGCTGTACCTGCGCCCCGCGTATATCGATTACTTAGAAACAAGCGGCATGCACACCTATATTCACACACAAAACGACATACGGGAATCGACCGAGCGACTGACGGCGATCGATAAGCGCTACCCGGGACTGTTCCTGCGCTGCCACGAAAGCTACCTTGTGAACCCCGACCGCGTGACGGAAATCACCCGCTTTCATTTGACGCTTATAAACGGCACCACTTTGCCCATCCCCGAAAAGAAGCACACGGCCGTGAAAAAGCGACTCTCGGAGATGCTGGCGAAAGAGAAATAAATTCCCTCACCGTTCATGCGGTTTCCCTCACTCCTATGGGTCCCCGGTAACACCGGGTTATTTTTAACATCTCGCACATAGGCAAAGCCTTATAAAGCGTCCATGTGTTCGACCTCCTTTACCGCGCTTTCGTACAAAATACAGCACTTTACGAATTTTTGAATTTTTTTAAAAAAACACTTGCTTTTTTCGTTTAGCTGTTGTATAATAATTGAGCACTTGAGAAGTGAATATATCGCGGGGTGGAGCAGTTCGGTAGCTCGTCGGGCTCATAACCCGAAGGTCGTAGGTTCAAATCCTGCCCCCGCAACCAAAGGAAAAGCCTCATTCAAACGAATGAGGTTTTTCCTTTGGAGTGAAATAAATCTCTTCGAGATTTGTGAAATGTGAAATGTGCTTCGCACGTAAAAGAACAACCTTCGGTTGTTGTGAAATGCCTGCGGGCGTGAGGAGATTTATTTCATTTCATATTGCGGCGAAGACGCAATATATCACAATGCACAGCACACTTGTGTGCGAAGCGTTATTTCACATTTTGCGTCAGCAAAATATTTCACTAAAGACAAACCGATGGCGACTGCCCAACTCCGACCGAGCCGGCAGGTGAGAACGTAGGAGATTATGGTGAAATTTGCCTTACGGCAAGTGAACTGTTCGCTCCGTGAACGTTAAAACCCCGATTCCGCACATGAAACGGATCGGGGTTTTGTTCTGTACTTATAAATCTCTGTATTTCTTTACGCGGCGGACTTTTTTGTTTTTACGGTTCATCAGGATGGCAAGGATAGCATACGCGGCAGCCAAGACCAGCAAAATGGTGGCCGTAACGATAAACCACGTGGAGGTGAGCACCTCCTGCCCCTGCTGCAAAACCTGCACGATCTCGCTGCGCTCCACGCTTTCCGCGGCGACGAGCGCAACGGTGGAAAGCTCCGCGCCGTTATAATAGAATGTGGCGGTACCGACGTAATCGCCCTTTTTGATGGGCGCTTTCACGCTTTCGGGCAGATCGAGCTTTGTGGTGATGGCGCCGCTTTCCAGACTGCTCGGCAGTGTTGCGGTGAGATTGCCCTGCGCCAGCACCTGCAGGCGGTCTTTGTCCCACGCGTATTTGAGGTTCACCTCGCCGAGAAGCTCGCCGTCCGTAACGAGCGTTTTGTTTTCGATATTCAAAAATGCCCAGCGGAACAGCGTCGCGGCATCGTACATTTCGCCGTGATAATCGATATGGTTGCCCTCGCTGTCGATATACGGGCTGCCCATGCAAACGACAAGGTAACTGTACCCGTCATACGTAGCCGTGGCGGAAATGCAGTAGCCGGATTCATTCAAGGAGCCGGTCTTTACGCCGGTGGCATAGGTGTAATACTCATCGTCATAGCTTAAAAGCATGCGGTTCGTCGTGGTGACGGTGCGTTCCTCGCTTGTCATGTTCGTCGGCGGCTGCGTGTAATACGTCTGCGAGGTGACGTCCGTAAAATACGGCATTGTCAGCGCATACTCCGTAATGGTCGCCATCTCGCGCGCGGTGGTGTAGTGGTTTTCATCATACAGGCCGTGCGGGTTCACAAAATGCGTGTTCGTGCAGCCGAGCTCCGCGGCCTTCTTGTTCATCAGCTCCACACAGCTCATTTTGCCGTCACCGTCTTCGTCATACTGCGGGTCGTCGGCCGTGATATTCAAAGAATCCACATATTTTGCAAGCGTCAGCGCGGCATCATTGCCGGAGGGCACCATCATCAGGTTCAAAAGCTCATAGATGGTAAAGCTTTCGCCCGTTTGAATTTCCGCCAAAGACGAGCCCGTGCCCTCAAGCTCCTCGGCAACGCTTTCCGGCACCGTAGTGCGCGTGTTTTGCAGGTCGCTGACCGTTTCCGCCGTGACGATATACGTCATGATCTTCGTCATGGAAGCCATGGGGCGGCGCTCGTCCGGATTATATGTATAGACAACGGTATCGGTGTCGAGGCTCACCATATAGATAGAAGCGCTGTTTGGGTCTGTGAGCTTATCGCACGGGAAGCCCATTTCGCTGCTTTTGGCCACGACCGTGTTTGTCGTTGTGTCGGTTTCCGAAGTCGAGGTATCGGAAGCTGTGGAATTTTCGCTCGCGGTGCTTTCGGCTGTATCGGCCAAAACGCCGGTCGTCAAAACGGAAAGCGACAGCAAAACGCTTGTGCATATCGATAAAAATTTATGTTTTCTCACTGTTTATCCTCCAACGGACATGATATAATACTGTTAACTATTTTATTATTATAGCACGGTTTGGCACCCCTGAAAAGGTGCTCGCCGGCAAATTCAGAAAAAAGTCAGATTAAAAAGTTAAAAGGAGACGCTATGCAGCTTTTACATATTGCAGACCTGCACTTCGGCAGGCTTTTGTACGGTCGCAGCTTAATGGATGACCAGCGGCATTTTGTGCGGCAGTCGCTTTTGCCAGCGCTGGATGAATATAAGCCCGATGCGCTGCTCATTGCGGGCGATCTGTACGACCGGCAGATTGCCTCGGTCGACGCGATTCATTTATTCGACGAGCTCATCGATGCGCTGTGCGAACGGAACATCCCCGCCGTCATCATTTCCGGCAATCACGACAGCCCGGACCGCATTGCGGTGGGCAAAAGCCTGCTTGCGCGGCACGGCATCCATATCATCACGGAGCTTAAAGACGCGTTTACGCCGGTCGAGATCGGCAACATACAGATTTTCCCGCTGCCGTACTTTGAAAACGCCCAGATGCGCGATTTTTTAGGCGATGAAACGCTGCGCGGCGCGGGGGCCTGCATGCGCGCGGCGGTGGAAAAAATGGAAAAAGCGTTTGACCCCGCGAAAAAGCACGTTTTGGTCGCGCACTGCTTTGCGGCGGGGGCTTCCACCTCCGATTCCGAAAGTCACCTTTTCGTCGGCGGCGCGGGCGATGTGCCGACGGATGTCTTCTCCCCGTTTGACTATGCGGCGCTCGGGCACCTGCACGCGGCGCAAAGGGCAGGCGACACGGCGCGCTACGCGGGCTCACCGCTCAAATATTCCGTAGACGAAGCGCACCAGAAAAAGAGCATGACGCTCGTCACGCTCGGCGACACGGTGGAAACAACGTGCATCCCCGTAACCCCTCTGCACGACGTAAAGCGCATAGAGGGTACGTTTGCGGCGCTGCTCGAAAACGGGCAGGCGGCGCCCAATGAAGACTATGTGGAAATTCTGCTCACCGACGACGAGCCGGTTTTCCGCCCGGCCGACCGACTGCGCCCCTATTACCCGAATGTACTCGGCGTGCGCAGCACGTGGTTTTTAAAGCAGCACGCAGGCACGCAGGCGGAAGCCGATCTGCACAGCCGCAGCCGCGCGGAGCTTTTCCGCGGCTTTTTAAAGGAGGTCTGCGGTGAGGAAGCGCAGCCGGAGGACGAAGCGCTGCTTGCGGAAATTCTAAAGGAACTGGAGGGCGATGCAACGTGAGACCGATCCGTTTGGAGCTTTCGGCGTTTGGGCCGTATCTGGAGCACACCGTCATCGATTTTGAAAAGCTGAACGAAGCGGGGCTGTTCCTCATCACCGGACAGACGGGCGGCGGCAAAACGACGCTGCTCGACGCCATGAGCATCGCGCTCTTTTATAAATCGACGGGCGGACGGCGCACGTTTCAAGATATGCGCTGCCTTGCCGCCGCGGACAACGACCGCACCGAGGTCGTCTATCATTTTGCGCTCGGCGAAGACGAATATTGCTTCCGCCGCGCGCTGTACCGCCGCAAAAAGCGCGGCAGCGACGATTTTATCACCGAGGAAGAAAACGAGTGCAAACGCCGCACGGCAGACGGCTGGGCGCTTGCCGCTTCGGGTGCGGCGCGCAATGTGACAGGCTACGCGGAAAACCTGCTTTCCCTCACCGCCGAGCAATTTTCACAGGTCATCGTGCTGCCGCAGGGCAAATTCATGCAGCTTCTGCGCGCGAATTCTACCGAAAAAGCAGCCATTTTGAAAACGCTTTTCTCCTGCGAACTATGGGAACGCATCGCGATGAAATTTACGGAGCGGCAAAAAAAGCTGTACGCAAAGCGCGAAACGTGCGAGACAAAACTAAAATCGCTGCTCGAAAAGCATGGCGCGGAGACCGCCGAGGCGCTCGCCGTGCAAACGGAAGCGCTTCGATTAGAATGCGCACGGACCGAAAAAGCGCTCGCCGCCGCGAAAGAAGCACTGACTCTCGCACAAAAGCAATACACCCGCGCACTGCAATTTGAGCAGTGCCAAAAAGCCGAGACCGATGCCGAAGCGCAGCTGAAAACCGCCGAAACGCGGGCAGCTTCCGCCAAAGCGCAGTATACGCGCGCCGAGCAGAACCGCGCGGGACTTACAAAGCTGACCGCCGAAAAAGACACGCTTTTAAAACGAAGCGAACAGCTGCGTGCGGAGCAGGAACGCAGCCTGCAAAAGGAGCAGCTTTTAAAAGAACTGCGCGCCGAGGAGGAGCGCGAACGCGCCGTGCAGAAGCAGGCAGAGGACGACCGCCAAAAGCTGCCGGAGGTGCTGCGGCGCATCGCGGTAGGCGAAGCATTCACCGAAAAGGCCGATGCCGCAAAAGACCGGCTCGCGTCGCTCTTACAGACGCAGGCCATCTTAAGCGAACAGCTTGCCGCGCTGAAAACGCGCAGTGACGCCGCCAAAGTCGAAGCGCAGTGCAAAAAATTGTGGGGAGCTGCCGAAGACGCGGCGCGCACCGCGCGTCTGACCGTCGTGGGGCAGGATAAGCTGCTCTCGGCGGCAGAAGCCAAATGGAACCAAAACAGCGCCGCCGCGCTCGCCACAGGGCTCACGGACGGCACGCCCTGCCCCGTTTGCGGCGCGGTGCACCACCCCGTGCTCGCCGTGCCGTGCGCAGGTGAGACAACAAAAGAAGAACTTGATGCGCTGCGCAAAAAGCTTGAAGACCTGCGGCAGGAGCAAAGCCGCGCCGAGCAGACGGCCGCCGCCGCAAAAGCGCGGCACGAGGTCGCTTTCGCACAATTAAACGCCGCAAACGATGCCGCAAAAAGCATCACAGAAAGCGAAGAGGTGCTCACCGTGGCCTACATTGCGGCGCAAACGGCGCTCAACGAAGCGCAAAAGCTTGCAGCGCAGGCACCGGCCGCGCACAAGAAACTTGAGACACTCAAAGCGGAACGCGAAGCGCTTATGCAGGTCGAAAGCCGCCACAACGCCGCGCTTGCCGCCTGCCGTGCCGCTTTAGAAGAAAAGCGCCGCCAATTAAGCGCCATGGACACCGTACGCGATGCGGCGCAAATCACATTGGAGATGACCGAAATACAAAAGCGCATTCGCGTGCTTGAGCAGGAGACCGCAGCGCTTGAGGAAGCGTTCCACGCCGCGGAAAACGCGCTTTCTGCCGCAAACGAGGCCGTAAAAGCTGCCGCACAGCAGATGTTCGCCGCAAAGGAAGCGAAAAATGCCCTCGGCGCAGCGCCGGAAAAGGACCTCCCGCAAAGCAAAGCGGAGCTGGACGCAAAAAGCACCGAAACGCAGACGCTTTCCGTGCAGCTTGGGCGCTTTGGCTCCGACCTGCGCACCATTGCGGAAAGCGCCGCCGCCGTGCAGCAATACACGGAGGAAGCTGCCGCGCTCGACGTACAGTACAGCCGCGCAGCAAAGCTTGCGGGGTACGTGACCGGCCGCAGCAACGCCTTGCGCGTGCCGCTTTTGCAGTACGTGCTCGGCATGATGCTCGACGAGACCATCCAGAGCGCAAACCGCTTTTTCTCCGTTTTAAGCCGCGGGCGCTACGCCTTGCAGCACAAGCAGGGCAAAAGCGGCGCGGGCTACGGCGGGCTTGACATTGAGGTTTTGGACGGCATGAGCGGCACGTGCCGCTCCGTAGAGACACTTTCGGGCGGCGAGCAGTTTTTGGCATCCCTTTCCCTCGCGTTCGGGCTTTCGGACGTCGTGCAGAGCTACTCGGGCGCGGTGCGGCTTGATTCCATTTTCATCGACGAGGGCTTCGGCTCGCTCGATACCGACACGCTCGATACCGCCATGCGTGCGCTCGAGAGCATCCGCCAAAGCGGGCGCGTCGTCGGTATCATCTCTCACGTTTCGGAACTGCAAAGCCGCATCCCGACGATGATCCGCATTTGGAAGACCGCTTCGGGCTCCGCCGCAGCAAAAGTCATCGCGGAAGACTGAACCGGTTTTAAACAAAATGAAAAAGCTGAAATGCAAATTGCAAATCCGCCTTTATTATGCTATACTGAAAGCAACTAAGCGCAGGATTTTCTGCGCGGCCATGCAAAGCTAAAAGAAAGGATCGCTTCCGGGCTCCTTCGGAAGCTTCGGTGAATGAATATGGTAAAGCTTTATGACGGCGGCGTTTACCTTGTGAACGGCACAGAGATTGTGCCGGAAGCCGCTGCACCCGAGACCTATCAAAAAGACACGGCAAAACAGGGTACCATTGCCTATTCCATTTTAAAAGCGCACAACACCGCAGAGGATATGCAGAACCTGCGCTTAAAATTTGATGCGCTCGCCTCGCACGACATCACGTTCGTCGGCATCATTCAGACGGCGCGCGCCTCCGGCATGGAGAAGTTCCCCATCCCCTACGTGCTAACAAACTGCCACAACAGCTTGTGCGCCGTGGGCGGCACCATCAACGAGGACGACCACGTGTTCGGCCTTTCCGCCGCGCGCAAATACGGCGGCATTTATGTGCCGCCCCACATGGCGGTCATTCACCAGTACATGCGCGAGGCCATGGCGGGCTGCGGCAAAATGATTCTCGGCTCCGATTCCCACACGCGCTACGGTGCGCTCGGCACCATGGCCATCGGCGAAGGCGGCGGCGAGCTCGTCAAGCAGCTGCTCGAAAACACGTACGATGTCGCGTACCCCGGCGTTGTGGCGGTGTACCTCACCGGCAAGCCGCGCCCGGGCGTGGGCCCGCAGGACATCGCGCTTGCCATCATCGGTGCGGTGTTTAAAAACGGCTACGTAAAAAACAAGGTCATGGAGTTCGTCGGCCCCGGCATCAAGAGCATGACGACCGATTACCGCAACGGCGTGGACGTCATGACGACCGAGACCACATGTCTCACCTCCGTCTGGTGCACAGACGACGACACGAAGGCGTACCTTGCAAAGCACGGCCGCGCGGACGATTACCGCGAGTTAAAGCCGGCCGACGTGACATACTACGACGGCCTGGTCTATGTAGACCTTTCCACCGTAAAGCCGATGATCGCGCTGCCATTCCACCCGAGCAACGCGTTTGAGATTGACGAATTGAACGCGAATCTCGGCGACATCCTGCGCGAGGTAGAAAAGGAAGCCGCGCGCTTGACGGAAGGCAAGGATATCGAATTCAGTCTGACGGATAAGATCACCCCAAAGGGTTTGCAAGTGCAGCAGGGCATCATTGCGGGCTGCGCGGGCGGTACATATACGAACGTCATGGCGGCAGCGCACATCTTAAAGGGCGCGCAGTGCGGTCAGGGCGAATTCACACTGGACGTCTACCCGTCCTCACAGCCGGTGTTTATGGACCTGCTCGCAAAGGGCGCCATTTCCGACCTCATGGCGACGGGCGCCATCGTGAAGACCGCATTCTGCGGCCCGTGCTTCGGCGCAGGCGACACACCGGCAAATAACGCGCTGAGCATCCGCCACGCCACACGCAACTTCCCGAACCGTGAAGGCTCCAAGCCGGGCGCAGGTCAACTGAGCGCCGTCGCACTCATGGACGCACGCTCTATCGCGGCAACGGCGGCAAACGGCGGCATTTTGACCTCCGCCGAAAAGTATGCGGACAACTATGAGGTACCGGAATACAACTACGATGATTCCTCCTACCGCGCCCGCATTTACAACGGCTTCGGCAAGGCAGAGCCGGAGGATAAGCTCATCTACGGCCCGAACATCAAGGACTGGCCGGAGCAAGAGGCACTTGCGCAGAACATTCTGCTGCGCGTCTGCTCGAAGATCATGGATAAGGTCACAACGACCGATGAATTGATCCCGTCCGGCGAAACGTCTTCGTACCGCTCCAACCCACTGGGGCTTGCGGAGTTCACACTCTCCCGCCGCGACCCCGGTTACGTGCAGCGTGCAAAGGATGTCCGTGCACTCGAAAAAGCGAGACTTGCGGGCGAAGCACAAAGCGATGAAGCTCTGAAAAACGCACTCGGGAAAGTGAAAAACATCCTGCCCGACGTCGATGAAAAGACAATCGAAATCGGCAGTGTCATTTACTGCGTGAAGCCTGGTGACGGCTCTGCGCGCGAGCAGGCGGCAAGCTGCCAGCGCGTCTTGGGCGGCCTTGCGAATATCTGCTCCGAGTACGCCACCAAGCGTTACCGCTCCAACGTGATGAACTGGGGCATGCTGCCGTTCCAGATGAAGAATGAACCCGCCTTCGAGATCGGTGATTATATCCTCGTCCCGAACGTTTTGGACGCCATGGACGGCGATATGCAGAGCATTAAAGCGTATGTGCTCGGCGATGAAGTAAAGGAGATCGAGCTTTACATCGCCCCGATGACGGAAGACGAAAAGAAGATCGTCAAAGCCGGCTGCCTCATCAATTTCAACCGCAAAAATTAAAGTAAAGCATAAGAAAACGGCGAGTCCTGTTCAGGATTTCGCCGTTTTTGTATGCATTTTTTGTCTTCATAGAGAAGCGACGCAAAAAGTTTTTGATCGACCCTTTTTCAAAAAGGTCGCGGGTTCTTAGGGCAGCGCCCTAAGTTGTCGTCCGCAGACGACGAAATCTATTTGCCTTCCAAAAAATCAGGACGGGAGAGGGAACAGTCCAGTGGACTATTCCCTCGTGGGAGACCCAATTAGGGGGTCTCCCAAAGGACGGCAATACGCCGCCCTTCTTATTATAACCGCTCGGCTTTTCTCGCCTTATTGCTTGCTTTCAAAAAACGCAATAAACCGGTTCCAGTCCTCGCGGCTGAAATAGTGCAGACCGGGGCGGCGGTGGTAGCCGATGCGGCCCGCATGCAGGTTAAAATCGTAATCTTCCGACGTTTCTTCATAGGGAAACGCCTCCTTGTCCCCCGCTGCCGCCGCATAGCAGCTCAAAAGCTCGGACGCGGGGTCTGCCCAGTCGTCGCCCGCCGCAGACGCCACGTATACATAGCGCGGCGCAATGCTCGCGAGCAAGTAGTGCTGGTCAAACGGCAGCGCGTCCGTTTTGCCGACATACTGCCCGAACGATTCGCTGAACCAGAACGGAAACTGCCTATAAATATCGTCAAGCTGCTCGCCTTTTTTACCGCGGAACAGCGCCGCACCGGCACAGCCGGAATCGTTCGAGTAGCCAAACGCGAAGCGGGTATCCAGCGCAGCAGTGAGCAGTGCCGTTTTGCCGAGGCGCGAATGCCCGCACACAACGGACTTTGCGCAGTCCAGCCGCTCGTCGTGCTCGGCGTAATCCATGCAGCGCATCGCCGCCCACGCCCACAGTGCGATTTTACCCGCGTCATGCGGCGCGCGTTTGCCGTTTTCATACAGAACACCCGCAAGGCCGGAGGTGAAGTCGCCGTCGTCGCGCGTCACATCCTCATAGCCGAACGAAAGCACCGCAAAGCCGTTGTCGATGAGCTCCTCCGTCGGCATGTAGCGGTCCGGCACATCGCTTCTGAAGTTGATGTGGACAAAAAACGGGTGCGGCCCCTCTGCGGTCGGCACAGCCAAATACACCGGGAACGCAAAATCTTTGCCGTTTACCACAACGCGAAACGTCAGCTTTTCCAGCGTCGCCTTGCCCGCGCAGAAATTGTCCGCAACGCCGGGCTCCGCTTCCCAAACGAACGATTCCGGCGCCTTCGGCAAGCAGCCGTATTCCTCCCGCTGCAAAAGCTCCAGCATCTCCGCGCGTGATTTTAAACTCGGCACATTCCTCTTTTTCAGTTCATCCAAAAACATACAAACGCCCCCTTTATGCGGTTATTGTAGCCGTCCTTTTAGGCGTTTGTCAATCTTCAAAACCACCAAAAAAGCTGCCCTCTCTTTGTCAGAGAAGACAGCTTCGTTTTGTTTTACAGGCGTTTTACGCGCTTTCCTCTGCGTGCTCGAACTGACTGTTGTAGAGGTTGGCGTAGAAGCCGTTTTTTGCGAGCAATTCTTCATGTGTGCCCTGCTCCACGATGTCGCCGTCCTTCATGCAGAGGATGAGGTCAGCATTGCGGATTGTCGAGAGGCGGTGCGCGATGATAAAGCTTGTGCGGCCGCGCATCAGGTTATCCATTGCAGTCTGGATGGAAAGCTCGGTGCGCGTATCGACGGAGCTTGTCGCTTCGTCAAGGATCATGATGCGGCTGTCGGACAAAATCGCACGGGCGATGGTGAGCAGCTGCTTCTGTCCCTGCGAGACATTCGTCGCTTCTTCATTGAGGATCGTGTTGTAGCCGTCCGGCAGTGTACGCACAAAGTGGTCAACCTGCGCCGCTTTTGCCGCCTGAATGACCTCCTCGTCCGTCGCGTCCAAGCGGCCGTAACGGATGTTCTCCATGATGGTGCCGCTGTAAAGCCACGTGTCCTGCAGAACCATGCCGAATTCTTTTCTGAGGTCGCCGCGGGCAAACTCCGTGATGTCCTTGCCGTCAAGGTAAATTCTGCCGGATTTTAAATCATGGAAGCGCATAAGAAGCTTTACCATAGTCGTTTTGCCTGCACCCGTCGGGCCGACAATAGCGATTTTCTGGCCTGCTTTCACATCGGCAGAGAAATCGTGGATGACAGTCTCGTCGGTGTCTTCGTAGCCGAAGCAAACGTGGTCAAAGCGAATGTCGCCGCGGATATTGCTGTTTTCCACGGTGTATTTCGGTGTTTTTTCGACGATCTCGGGCTCATCAAGGAAATTGAAAATGCGCTCTGCCGCCGCCATGGTGCGCTGTACCTGACTTGAGATGCTTGCCATCTGGGTGATGGGCTGCGTGAAACTGCGCAGATACTGGATGAACGCCTGAATGCCGCCGATGGTCATGCTGCCGCCTGCCGCCATAGATGCGCCCAAAATGCACACCACAACGTAGCCGAGATTGCCCACAAAGCCCATGATCGGCTGCATCAGGCCGGAGAGGAACTCCGACTTCCAGCCCGCGTTATAGAGCTTTTCGTTTTCGCACTCGAATTTCTCCATGGAGCGCGCTTCGCCGTTAAACGCCTTCACGACGACGTGCCCGCCGTACATTTCCTCCACGTGGCCGTTCACCGCGCCGAGGTATTCCTGCTGGCCGACGAAATACTTCTGCGAGGATTTCACAATGCGTCCGACAAGCAGCAACGAAATCGGGACGATGCACAGTGCGACAAGCGTCAACTGCCAGCTGATGGAAAGCATCATAATAAGCACGCCGATGATGGAGCACACAGACGTGATAAGCTGCGTGATACTCTGGTTAAGACTCTGGCTGAGCGTGTCAACATCGTTCGTGATGCGGGAAAGCACGTCACCCTGACTCGTTTTGTGAAAATACGAGACGGGCAGGCGGTCGATCTTCTCCATAATGGCACGGCGCATGTTGTACGAGACCTTCGCCGAAACGCCGGACATCGTAAATCCCTGAATGTAGGAGAACAGCGCGCTCAACGCATATAACCCCACAAGGAACAGTAAAACTTTCGCGATATAGCCAAAGTCAATGCCCTCCGCAGCGCCGGTGATGATGCGCATCAAGCCGGCTGTCAGCTCATCGGTCGCTTTTGCGAGGATCTTCGGGCCGACGATCGTGAACACGGTGGAAAGCGCCGCGAAAATGACGACGATGAGTATTTTAAACTTAAACGGGGAAAGATACGAAATAAGCTTTTTAAAGCTGCCTTTGAAGTCCTTGGCTTTTTCGGTGGGCATCATGCCTCTGCCGGGCCCGTGCGGACGCGGTGCGTTTCTTTTCGGTTCGCTCATGCCAATTCCTCCTTTGAAAGCTGACTTTCCGCAATCTCGCGGTATTCCGGGCACGTTTTCAAAAGCTCTTTGTGCGTGCCCTTGCCGACGATTTTGCCTTCATCCAGCACTATGATCTGCTCGGCGTTCATGATGGTGGAAACGCGCTGCGCGACGATGAGCACGACAGCGTTTTCCGTGTATTTCGTCAGCGCACGGCGCAGCTTTGCATCCGTTTTGAAATCGAGCGCGGAGAAGCTATCATCGAAAATATACACCGGCGCTTTTTTCACGAGCGCACGGGCAATGGCAAGGCGCTGCTTCTGGCCGCCGGAAACGTTGCTGCCGCCCTGCGCGATGGAGCTTTCCACGCCGTTCGGCAATTCGCTGACAAATTCCGTAGCCTGTGCGCAATCGAGCGCTGCCAGCACCTCGTTCACATCGGCGTCTTCCTTGCCGTACTTGATGTTGGAATCGATTGTGCCGGAGAATAGCATGGCCTTCTGCGGCACGTAGCCGATGTTATCGCGCAGTTCCTTTTGCGAAAGCGTGCGGATATCCTTGCCGTTCAGGTAAACTGCGCCGCCGGTGACATCGTAAAAACGCGGGATGAGGTTGATGAGCGTCGATTTTCCCGCACCCGTCGCGCCGATAAACGCCGTCGTTTGGCCGGGCTTTGCGGTAAACGAAATGTGGCTCAAGGTATCTTCCTCGGCGTTGCCGTAGCGGAAGGAAACGTCGTCAAAACGCAGCTCACCGCTTTCATTACCGAGTGTAACCGGGTTTTCCGGCTCTTTAATGGAAAGCTCCGTCGTCAGCACCTCCTGCACACGGTCTGCGGAAACCATGGCGCGCGGCACCATAATGAAGATCATCGAAATCATCAGGAACGACATGATAATCTGCATCGTGTACTGGATATACGCCATCATGTCGCCTACCTGCATGGTGGATTCCGCAATGGCGTGCCCACCCACCCACATGATGAGCAGCGTGACAAGATTCATGATGAGCATCATGATCGGCATTGTAATGCTCATCACGCGCTGGGTAAAGCGGTTTGTGCGGGTGAGGTCTTCATTCGCCTTATCAAAGCGCGCCTCCTCGAATTTCTCATTCGTAAACGCGCGTACCACGAGCATGCCGCTCAAATTCTCGCGGCTGACGAGATTTAATCTGTCCGTCAAACGCTGCAAGCTCTTGAATTTCGGCATTGCAACGTTTAAAAGTACGATGACAAGCCCCAGCAAAACGATGACCGCGAGCGCGATGATCCAGCTTAGTGAAACGCTTTTTTGCAGCGCGAAAATAATGCCGCCCACGCCCATGATCGGCGCGTAGCACATCAAACGCAGACCAATGGAAATAAGCATCTGCACCTGTGTCACGTCGTTCGTCGTGCGCGTGATGAGCGATGCGGTGGAAAATTTATCGAACTCCGTGTTGGAGAAGCTTTCCACCTTGCGGAACACATCGCTGCGCATCTGCTTTGCCACGCCGGACGAAATACGCGACGCGAAGAAGCCGACGAGCACCGCCGCCAGCACGCCGAGCAGCGCGATGCCGAGCATCTCAAGGCCCTTTATCACAATGTAGTGCACCTGCTTTGCGTCCAAATCGACGCCGAGTTCCTTATAGAACAGCTTTGTAAACGTCGCGCCCACCTGCGAGCCGATCATCGACTGCGCGTTTTCGGCAGAATCGATCGCTTCGCTGAACGTCTCTTTCGGCATCTGCTGTAACATGGGGATAACAGCATAAAGCTGACGCATATCCATGTCCTGCACGCCGCTTTCGGTGTCCACCGCCTGGCCGGTCTGCGCGCCGTAATCCTTCAGAAATGTCATGAACGCATACGCCGCTTTACCGTAGGCATCGCCCACCGCCTGCACGTCTGCATCTTCGCTTAAAGCGACCGCATCCATGTCCTTGATATTCTCGTAGGTTTTCGCAAGCTTCGTCTCTTCATCGCTGCCGTGCTCCACGGGCGTGTAGGCGTTTTTGAACGTCCCCGCCTCCGCGTCGTTCATAAACAGCGCCAATAAGTCAACGGCCTGTTGGTTCAAAACCGCAGGTGCAGCCTCATCCACGCCGCCAAGCTGAATGCCGGTGTTCACAATGTCGCTCATCAGGTTCGGTAATGTCAAGTCACACATCGCCTGCCCGAAAAGCAGCAGAATGCACGCCAGCACCAGCGCCGCAAACGGCTTTAGGTACGTTTTCAGCAATTTCATTCGGTTTTCTCCTTTCTCATCTCCGGGTATCTGCCTGTCTCGGTAAAGTTTTCAAGGTTTCGCCGTATTTGCTCCATGACGCGGTGGAAGACCTGCATGTCTTCCGGGCTGACACCGGCGCACATTTTTTCATAATATTCATGCTTCAGCTCTCTGCACCGCTTAACAGCCGGCTCGGCCTTCGGCAACAAAACCAAATGTACCATGCGACGGTCGCTTTGGTCCGGTTTTGTTTCAATCCATCCGCCGCGCACAAGGTGGTCTACCGCCTTACTCATCAACGAGCGCGAAACACCCATGCGCCGCGCAATGCGCCCGGCCGTATCGACCTTTGTTGTGGAAAGGCACATGATCACACCGGATTCCACCGCGGAAAGGTCTTCATCCGCCAGCACCTTGCGCAGCTCCGTATGGATGATGCGCGCGATCTGCGTTAAGTGCTCCGCAAGCCCGTCGTGAAACGGCACGGCCGTACACGCTTGCTCGTCTCGCTTCATTCCTCGCACCTCCTGTTGCTTACTGCTGAACATCGCCAAAAGTTCTTAACGATGTCCATTTCCAAAAAACAGTTTAAAACTGAATTGTTCATTTTTGAACTGTTAAGGAATGAACATATTATAGACCGACAAAAACAAAAAAGCAATGACTATTTTGTGAATAAAGCTGCCAAATTATATTTCAGAAAACCATATAGCCGAAAAGAAAAAAGACCCGCAAACACAGCGAACTGCATTTGCGGATCTTGAATCAGACAATTATAAGGTGAAGCTAAATTACTTCAGCTCGACCTCAGCGCCAGCCTCGGTGAGCTTCGTCTTAAGAGCCTCAGCGTCGTCCTTGGAAACGCCTTCCTTAATGGTCTTCGGAGCCTCGTCAACCATAGCCTTAGCTTCCTTCAGGCCCAGGCCGGTAGCTTCCTTAACAACCTTGATAACGTTGATCTTGTTTGCGCCAGCAGACTTCAGAACAACGTCGAACTCGGTCTTCTCTTCAGCAGCCGGAGCAGCAGCGCCAGCGCCAGCGACCATAACCGGAGCAGCAGCGGAAACGCCGAACTCCTCTTCGATAGCCTTGACCAGCTCGTTGAGCTCGAGAACGGTCATGGACTTGATTTCTTCAACAAACTTTGCGATATCAGCCATTGTAATATCCTCCTAAAATTTAAATTTGAAAATTATCCTGCAAACTTATGCAGTTTCCTGAGCCTTTGCAACTTCACTAAGTGCAATAGCAAGACCACGCGGGCCGGATACGAGAACGCTAAGCAGCATCTGAACAAGACCTTCCTTGCTCGGGAGATCTGCGATTGCAGCGATCTCTGCCGGAGACATGACCTTACCGTCCATGTAGCCGGACTTAATCACGAACTTACCGTCGGAATCCTTTGCAAACTTGTTCAGGATTCTTGCCGGAGCGATCTGATCCTCGTGGGAAACAGCCAGAGCGGTTGTGCCTTCGAGAACCTCGGACATACCCTCGATCTCGGTGCCTTCGATAGCACGCTTGAGAAGAGTATTCTTAACGACAGTGTACTCAACGCCGGCTTCACGCAGTTCCTTACGGAGCTTTGTGTCGGCCTCTGCAGTGATACCCTTGTAGTCTACGACAACACCGGATACGCTGTTAGCGACCTTATCCTTCAGCTGAGCAACAATTGCCTGCTTTGTTTCCAAAACGCTTTTACTGGGCAAAATATTCACCTCGCCTTTCAGTTATGATTTGGAAAAGCGCCAAAATGAACGATTTTCCTCGGTGCGAAAACTAAAAATGCCTTCCCACTTACCGCAGGAAGGCATAAAAAGTACAAAGTAACTTTTCCGCTCCCTCGGCAGGTGGTAAAACCTTTCAGCCCGGAAAACCGGTGCACCTGCTGTCTTAGGTAAACAGCTTTGTAATTATAGCATGGCAGAAGAACTCTGTCAAGCCTTAAATTTAAGATTCAGACGAATCTTAGCCAACCTTGTTCGGGTTGATCTTCACGCCCGGGCCCATCGTTGCAGCAACAACGCAGGAACGGATGTACTGGCCCTTAGCAGCAGCCGGCTTTGCCTTGTTGATGGCTTCCAGCAGCGTGTTGAAGTTTTCCGTCAGCTTCTCTGTGCCAAAGGAAATCTTGCCGATCGGGCAGTGGATGATGTTGGTCTTGTCGAGACGATACTCGATCTTACCGGCCTTCGCTTCGGTGATTGCACGTGCAATGTCCGGAGCAACGGTGCCGGCCTTCGGGTTCGGCATGAGGCCGCGCGGGCCAAGGATCTTACCGAGACGGCCAACCATACCCATCATATCCGGGGTCGTGATGAGGACGTCAAAATCCATCCAGCCTTCGGACTGGATCTTCTGGATCATATCATTGCCGCCGACGAATTCAGCACCGGCTGCACGAGCCTCGTCTTCCTTCTCCGGCTTGCAGATTGCGAGCACGCGGACGGTCTTGCCCGTGCCGTGCGGCAGGACGATAGCACCGCGGACCTGCTGGTCTGCATGACGGCCGTCAACGCCCAGCTTTACGTGGACTTCAACGGTTTCGTCGAACTTTGCTGTACCAGTCTTGACACAGAGGTCAAGCGCTTCCTGCGTATCATAAAGGCGGCTGCGCTCGATGAGCTTTGCGCCATCGACATACTTTTTACCGTGTTTCATTCATGTTCCTCCTAAAGTGGTAGATATCGGATTCTCAGAGAGTTTCCTCCCACCCGGGTAAAATCAAATCAATCGACTACTTCGATGCCCATGCTGCGTGCAGTACCGGCGATCATGCTCATAGCACTCTCGATGGATGCAGCGTTGAGATCAGGCATTTTCTGCTCGGCGATCTTCTTTACCTGCTCGCGGGTAATCTTTGCGACCTTTGTCTTGTTCGGTGTGCCCGAAGCTGTTTCGATGCCGCAAGCCTTCTTAATAAGAACTGCTGCAGGCGGCGTCTTTGTTACAAAGGTAAAGGAACGGTCTGCGTATACTGTGATGACGACCGGGATGATAAGACCAGCGTCGCCCTTGGTGCGCTCGTTAAATTCCTTTGTAAATGCCATGATGTTAACACCGTGCTGACCGAGAGCCGGACCAACCGGTGGTGCCGGGGTAGCTTTACCGGCAGGTATCTGGAGCTTAATAAAGCCCGTAACCTTCTGAGCCATTTGTTTGCACCTCCAAAATTCGTGGTTGATGGCGGAACGTCCGTGAAAATTCAGGCGTTCCTCCCACAGGGGGACGTATCCCCCTCAATAAAAAGCGGATTACCGCAATTTACCGTGTGTTATTCCACCGGTTCCGCCTGGTCAAGTTCCAGGTCAACCGGGGTTTCACGTCCGAACATCGAAACCATGACGCGAATGTGGTTCTTATCCACATCAATCTCTTCCACTGTTCCGATAAAGCCCTCAAGCGGGCCGTCGGTAATCTGGACGCTGTCACCGACATTGTAGGAGACTTCGACATTCCTCGTCTCCACACCGAGTCGCTCCACTTCTTCATCCGTGAGCGGAATCGGCTTGGAAGACGGGCCGACGAAGCCCGTGCAGCCGCGGATATTGCGAACCGCGTACCACGATTCATCCGTGAGGATCATCTTTACAATGACGTAACCCGGAAAAATCTTGCGTTCCACTTCCTTGGTCTTGCCGTTTGCGGCAACTTCTGTGACCTTTTCGGTGGGTACGCGAATCTCAAAAATCAAATTCTGTAAAGAGTGGTTTTCCACCGTCTTCTCCAGATTTGACGCAACCTTGTTCTCATACCCGGAATAGGTATGAACCACATACCATTTTGCTTCGTCCGACATTTCGATTCCTCCGCTTCTCAAATAAACGCGTGATCATTCACGCTGCTTATTTCGCCACTTGCATGACGAGACCCAGCAAATTCATGAAGACGGTATCCAGCAGGAAAATGAAGAGACCAAGCAGGATGATCGTCGCAAGAACGACACCCACATTTTTGAAAACGTTCTTCGGCGTAGGCCAAACGATCTTTTTGATCTCGCCCTTGCAGTCGCGGAAAAACTTTCCCGCTTTCTTCGTAAAGCGAACAAAGCCGTTTTCTTTTTTTGCTTTTTCGGCCATAACTTCGTTCCTCGCTTTACTTCGTCTCTCTGTGGAGCGTGTGCTTCTTGCAGAATCTGCAGTACTTGTTCATCTCAAGTCTGTCGGGATCATTCTTCTTGTTCTTCTTTGTGTTGTAGTTGCGCTGTTTGCATTCAGTGCAAGCTAAAACGACCTTTACTCTCATGACGGCACCTCCCGTTTTACGGAAAAAATTTGGGATGTTCTCCCAGCCTCCCTCAAAATTTGGGCGCAAAAAAATAGCCCCCAACTTGAGGTATACCTATAATAGCATAGGATATACGCCGCTGTCAAGAGCTATTTTGAGATTTTATGCGGTTTTTCAGTTGCTCAGGCGTGCCTCCACCTTTTTGCCCTTCTTCTTTTCCTTTTCGGGCTTGATGTTCTTGCCGATGAGTTTTCTGGAGTGCTTATACACCTTCTGCAGGTCGCAGCCGTCCGTAAAGTTCGCGATGATATTGTTGATGGCCGCCTCGTTCTTAATATTATTCAGAACGCCGAACTGAATGACTGCACGGGTATCCATATCACCCGCGGCGTACATGTCGCAGAAAATGGTGCACATGCGCTTCATGGGCTCGCTGTCCTTATAGTTTTTCGCAAGATTCTCGCACTTCGGCGCAACCTTCTCAGCAGCAAACAGTGCCGTGCGCACCTGACCGTACACGATGCGTTCCTCGTTCATTTCGTCGCGCAGCTCCGGGAACACCGGCACCAAGCGGTTGAGAAAGAACTGCGGATCCGCGTTGTTCTCTTCGTCCTTCTTGCGGCGCTTCTTCGCGGTCTGTACGAGCTCGCGGCGCTTAGAGCCCTGCACGAGCTCAAGAAAGTCATTCGCGATGCTCTCCGCGTCCTGCATGGTGTTTTCACCTTCATCGAACAGCCACATGGAAAGCTGACGCCAGTCGCCCGGCTCCTTCGGGGTCTTCATCGTCGCGCTGCGCAGCACAAAGCGCCGCTGCTTCGTCTCATAGAAAAGGCCGTAGGCCACTTCGCCCGTCGTAAACATCACGCCGCGGCCGTTGTCGGTCTCCAGCGGCACAGCTTCGCCAAAGCCCTGCTCATTTAACGCTGCCTGCAATTTTTCCTGTATCAGTTCAAAAGCTTTCTGCTCCAAGTTATGATCACTCCGTTACATTAGTAATTTAGAGTATAACACAGTTTTCGCGCATTGTCTATGAAAAATCCATGAATTCCCGGAAACTTATTTTTTATCGGAACATAAATCCATTGCCATCGTGCATTTTATATGCTAATATAGGCTCGTATTGAAAATATGCAGGCTCGGCCCGCAACAGAAATGAAGGAAATCGATTATGACAGAACACGGCGGCGCTGCCGCTTTAAAACAGAATAACCTCGCCGCTCTGCGCAGCGCGCTGTACCACACGGATTTCGCCACAAAAAAAGAGCTTGCCGAGCAATGCAGGTTAAGCCTTGCGGCCTGTACGGCGCTCCTCGGCGAGATGATTGACGACGGGCAGGTGCTGGAGCTCGCCTTTGCCGCATCGAACGGCGGCCGTCCCGCGCGCCGCTTTTCCATCAACCCAAACTACGCGCACATTTTGTGCCTGTATACCGCTAATAACGACGTGGAAAGGAGCGGCATCGCCCTGCGCGTGTGCGATTTAAAGGGAAACAGCTTGCAGGAAAAATTCTGCCCGCTCAACGACATTCTGCCGGAGGATCTCACGCTGTTCATCACACAGATGGTGCAGGCAGATCCGCTCATTCGCGCAGTCGGCATCGGCATTTCCGGCGTCACCGACCGCGAAGGCGCCATTGAATCGCTTGCGTTCCCGGCATTAAACGGCTTCAACCCGAAAAAGGTACTCGAAGAACAGCTCGGCATCACGGTCATCACGGAAAACGACATGCACTTCACGTCCTACGGCTTTTACGTGCGCAACCCCTGCGACCACCCGTACTCCCTTTCCGTTCTCTACTGGCCGAGCCACCGCAGCGCCGGTGCGGGCACCGTGGTGGACGGACACATCATCGTCGGCAGTACAAAATATGCGGGCGAGCTCATCAGTCTGCCGCTCATCAACTCCACCGCTACAAAAGTCGAGACCGTCTCGCGCATGATTCACGGCGAAAATATCGTGCCGCTGATGCAGACCGCCGCCGTGTGCACCATCGCGCTTTTGAACCCGGACATCCTCTTCCTCACCGGCTCTGCCACCTTGAACGTGCGCGAAAAAGACATCATCGATTACTGCAAGCAGAGCATCCCGGAAAACCACATGCCCGTTTTCCGTATGCAGGCGGACATCCACGAGGAATACATGACCGGTATCTTCTCTCTGACGCGTCAGGCTTTGAAATTCAAACATTGAGCCTCTTTTTGAAATGTACAGACAACGCCCTTTAAAATTTCCTAAATCTCATAAAAACTTTTCTGCTGCTTTTTTGCAAAATGTTTAAAAAGGGGCTTTACAAACGGAAGCGAATGTGATAAGATACCTTTTGTCAGAAAGTGACGAAAGTGTCCGATCCAAAAGGGATGAAGGACAATGGGGAGTTTATACGGGCGCGACACGCTGGGGATTTGCCCACACCGCACCCATAAATGAAGAAGACAGGACAAAGCGTTTTCAGATGCGCTTTGTCCTGTTTTTCGTTTTACAAAATCATTTCTTTACAATCTGCGCCGCTTCGCGTGCCAGCGCCTCAATGGCGTCAAAATCTCCGGCGTCCAGGAGCCCCCCCGGCACCATCCAGCTGCCGCCGCAGCACAGCACGTTCGGCAGCGCAAGATACTCCGCCGCGTTCTGCGCGCTGATACCGCCGGTGGGCATGAATTTCATATTGCCGTAAGGACCGCCGAGGGCCTTCAGCATTTTCACGCCGCCCACAACCTCCGCCGGGAACAGCTTCACAAAATCGAGTCCCATACGCATGCAGGCTTCCACCTCCGTCGGTGTCGCGCAGCCGGGGATGACCGGCACACGGTGCGCAATGCACCAGCGCACCACCTCCGGGTTCGTGCCCGGACTGATAATCGCGGAAGCGCCCGCCTTCACGGCGCGCTCTGCGGTCTTTACGTTCAAAACCGTACCGGCGCACACGCACACGTCCGGCACCTCTACCTTAATACGGCGAATGGCTTCCTCCGCCGCGTCTGTGCGGAACGTCACCTCCGCCGCGGGCAGCCCGCCCTTTTTCAGCGCCAGCGCCAGCGGCACTGCTTTTTCCGCATCGTTGATCTGAATAACGGGGATGATCCCGATCGATTTTAACGTTTCCCGAAAATTCATAGAACACCCTCCCGGTGATTTTCTTCAATTTATTGTATCATGCGCCGCAAAACTTTGCAATATATCCCCATTTCAAATAAATTCCGTTTTATTTCAAATTTGCGCTTGACAAATGAAATAACATTCGATATTTTATCCTCATCAGCTGAACCACACCCGGGAGGAAACTATGGCAAGAACACCGCGCATCACGGCGGAAATGCTGCTTGAGGCAGGCGCCGCCATCACACTGGAAAAAGGCGCAGATGCACTCAATGTCCGCAGTGTCGCCGCTAAACTCAACTGCTCCGTGCAGCCCGTTTTCCGCAACTTCGGCAGCATGGAAACATTCCGCCGCGCCGTCATCGAATATTTAGACGGCACATATCAATCCTTCGTCGCGCAGTACCTCGATAAATCGGACTACCTGTTCACGATCAGCCTTGCGCACATTCTGCTCGCCCGCGACAGGCGCAATCTGTTCGGCGTCCTGTTTTTATCGAACGAATACGGCAGCCGCACCGTGCCGCAGATCATCTCGAGCCCGTGGAACCGCGAAGCCATCGACTGCACGGCGGTGCAGTACGGGCTCACCGTAAAGGAAGCCGAAGCCGTTTATCGCGACGTGCGATTTTATACATTCGGCATCGCCGAAGCGCTGTACGCGGGTTCACTTATTGCGGAGGAAAATGAGCTGCGGCAGCTGCTGCGCGGCGCCATTCGCAAATTCTGCGTTCAATAACGCGGTGTTCTCATTTAAAGAATTTGGAGAAAAAAACATGGACATCAATGCACAAAACAAAGAAAAATATTTGGAAGACTTAAAAAATTGGCTTTGCGAGCTCGAAAGCGCCCCGCTTGAAGAAATGGGCGCGTTTTTCCGCAAGCGCCTGCCGGACTACGAAGCACGCATGACAAAATTCTGGGGCGAAGACTACAAGCAGTTCGCACGCGCCGTGCCGCAAAGCGCCAAGCGCATTTTAGACCTCGGCTGCGGCACGGGTCTGGAGCTCGACGCGCTCTACGATTTGCGCACGGATATTTCCGTCACCGGCATTGACCTTTCGCCCGATATGCTCGACGCCCTCATGAAAAAGCATGGGGATAAGGACCTCACGCTGCTGTGCGGCAACTACTTTGCCGTGCCGTTCCCCGGTGCGTTCGACGCCGTCATCTCGTTTGAATCGCTGCACCACTTTCTTCCGGAGAAAAAGCGCCAGCTCTTCAAACGCATCTATGACTGTCTCACACCCGGCGGCATGTTTGTAAACGGCGATTACTTCGCCTGCTGTGACGAAGAAGAAAACCTGCTGCGCAAAACGTGGAGCCGCAAGCGCCGCGAAGAAAACATTCCCGACGACGCATTCGTCCACTTCGACATCCCGCTGACAAAAGAGCACGAAACTGCACTGTTAAAAGAAGTCGGCTTCACCGTCACGATGGAAAACGGTAACGATTGTTCGATTATAAAAGCGGTGAAATAACGCACAGCGAAGCGACGAATAAAGTTTTTGATCCAACTTTTTTCAAAAAGTTGGCGGGGTCTCGGGGCAAAGTCCTGAGGCGCGCTCCGCAGAGCACGAAACCCATTTGCCTAACCTAAAACTAGGAAGGTAGGAGCGAACTTCCAGTGGACGTTCGCTCCGCAGGAAACCCAGTTGCATGGGTTTCCTGATAGGCGGTCAAAAGACCGCCTATTTAAAGCGCCGCACCCACGCTTTCCCGTGTGAGTGCGGCGTTGCTATTCGTTTTACTTTTCCGCGCTCGGTGCACTTACGCTGAAGATCGCACCTCTAATGCCGTCCAGCTTCACGGTTGTGCCGGAGCGCAGCAGGTCGGTCGCGTGCGCCGCGCCGACGATGGCCGGTTTATCCAGCGCCATGGCGGCGATGGCCGCGTGAGAGTTCACGCCGTCCATTTCCGTCACAATACCCGAAGCCTGACGGATCAGCGGCATCGTTGCGTTCGTGGTCTTCGGCAGCACCAGAATATCGCCCCTGCGGAACTTCTGCAGCGCTTCCTCCTCCGTTTTGCACACGCACAGCGGGCCGCAGGTACTCAGCTCGTTCACAACGGTGCCGGAGACAAGCACATCGCCCACAAGGTGTACCTTCAGCATGTTCGTCGTGCCGGAAATGCCCAGCGGGATACCCGCCGTGATAACGGCAATGTCGCCCGCCTGCACAAGTCCGTGTTCCTCCGCAACTGCAACAATGTGCTCAAACAGCTCGTCGGTGCTGGTCTTTTCCTCCAGCATCACGGGGATTACGCCCCAGGAAAGGCCCATCTGGTTCAGTACCTTGCGGTCGGTCGTGCCGCTGATGATTGGGCACGCCGGGCGGAATTTCGAAATCATGCGCGCCGTAAAGCCTGTTTTCGATACGGTCATGATGGCCACCGCACCGAGGTCGTGCGCCGTCGTGCACGTTGCGTGCGAAATGGCAGAGGTCACGTCCTTTTGCACCGGCACATCCCACTGCTCCAACTGACGCACGTAGTCGATGTCGTTTTCGGTGCGCTCCGCAATGCGGACCATCGTGCGCACGGCCTCCACCGGGTACGCGCCTGCGGCCGTCTCGCCGCTCAGCATAATGGCGCTCGTGCCGTCGTAGATCGCGTTCGCCACGTCGGTCGCCTCCGCACGCGTCGGGCGCGGATTCTTGATCATGGAGTCGAGCATCTGCGTCGCCGTAATGACCTGCTTGCCGGCGACATACGCTTTGTGAATGAGCTGCTTTTGCAGCACCGGGATCTCCTCCATCGGGATCTCGACGCCAAGGTCGCCGCGCGCCACCATAATGCCGTCCGAAACGCGGATAATGTCGTCGATGTTCTCCACGCCGTCCGTGTTCTCAATCTTCGCGATGATGCGAATGTCGCGGCAGTTGTTCTTTTCAAGCTCGTTGCGGATCATCACAATATCCTCTGCCGAGCGCGTGAACGAGGCGGCGATAAACTCAAAATCTTCCTTCACGCAGAATTCAAGATCTGCGCGGTCTTTTTCGCTGATATACGGCATGGAAAGCGTCACACCCGGCACATTGATGCCCTTATAAGACGTGATGGGGCCGTCATTCAAAAGGTGACACTCAATGTCCGTGTCTGTCACCTTTTCCACGACCATTTCAATGAGGCCGTCGTCGATGAGGATATGTGAGCCGCGGTGTACGTCCTTCGGCAGGTCCTTAAACGTGATAGAGCAGCCTTCCGCATCGCCGGGGCGCTCGTTCGTCGTCAGTGTGTACTTCTGCCCGTGGGTCAGCATCACCTTTTCGGCAAACTTCCCCGTGCGGATCTCCGGGCCCTTCGTGTCGAGCAGAATGGCGACCGGCACGTCAAGCTCTTTTCGCAGCTTTTTCACCATATCGGCGCGGCGCTTTTGCTCCTCATGCGTGCCGTGCGACATATTCAGGCGCGCCACGTTCATGCCGCTCAAAATCAGCTCGCGCAGCACAGCCTCGTCATCGGTAGAAGGACCCAGCGTACATACGATCTTGGTTTTTCTCATCTATATCGACCCCTTTCATTTTCGCAGACTCCATGGCCTGCACATCAGTGTGGGCTATTTTTTCTTATTATAGCTGAAAAAAGAAAGGGAAGTCAATATGACGGCTAATAATTAAAAAAGTAACAGGCTACTTGTTGAAAATGACTCGCTTTTTCACACCGGAAGTCATATTTTTCACTTTTGCCGTGCGAGAAAGTATCCTTTTCTGCATTTCGCAGATCGGCAGAGGCAGCAAAGCAAGGATTGCCACGATGCCCCACTGTGTCAAGGTCAGCGGTACGGAGCCAAACAGCGCCGCCGCTTGCGGAAACACGACCACGCCCGCCATCAATGCCGAGCAAATCAAAAACGATACGTTCAGCCCCCGGTTTTTAAACATGCCGCGTCCCAAAACCGGCCCCGTACTGCGCATATTATAGCTGTGCACGAGCTGCGAAAGGCTTAGGACCGCAAACGCCATCGTGCGCCCCACGGCGGGCTGCATGGGATCGGCGTCAAAAAACACGCGTCCCACCGTGAACGCCAAAAGCGCCAGCGCGCCGATCATCATACCCTCCGCCGCCATTGCAAAACCGAGCCCGTTTGAAAACGCACTGCTGTCCCGCGCGGTAGGTGGGCGGCGCATCACGTCGCCCTGCGGCGGGTCACTGCCCAGTGCCAGCGCAGGCAAAGAGTCCGTCACAAGGTTCACCCATAATAATTGCGCCGGCAAAAGCGGCGTCGGCGTGCGCAGCAAAAACGACACAAGCACCACCAAGATCTCGCCGATGTTGCACGACATCAAAAAATGGATGGTCTTGCGGATGTTGCCGTATACCGTCCGCCCCTCCCGCACGGCGGAAACAATCGTCGCAAAGTTGTCGTCCGTCAATACCATGTCGGCGGCGTTTTTCGCGACCTCCGTGCCGTTTTTGCCCATCGCGCAGCCGATGTCCGCCGCTTTCAGGGCAGGCGCGTCGTTCACACCGTCGCCCGTCATGGCCGTGACGAGCTTCAGCCTGCGAAACGCCTTGATAATGCGCATTTTGTGCGCCGGAGAGACCCGCGCGTACACGGAACACGTCTGCACCGTCTGCAAAAGCGCGTCGTCCGAAAGGCTTTCCAGCTCCGCACCCGTCATCACAGCTTTATTTTCAATGCCGAGCCGCCCGGCAATGGCTGAGGCCGTAGCGGGTTGGTCGCCGGTGATCATCACGGGGCGAATGCCCGCACGCTTGCACTCGGAGACCGCCTCCGCCGCCTCCGGGCGCGGGGGATCCTCCAGCCCGATAAGTCCCAAAAAGCACAGCCCGTTTTCCGCCGCATCGTCCGTCTCGGGGCAAGCTTCCGTGCGCTTTTCCGCTGCCGCCAGAACACGCAGCGCGTCGTTTGCCATGTCGCGGTTTTTTGCGCTCAGTGCCGCCCGCATCTCGGGTGTTAACGTAACGTTCTTCCCGTTTAAAAGCACATACGTGCAGCGCGGTAAAATCGCCTCCGGCGCGCCCTTTGTGATGACCCTGTATCCGCCCTCCGTTCGCAGTACGACTGTCATACGGCGGCGTTCTGCCGTAAACGGCACCTCAGCCGCTTTCACTCGCTGCTTTTGCAGACGCTCCCAGTCCGATATCGCCGCGACAATCGCCGTTTCGGTCGGGTCACCGAGCAGCTTCTCGCCGCTGCCCTCCACGCTCGTGCACAGCGCCGCCGCAGATAACAAAGCGTCTTTATCCTGTCCGTTCAGCTCGCCCGCCGCACCTGCGCAGCGCACTACCGTCATTTTGTTCTGCGTCAGCGTGCCGGTTTTGTCGGAGCAAATGACCTCGCAGCTGCCAAGCGTCTCCACGGCAGGCAAATGCCGAATGATGGCTCGCTTTGCCGCCATGCGCCGCACGCCGAGCGCCAAGACGATCGTCACCACGGCAGGCAGGCCCTCGGGTATCGCCGCCACCGCAAGGCTGATGGAGATCATGAACATTTCAAGCGGTTCTGCCTTTTGGATAAGCCCGATCAAAAAAATCACCGTACATATCCCAAGTACCAAAAGCCCGATGAGCTTGCCCGTGCGCCGCAGCCGCAGCTTTAACGGCGTGTCGGGTGTTTCTTCGTCTCCAAGCATCGCCGCAATGCGACCCATTTCGGTTTGCATGCCCGTTGCGGTCACAATGCCCGCGCCCTGCCCGGCAGAGATGCCCGTGCCGGAAAACAGCATGTTTTTGCGCTCCGCCGCGCCGCACGTTTCGTCACATACCGCATTCGCACTCTTGCCGCTCGGCACGGATTCCCCCGTCAGCGCGCTTTCCTCGGCCTGCAAATGCATGCTCTCCAAAAGCCGCAGGTCGGCGGGCACTACGTCTCCCGCGCGGATATATACGACGTCCCCCGGCACGAGTGCTTCGGCGGAAATGACCGCGCGTTTGCCGTCCCGCAGCACATCGGCGTGCGGCGCAGAAAGCGTGCGCAACGCTTCCAACGCCCGTTCTGCCTTCGCCTCCTGCACCGTGCCGACGAACGCGTTTGCAATGACGATGCCCAAAATCAGCAGCGGGTCGGCCAGATTCGCTTCCCCCTGCATGCACGAGACGGCAAACGACACTGCCGACGCGATGAGCAGAATGAGCACCATAAAATCGCCGAACTGCAGCATAAATTTCTTTGCGAAGCTCGTTTTCTTCCCCTTTTGCAGCCGATTCTCACCGTAAACGCCGAGCCGCTTTTTCGCTTCGGATCCGCTCAGTCCACGCCCCGCGTCGCTTTGAAGGGTTTTCACAGCCGCCTCCGCCGTCATGGCATAGAATTTTGCTTCCGCTATGGGTTTTGACATTTTCCTGCCCCCTTTTCCGGTAATTCTATGCGCGGGCGCGTCCGTTTAGAATTTTGAAAGAATTCTTTCATAGAAATCCACTGGCATTTTTAGAAAAATTGCAGTATACTATAACTCAATCAAAGCATTGGAGGTTTACTAAGATGAGTTTTCCCGGCATCCCGTCGCTTGACGCCGCCGTCATGGCCTTTATACAGACGCACTTTCATAACACTGTGACCGATACGGTCTTCCCCATCATCACATCGCTCGGCGAAGCGGGCATTGGGTGGATCGTCCTTTCGCTCGTTTTGCTCTGCTTTAAAAAAACGCGCCGCACCGGTGGTTTGGTGCTTATCGCCATGACGGTCACGCTGCTTTTCGGCGAGCTGACGCTGAAAAACATCATCTGCCGCCTACGCCCGTGCAACGTGTTCACGAATTTCCCGATGCTCATCGCGCGCCCCACGTCCTATTCGTTCCCCTCGGGCCACACATCGTCAAGCTTTGCCGCAGCGCTTATTTTGACGCTCCGCCACAAAAAAGTCGGCTGGCTCGCGTACATTCCGGCAGTGCTCATCGCGTTCTCCCGCATTTTTCTTTTTGTCCACTACCCTACCGATGTCCTCGCCGGCATCCTCCTCGGCACCATCGCCGCCCTCCTCACCTACTTTGCCGCCAAGGCGATTCAAAAACGACAGGCAGAGAAGCGCACGGCACAAATTTGAACCGTTTATTTCGACAAATAAAAGCAGCGCGCAGGTTTCACAGCCTACGCGCTTTTTCTATCTCTGTTCAGTTCTTTCTTGTCAATTCTTTCTTGTCAATTCTTTCTTGTCAATTCTTCCAACACTTTCCGTACATTATGCGCGGCATCTTCCTGAATCTCAATGACCTTTGCACCGGCGTGCTTTGCTACGTCCCGCAGGTCACACGCGATGGCGGTGTGGTACGAACAGCCGATGACAAGGAACACGTCGCCGGGCTTTAATTCAGCCGTCCTTTCGTATGCTTTCACATAGTTCGGCGCGGGGTCACCGTACAGCACGGGCTTATTATAAAGCGCCCACGCCTTGTCCATTTCGTCGTCCTCAGGCAGGCCGCCGTGCAGCTCCAGTGCGTCGCTGCCCGCTTTTTTATGCAACCCGTCAATGTTCATCGTGATGACCGGCACCTTGTATTCCGCCAGTGCAAAATGCGCGTCGTTCGGCTCCGCGCCGTTCATATTCGCTTTCAATTCGCGAATGACCTCGTTATACGCCTCGTGGTGATGCTCCGCGAACGTGCGGAACAGCTTTTCGCGCACGTCGGGTCGCTCCATAAACGTCGGAATATTGCTCTGCTTGCTGATGCCCGCGCCCGTAAACGCCAGAATTTTCATAAAGACCGCCTCCTTGGCTCTCCATTTAAAGGAACGGCGCAGATTTTAAGCCTGCGCCGTTCTTTTTATATAAATTCAATTTTACTGCGCTTTGCCGATCTCCAAGGCTTTTCTATTGAAATCGAGCATATCCGCTTTTCTTGCGGGAATACACTTTTGCAGCGCTTTATCGAGCGTTTCTTCCGTGCAGAACGCAAGCTCCTTGCGCAATTTGCCGACCAAGATGATGTTCGCAAGGCCTTTCAGTCCGTTTTCCTCCGCCAGTTTTGATGCCGGGACATAGAAAACGGTCACGTCGTCGCGCTCTACACGCTCGTCGATGAGGCTGCTGTCGAGTAAGATCGTGCCGCCGGGCTCGACCTCGTTCACGAACTTATCGAGTGACGGGCGATTCATGGCGATGAGCACGTTCGGGTTCGTCACAAGCGGCGAGCCGATGGGTTCATCGGAGAGACAAATGCTGCAATTCGCGGTGCCGCCGCGCATTTCCGGGCCGTAGGACGGCAGCCAAGAGAGCTCCCTGCCCTCGATGAGGCCTGCATACGCCACAACTTTACCGGCGAACAAAATGCCCTGACCGCCGAAACCGGCAAAAACGATGTTCAAGTCTTTCATTTCAGCCTGTCCCCCTTTGTGCCGTCTTTATACACGCCGAGCGGGTAGTACGGAACCATGTTCTTTTCGAGCCAATCAAGCGCCTCAACCGGCGACATGCCCCAGTTCGTCGGGCAGGTGGAAAGCACCTCTACAATGGAGTAGCCTTTGCCCTCAATCTGGTTCTGGAACGCCTTTTTGATCGCCTTTTTGGCGATATTGACATTCTTCACGTTATCGACGGTCACGCGCTGTGCAAGCGCCACGCCGTCCAGTGTGGAGAGCATTTCGCAGATGCGCACCGGGTAACCTGCCGTGTTGACATCACGGCCGTACGGGGTGGTCTGCGTGACCTGATTCGGCAGGGATGTCGGCGCCATCTGGCCGCCTGTCATGCCGTAAATTGCATTGTTTACAAAGATAACGGTGATGTTTTCGCCGCGCGTTGCCGCGTGGACGGTCTCCGCCGTACCGATGGCCGCAAGGTCGCCGTCGCCCTGATAGGTGAACACAACGTCCTCCGGCTTTGCGCGCTTGATGCCCGTTGCGACCGCTTGGGCTCTGCCGTGCGGCGCCTGCACCATATCGCAGGTGAAATAATCGTAGCACATAACGGAGCAGCCGACCGAGGCCACGCCGACCGTTTTACCGTCGATGCCGAGCTCTTCTATCGCTTCCGCAACAAGGCGGTGAATGATGCCGTGCGTGCAGCCGGGGCAATAATGCAGCGGCGCGTCTGTTAGCGTAGACGGCTTTTTAAATACAACTGCCATTTGATTCTATCCTTTCGCCTTATTTCAAAAGTTTATCGATCTCGCCCAGAATTTCCTTCGGGGTAGGAATCACACCGCCGGTACGGCCGTAGAAGTGCACCGGCACGCGGCACTCTGCCGCAAGACGCACATCGTCTACCATCTGGCCCATGCTCATCTCCACAACGAGCAGCTCTTTGGTGTGATCTGCCGCGCGCTTGATTGCGTCCTTCGGGAACGGCCACAGCGTGATGGGACGAATTAAACCGACCTTCTTGCCGGCTTCACGCGCCTTATTCACGGCGCTGCGCGCCACACGGCTCGATGCGCCGTAAGCGACGACGATGACATCCGCGTCCTCCGTGCGGTATTCCTCCGCACGCTGCTCCTTTTCTTCGACGATCTTATAGCGCTCGTAGCGGGCACGCACAAGGTCTTCAAGGGCGTTCGGCGTAAGGTAAAGGGAGTTGATGATGTTGTGCTCTCTTTTATTTTCGTGGCCGCAGGCTGCCCACGGCTTTTCGGGAAGCTTTCTGTCTTTGTGCTCCGGCAGCTCCACCGGCTCCATCATCTGGCCCAGCATGCCGTCTGCAAGGATCATCGCGGGCATGCGGTATTCGTCGGCTTTATCGAATGCGTCGGAAACGAGGTCGACCATTTCCTGCACCGTGGACGGCGCGAAAACGAGAATCTGGAAGTCACCGTGGCCGAGGGCTTTCGTCGCCTGCCAGTAATCGGACTGTGAGGGCTGAATGCCGCCGAGGCCCGGGCCGCCGCGCTGCACGTTGATGATGAGCGCCGGCAAGTCGGAGCCTGCCATATAGGAAATGCCTTCGCCCTTAAGGCTGATGCCGGGCGAGCTTGAAGACGTCATGGCGCGCACGCCGGCCGCAGCCGCACCCAGCACCATATTGACCGCCGCAATCTCCGATTCAGCCTGCAAATATGTACCGCCGATCTTCGGCATACGCTTTGCCATATAAGCCGCAAGCTCTGTCTGCGGTGTGATGGGATAGCCGAAGAAATGATGACATCCCGCCTGAATAGCGGCTTCGGCCAGGGCTTCGTTGCCCTTCATCAAAACTTTTTCTGCCATAGTTTTTAACTCCTCTCTCAGCGTTCCACCGTGATCGCCGAATCCGGGCACATGGTCGCGCATGCCGCACAGCCCACGCACGCTGCCTCATCGGTCAGCTCTGCGGGGTGATAGCCCTTCGCGTTCAAACGATCCTTCGCGAGCGCGATGATCTTTTTCGGACACGCGTGAATGCACATGGAGCAGCCTTTACATACTTTTTCGTCTACAATGATCCTTGCCATTCGGTTTCCTCCTTTATCCTACTCGGTTTCGTCTTCCCAGACGAAACGTACATATCGCTTTACCGCTTTAAATCCCTCGGGCAGTGTGTTTTCCACCGCAAAATCCGGCACGGTGGAATAGAGAAGCGGCAGATGACATAATTCTGCGGCTTTTTTCGCAAACGGCACAGCATCAAGCACCGTTTGCATATCGGTCTGCACAGCGAGGTTGGAATTGTTCACGATTGCCGTCGCTTTCAGGTGCGATGCCGTTTCGATCTCCCGAAGGAGCGGAAGCGTTTCTTCCGGCTTTGTGGAAAGCACGCGATACCGGTTTACGACGTACAGCATCTCGTACCCGGCAGTCTCGATTTGCCGATGCAGCTGCCCGAGCGCCGTAGCGCCCACGTCGTCACCGCCCGCATCGATAAAAATATCGGCATTCTCCATATTAAAGATGGAGAAGATCTCCGGCGGCAGCACAGGGGTATCGAGCGTTGTGTTCGCGAACACCGGCGCGATGAGTTCCACGCCGAGTTTTTTGAGCAGCGCGGAATAATCCGACGAGCGGAAATACGGGTTCACGACGTCCATATCGACAACAACGCTGCGTCTGCCGCGCTGCGCCGCCTCTGCTGCCAAATTCAGCACGAGATTGGTCTTTCCGCAGCCGTAATGCCCGCAAATGACCGTAATGGAGCTTTTCATGCGCTCACCCTTTCTTCTATAAATAAAGCGGTCCGGTACTCATCATCATACCACCGGACCGCCAAAAAATCAACCTTTCCCGCCGACTTCGCCGCTTTATTCATAAATTTTTATAAGTCTTGCAAAATGTGGGATTCGTGAAAATCTTTTAGGCTTTCGGTTCTTTGGCGGTGTTGATGGAAGAAATCAGCATTCTTCGGATGGTGCCGCATAAGGTATACAGCTCCCGCGCCGCCTCTCTGCCCAAAATATCGGATTTCACAAATATCTCTATCCAATACTCCGTTTCATAACACTCTTTGAGCGCGATTTGCAGCTTTGCAATGAAGTCCGCTTTTCCGTGCGCATAGTTCGCTTCCCGAATATTCGCACCGATGGAAGTTGCGGAGCGCTCAAGCTGATTAACGATAGACCGATGCCCGTGGATCGTTTCCGTTAACTTTATCGCCTTGACCGCAAAGTCCGTCGATAGGTCGCGCAATTTGGATTCTGACACGCTATCACCTTCCTTTTTAGGAAAGTATAGCATAACTTTAGCGATGAGAAATATATTTAAAGGAAATTAGAAATTTTCAGAAGTTTTTTAGTGAAATATTTTGCTGATGCAAAATGTGAAATAATGCTAACGCATTGTGAAATTTGATGTCGGCATCAAGTGAAATGAAATAAATCCACGCACGCCCGCAGGCATTTCACACGCCATAGGCGTATTTCACGTGCGAAGCACATTTCACAAATCCGACAGGATTTATTTCGTTGAAAAAAGACCTTTGTCGATTGACAAAGGTCTTTTTTGGAGCGGACGACGAGGCTCGAACTCGCTACCTCCACCTTGGCAAGGTGGCGCTCTACCAGATGAGCTACGTCCGCATTTCGGATTTCGTGTCACTTGTTTCGCAACGTGACTTATTATAACGGAGATGACTCGATTTGTCAAGCCTATTTTTGAATTTTTTCCGACTTTTTTCGTAAATGCTTGCAATCCGTGAAAAAACTGCTATACTTTATGCAATGATTTTCGGCAGCACTGTGCGAATACGGAGCTGCTTTCTGTTATTTTAGAAGGAGTTATGTTTATGTATTGTAAAACCTGTCATCAACCGCTGCCTCACGATGCCCGCCGCTGCCCAAACTGCGGCGCACCTGTTGAAAACACCGTTTTGCAAAGCGGCGCACGGGATTTCACCGCCGACTACGACCCGCGCGACATTCAGGAGAATCGCGGCTGGGGCATTCTTTCCTACCTCGGCTTTTTGGTACTCATCCCCATTTTCGCTGCGCGCAACTCGTATTTTGCGCGTTTCCACGCAAACCAGGGGCTTGTGCTGTTTCTTTTCTACGCGTGCTATTCGGTGCTGACGCGCATCATCACGAACATCTTAACCCTCGTGCTCGGCTTTATACCGTTTGTGCCGGGCATGATCTCCGCCGCGCTGCAATTTATCGGCATCATCTTCTTTGTGCTGATGATCCTCGGCATCGCAAACGCCGCTTCCGGCAAAGTAAAGGAGTTGCCGTTCATCGGCCGTATTCGCCTTTTAAAATAACCGTACATAGCAAAATTGCCCTGCGGGATTTTCTTTCACAGGGTATTTTTATACGTGAATTTCGCAAAACCGTTGCGCACAAAGTCGATATATGCTATACTGCGTAAGGAAAAATTCAGCGTTCGGCGGATTTTAATCAAGCGGCAACGCGGGGGAGCGCCCGATTTGCCGTGCCGGACTGCTTTCACATAGCGATGGGACTCCGTGTTTCGGATTGAGAGGAAGCAATTGAGCTTCGACCGCCCGGCCTGAATTTACATTCGGGCGCGCTTCGCTATGTGCATTTGTGCGCCTCTTTTAAATATGGGTCGGAAACGCTTATATTTAGAGAGGTACAAAAAATGAAAAGAGAACACATTCTGAAAATGGTCATGCTTGCAATGCTCGTCGCCATCGGCGTCGTCATTTCGCCGATTTTGCGCGTGGAGGGCATGTGCCCCATGGCGCATCTCATCAACATTGTCTGCTCCGTTTTCCTCGGTCCATGGTATTCCCTGCTGTGCGCCACGCTTATCGGCATCATTCGTATGACGCTGATGGGCATTCCGCCGCTTGCCTTAACCGGCGCGGTGTTCGGCGCGTTTCTTTCCGGCGTATTTTACCGTCTTTCGGGCGGCAAGATCCTTTGCGCAGTGCTCGGCGAAGTGTTCGGCACCGGCGTCATCGGCGCGCTGGCTTCTTATCCGGTGATGACGTACATCGTCGGGCGCGAGGGGTTGACATGGGCTTTTTATATTCCGTCGTTCATCGGCGGCACGCTGATCGGCGGCTCCATTGCGTTCGTGTTCCTCATGGCGCTGCGCCGCAACGGACTGCTTGCAAAATTCCAGCATGATTTGGGGGCGAAGGTCTATGACACCACTGCTGCAAAACGCGCTGCTCAAAGCACGAAATGATCTGCGCGAGACGGCGCCGCTCATCCACTGCATCACGAACCCGATTGCGATTAACGACTGTGCGAACGGGATTCTCGCCGTGGGCGGAAAGCCCATCATGGCGGAGCATCCCGACGAGGTGGAGGAAATCACGTGCATAGCGGGAGCGCTCGGCGTAAACATCGGCAACATCACAGACGCGCGCCGCACCTCCGTTTTGACGAGTGCCAAGGCGGCGAAAACGGCCGGTGTGCCGATCTCTTTTGACGCGGTGGGCGTGACGTGCAGCGCCCTGCGCCGCGACCTGACGCACACGCTGCTGCGCGAGGCTTGCCCGGAAATTTTGAAGGGCAACGACGCGGAGATTCGCGCCATTGCGGGCGCGCATTTTGAAAGTCGCGGCATTGATGTTTTACGGACAAACACGGCGGAAACGATTGAAATTGCAAAAATGCTCGCCTCTACCCTGCACTGCGTGGTGCTCGTCACCGGCAAAACGGACATTATCACAAACGGCGAAACAACTGAGCTGTGCGAAAACGGCACACCACGCCTGTCGCTCGTCACCGGCACGGGCTGCATGGTACACGCGTTGTGCGCTTCATACAGCGCCGTGACGGATCCGTTTACGGCTGCGGTTTTAGCCGTTTCCACCATGGGCATTTGCGGCGAGCTGGCCGAACGGAAATCCGAGGGGCTCGGGTCGTTCCGCATTGCGCTTTTGGACGCACTTTCGCTGCTTTCGGACGATGATTACACGCGTTTATTACAGCTGCGCGAAGTTTAAAAGAAGGAGTTTTTCTATGAAATTCGATCCTACCTTATACCTTGTGACCGACAGCACCGGCCGCACGGACGATGACTTTCTTTCCATCCTCGAAAAGGCACTCACGGGCGGTGTGACGCTGGTGCAGCTGCGCGAAAAAGAGCGCGGCGGCGGTGAATACCTGCGCCTTGCGCGCCTCACAAAAGCTGTTTGCGACCGTTACCGCGTGCCGCTTATCATCGACGACCGCGCGGACATCGCCATGGCGGCAGATGCGGCGGGCGTACACGTAGGTCAAAGTGATCTGCCCGTCTGTGAAGCAAGAAAGCTTTTAGGTGAAGATAAAATCGTCGGCGCAACGGCAAAAACCGTGGAGCAGGCGCAGAAAGCGTACCGCGAAGGCGCGGACTACCTCGGCACGGGCGCGATCTTCCCGACGACCACGAAGGTGAAAACCGTGCTGACGCCGGTTTCGCGCCTGAACGATGTCTGCCGCAGCGTGCCGATCCCGGTCGTGGCCATAGGCGGTTTAAATGCCGGGAACATGGATGTTTTGAATGGCAGTCCCATTGACGGCATAGCGGTCGTTTCGGCCATCATGAAGAGTGCAGATCCCGAAGCTGCCGCGCGGGAGCTTTTCGCGCGCGTGCGGGTGATTAAAGAAAATAACCGCTGAAAGGCATAGAATGCTACACTTTGTGCTGATTTCACAAATTGAAACGACATTTGGCGGTGAAATCTTTTCCGAAATGACACACGGTTTTTACGCGCGGTTTATTGACTCTGCGTTTTACCGGTAGTATGATAATGGTAGAAGCAAAATTCCCCATAATTTGCGTACAAGCCACTTTTTATAAATCCACACCTTAAACGAAAAAATCACCGAGTTTTTCCTCGGTGATTTTTTCGTTATAAAGCGTCGGCAAAAAGATTTTTCGTTCTTTTTGCCGGCGCTCTCTGTTTATTCTTAAAAACTTTTACAGTGTAAACGTATACGTACCCGCGGTGAGCGTCATTTCTTCCGTGGTACTGTCTTTTTTCGGCAGATAGACTTCCGCTTCGGCGTCAAACGGGATGACGACGGTGTACGTCACTTCGCCGTTATCCTCGTACTGCCAGCCGGTTTCATAGTAGCCTGCGGCGGTATTGACCCTGGCTTTGGCCGCGCCGAGTCTTACATCGGGCTGCGGGCGGATGACGGCCTTTTTATAACCGGGCACGTCCGGCACGGGGTTCAGGCCGCAGACGTTCTTATACACCCACTCGAACACCGCGCCGTAAGCGTAGTGGTTCATGGAGTTCATGCCGATGCCGCTGATCTTACCGTCCGGATTGACGGAGTTCCAGCGCTCCCAGATCGTTGTGGCACCCATGTTGACCTCATACAGCCAGCCGGGATTTTCCTCGTTCAAAAGCAGCGTGTAGGCTTCTGCATTCGCGCCGTTATCGGAGAGCGCGCGGCACAGCACAGGCGTGCCGAGGAAGCCGGTCTTCAGCTTGCCTTTATTCATTGCGAGCAAGCCGCGCAGGGTTTCGGTGATCTTCTCGCGTGCGAACTCCGGCGCAAGCCCAAACGAAAGCGAAATGGCGTTGCCGGTCTGCGTTGCGGCCGCGCATCTGCCGCCCGCTGTGTAAAACTCGCGGCGGATGGCGTCGAGAATTTCGTCTGCACGCTTTTTGTAGACGTCGTACTCGGTCGTTTTGCCGAGCGCGCGTGCGGCGTTTGCAACGCACATGGTGCTCTTATAGTAGTAGGCGGAGCACAGGAACGTGATGTCCGTGCCGCCGAGAACAGACTCGGGATTGAAGCCGGATTCCGGGCCGTCCAGTGCGAGCCAATCGGCAAAATGGAACTCAATGCCCGGCCACAGGCGTGTTGCGCCGTGCGCTTCGTCGTAGCGGTAGATCCAATCTGCCCACAGCTTCATGCTCTCAAAGCCGTTTTTGAGCACGCTGATGTCGCCCGTTGCAATGTAGGTTTCCCAAGGGACGATGGCTGCGGCGTCTGCCCAGCCGCAGTGACCGCCGCCGTTTGCGAGCATTGGGTTTGCTTCGCCCGGCTTGCGGCTGATGAGCAGCGGGGCGACATCCGGCACCTTGCCGTCGAGGCGCTTCTGTTCCTCCAAAAGGTCTCGGATATACTTCGTATAGAACGCGCCGCAATCCATGTTGTAGTTCGCCGTGGGGCAGAACGCCTGCGCGTCGCCCGTCCAGCCCATGCGCTCGTCGCGCTGCGGGCAGTCGGTCGGCACGTCGAGGAAGTTATCGCGCTGGCTCCAGACAGAGTTCAAGTACAGGCGGTTGACCTTCTCGTTTGCGGTCGTGATCTCGCCGGTCTGCTCGAGGTCGGAATAAAGCGCCCACGCCTGAATATCCGTGATGCCGGTGAGGTCTGCCACGCCGGAGAATTTGATGTAGCGGTAGCCGTAGAAGGTTGCAATCGGTCGAATAAAGGCTTTTTTGCCCGTCGAAATATAACGGTACTCGGAAAGCGCGGTGCGCAGGTTATCGCGGTAGAAGCAGTCATCCTGCAACAGCTCGCCGGTCTGCACGCGCAGCTCGACACCTGCGGGCAGGTCGGCCATGAACGTGAACCAACCCGTAATGTTCTGGCCGAGGTCGAACACAAGCTCGTTTTTCGGCGTGGTGATCTGCTTCGGGGTGATGATATGCTTTGCTTTTACGGGCAACGAGAGGCGCGCGGAAATTGCGCCGAGGTTCGTCGTGGTGTTGCGCTTCACCGGCTGCCAATTTGCATAGGTGCAGGACGGCGCGCACCAGTTTTCGATTTCGAGGTTCGCATCGTAGCGCTCGCCGTCGTAGATGTTGCCGAACGTCAGCGGGTTCGGAGCGCACTGCCAGCTTTCGTCCGTGACGATGACGGTCTCGCCCTGCGTGGTGGTGACGTGCAGCTCACCGAAGAGCAGGTATTCCTCTGTGTACATGTTGCAGGGTTTTCCCGGGAAATTCGTCTCGTAATCGCCGACGACGCCGTCAAAACCAAAGCGGCCTTTCGCCCAGCCGTTGCCCAAAATAGCGCCGATAACGTTTTCGCCGGTGTGAACGAGGTCGGTCACGTCGTAGGTCTGGTACTGAATCCAGCTGTCGTAGGCGGTGCAACCGGGGACAAGATACTCATCGTTCGCCTTTTCGCCGTTCAAATAGAGCTCGTAGATGCCGAGACCCGTGAAGTATGCGCGGGCAGAGAGAACTTCGCCGGTGATCTCAAACGCGCGGCGCATGTACGGGGCGGTGTCCGGCGCAAGGCACGGAGAAATACGCTGTGCCGTGAACGGCTCGTCGAGCTTTGCGGTCTCGAACCACGCAGTGTCGCTTGTGACCAATTCACCGTTATCGCCCATAACGGTAACGCGCCAGAAGTAGCGCGTGCGGGGCTCGAGGGCGATTTCCACCGGTACACCGAGGGACGACGCGGTTTTGCACGCGCCGGTATCAAAGATAACGTCGGCAAAATCCTCCGTTTTGGAAACCTCCACGCGCGCCCAAAGCTGCTTTTTCGCTTCGGTATCCGTGACTGTCCACGAGACGTGCGGCGTTTTCAGATCAAAACCGAGCGGGTTGACGATACGGTTTGTTTTCATTCTCTGAATTTTCATGTTTCGTTCCTTTCTGTGCGTTTGCACGTGCGGCTTTTTCCTTTGCCGCTTCGTATTCCGGCCGCGTAAAGCTGCGGCATTTTGTTCTATTTCACAGAATATCAGATATGAAGATGAAAAACAAGGACTCAATTTCCGCAAAAATACGTCCTTATTTTCAGTAATGGTATGCGAAGATGTTGAACTAAGCCGTTTTCAAAAGTTCTTATAGGTTAGCCGCGACTTTAGCTTGACACAAGTCCATATTTGTGGTTTAATAAGCAAACATGAGTATCGGCGCCGCAAAGCGGCACTGCGATAAGGGAGTAGTCGGCGCGAAGCGCTGTATGGTCGACACACTTGAGGAAACTCACGGCTATGCATGAAATGACGAGACTTATCCGAAAGGCATCTCCGGCTTTTCGGGTGAGTCTTTTTTACTGCCCGCGCACGTATATTTTTATGACAAAACAACGGAAAACGGTGATCAAAATGAGCTTATGGGAACTCTTAATTCTGGCAGTCGGTCTTTCAATGGACGCATTTGCGGTTTCGGTATGTAAGGGGCTTTCGGTGAAAAAGCTGAAAGCGAAACACATGCTGACTGTGGGTGCCTATTTTGGTGGATTTCAGGCACTGATGCCTCTTTTGGGGTACATTTTGGGTATACAGTTCCAGTCAATGATTCAGCAGTTCGACCACTGGATCGCGTTTGTGCTGCTGGTGCTGATCGGCCTGAGCATGATAAAGGAATCGCGCGAGGAAGCGGAGAACCTCAACGATTCTTTCAGCTTTAAGACAATGCTGCCGCTCGCGGTGGCGACGAGCATCGACGCGCTGGCGGTGGGCGTAACGTTCGCGTTTTTGCAGGTCAAAATCGTACCGGCCATCAGCTTTATCGGCGCAACGACGTTCATTCTTTCGGCGATCGGTATTCGCATCGGCAACATTTTCGGCGCGAAGTATAAATCGAAAGCAGAGCTTGTCGGCGGCATCGTGCTGATTTTGATGGGTGTGAAAATTTTGTTAGAGCACCTCGGCGTACCGGATATGATTTTCGGTTAAGAACCGGAAACAAGAAAGCGCCCCGCTTCCTTTTATTGAAAGCGGGGCGCTGTTTTGTTTTAGTTTACGAACTAAAGTAACCCGTTAAATTACTTCTGTGCGTCGTAGTAATCCTGATATGCGGTGTAGCCCTGGAGCTCGATGTTCGCTGCACGCTTATCGGTGTAGATCTTCTCAATGTCATGAACCTGATTGGACTCAGCAAAGTCTTTCAGATCCTGAACGAGCTTATCGAACGTTGCGTCGTCGGAAGCCATGATGATCTGCGGGATACGCATCTTGCACTCATCGGCGATAGCCTGTCTTGCCATACCGAGGTCTTCGGTCGGATCGATCTCAAGAGAGAGGTTGGCGTTTTCGTCGGTCAGGAACTTCTGGCCGGGGACTGCCGGATGGATGGAATCTTCCGGAGTGAAGACGTGATCCTGAATGGAGATAACCCAGCTTCTGGATGCTTCGGGCTGTGCATCGTTAACTGCATACTTCGTCAAGTCAACGTTATCGGCGTGAGCCGGCTGAGCCCAGAACCAGCAACCTGCTGCGTTCTTTTCGTCAGAGCTAAGCTCTTCTTCCGGCTTCTTGAGGATCGGGTTGCCCTCTTCGTCCTTGCCTTCCCAGAGGCCGCCCTCAGGACCGTACATCATGTTGATGGAGCCGTCCTTCGTGAGCATCCAAGTATAGAGGTCGAAGATACGCTGCGGGTTTTCAGCCTTTGTGGTGATGCAGTTGACGTTGCTACCAAGCGTGCCGTTTTCTTCGCCATATACCCAATCTACGCCTTCAGCCGGCGGGAAGATCGGAGAATCCTTAAGCTCCCAACCGAGGAGATCGTAGGTGTTGCCGTCTTTCTCCTGAAGGAGGGTACGGTAGTGATTGACATCGTCCTGAGAGAAGTCATAGTACAGAACCGCTCCACGGCCGTTGGAGAGCTTCTCTACGTACTGATCGTTGCTGTCGGTATAAATGGTTTCCGGGAAGAGGCCTTCTCTAAACCACTGGTTAGCAATCTTCAGAGCGGAGACGTAGTTGTCGTCAAAGACAGCAAGCTTAATGTCGTTATCCGCCTGAGACCAGTACGTATCAACAAGGTTCGGGTTGCCGTAGGAACGATAGATAGCGGAAACGGTGTTGAAGCCGTTATCGTCCTGTCTCGGGAGCCACGGGAAGATGCTCTGGCCGTCGGAGGTCTTAACGCCCTTGTCCTTAGCATCCAGCATGAACTGGTGCAGGTCTTCGAGCGTCTTGAGCTCCGGAGAACCGAGCTGCTCATAAACATCGTGGTTGACCAACCAGCTCGCGTTACCGCCGGTAGCGCCCTTACGAGCCCAGTTCGGGATACCATAGAGACCGCCGTTAACGGACAGCATCTTCTGGGTGGATTCGAGGATGTCCTCATCAAAGGAGCAGCCTTCATACCTCAAGGTGTTGATATCGACGAGCTTGCCGAGGCTGATGAGCTTCTGCCAGTTCGCGTTACGGTCGAGGATGATAACATCCGGCAGGTCGTCGGAGGAGATCATCAGGTTCAGTCTGGAATCCGCATCAGCTTCCGGGCAGGAATAGTTGACCGTGATGTTGAACTTTTCGTTCATGTACTTCGATGCAGCGTCTTCGCCCCAGGGCTTAACGGAACCCTGATAGCTGTAATATGCATCAAATTCGTAGTGCTCGGTGGTGTCGTCCGGGCCGGAGGAACCGGTTACCTCGGAGCTTGCGTCACCGCCGTCTGTGGATTCCGCTGCGGAAGATTCCGTTTTGGAAGATGTGCTGCTGCCAGCCGTGGAAGAGTTTCCGCCGCCGCCGCAGCCGGCTACTGTCAGAATCATGGATGCTGCCATGACTGCTGCCAGAGCCTTCAAGAGAGAGTTTCTGGACTTCATACTTTGCCTCCTTAAAGAATGCTTCGTCAATACACCTTGCATTGACAATTTATTTTATGATTAGCCCTTAACGGAGCCGATCATAATGCCTTTTACGAAGTAGCGCTGCAGGAACGGGTAAACGATGATGATCGGAATGATCGTAACAAACATCGTAGCCATTGTGATGGAGCGCACGTTGGTCTCCTTGCCCTTCAACATGTTGGCGTCGATGGTGACGCCCATGCCCGCAGAGGCCATCTGTTCTGCGAACTTCGCTTCGTTGACGATTCCGAGAAGGACGTTCTGCATCGGCTTCAGGTAATCCTGTGTAATGTACAGGTTTGCCTGGAACCAGTCGTTCCAGTGCTGCACACCGAAGTACAGGGCGATCGTCGCGATGATCGGTGTGGAGAGCGGGAAGTAAATTTTAAAGAAGATGGTTATGTAGTTTGCGCCGTCGATGAGAGCGGATTCTTCAAGCGCTTCCGGCAGAGACTGGAAGTAGCTGCGCATGAGGATCATGTTCCACAGGTTGACGAGTGCCGGGATGATGTACACGAGGAAGTTGTTCTTGAGACCGAGATTGAGGATCAAGAAGTAGGTCGGCATGAGGCCGCCGCCGAAGTACATCGGGATAAGACACAGCATTGCGTAAACTTTTTTGCCTACGAGGTTCGTTCTGGAAATTGCGAATGCCAGCATACCGGTAATGAGCACGCCGCCGACCGTACCGATGACGGTACGTGCGATGGTGATGAAGTACGCCATCCAGATCTTCTGGTTTGTGAAAACCAGCTCGTAGTTTCTCCACGTAAACTTACGCGGATAGATGGTCAAACCACCAAGGGTGGTATCGTTGGAGTCGTTCAAGGAAATCGCAAGGGCATTCAGGAACGGGTACAGCGTAAGGACAAGAACCAGAACGATGGTGACGATCATGATGATATCGATCACGTAGTCGCTGGCCACGCGCTTGGCGCGGATTTTGTTTGGATTTTTTGCCATCTCTCTGTTCCCCCCTTAGAAAAGCTGTGCTTCGCCGAATTTACCTGCTACGTAGTTGGAACCAAGGAGCAGTGCGAAGTTGACGATAGACTTAAAGAGACCGGCCGCTGCTGCGAAGGAGAAACGACCCTGGCTGACACCCAAACGATAAATGAAGGTATCGAGCACGTCTGCGTATTCTTTCAACATGGAGTTGCCCATCTGCTTGGTGAGCATCATGATCTGGTCGAAGTTTGCATTCAGGATGCCGCCGACCTGGAAGATGAACATCAGGATGATGGTCGGTTTGATGGACTTAATTGTGATATGCCACATCTTCTGTGCGCGCGTTGCGCCGTCGATATCAGCCGCTTCATACATATCCTGGCTGATGCTCGTGATAGCGGAGATGAAGATAATCGCGTTCCAGCCAAGCTCCTTCCAGATATCCGTGCACAATGTAATGCCCCAGAAGTACTTGCCTTCGGTGAAGAAGCCGATCGGTTCTTTAACGACGCCGATCCACATGAGGAACTCATTGATAGCGCCGCCGTCGGTGGACATGAGGTCAAACATCAACGTTGCACATACAACCCAAGAGATGAAGTGCGGCAGGTAGCTGACGGTCTGAACCGTTTTTTTCAGCGGCTGGAAGTTCATTTCGTTCAGCAGCACTGCGAAGAAAATCGGCAGCGGGAAGCCAATGAACATCTTAAGGGCGCTGATGACCAGCGTGTTGCGCATGGCCAGTCCGAAGTACTTATCGGCGAACATGGTCTGGAAGTGTTTGAAGCCTACCCACTGGCTGAAGCCCGGGAAATCACCGAGCTGGAAATCCTGGAAGCCCATAACCACGCCGTACATCGGTACGTAGCTGAACAGGAGGACTAAGAGGATGCCGGGAACTAACAATATCTGCAGATCCCACTGGGCAAGCATTCTGGAAAAGACGTTCTTTTTGCGTAAGACCGTATTTCCACTCGCTTGTGCTTGTTTCAATCTCATCACGCTCCATTTCCACAAAAGATGGAAAATTTTTTACAAAAAGCAGAACTCAAAGCCTGCTTAAAGCCAAATTTTTTTGAAACCCAACTGCCTTTTGCAGTTTTACGGTTTTCTCATCGAAAGCCCTGAACGATGTTCGGATGGTTTCCAAATTTGTCTAAATTTCCGCAACAACTTCTTCAGGAATTGTTTATATTATACACACGCATTCGTAGCAATTCAAGGACAAATTATGCAAAGCATATTGACAAATTATGCAAACCGTGTACAATATAGGTACAAAAGGTAAATTTTATGGTGAAGTTGGTGGGCATATGTCACAAAGTACTATCTTAGACACACAAAAATGCGAGCATGAAACCGCATCCATTTTGAACAATTTTACTATAGCCTTCGGAAAGGTGCATTGGGGCCTCCCAAATTTCGAAAACTTGGATGAATTGTTCGAAAATCAGCAGTTTGTTTTGATGCTCTGTGTCAAAGCTTCGTCTGAAAAAAGCGATTTATATTTGAATAACGACATTTTTAATGTAATTACCGGAGGGGTGATATGTGTGCGCCGCAGCGATAAAATCCTTTGGAATCACTGCTGCTGCGACAACATGCAGATTCTCTGGCTTCCCTTTACAATGAAATGCGTTTCCGACTGTTCCTGCGAAGACGCCGATGTTTTAAATGACTTTTTGTGCGGAAAGCTGAGCCCTGTCGGTTATAATACACAGCTGATCGATTACAGCGACTTTCTCAGAAAGCGCGTTTGCAGCTATACCAAGTGCTGCCTGAACCAAGTTCTTTCCGGATTTATACTGGACTGCATTTTTACCCTTAAGCAAAATTACGACGGCCTCACCAACAAGGACAAAATCACCCAATACCTGCTCGACCACGCAACGGAGAAGATCAGCGTGCCGGAACTTGCGAAAAAGCTTTCGATTTCCGAACGCGCACTGTTCTATTATTTTCAAGATAACTTCGGTTCCACCCCGAGCAATTACATTAATCGTATACGCATGAACGCCGCCGCAGAGCACATCCACCGCGGGTTATCCGTGAAAGAAGTGACCGAAATGTACCACTTTTCGGAATCTTCTGCGTTCTGCCGGTTATTTAAGAAGTACTTCGGCATCACGCCGACGGAATACCGGCAGCTGGCAGAGAAATCGCAGCTGAAAATCGTCTCGCGGGACGAGCTGAAGGATTAACCGTATATCTTTCACGCGATCCATAGATAACAAAACACCGCCCGTTCGGAAAAGCTCCGAGCGGACGGTGTTCTTTATCTTATATTATATTGTATTCGATCAGTCAATGACCTTGTTGTCGCGATCCGGAACAATCTTTTCAAGGAACTGCTCTACGGTCATGGCGCCGAGGTCGCCCTCTTTGCGCTTACGGATAGAGATGGTGTTGTTTTCGATGTCCTTATCGCCGACAACGACCATGTACGGCACCTTTTCGAGCTGTGCTTCGCGAATCTTGTAGCCAATCTTCTCGCTGCGGTCGTCGACCTCGCAGCGGAAGCCCTTGTCTTCCAACTGCTTCTTGACTTCATAGAGATAGTCGAGGTGGCGGTCTGCGATGGGCAGCAGCTTCACCTGTACCGGGGCAAGCCACAGCGGGAACGCGCCTGCGTACTTTTCGATGAGCAACGCGAGGGTACGCTCATAGCAGCCGATGGAGGTACGGTGAATGATGCACGGGGTCTTCTGCTTGCCGTCCTTATCGGTGTAGACCATGCCGAACTGCTCGGCAAGCATCTGGTCAATCTGAATGGTGATGAGCGTATCTTCCTTGCCGTACACGTTCTTAATCTGAATATCGAGCTTCGGGCCGTAGAACGCAGCTTCGCCGATGCCGATCTCGTACGGAATCTCGAGGTGGTTGAGGATGCGCTCCATGAGGCCCTGTGCCTCGTTCCACTGCTCTTCCGTACCGATATACTTTGCACGGTCATTCGGATCCCATTGCGAGAAGCGGTAGGAAACGTCCTCATACAGACCGAGTGTCTTCAGCATGAAGATTGCAAGCTCCAGGCACTTTCTGAACTCATCTTCCAGCTGCTCCGGTGTGCACATGAGGTGGCCTTCGGAAATGGTGAACTGGCGCACACGGATCAGGCCGTGCATCTCGCCGCTTGCTTCATTACGGAACAGTGTGGAGGTCTCGTTGTAGCGCAGCGGCAGGTCGCGGTAGGAACGCTTGCGGTTTAAATAAGCCTGATACTGGAACGGGCAGGTCATCGGGCGCAGGGCGAAGACTTCCTTGTCCTTCTCCTCGTCGCCGAGCACGAACATGCCATCCTTATAATGATCCCAGTGGCCGGAAATCTTGTACAGGTCGCTCTTTGCCATGAACGGGGTCTTTGTCAGCAGCCAGCCGCGGCGCTGCTCCTCGTCCTCGACGAAGCGCTGCAGAAGCTGAACGATGCGTGCGCCCTTCGGCAGCAGGATCGGCAAGCCCTGACCGATAACGTCGCTTGTGGTGAAAAGCTCCAGCTCACGGCCGAGCTTGTTGTGGTCGCGCTTCTTGGCTTCCTCCAGCATGGTGAGGTGCTCTTCCAGCAAGCTCTGCTTCGGGAACGCGATGCCGTAGAGACGCTGCAGCATCTTGTTGCTTGCATCGCCGCGCCAGTATGCACCTGTGATGGAGGTGAGCTTTACAGCCTTGACATTGCCGGTGCGCATGAGGTGCGGGCCTGCGCAGAGGTCCGTGAAATCGCCCTGCTTATAGAAGGAGATGTGCTCGCCCTCGGCAGCGTGCTCACGGATGAGCTCCTCTTTATAGTCCTGACCCTTCATGAGCGCCAGTGCTTCCGCTACCGGCAGCTCGAAGCGTTCAATCTCGATGTCTTCCTTGATGATCTTCTTCATCTCGGCTTCGATCTTTGCGAGGTCGTCGTTGGTGATGGCCTGCGGCAGCTCCATATCATAATAGAAGCCGTTATCCACAGCCGGACCGATGGCGAACTTTGTGCCCGGGTACAGGCGGTTTACCGCCTGCGCCATGATGTGGGACGCGGTGTGCCAATATGCCTTTTTGCCCTCTTTATCGTCAAACGTCAAAATCTCTACCTTGCAATCTTCGTTGAGCACGGTGCGCAGGTCGCACACCTCGCCGTTCACTTTTGCGGCACATGCGGACTTATAAAGACCCATGCCGACGCTTTTTGCGACTTCCGCTACGGAAACGCCGCTTTCAAATTCCTTTTCGCTGCCCTTCAGGTCAACCTTGATCATGATTCTCAATCCTTTCCTAATTCTCTGATAAAATAAAAAGCCCCGGGATCCCTCACCGGGATCTCGGGGCGACACTGCGCGGTTCCACCCGAGTTCCTGCGTGTTAAAACACACTTGTGTTAACACACAGCTCGTTCTTCTGCCTTAACGCGGCGGCAACGTCCGCCTTTTCGGTAAACCGTTCGGCGGCGGCTCAAAGGTGGTATTTCGGTTTCGCTTTCCGCGGTGCTTTCAGCCGGTGGCAACCGCTCTCTTTTGAAAAGACTTGAACCCGAACTTCCTTATCAAAGCCCTTTTCTTGTCCCCATACTATCACCGTTTTTCTGAAATGTCAACACCCAAGAAAAGAGTTTTTCACATAAATCCTTCATTGTCTATTATCGTAGACGGTAAAATGTCTATTTACGCATACAATTTTCGTAGAGGTGATACACTTGCTTTGGGAAAACAACATTGTGGGGCAAACAATACGGTCTGTGCGCAAAGCAAAAGGCATGTCGCAAGAGGTTTTAAGCGGCTTTGCGGGCATCGCGCGCACGCATCTGACGATGATCGAGCGCGGGACAAAGCAAGCGAATTTCTCGACGATATGCAAGATTGCGGAAGCGTTTGATATGCGCCCCAGCGAGCTTGTCCGCAAAATGGAAGAAGCGGAAGAAAAGCGGGATAAATAGACCCGCAGAAAAAATTTTTCTTCTAAAAAGCAAAAAAATCGGCTTATATACTGGGCTCTTGTATAAAACAGAAAGAAACCGTAACTATTTCTTAAATTCTTTGGTTGACATATGCAAGGAAAAGAGATAAAATTGTACATGGAGTGTTTTACACTTTTTAAGTCAGCCGTGTTCCGAGCAGTTTATGCGGCTGCTTTTTGTGTGAGCCTTCACAGGGAATAACGCACCCTGCATAACCTAATTTAGTAATTGAATATCGAAAACCTTAGCGAAGGAGGTGCCCAATGCCACAAGTACCAATTTGGGTTTGTGTTCTGATCGCAGTGTTGGCAGCCGCCGTGTGCGGTGCTGTCGCTTTCTTTGCGGGTGTGAATCATCGAAAAAGAGAAGCGGAAGCTGCCATCGGTTCGGCAGAAGACGAAGCCAAGCGGATCATCAGCAACGCGATCAAAACGGCTGCCGCAAAGAAAAAGGAAGCCGTGCTCGAGGGCAAGGACGAAATTCACCGTCTGCGCAACGAGTCCGAACGCGAGATGAATGACCGCAGAAAAGAAATTCAGCGCCAGGAGCGCCGCGTTTCCCAGAAGGAAGAATCTTTGGATAAAAAGATGGAAAATCTGGAATCCAAAGAAAACGCGGTCGAAAATAAGATGCGCAAGGCGGAGGAACGCCTGAAAGAGGCAGAATCCGTTAAGAAAAGTCAGATCGACATGTTGGAGAGGATCTCTTCCTTTACCGTGGACCAGGCAAAAGAGTATTTGCTCAAGTTACTTGAGGATGATCTTGTGCATGAAAAGGCCATTAAAGTAATGGAGTATGAACAGCAGACGAAGGAAGAATGCGACAAGCTGGCAAGAGAGATCATTTCGGTCGCCATTCAGCGCTGCGCGGCGGATCACGTATCCGAAGCCGCCATCAGCGTCGTTCCGCTGCCCAACGATGAAATGAAGGGCAGAATCATCGGCCGCGAAGGCCGTAACATCCGCGCCATTGAACAGCTTACCGGCGTGGATCTCATCATCGATGACACACCTGAAGCCATTACGCTTTCGAGCTTTGAGCCCGTAAGACGTGAAGTGGCAAGAATCGCCCTTGAAAAGCTGATCTCGGATGGCAGAATCCACCCGACCAGAATTGAGGAGACGATTGAGAAAGCCCGCCGCGAAGTGGATGCAACCATTAAAGCCGAGGGCGAACGCGCCGTGCTTGCTGCCGGCGTAAACGGCATTCACCATGAGCTTGTTAAGCTGCTTGGTCGGCTGCGTTACCGCACCAGCTATGGACAGAATGTCCTCAACCACTCTCTGGAAGTTTCTTACCTTGCCGGTATGATGGCTTCCGAACTGGGCCTTGACCCCACCATTGCAAGAAGAGCAGGTTTGCTGCATGATATCGGCAAAGCGCTCGACCACGAGATTGAAGGCTCCCATGTGGAGATCGGCGTGGATGTTGCAAGAAAGTACAAGGAAAGCGAAGCCGTTATCCACGCAATTGCCGCACACCACGGCGACATTGAAGCGAAAACGGTCATTGCCTGCCTGGTGCAGGCAGCCGACGCCATCTCGGCAGCACGCCCCGGCGCGCGCCGCGAGAACATCGAAAACTATATCAAACGTCTCGAAAAGCTCGAGGCCGTGGCTGCATCGTTTGACGGTGTGGATCGCTGCTACGCCATTCAGGCCGGCCGCGAGATCCGCGTCATGGTAAAGCCCGAAGTGATCAACGATGAGAAAATGACGCTGCTCGCCCGCGACATCTGCAAGAAGATTGAGGAAGACCTCGAATATCCGGGTCAGATTAAGGTCAACATGATCCGTGAAAGCAGAGCGGTCGATTTCGCGAAATAACATAGTTCGTCACAACGCTCAACCGAATCACAAGCAAAGCCCTCCGGGAGGAATCTCGGAGGGCTTTTGTTATGTAAAACCGCGCGTCGGTAGGTTCTCCCCCGCCTCGGCACACGATTTTACTGTAAAAAAAGCAACACCTCTTACCCTGCCGACAAGATCAAACATAAATGCTCGGATTTTCGGTGCTACGGTCAAAAGGCGTTGCTTTGCAAAATACAATTTTAATTATGTGCTGAAATTTGTGTTAGCTTTGACAAACGGATCACACAAAATATGTGTAAAAAATTCACATTTTGTCGATTAAGACGCATTATCCATCTGCAAACACAGTTTATCGGAAATCATGGCGATGAACTCGCTGTTCGTGGGCTTGCCCCGCGTATTGTGAATGGTGTAACCGAAATACGAATTCAACACATCCACATCACCGCGATCCCAAGCGACTTCGATCGCATGGCGAATGGCGCGTTCCACACGGGAGCTCGTGGTCTCGTACTGCTTTGCCACACTCGGATAAAGCTGTTTTGTCACCGCATTGATAATCTCCGGGTCTTCGATGGCCATGATGATGGAATCCCGAAGATAGTGGTATCCCTTAATGTGGGCCGGCACGCCAATCTGATGCAGAATCTCCGTGACCTGAATGCGCAGGTCGCTGCGGCTGGTGCCGTTTGACGGATGCTGTGCCGCACCGGCCAACGTAAAGATACGGTCGATGATCTCTGTTTTACTGAACGGCTGGATGGCGTAATAATCTGCGCCGGCCTCCATGATCTGCCGCTCCAAAGTGTTTGAGGAATACGCTGCCGTGACGATGAACACCGGCTTTGGCAGTCCCTCGGCTTTCACCGCGTGCATAACGCCCAGCGCATCCACGCCCGCCATAAAGAGATCCATTACAACCACATCCGGTTTTTCATCCCGTATTTTGGTCAGTAGCGCTGTTCCGTTCCTGGTTACGGTCAAAACCTGTGCACCCCGCGAAGCCAATGCGTCGGTGTTTTCACGGCTCCATTCGCCGTCATCCGCACAAATGATGACCTTTATTTGCTTTTCCATGGCTTACCTCCTGCGTGATTTAAATTGTGAACAAATTTTACCATATCATACACGCTATTTCAAGAGGGTAAATGAAATTTCTTTAATTTATTTGTCTTCTAACAAAAATATGCATCTTGATTTTGTTAGCTTTCATCACGCTTTCGGTTGATACACTTCTAATTTCGACAAAAATCAGCAGATAATCAAATATTTTTATTACAGCCAATATCTCGGCGAGTTTCTTACCAAAAAGATGTATGAAACAGAACGGAAACCGATTCTGTAAGATTGTGTCATACCTTCTGTGAGAAACATGGCGATGCGGCGCGAAAAAGGGACGCGTGCGCCGCAGCCCACCGTCCCCCTCGTCTTAATTTTCGTTCAGGTTTTCGAGCATCGTTTCGGCAAAAATGCCATAGCCGCGTGTAGCATCATCTACGAAAACGTGCGTCACCGCACCGACCAGCTTACCGTCCTGCAAAATGGGGCAACCGCTCATGCCCTGCACAATGCCGCCGGTACGTGCAAGCAGCTCCGGGTCGGTCACGTGCAGCACAAGGGTACGTGTTTCCTGCTTGCCGTCTGTGCTGACGCGCTCAAGCTCCGCATCAAACAGCCGCATACCCTCATCGTCGATCGTGGCGGCGATCTGTACGGCACCTGTATGCACATTTCCGCGCGGCAGCACCTCTACGGTCTCGCCCTCGTGCGGTGCGGAGAGTTTGCCGTAAAGCCCAAGCTCCGTGTTCTGCGTCAGCGTGCCAAGGCTCTTGCCGCCCGTAAAATACCCGCGCAGGCGGCCCGGCCGACCGCTGCTGCCGCGCTCGATGCCGCAGACGGAAACGGCAGCCGGCTCGCCGCTGCGGATCTCCAAAACATTGCGCGTGTCGGCATCGCAAATGCCGTGGCCGAGCGCGCCGAACGCTTTGCCGTCTTCGGTGTAAAACGTCACGGTGCCGATGCCCGCAGCGCTGTCCCGCACCCACATGCCCGCTTTGTACGAGCCCTCGCACAAAACGGAAGTAACCTGTGCCGTGAACGTTTCCGTGCCGCGCCGCAGCGTGAGCGTGTTCGTTTCATTTTCGGAAAGCACAGCGGAAAGCGCCGCGTTCGTCTCTACATTATTGCCGTTTACGGAAAGGATATAATCGCCGGGCTGAATGCCGGCTTCGCGTGCAGGGCATTTTAAGCCACCGTCTGCATAAATTTCCGAAAGTGCGGCAACAATAACGCCGTCCGAAAAAAGTTTTATGCCGAAAACATCGCCGCCAAGCTGCACGGTGCGCACCGTTTCTGTCTTTGCCGTGATATGGGAAGCAGAAACGGCGTGCGCCGCTGCGTTTTCCGGCAGCGGCAGGCCGATGAGCCCGCACACGGAAAGCATCAGTAAAGCCGCCGTGCCCACGCTTGCCGCAAATGTGCGGATGCCCTCAAAAAGCGAGATGTCGCGTCGTTTTGGGGCGTGCGGTTGCGGTTCATTTTCAAAATTCAAGTCTTCTCATCTCCTTGCAGAAAAATTCAGAAAGCTCAAACGAGCCTTCTGTTTTTACTTTTCCACGCGGAGAGAAAAGTATTTGCGGCAATTAAAAACACCTTTGCACAACGAAGGAAATCGTTACGCAAAGGCGATCGTTTTTGGTCTGCCGCACTGCCGGGCTCGCAGCACCCGGCAGAGGACAGTGGGGTAAAAAATAGGGGTAATATCGGAAGAAACGAACTGTTTCCGATTTTCGGCTCCGCGCAAACGCTGTGGGGAAGCAGCGCCCGGCTATCGACCCGGTGCGGAACGTTTTAAAGAAATGAAGGAAGTAAAAAATGAAGAAGTTTGTAACTCATTCGGCTCTCTCTTGTTCCTCCTGAGTACATTACGTAGTATAGAGGAAGAATATGAAAACGAAATTGATATTTCGTGAAAAAAAGAGGAAGTTTTTTTGAAAAACATGTGAACAAAAAAGGCCGCATACTCCACAAATTTTGATTGACTTTCGGCGGAAAAGCTGTTATACTTTGGATAGTGTAATAAACAATGTCAATGTCTCACAGGTTTTCTTTGTAAGTCATTCTTTGGGTGGTTTACAGGACCTGTGTTTTTTTGTATGGCGTTTACGAACACAATCTTTATTTTTATATGGAGGTACCACAATGAACAACGGTACAGTCAAATGGTTTAACGCAGAAAAGGGCTACGGCTTCATCTCCAACGATGAGGGCGGCGAGGACGTATTCGTACATTTCTCCGCAATTCAGGGCGACGGCTTCAAGACGCTGAACGAAGGCCAGAAGGTCACCTTTGAGACCGAGACCGACCCGAAGAACGGCAAGCTCCGCGCAGCAAATGTCGTAAAGCTCTAATTGTAAATTAGAACAGCGAGATAAAAGGCACCTGTGATTGATTTCACCGGTGCTTTTTTCTTTTGCATAAGCTTCGCTTTTCGGCGCACAATACTGTGGGAAGGAAGGGATGCCAAATGCAAAAGAAAAACAAAAAGAAGTTCACCCACGGCGAGCATGTGACGATTTACCCTGATGCGCCGGAGAGCGTCGCAAGCGCCACGGAGTGCACCGGCCTCATGCCCACGCCGCCGCAAAACGACGCGGAGTTTACGTCGTACCAAGACCTGCACAGCATGGAGATCCCCAAAAAGCTCCCCGGCAAGCGGAACTTCGAGCTTGGCGTGTACGACGATAAGCCGGAAGATATTCAGTTATAAAAAGTCAGCCTCATCGGTCGGATTCGGCGCGATGAGGCTGGTTACTTTTTAGCTTTATATTCGCTTGTTTTACTCTTCCAGCTGTGCGGTATAAAGCTGGTAGTAGTGGCCCTTCTGTTCCATGAGCTCGTCGTGGCTGCCGCTTTCGGCAATGCCCTTATTCGAGATGTACAAGATGCGGTCACAATTTTTGATGGTGGATAGGCGGTGCGCGATGATGAAGCTTGTTCTGCCCTTTAAAAGCGCCTGCAGGCCTTCCTGCAAAAGGCGCTCGGTCTTCGCATCAATGGAGGACGTGGCTTCGTCCAGCACGAGAATCTTCGGGTCGGACAGCAGCGTTCTTGCAAACGCAATAAGCTGCTTTTGGCCCTGCGAGAGGCGCGAGCCGCGCTCGTTTACCTGCGTATAGTAGCCATCCGGCATTTCGCTGATGAACTCATGCGCACGCACGGTCTTTGCAGCGGCGATGATCTCCTCATCCGTGGCGTCCAAGCGGCCGTAGCGGATGTTATCCATGATGGTGCCGGAGAAAATGAAGCTGTCCTGCAGCATGATGCCCATTTGCGCGCGCAGCGAGTGCAGCGTCACCTTGGAGATGTCGTGCCCATCGACGAGCACCCGGCCGGAATTGATGTTGTAGAAACGCGAGATGAGGTTGACAACCGTCGTTTTGCCGGCACCCGTGGGGCCGACAAGCGCGATGGACTCGCCCGCTTTCACATCGAGATTGAAGTGCTCCAGAACGTTGATGGAGCCGTCGTAAGAGAATGTCACGTCGTCGAACGTCACGTCGCCCTTAATCGGCGGCAGCTCCGTTGCGTCCGGCGCGTCATCGACAAGCACGGGCTCATCGATCATCTCGAAGATACGCTCCAGATACGCCACGGCGTTGATGAACGTGTTGTAGAGGTTGGAAAGCTGCAAAATCGGCTGCCAGAAGCGCCACGCATACGCGGAAATGGCGATGAGCGTACCGATTTGCACGGCGGGACCCAAAAGCGAGAAGCCCACAAGGTACATAGCGCCAACGACCCATGTGGAGATGTTGTTGACGGAAAACCACACGAGGTTCGAGGTGTACTGCGCCTTCATCCAGCTTTTGTACATTTTGGTGTTAAGATTGTTGTAGATCTTCGCATTTTCCTCTTCACGCGTGAACGCCTGCGTGATCTTCATACCGTCAAGGCTCTCGTGCAGGTAGGCGTTGAGGTTGGAGCTCTTATTGGAAACATCCTGCCAAGCGCGGCGCTGTGCAGGCTTGATGACGAGCACAATGATGAGGAACAGCGGAATGCCCGCCATGACGACGAGCGAGAGCCTGACATCGCACATGAACATGAACACGGCGATGAGAATGAGGTTGAAAATTTCGAGAATGAAATTGATGATGCCGTTGGAAAGCGCATCGGAAACAGAGTTCACGTAGTTGATGACACGCGTCAGAATTTTGCCGTGCGGGCGGTCGTCGTAGAACTGGAACGAAAGCCGCTGCAAATGCTCAAAGAGATCCTTGCGGATGTCGTAGATGATGGCCTGCCCCACCACCGTCATGTAGCGTGAGCGCTTGACGGAAAAGAAAATGGAAAGCAGAATGGATAAGAGCATGATGCCTGCCAGAATGAACAGCATTTTATAATCGCGGTTCGGCACGGCGACGTTCAGGGCGGTCTCGATGAGCTTAGGACCTACAAGCGCACACGCGGCGGAAATGGCGGAGAAAACGAGCGATAAGATCATTTTCTGTTTGTGCCGCTTGATATACACGCCTGCACGCAGCAAGTGTTTGATATTAAATGGGGTTTCCAGCGTTTCGTCAACGTCAAAACGGTTTCTTGCCATTACGCAGCACCCCCTTTCTTTTCACCGGCAATGCCGTTTTGCAGTTCATAAACCTCGCGGTAATAGCCCGGGCGGGAAATGAGCTCTTCGTGCGTGCCGACATCCACAACGCGGCCCTTATCAAGGATCACGATGCGGTCTGCGCGCTTCGTGGTGGAAATACGCTGCGCGACAATGATCTTCGTGCAGTCGAAATCAAGGTGCGCAAGCTGGTCTTGAATATATTTTTCGGTCTCCATATCCACGGCGGAGGTGGTGTCGTCCAGAATGAGAATAGACGGCTTAATGGCGAGGGCGCGCGCCAGCGCGATACGCTGCTTCTGACCGCCGGAAAGGCCGGTGCCGCGCTCGCCGATGACCGTATCAAAGCCTTCGGGCAGCTTATCAACGAAATCGACGCAGGCGATCTTTGCGAAGCGCTTCACATCGTCCTCGGACATTTCGGGGTCGCCGTAGGCAATGTTGCCGTCTACGGTATCGGAGAACAGGAACACGTCCTGCGTGGCGATGCCGACGGAGCCGCGCAGCTTTTTGAGATCATACATACCGACAGGCGTGCCGTCCACGGAGACGGTACCGCCGGATACATCCGAAAAGCGCGGGATAAGGCTGATAAGCGACGTTTTGCCGCAGCCGGTTGGTCCCATGATGGCGATGGTCTCGCCGGGTTTGATGTCAAGATTGATGTCGTGCAGAACCTCTGTGCCGTTGCGCTTTAAGGTTACGTGGTCAAACTTCACGGCGCCCTGCACGCGGCCTTCCTTCTTCACGGCATCCTGACGTGTGACGATGGTGGAGCGCGCGTAGTAGAGCTCGACAATCTTCGACGCAGAGGCAAAGAAACGCTGCAGGTCGTTGATGAGCATACCGAGCGTGCTCATCGGGTTCGTCAGCGTCCAGCACAGCGAGTTAAAGAGTGCAAACGTGCCGATTGAAATGCGGCCCATGATGAGGAACGAGCCGCCGACGAGCAGAACGGCGATGGAAAGCGACTGCGAAAAACCATCGATATACGGCGAGAATTTGAACCACAGCAGCGACGCTTTGAGGTTCGCTTTGCGGTAATCCTCGTTTTTCTTATCAAACTGCTCGATCTCGTAGTCTTCGCGAGCAAAGGCTTTAACGACACGGTTGCCGGCGATGTTCTCCTGCGCGGCGGTGTTCATGCGCGAAAGGCGCTCGCGCAGGTCGACATACAGCGGGTGCACCTGCTTTGCGAAAACCTTCGTCAGGATGAAAATAATCGGCGTTACGGCCAGCATGGCAAGCGCGAACAGCCAGTCCACACAAAGGAATGTGATGGATGTGGTGAGAAACAGCACCACGCAGTCGATGATCATGCGGATGACATAGCACGTAGTGTGGCGCACCATGTCAAGGTCGCCGGTCAGGCGGGTCATCAGATCGCCGGTGCGGTTCTTTGAGAAGAATGAGCTATCCTGCGCCTGCATGTTTGCGTACAGATCGCGGCGCAGTTTAAAGAGCAGCTTTTGCGAGCACGTCTCGTACGTCATGACCGAAAGATAGTTAAAGCACATTCTGAACATCGTGAAACCGATCAGAATGGAGACGAGCACAACGAGCCGATGCCAAAGCTCCGGCGTAGTGCCCTGCCCCTCTTTTACCGGCGTAAATACGGTGTCCATGATCTGCGCGGTCAAAACCGAGTTGACCAGCGCCATCATAGAAAGAACCGCGGTAGAGCACAGCGCGAAAACATATCGCTTTCGGCAGCCTTCCAGGTTTTTCCAAACCCATTTCAGCTGAAACATAGCGTTCCCTTTCCTTTCAATGCATATCCTGCTTTCTCTGTACCCTTGGTACAGTTGTACCTTTGGTACAGTCCGCACCGTACGTGCGGTTTCCTCCTCAGGCGCATGGAATATTTACGCAGAAACACTTCATACGCTTGTTTAAACTATTATAACTGTATTCTGTTAAAATGGAACCCTTTTTCGCGATTTTCTCTCCGTGAGAACAAACAAACTTTGGTTGAGATTTTTAGGCAATAAAACAACCCCGCAAATCGGATTTTTCATCCGTTTGCGGGGCATGCTCTATATGCTTTTATTATATATAGTATACGTACTTTTGTAATTTAGATTTCAAAGACCGTGTAGGCGTACTCGGCTTCTTCGCCGGGCTGCAAAGTGCGCATGCCGTGCTTCTTTTCAAACACGTCGTCCTCCTGTACGGCGGTGGCGCAGCCGGTCCACGGCTCCAGCGCAACATACGGGCCGTCGTTTGCGGCAGACCAGATACCAAGCATCGGGAAGCCGGAAAACTCCATCATCACACCGCGGCCGGACTGGCGGCTTTTGAGTGAAACGCAGGTGGAGTTGAGGTTCTCGAACACGAGCGCGTCCTTATAGAACAGGCTGTGCTGCAGCGGGATGGTATCCGTATCGTCAAGCTCGAAGTTCGTCTTCTCAAAATCGATCAGGCAGCTTTCCATATCGAGCGTCGGGCATTTCTGCTCTTCCTTTTCCTCGAACACGATGTCGTAATCTTCAAAAATTTCATCGGACTGAATCGGGATATTAAAGCCCGGGTGACCGCCGATGCAGAACGGCATGGGCTTCGTATCGGCATTTTTAACGGTAAATTTCGTCGTGATGCTGCTGCCGGTGAGGTAATAGGAGACCGTCAGCACAAAATCGAACGGGTACTGCTTTTTCGTCTCCTCGTTCGCCGTAAGCTGCAGGGTGACGTAGTCCTCTCCCTGCTCTGTGACGGTGAATTCCTCGTGGCGCGCGACGCCGTGGCGCTTCATCTCGTACCACTCGCCGTTGATGCATGTGCGGTTATCGCGCAGCGCGCCGACGATAGGAAACAAAACCGGCGCGTGGCCGCCCCAATATGTTTTATCGCCCTGCCAAATGTGCTCAAAGCCGTCATCGCCCATAAAGGAGACGAGCTCGGCGCCGAGCGTATCAATGGCAGCAGTTTCGTTTTCGTTTTTTATGTGGATCAGCATAATTCGTCCTTTCAAATCGCGGCGCTTTTGCGCCCTGTCTTTTTGCATGCACATAACCTGATTTCCAATCAACAGTATTATAACAAACAAAACCGCTTGAAGCAAGAGCGAAAGCCTGCTATAATTGAGAAAACACCGAAGAAATCTCCCGTTTTATCGGTCAAAATCCACCAACCGGAAAGGAATTTACAATATGAGAGCAGTTATTCAGCGTATAAACGGTGCAGAGATCACCATAAACGGCGGCGAGACCCGCAAAGTCGGCGAGGGCCTCGTTGTCTTCATCTGCGCCATGGAGGGTGACACGGACGCGCAGGCGAATTTTCTCGTGCAGAAGGTGTGCGGCCTGCGCGTATTTAAGGACGAAAACGACAAGATGAACCGCTCACTCGAAGACATCCAGGGCGATATGCTCATTGTCTCGAACATCACGCTGAGCGCCGATATGAAGCACGGCCGCCGCCCGGATTTCAGCCGTTCCGCTTCCCCGAGTGAAGCTTTGAGATTATATAACTACTTTGTGGAACAGGTGAAAAACCAGCCTATCGGAAAAGTATGCACGGGTGAATTCGGCGCGCACATGCACATAAGTGTGGAAAACGACGGACCCGTGAACATCATCATCGACACGGAACGCATCGGAAAGTGACGGTGTGCCTATGACGCGATTTTTAACGCTGTTTGACACGGTTGTCACCGACCCGCTTGAGGACATTCCCACCGTGAACGAGCTTGAAAAATGGTTGAAAAACGTCGGCGAACAGGCGTTTTACTTTCTCATTCGCTTAGCCGCCGCCGGGCTGCTTTTGTTTATCGGCAGCAAGCTCATCAAATTTTTGATGAACCGCTTCAAGCGCTCGAAACTATATCAAAAAATGGATCCGGGGCTCGCTTCGTTCATGGCGAGCGGCAGCCGCATCGTGCTGTATATCATCCTCATTTTGATGTGCTTCGGCGTTCTTGGCATCGAGACCGCCTCGTTTCTCGCACTGTTCACCTCGGGCGGCGTTGCCATCGGCCTTGCGTTTCAGGGCGCCGTGACGAACCTTGCGGGCGGCGTGATGATTTTGCTTTTTCACCCGTTCCGCGTGGGCGATTACATTGAAACGACGGAAATCGCCGGCACGGTGAATGCCATCAGCGTTTTATACACCGTGGTGCTGACGCCGGACAACAAGCGCGTGACCGTGCCGAACGGCTCGCTGACGAACGCCGCCATCACGAATTACAGCGCGGTGGGACAGCGCCGTGTGGAGCTGACATTCTCCGTCTCCTACGATTGTGACATTGACAAGGTGAAGCAAATTTTGCTTTCCGTTGCCGAAAGCGACCCGAAATCGCTGAAAGACCCCACCCCGCTGGCGCGCCTGAAAACCCAGAGCGCGAGCTCGCTCGATTTCGTCCTGCGCGTTTGGTGCGCCCCGGAAAATTACTGGGACCTCTATTTTGACCTCAACGAAAATGTGAAAAAGGCGCTGGATGAAGCCGGCATGGAGATTCCGTTCCCGCAGATGGACGTGCACATGCGGTAAAGCACGCACGAAAATACGAATATTCCCGCAGCAGCGCCGTGAAACTTCCGTTTTCGGCGCTGAAATTTTCGTGGACTTTCCCAGCAGAACCCCCGAAGGAAGATTTATCCGGTCTTCCTTCGGGGGTTCTGGATCTTATTCTCATACTTTTGAAATTGAATATTCTCTTATAACTAAATCGGTATATAAATGTACAATCGAAGGACGACATTGATTCATCTATTCAACATTTTTTCATTCTGTTAAAACTAAATCGAAAAGAGGAGAAGGATCAAATCCCTCTCCTCTTCTTTTTTAGTTATTCAGCGGGGTAAAAAGCATCTTTTCCGAGACCGCATGTGGGGCAAACCCAATCTTCGGGGACATCTTCCCATGCCGTGCCGGGTGCAACGCCGTTTTCCGGATCGCCGAGTGCGGGGTCATAGACATAACCGCAGGGACACTCATATTTCATAAGATACACTCCTATTATTTGTCACCGAAATATCTCTTAAGGAGACCTGCGAACGCCTTGCCGTGGCGGGCTTCGTCGCGGGCCATTTCGTGGACGGTGTCGTGGATGGCATCGAGATTTGCGGCCTTTGCGCGCTTTGCAAGGTCGAACTTACCGGCGGTTGCACCGTTCTCGGCTTCAACGCGCATCTCAAGGTTCTTCTTCGTGCTGTCCGTTACAACTTCGCCGAGCAACTCTGCGAACTTTGCAGCGTGCTCTGCTTCTTCGTAAGCGGCCTTCTCCCAGTAAAGGCCGATTTCCGGGTAGCCCTCGCGGTGTGCAACTCTTGCCATTGCGAGGTACATGCCGACTTCGCTGCACTCGCCCTGGAAGTTTGCACGGAGATCAGCAAGGATATCCTCGCTGACGCCCTGTGCGACGCCGACAACGTGCTCAGCCGCCCAAGTCATGTTCTCTTCCTGCTTCGTGAACTTGGAAGCCGGTGCCTTACATACGGGGCAGAACTCCGGAGCTGCTTCGCCTTCAAAAACGTAACCACATACGGTGCATACAAACTTTGCCATAATAAGATCCTCCTAAAATTTAAATTGATTTTTGTTTGCGGCTTTTAAGCCGTTTTATTTTTGCTTTTTTCTTTGCATTCGGCGCACACACCGCCGAACAGCAGGTCTTCTTTTGTGATTGTAAACCCGTGTTCCGCTTCCATGCGCTCGAGTGTTTCTGTGTCCACAAGCGGTTCAAAGATATCGAGCACGCGCCCGCAGCAGTCGCAGACGAAATGGCTGTGTGCCGAAGTATCGCCGTCGAAATGCTCCTGCCCGTTGATGACGCCGACGCTTCTCGCTTTGCCCTCTGCACAGAATTTTTTAAGATTGCGGTAAACTGTACCGAGACTTAAATCGGGATATTCGGGTCGCAGCGCAGCGCAGAGCCACTCCGCAGTTGGGTGCACCGTTGTGGCACGCAGTGCGTTGTAGAGCGCCTCACGCTTTCGGCTGAACTTTTCCGGCATCGGCTTCACCTCCTTTAGGTTTGTGGGATTTCTTTCTTTCTCACTTGTTGGCACTATTATAGCACGCCTTTTTCGATTTGTAAATAGTAATAATTATCATTTTTATTATTATTTTGTAAACAAATTGTGAACAAGCCTATTGAAAAGCTGCCAAAACCCCGTTTGCTTGCTTTCCGAAAACAAGATGCAAAACGGCTCTGCATTTTACCCGCAAAGCCGTTTTCTTAGTTTCTATTTATTCTCCTTTGGTCTCATCGTTTTCCGGTGGAAACATTTTCATGAAGTTAAGTGCTGCGCCGACGAGGTCGTCGTTTTTCATCATTTCGGGAATATCCTGCGGCCGGAACCAGATCTGCGCAAACTTCTCTATGACGGGACGCACCATTTCTCTTTCCGCATCCGTATGCGGTGTGCCGATGCCGCCCGGGTTCATCATGTGTGCAATGAATGTCGCGGCGCTCTGCACGCGCGCTTCACCCTCGGGGTTCCACCCGTCTTTTGTCATACAGTTCACGCCTTGCTTTGCGGCAATTTCAATTTTCTTTTCCGCGCGGTGTTCAAAATCTGCGTAATCCCCCGCTTCGTTCCACGCGATTTCGGATACGGCATACAGGCGCGGGAACAGCAATTCTTCGAGGTGTTCCGGCGTTTCCACCTGCTCCGACCACAATGCCGCTTCGTAACCGAGCATATTCGGACTGTCTGCGTAGCTCTTGCCCATGACGACCGGCTGATAATGGTAGACCTTATTCAACGAATTGATGCCATGCGGATAATCGAAATACAAAGCGGACATATTGGAGAAGATCACCTTTCCGCCACGCTCGATAAATGCCGGCACCGGCGCTTCATGCTGCGCCGTCCAATACTGTATGATGTTTTCGGTATCGACATCTTTGGATTCCAGAACGTCGTTCCAGCAGACGGCGCGCTTGCCGTGCTTTTTGAGGATAGCGACGACACGCTTCGTGAAGTAGCCCTGCAGATCTTCATAATCGGTAAGGCCAAGCGCTTCCATGCGCGCCTTGCAGTGCGGGCATTTTTTCCATTCGGTCTTCGGCGCTTCGTCACCGCCGATGTGGAAGCGGTCGTCCGGGAACAGTGCGCAGACTTCTGTCAGAAGCTTTTCGATAAACTCGAATGTTTCGTCCTTACCGGGGCAGAGAATTTTCTCAAAAATGCCGCCAAACTGGCACAGCTCCGTTTTTTCGCCAAAGCAGCTCAAATGCGGGTATGCCGCAATCATCGATCTGGTGTGGCCCGGCATATCGATTTCCGGGATGATCTCCATGCCGCGCACGCGGGCATATTCGATAACGCTCCTGATCTCCTCCTGCGTGTAATACGTGCCGGTCGTTTCGTGCAGCAGCGGCAGCGTTTTGCACTCGATGCGCCAGCCCTGGTCATCTACAAGATGCCAGTGCAGAACATTCAGCTTCACACGCGTCATCTGGTCGATGACCTTTTTCACTTCGTCCGCCGTAAAGAAATGACGGGAGCAGTCAAGCGACAGGCCGCGATGACCGTAGTGCGGTGCGTCTTCAATGGTGACGATTGGCAGCGCTTCGCCCTCTGCTGTGAGCTCCGTGACAGTCGTCAGCGCCCATACGGCGCCGCTTTCGTCCGCCGCTTCCACGGTGATGCCGTCCTTTGTGACGGTCAGCTTGTAGCCCTCTTTTGCGATATCGGCCTTTTTCAGCGTGATAAACCCGTTTTCGGCGGTCTCCACGTGGCCGTCCAGTCTTGCAGCAAATGCCTCAAGGCACCACGGTGCAAAATCACCGAGCGAAACGGTGACGGTCTCCGGCAGCTTTACACTGCCCTCCTGCATGTGCACCGATCCACGCGGCGCGGGAATAAGATTCAACATAAGCAAGATTCCTTTCTTCGGGCAAACGAATAACACGCTTGTCCTTTTACAACTTCTCCTCGGCTGCAACCGAACCGCAGCCTTTTTGTTCTATTAAGAACATTATACCGCAATTTGCTTCTTTTGCAAGAAAATCGTGCTATATTTCTATATAATTTTCAAAATTTTAATAATTATAAGCAGATATGACAAAGCAGAATTTTGAATCTCCGTCTGGACTTGTCGAAATAGATATGGTATACTTCAAGCGAAAAGTTTTTGCATGACGGAGGAGCAAGCATGGGCAGATTGATCTTAATTACGAATGACGATGGCATTGACGCAGGCGGCATTCGCCAGCTGGCAGAGACAGCAAAAGCATTCGGCGAAGTGTGGGTCGTCGCACCGGAGAGCCAGCGCAGCGGCAAATCGCACAGCGTAACGTATTTAGAGCCGCTTTACGTGCGCGAGCGTCCAGATTACATGGACGGCGTAAAGGCATACGAATGCAGCGGCGTGCCGGTGGACTGTGTGCGCGTGGGCATCCATCTGCTTGGTCGCAAGCCTGACGTTGTGCTTTCCGGCATCAATAGCGGCTACAATATTTCCGGCGATATTCAGTATTCCGGCACGGCGGGCGCCGCGCTGGAGGCCGCTTTCTGGGGAATCCACGCCATCGCGCTTTCCCAGGCCAACCTCGATTATCACCCCGTGACCGACCGCTACTTGCGTGCGCTCATCGGTGAATATATGGATAAACCTCTGCCGCAAAACACGGTTTGGAACATCAACTTTCCCGGCTGCGCACCGGAAGACTGCAAGGGTGTAAAACACGGCTGCGCCGTTTCGCAGGATGATTTTTACACGGACAGCTTCACCTGCAAAACACTCGGGGACGGCACGGTGGAATACACGGTCGTGCCCGGCAGAAACTGGCACGGCAGCGAAGGCACCGACCTTGGCGCAGTGTGCGACAACTACGTCGCCGTCGGCACCGTGACGAATGTGCGATAATAAAAACATACAGATTTTGCACCTGCTCTTTGAAATCGCAAAAGCAGGTGCTTTTCTATTTTTGAAAACCGTGTTATACTGAAGAAAAGCAAAACATTGAAAGGAAACAGAACATGGTTATATTAGGTGTAGACCTCGGCAAAGCGCGTACGGGCGTTGCCGTATGCGATAAAAGCGAGCTGCTCGCAAGTCCCGTGGAGGTCGTGAACGAGCACAACCGCGAGCGCCTTTTGGAGCGTGTAGCGCAGCTTGCCAAAGATCGCCGCGCCGAGCAGATCGTTGTCGGTCTGCCGCGCAACATGGATGGCAGCGAGGGCGAAAGCGCGCAGAACGCGCGCGCTTTCGGTGCGGAGCTTGCGGAAAAGGCCGGGCTGCCCGTTGATTTCTCCGACGAACGCGGCACGACTATCACGGCACACGGCTTTTTAAACGAAACAAATACGCGCGGTAAGCGCCGCAAAGCAACCGTGGACGCCGTGGCGGCGACGATCATTTTGCAGGATTATCTCGATTATCGGCGAAACCGCAAAGGGTAATTTACACAAAAAACGCATAGATAAATTCGCTTCGCCTGTGCTATAATAACGATGTGCCGCGCAGAAATGCGTTTTTAAGGCACGGAAAGGAAAGATAACTATGGGTTACAAAATCATCACCGATTCCACCATCGATATGGATCATAAAATGATCGAAGAGTTAGGCCTCACAGTGGTGCCGCTCCGCTTTACAATCGACGGTAAAACATATAAAGACAAGGCAGATCTTTCGGATATGCCGACGGAAACTTTCTACGCAAAGCTGCGCGAGGGCAAAATGTCCACCACATCGCAGATCAACGCCGACGAATTCACACGGGTCTTTGAGCCTGTTCTGCAAGGCGGCGAAGACGTTCTGTACATTGCGTTTTCCAGCGGTTTATCCGGCACCTGCCAAAGCGCCTTCATTGCGCGCGATGAATTGAAAGAAAAATATCCCGAGCGCAAAATTTATGTGTTCGATTCGCTCTGCGCGTCCCTCGGCGAAGGTTTGCTCGTATACCATGCAGCCATGCTGAAGCGCGCCGGCACGGACATTGATTCGCTGTATAAGTGGCTCGGTGAAAACGTTTTGAAGCTCTGCCACTGGTTCACGGTGGACGACCTCAACCACTTAAAGCGCGGCGGCCGCGTTTCCGCCACAGCAGCGCTCGTCGGCACTTTGCTCGGCGTAAAACCCGTTTTGCATGTGGATGATGAGGGCCACCTCATCCCGGTCAGCAAGGTGCGCGGCAGACGGCAGTCCCTTGATGCGCTTGTGCAGAAAATGGAAGAGACCGCCATTCAGCCCGCAGACCAGACCGTGTTCATCAGCCACGGCGATTGCCTGGCAGACGCCGAATACGTCGCAAAACGCGTGCGTGAAAAGTTCGGTGTGAAGAACATTTATATCAACTTCGTCGGCCCTGTCATCGGCGCACATTCCGGCCCCGGCACCGTAGCACTGTTCTTCATCGGCGAGCATAGATAAAGGAGCAACACTATGTTAAACGGCAACACGATAGAGCTCGGCGTATGCTATTACCCGGAGCACTGGGATGCTTCGTTCTGGAAAGAGGATATGCTGCGCATGAAATCCTACGGCATCGGTGTCATCCGCGTGGCGGAATTCGCGTGGAACCTCTTTGAGCCGGAGGAAGGGCGCTTTGACGACAGCTTTTGGGACCGCTTTTTAAATGTGGCAAAGGACTGCGGGATGCAGGTCATCTTCTGCACGCCCACCGCGACCCCGCCCGCCTGGCTGACGGAAAAATACCCGGAAGTATTAAACTGTGATATTTACGGCCACCCGGTCTACCACGGTATGCGCAAGCACCACAACATGACATCTCCCGTGTACCTCGATTTTGTAAAGAAGATCGTTGAGCACATTGCGGCGCATTACAGCGCACATCCTGCGATCATCGGCTGGCAGATCGACAATGAAGTCAACTGCGAAACAAACAGCTACCACGCGCCGAGCGACCACGAGGCGTTCAGAAAGTACCTTAAAGAGAAATACGGCACGCTCGAAAACCTGAACCGCGCCATGGGCACGACATTCTGGAACCAGACCTACACGGACTGGGAGCAGGTTCACCTTTCGCGCTACACGCTCGCAAACTCCAACAATCCGCACATGATGCTGGAGGAAAAGCGTTTCATTTCCGAAGCGGCCATAAACTACATCGGCATACAGGCGGATATTATCCGGAAATATCGCCGTCCGGAACAGTTCATCACGACAAACGGGCTTTTCGGCGTGCTCGATAACCACAAGCTCGTCAAGGAAAAGCTCGACTTCATGACGTATGACAGCTACCCGAACTTCGCGTTTGCGATGGAGGGCAGCAAGCTCTCTCCGCGCTCCTTGCGCGACCGCGAAACATCATTTAACCTTGCAAAAACGCGAAGCGTCTCAAACCGCTTCGGCATCATGGAGCAGCAATCCGGCCCCGGCGGTTGGAACACCCGCCTTCTGCAGCCCGCGCCGAAGCCGGGTCAGTTAAGGCTGTGGACTTTCCAGTCTATCGCGCACGGTGCAGATTTTGTCAGCTACTTCCGCTGGCGTACCTGCACATTCGGCACAGAAATGTACTGGCACGGATTATTGAACTATGATAATTTCCCGAATCGCCGCACGGAAGAGCTTTTGCGCGTAAGCGAGGATATTCAGAAGATTCAGCGCATCGCAGGCACGAAGCATACGGCAAAGTTCGCAATCCTCTGCGACTACGACAATGCGTGGGACGGCATGGAGGACAAATGGCACGGACCCTTGAACCGGGAGAGCACCGACGGGTGGTTCAAAGCCTTGCAGCGCGCGCACATCCCGTTCGAGTTCGTCAATATCAACGACGAGGGCACGTCCCGGCCGCTTGAGAACTTCACGGCTGCTGTGTACCCGCACCCAACCATCATGACGCCCGCCCGCGCGGAAATATTACGCGCTTACGCCGAAAACGGCGGCACTCTTTTCTTCGGCTGCCGCTCCGGCTATAAAGATATTGACGGGCAGTGCCCCATGATGCCGATGCCGGGACTCTTAGCGCCGCTGACCGGCTGCACCGTGGAGGATTTCACGTTCATCGGCCCGGCGGACGAAAAGGAATACATGACGCTCGGCGAAAAGAAAATCCCTGCGCCGACGTTCAACGATATTCTGCGCCCGGATTTTGAAAGCTGCGAGGTACTGGCGACGTATGACGGTAACTATTACAACGGCAAACCCGCGCTGACCAAAAACATCGTCGGCAAAGGCACGGTCTACGCCTGTGGCTCCGTTTTTGCGGAGGAGACCGCTGCGGCACTCTTGGAGCTGCTACCGAAAGCAGAGCTTTGCCCTGTGACGGGCTGGCTGGAGCTGCCCGAGGAGATTGAACTCACGGTGCGTACAAACGAGAAAAACGGCCGCAGCTACGCGTTTTTGCTGAACTACACCGCACAGCCGCAAACCGTCACCGTGCAAAAGCCGACGAAGGAGCTGCTTACACGCGAAACGCTCGACGGCACGTATACCATGGAGCCTTACGGCGTGCTTGTGCTCGATAAGCCTCAATAAACGACAAAGGCCGTTACGATAAACATTTTGGGAGGAATTTATATGAAAGAGGAAGAAAAAATCTTTGCCGGGCAGTTTTTCTGCCCCGGTCACCCGGACTTGAAAGCCATCAAGCTGCGCTGCCACAACCTTTGCAGCGCCTATAATGCAACGCTCGAAGACGAGACCGAAAAGCGCAATGCAATCGTGCACCAGATCTTCGGCGATTTCGGCGAGGGCTCGTTTGTGCAGGGGCCGCTCCAGATTCACTATGGCACGCACACGCACATCGGCAAGAGCTTTTTCGGCAACTTCAACCTGACCATTCAGGATGACGCGCCCGTGACCATCGGTGACCGCTGCAACTTCGGCCCGAACGTGACCATCGTCACGCCGATGCACCCGATCATCGCAGAGGAACGCCGCGTGCTGAAAACAAAGGACGGCCGTGAAATTCGCGTTTGCTACGCAAAACCCGTCACCATCGGCAACGATTGCTGGTTCGGCGCAAACGTCGTCGTATGCCCGGGCGTAACCATCGGCGATAACTGTGTCATCGGTGCAGGCAGCGTGGTAACGAAGGACATTCCGGCAAACAGCGTAGCCGTCGGCAACCCCTGCCGTGTACAGCGCACCATTACGGAAGCAGACAGCATGAAATATCATCCGGAACGCTTTGGCGAAGATGAATTCGTGTTTGACGAATAAACTGAGCTTACAATACGCAAAAACAGCTCCGAGCTTTTCGCCCGGAGCTGTTCTCAATTCATCTTAATTCAAATTAGAAGTAAACGACCTGATTCTTCTCTGCGCTCTCAAAGATCGCTTCCATCAGCTTCATCAGCTGGCGCTGCTGGTCGTGCGTGACGATCTGCTCTGCTTCGCCGTTGACAACTGCTGCGATGTTGCGATAATAATCGTGAATGTCGCAGTCGATTCTCGGCAGCGGAAGCTCGCTGATCGTTTCCGGCGTTCTCGGCGCCATGGTCTTCGTGAGGCCTGCTGCGGTGACAATCGGCACTGCATCGTGCTCTTCGTCCGCCGTTGCGATGACGATCTTGCCGTTGACCTGGAAGTCATCGATGACAGCCGTGCCGTTCAGACCTTCGACATACCAACGCGGCAGGTTGATGAAGTTGCTCGTGCCGACTTCTACGGTGAACACGAGATCGTTATCAAACTTGAACGTAGCGGTGAAGCCGTCGTCCACTTCTTCGTTCGTTACGTTGGACAGCGTTGCGTAAACGGAAACCGGCATTTTGCCCATCATCATGTTCATCTGGTCAAGGAGGTGCACGCCCCAGTCAAGAACCATGCCGCCGCCCTGTGCCTTCGTGTTTCTCCAGTCGCCCGGGATACCGCGGGAACCGTGAACACGGGACTGAATGGCGAAAACACGACCGAGCTGGCCGGACTTTGCAATCTTCTCCGCAACGCGGAAATCCTCGTCCCAACGGCGGTTCTGATGCACCGTGAAGACGGAGCCTGTGCGCTTGGAAGCTGCGATCATCTCTTCGAGATCAGCGGTGCAAAGCGTGACCGGCTTCTCGCTGATGGCAACCTTGCCTGCTTCCATAACCTGAATGCAAACCTTCTTGTGCTGATCGTTCGGGATTGCGACCGTTACAACATCAACGGTCTTGTCGGCAAGCAACTCCTCAAAAGAGCTGTATGCGTGAATACCGTTTTCCTCAGCAACCTTGTTGCGCTCCGGCTTAATATCGTATACGCCTGCAAGCTCTACAACACCCGGGATTTCCTGTAATCTCTTCGTGTGCCAGCCGCCCATGCCGCCATAGCCCACGACTGCTACTCTTACTACTTTAGACATAATAAATTGGACTCCTCTCGATTTAAAGTAAATAACCTATTTGCGCTCTCTAAACTACGCGCTATACACCTTATTATACTAAAAGACACGCAAGTTTCAAGATGTTTTTATAGATTTTTGCATCTTGTTCGCGATTTCGGCGAAAGATACAAAGACCACCTGCGCAAAACTGTGTATAAATCCCACGTTTGATTGGAAATCGGCGCAAAAGGAATTTAGCCCCTTGAGTTTTTTCACCCGATGTGCTACGATGAACCTGAATAATGCGTGAATACACCGGAAAGGTTGATTATATCTATGAAAATGTCATTTCGCTGGTATGGCCCGGACGACCCCGTGACCCTCCAAAATATTCGTCAGATTCCGAACATGCAGGCCATCGTCACCGCTGTATACGACGTGCCCGTCGGTGAAGTTTGGAGCCGCAAGAGCATTGCCGCGCTGAAAAAACAAACGGAGGATAACGGCCTGCAATTTGAGGTCATTGAAAGTGTGCCGGTGCACGAGGACATCAAACTCGGCAAACCCACGCGCGACCGCTATATCGAAAATTACTGCGAGAACATCCGCCGCCTTGCCGAGGCCGGCATCCGCTGCATCTGCTACAATTTCATGCCGGTGTTTGACTGGACGCGCACGCAGCTTGACCACCGCCTGCCGGACGGCTCTACAAGCCTTGTCTACTATAAAGAGCAGGTGGATGCCGTGGACCCGCTGAAAAGCGACAGCGACCTCACGCTGCCCGGCTGGGACGCAAGCTACACACGCGAGGAGCTGAGGGCCGTCGTGGCGGAATACAACAAAATGACCGAGGAAGACCTTTGGGCAAACCTCACTTATTTTCTTGAGCGCATCATTCCCGTCGCTGCGGAATGTGACGTGAACATGGCCATCCATGAAGACGACCCGTGCTGGAGCATTTTCGGACTGCCACGCATTATCACGTGCGAAAGGAATCTCGACCGCTTCCTGAAAATCGTCGATGACCCGCACAACGGCATCACGCTGTGTACCGGCTCGCTCGGATGCAGCGCCGAAAACGATGTGGTGCACATGGCGGCAAAATACGCCGCGATGGGCCGCATCCATTTCGTTCACGCCCGCAACGTCGCCGTGCTGGAAAACGGTTTTGAGGAGCGCGCACACTACTCCGCATGCGGCTCGCTCGATATGTATGCCATTTTGAACGCGCTCTACAAAAACGGTTTCAACGGTTACATCCGCCCGGACCACGGCAGAATGATCTGGGGCGAGACCGGCCGCGCCGGCTATGGCCTTTACGACCGTGCCCTCGGCGCCGCGTACTTAAATGGCCTGTGGGAAGCCATCACAAAGCGCAACTCCAATATGGAGCGATAAATTAAAGCCAACAAAAAACCGATGCAGTCGAAACTCTGCATCGGTTTTTTTAATAGATACCGTAAGCTTCACCTTCTGTTTTACCGCAGCGAACACAGGTCTTGGGGTAGTTGATCGTAGCAGCTTTCCAATCATGCCCAAGCGGCTCGCCTTCCGTCATACCGCAATATACACAGGTTTTCGGCTCGGTGCAGGTGGCTTCCTTCCATTTATGCGCACAGGTGCAGGTCGTAAGAAGAAAGCATACCAACAGCATGAACAAAATTACTTGTCCCCAACGTTTAAGCATTGCTTTTCTCTCCTGTCTCTCCTCTTTTCCTAATTTTAGATGAAATATGTCTAAAAGTCAATAGATAAAATCCGTCTACATATACTTTGAGTGGATACCACTCAAAGCAGGTGAAAAAATTGACGGAAAACAGAATACGCGATCTGCGGGAGGACTCTGATTTAACGCAGCAGCAAGTCGCAGATGCAATCGGCATTACACAGCGCAAATACAGTTATATCGAAACAGGCCAGCAGCAGCTTACGGACGACATTCTAATTAAACTCGCAAACTTCTATAACGTGAGCATTGATTATCTCTTGCGGCAGACGGCGAACCCCAAACGAAATCTCTGACGTAAAATTCCCGAAAAGTCGTTTGTTAGGCTTGACAATTATTCAAAAAAAGGGTAACTTTATAGATAAGAACGCCGACAAAAATGCGGCGTTTTGTTTCCGTATGCAAAAACGCAAAAGCACTTTGCGATTATTTGCAAATACACTGACAAAAATACTAAAACAAAGGAGTGGAGAAAATGGACGCTGGCAGTAGTGGCGGTGCGGTTCCTCGAGAACGGATGCAGCCGCCCGCAGAAAAACAGGCGATTTTCTCCGCTTGTTTTTTGCGTAACCTTACATTTGTAAACGGCTGAGTTCAAACCGTATCGTCCGATTGCCGATTTTTGCACGATTGCAGAGAAAGGACGGACGAACTATGTTGGATACGTTGGACAAAATTTTAGAGCTGCTGGAGAATAAAGATTTCCCCCAGTTGGGCAATCTTCTGAAAGACATGAACCCGGCAGACGTGGCAGAACTTTTTGAAGACCTGCCGCGTGAAAAGATGGCGCTTGTGTTTCGCCTGCTCCCAAAAGAGCTTGCAGCGGACGCGTTCGCTTATATGAATCCGGACGAACAGACGGTGCTTGTTGAAGCATTCAGTGATAAAGAGCTGCACGACGTCGTGAACGAGCTGTATGTGGACGACGCTGCAGACATGATTGAAGAAATGCCCGCAAACCTCGTCAAGCGCATTCTGCGACACACGGACGCCGAAACGCGCGTACTCATCAACCAGATTTTAAATTACCCCAAAGACAGCGCAGGCTCCATCATGACGATGGAATACGTCGATTTGAAGCGCGGCATGACGATGGAGGAGGCGTTTGACCGCATCCGTGCCATCGGCGTGGAAAAAGAGACGGTGTACACCTGCTATGTCACGGACAGCCGCCGCAAGCTGAAAGGCATTGTGACCGTGAAAGACCTGCTGCTTGCCCCGAAAAACGAGCTGATCCGCAATATCATGGAAACGAACATTATTTACGTTTCCACCCATACCGATAAGGAAGAAGTGGCCTCCCTGTTCGGCAAGTACGATTTTCTTGCCGTGCCGGTCGTCGATAATGAAGAGCGCCTTGTGGGCATTGTCACCGTTGACGACGCGATCGATGTTATTCAGGATGAGGCAACGGAAGATATCGAAATGATGGCGGCTATCACGCCGACCGATAAGCCATACATGAAGACGGGCGTTTTTGCCACATGGAAAAAACGTATTCCGTGGCTTTTGCTCCTCATGATCTCCGCTACGTTTACGGGCAGCATCATCACCTCGTTTGAAGATGCGCTTTCCGCTTCCATTGTGCTGACGGGTTTTATCCCCATGCTGATGGACACGGGCGGCAACGCGGGCAGTCAGGCTTCGGTCTCCATCATCCGCGGTCTTTCCCTCGGCGAGATCGAATATAAAGACATCGGGCGTATCCTCTGGAAGGAAGCGCGCGTGGCTTTTTTGTGCGGTGTTTCGCTTGCCGCCGCAAACTTTGTCAAATTGCTGCTCGTTGATCGTGTGACCATCCCGGTCGCCATCGTTGTGTGCAGCACGCTTGTTGTAACGGTGCTCGCTGCAAAGCTTGTCGGTTGTTCGCTGCCGGTGCTTGCAAAGCGCATCGGTTTTGACCCGGCCGTCATGGCCAGTCCATTCATCACGACCATTGTAGACGCGCTTTCCTTGCTGATCTATTTCCGCATTGCGTGCGCGGTGCTGCATATCGGTTAACTTTATCCATCAAGGGAGGCTGCTGTTATGAACCAAAAAGATATTGAAACGCTTGCAATCGCGCTGCCGGAAGACATTTTAAAGGCAAAATGGTGCGGCGATTTTGACCGCGCGTTCCACCTTATCGACCTATACCTTGCAAACGAGAAAGTCCCGGCGTTTATGAAAACACGCCTTGCACTGGAGCGTGAAGTCTTGAAAGCACTGCCGACGGGCTACACATACAGCGAAGAAGACGCTTTGGCGCTCGTGCAGAAGGAAATTCCGGATTTCACGAAGGCAGAGCTTGACGCATTGCGTGACCGCGGCGCCATCGACTGGATCTACATCAACGGCAAAACGACGTATTCCCGCACGTTCTACGATACGCTTTTGGGCGTTTACCCGGATATCGCCACGCGTGCAGGCAAGCCGCCGAAGGACAAAAGTGATCGCGTGGAATTTCTGCGCCAAAATGTACGCGACATGAAAAAAGACGGCGACGCGCTGTGGAGCATTCAGCTGCGCGCCCAGTTCCGTCTGCATGACGATGTTTTCCATCCCGGCGAAGAACTGACCGTGCATCTTCCCGTACCGAAGAACGCGATGAACATGCGCGACATTGAGATCCTTGCGACCTCCCACCCCATTTATAAGCTTGCAGATGAAAATGCACCCGCGCGCACGGTCTCATTCCGCGGCAAATTCGAGAAAAACGAAACCTTCTGGGTCGAATACAAATATCTTTCCTATGTGAAATACAACAACCTCGAATCCGCACAGGTCAGTGCAGAGCAGCCGACGTTCGACACCGAGGAGCTTTACCCGCACATTCGCTTCACGCCGCTCATCCGTGCGCTTTGCAAAGAGCTTTCCGGCGATGAGAAGAACCCGCTTCTGCTCGCACGCAGATTTTACGATTACTGCACGAAGGTCGGTACATATTCGTATGTGCGCGAATACTTCGCGCTGCCGGGCAGCATTCCGGATTATTACGGCGCGGGGCTGCACGGAGACTGCGGCGTGCAGGCGCTGCTGTTCATCACGCTGTGCCGCTGCGCAGGTATTCCTGCCCGTTGGCAGAGCGGCCTGTTCGTCACGCCGGATGACACCGGTTGCCACGACTGGGCGCAGTTCTACATTGCTCCCTACGGCTGGCTGTTTGCAGACCCATCCTTCGGCGGCAGTGCGCACCGCATGGGCGACAGCGAGCGCAACGATTTCTACTTTGGCAATCTCGACCCGTTCCGCATGGCGGCAAACAGCGAGCTTCAGGCGGATTTTGACCCGCCAAAGACACAGCTGCGCATCGACCCGTTCGACAACCAGCGCGGCGAAGCCGAATACGCAGATGTCGGCATCCGCTGGATGGACAAGGAGTGCGACTGGAAAACCATCGAAATGAAGAAGCTCTCTTAATTTAAAACGTTAAATGCCCGCCGTGCTTTTGCACGCGCGGGTATTTTTGACCGTAAAGGAACAGATCTATGGAAACGAAACTCGATATTCTGCGGCGCTATTTCGGTTACACGTCCTTTCGCCGCGGTCAGGAGGAAATTGTAGACGCACTGCTCACGGGCCACGATGCGCTGTGCGTCATGCCGACGGGCGCAGGCAAATCCGTGTGCTATCAGGTGCCGGCACTCCTGCTGCCGGGCATCACGCTTGTCATCTCCCCGCTCATTTCGCTGATGAAAGATCAGGTAGAATCGCTGACGCAGGCGGGCGTGCACGCGGCATACCTCAACAGCTCACTCACCCCGGCACAGTACAGCCGCGCACTGCACAATTTATCCGAGGGGTTGTATAAGCTCGTCTACGTCGCGCCGGAACGCCTTTCGACCGAGAACTTCCGCACGGCCGTAGAGAACCTCAATATTTCTCTCATCGCCGTGGATGAAGCGCACTGCGTCTCTCAGTGGGGGCAGGACTTCCGCCCGGACTATTTAAAGATTGCGGAATTTGCCGAAAGTTTGAAAAATCGCCCGACGATCGGCGCATTCACCGCCACGGCAACAAAAGCCGTGCGCAAGGACATTGCGGAGCACCTGCACCTCATTGACCCCGTGCGTATCACGACGGGCTTTGACCGCCCGAACTTATATTTCGGCGTGCAGACGCCGCACAGTAAGGCGCTGGCGCTTTTGAAGCTCATTGAGGAACGCCCGGGCAAATGCGGCATTGTGTACTGCTCCACGCGCCGCACCGTGGAAGAAGTGGACGCGCTTTTAAACGACAAGGGCATCCCTTCCACGCGCTACCACGCCGGTCTGCCGGAGGAAGAACGCAGGCAAAACCAGGACGATTTCGTCTATGACCGCAAGCCCATTATGGTCGCGACGAACGCGTTCGGCATGGGCATCGATAAATCCAACGTGTCGTTCGTCATCCACTACAACATGCCGAAAAACCTCGAGAGCTATTATCAGGAAGCCGGGCGTGCCGGACGCGACGGCAGCCCCGCCGAGTGTATTTTGCTTTACAGCCCGCAGGACGTGCGCACGAACCGCTATTTAATCGAAAACAGCGACCCGAACCCTGACCTCGACTTTGAAACGCAGGAAAAGCTCATCCAGCGCGAATACGACCGTCTGCGAAAAATGACATATTACTGCACGACGGCCGATTGTCTGCGCGCATTCATCTTAAAATACTTCGGCGAGCCCGCCGAGGAATACTGCGGCAATTGCTCCAGCTGCGCGGGCGGCTCCGTTTTGGTAGAGGCCACCGTGGAAGCACAGCAGGTGCTCTCCTGCGTGGCGCGCACCGGGCAGCGGCTCGGCATCAGCATGATCTGCGACATTCTGCGCGGCAGCGAAAATGAGCGTGTTTTGCAAATGAATCTGCAAACACAGTCCACCTACGGGCTCATGCGCGAAAAGCCGATTTTTGAAATCAAGCGTATCATCGACGCACTTTTGATGCAGGAATTGCTCATCCAGACCGACGGGCAATACCCGGTTTTAAAGCTGACGCAGAACGCGCGGCCGGTTTTGCTCGGGGAAAAAGGCTTTGAAATGCGTATTCCCGTGCCGCAGGAAAAAGCGAAGAAGCCGGACAAGGCCGCAGGCGATGCCGACCCGGAGCTTTTCGCACGGCTGAAAAAGCTGCGTGCCGCGCTTGCCGCAAAAGCGAGCGTGCCGGCCTACGTCGTTTTCACCGACGCCACTTTACGCGATATGTGCGCCAAAATGCCGACGGACGAACAGGAGCTTTTGCAGGTCTCCGGCGTGGGCGAGCGCAAGGCGCATCGCTACGGCAAGGCCTTTTTAGAAGAGATCAACCGCAAAGCGGAGGAAGAATAAATGGAACAAGCAAAGCACAAATTCAATCTTGTCGACCACATCGAGGTGCGCGGTGCGCGCGTGCACAATCTCAAAAACATTGACGTCAATGTGCCGCTGCATAAGATCGTTGGCGTAGCGGGTGTTTCGGGCTCCGGCAAATCGTCGCTTGCGCTCGGTGTTTTGTATGCAGAGGGCTCACGGCGGTATTTGGAGTCGCTTTCCACCTACACGCGCCGCCGTATGACGCAGGCGGCACAGGCGCAGGTGGACGAAGTTCTATATGTCCCGGCCGCACTCGCACTGCACCAGCGCCCCAATGTCCCGGGCATCCGCAGCACATTCGGCACGGGCACGGAGTTACTCAACAGCCTACGCCTGATGTATTCACGCCTTGCAAGCCACCGCTGCCCGAACGGGCACTACATTCAGCCGACATTGGCCGTCGCGGCGGGTCAGCCGTGCGTGTGCCCCGTTTGCGGTGCGGAGTTTTTCGCGCCGTCCGCGGAGGAGCTCGCGTTCAACAGCCAAGGCGCGTGCCGCAAATGTGACGGCACCGGCATCGTGCGCATTGTGGACGAAAGCACCCTTGTACCGGACGACACCCTCACGATTGACGAAGGCGCCGTGCGCCCGTGGCAGACGCTGATGTGGTCTTTGATGAAGGACATCGCCCGCGACCTCGGCGTGCGCACCGACGTGCCGTTCCGCGAGCTGACGGAAAAAGAAAAGGACATCGTGTTTCACGGCCCTGCCATTAAAAAACACATGATCTACCAGAATAAAACGAGCGGCGCAGCAGGCGAAATGGATTTCACCTACTTCAACGCCGTGTATACCGTGGAAAACGCACTCTCCAAAGTCAAGGATGAAAACGGCATGAAGCGCGTGGAAAAGTTTCTCAAGACCGAACCGTGCCCGGACTGCGGCGGCTCACGGCTATCGGAGAAAGCTCGCGCTCCGAAGCTTCGCGGCATTTCTTTAGATGAAGTCTGCCGTATGACGCTCGCCGGCCTCACCGATTGGGTCGCGGACGTGCCGGGTTCGCTGCCCGAAGAAATGCGTCCCATGGCGCAGAGCATCTGCGATTCGTTTACATTGAATGCCAAGCGCCTTTTGGAGCTAGGGCTCGGCTACCTGACGCTCGACCGCGCCGCCTCCACGCTTTCCACAGGCGAGCGCCAGCGCATGCAGCTTGCCCGTGCCGTGCGCAACCGCACCACCGGCGTTTTATATGTGCTCGATGAGCCTTCCATCGGCTTGCACCCGGCGAACATCGTCGGCCTCACCGGCGTGATGCACGATCTCATCGACGACGGCAACTCCGTTCTGCTCGTCGATCACGACACGCAGATTTTGAGCGAGGCCGATTGGCTCATTGAAATGGGCCCGGAAGCCGGTGCAAAAGGCGGCCATGTCATCGCGGAGGGCACAACAGACGACATTAAGATAAACGAAAACTCGCAGATTGGCCCGTTTTTGGCGGGAAAGCAGGGCATCTCGCGACAGAAAGCACCCGAAAGCGAGCTTTTCCAAAACGGCGCTATTCACCTTTCCACCGACCGCATCCATACGGTGAAGCCGCTCGAAGCGGATATTCCGAAAGGCCGCCTGACCGTTGTTACGGGCGTTTCCGGCTCCGGCAAAACGACGCTCATTCTGGAAAGCCTTATCCCGGCGCTTTCGGCGCATATTCGTGGTGAAAGGCTACCAGCGCACGTGAAGTCGGTCAGCGCCGAGGGCATTGACCAAGTGAAGCTCATCGATGCTACGCCTATCGGTATCAACGTGCGCTCCACCGTTGCGACATACGCCAATGTGCACGATGAGCTGCGTAAAATTTTCGCCCGCACGCCGGACGCCAAAAAAAGCAAATACAAAGCCGGCGACTTCTCCTACAACACCGGCAAGCTGCGCTGCCCCACCTGCGACGGTACCGGCAGTATCAGCCTGGACGTGCAGTTTTTGCCCGATGTGAATATCCCCTGCCCGGACTGCCGCGGCAGCCGTTACGGCAAAGACGCATCGAAGATCCGCTGCGTGACGAAAAGCGGCGAAGCGTACACCCTGCCCGAAATCATGGACATGGACGTGCGCACGGCGCTTTCGGCCTGCAAGGACTGGAAGCTCGTCTCGCAAAGATTAAATGTCTTAAACAGCCTAGGCCTCGGCTACCTCACGCTCGGTGAGGAAACGCCCGGACTTTCGGGCGGCGAAGCGCAGCGCTTAAAGCTTGCGAGTGAGATGGGCAAGGCACAGAGCGGCTCCGTGTTCGTGTTCGACGAGCCGACCATCGGCCTGCACCCGCTCGACGTGCAGACACTGCTCACCGTGTTCCAAACGCTCATCGAAAGCGGCGCGACCGTTATTGTTATTGAGCACGACCTCGACGTCATCCGCAGCGCTGATTACATTCTCGATATGGGCCCCGGCGGCGGTGAAGCGGGCGGCCGGCTTGTCGCCTGCGGCACTCCGGAACAGATCAAAAACGCCGCAGACAGCGTGACCGGAAAATTTATTTAAACCAAGCGCGTGTACCCACAACCCCGTGTGATGCACGCGCCTTTTTTATTCGTCGAATGCTTTTCGCAGCTTTTGCAGTGCTTTTTTCTCAAGGCGCGAGACATAGCTGCGGGAAATGTTCAGCTTTTTTGCGACCTCGCGCTGCACAAGCGGCCGCTGGCCCGTAAGCCCGTAGCGCAGCAAAATGATCTCGCGCTCGCGCGGCGAAAGACGGGTCTTCACCGCGTCGTACAACTGCCGCACTTTCATGCGCAGGTCGATGTCCTCCAAAATGTGGTCGTCCGTCGCGATGGTGTCGAGCAGCGTCAGCGTGTTGCCGTCCTTGTCGGTATCGATGGGGTCGTTCAGCGATACGTCCTGCGCTGTCTTTTTCGCGCTGCGGAAGAACATCAGAATTTCATTTTCAATGCACCGCGAAGCGTAGCTCGAAAGCCGAATGCCCTTTGTCGGGTCGAAGCTGTCCACAGCCTTGATGAGCCCCACCGTGCCAATGGAAACGAGGTCATCGCGGTCATTTTCATCGGCATAGTATTTCTTCGCAATGTGCGCCACAAGCCGTAAATTGTGTTCGATGAGTTTTTGCCGCGCGTGGTGGTCGCCCGCCGCCATTTGCTCCAGATATTTTTTCTCCTCCGCCGCAGTCAGCGCCTTTGGAAACGACCCGGCGCTTGTGATGTGCAGAAAGAAAAACAAAATCGACGATAAATACTCCAAAAGCCCCCAAAGCATACCCACTCCCCCTTTAGAGAATGGTATGCTTCAGGGGCTTTTCTTATGTCTTTTGCTATATATTATTTGTGGACAACATACTGGTTCGGGTCGCCAAGCAGTTCCTTCGGCAAGTGGCTTTTATCGCTGAGGCGCACCGTTTCCACGCTGCCGTCTTTGCCGATATAAAATTCCGAAACCGAGGTGTTGCCGCCGATACGAATATCACTCAAACGTTCAATATCGTGCTCCAAAATCTCACACGCCATGCAGCGCAACAAAAAACCGTGCGACGTGATGACCGCTGTTTTGCCCATGCAATCCGCTTTCACGCGTGCAAGCGCTTTTTTTGCGCGGTCATAAACTTCCGCTGTCGTCTCTCCCTCCGGAAAAATGCAGTTTTGCGGGGAATTCTGCCATTTTTCGGCAAATACCGGATAATCCGCGAACGCTTTGTCAAGCTTCATGCCGGACAGCGCGCCAACATCCACTTCCATCAGCTCCGGCAGTTTTATGATGGGCAAACTGTGGTACAAATTCACCGCTTCCGCCGTTTTATACGCGCGCTTTAACGGGCTCGAATACACAGCATCGATCGGGATGTTCCGAAACCGCAGCGCCAAAAGCGCCAACTGCTTTTCTCCTGTAGCGCTGATATCGAGGTCAAGCTGACCCTGAAAAATATTCTCGTGGTTGCCGAGGCTTTCGCAGTGGCGCACAAGATATAAGTGTGATTTTTCCATATCATTTACCACGGACGCATCGCACCGGTCAATTCGGAAAGGGTCTTCACGCCGTTTTTATCCATGTAATTCGTAAGCCCTTCGGTAATCTTCACGGGCGCATACGGGTCTGTGAACAGCACGGTGCCGATCTGCAGCGCCGTCGCACCTGCAAGCAGCATTTCCACGGCGTCCTGCCACGTGCTGATGCCGCCGAGACCGACGATCGGAATTTTCACCTTCTGATACGTCTGCCACACCATGCGCACCGCAATGGGCAAAAGCGCCGGGCCGGAGAAGCCACCTGTGTTGTTATGAATGATCGGACGCTTCGTGTTGATGTCAATACGCATGCCGGTCAGCGTGTTGATCATGGAGACGGCATCCGCACCGGCGCTTTCCGCCGCGAGCGCGATCTCGGAAATATCCGTCACATTCGGGGAAAGCTTCACCATCAGCGGCTTTTTGCAATGTGCGCGCACCGCTTTCGTGATGTCTTCAACGCCTGCGCAGCTCGTGCCGAACTGCACGCCGCCCTGCTTCACGTTCGGGCAGGAGATGTTCATTTCGATCATGTCGATGTCGGTGTCATTCAGTTTTTCCGCCATGGCGCAGTAATCCTCCGGCGTGTTGCCAGCAATGTTCGCAATGATGGTCACGCCCTGCTCGCGCAGCCACGGGAGATCTTTTTCGATGAAGTGATCGACACCCGGATTTTGCAGACCCACGGCATTCAGCATACCGCCGGGGGCTTCCGCAATGCGCGGCGCAGGATTGCCCGGTCGCGCCTTTAACGTGATGCCCTTAGAAGAAATACCGCCGAGTGCGGAGAGCGGGTAAAACTCTGCATATTCGCGACCGAAGCCGAACGTGCCGGACGCCGCAATGAGCGGGTTATGGAACTCCACACCCGCAACCGAAACCTTTAAATCAGCCATCAGAATACCACCCTTTCCGCCGGGAACACCGGGCCGTCCTTACAGACATGGCCCATATACGTTTCACCGTTTTCGTCGTAAAGCTCCACCGCGCAACCGAGGCACGCACCGATGCCGCACGCCATGCGCTCCTCAAGGGAAATTTCACACGGAATGTTGTGCGCTTTTGCAAACTCCTTCACGGCGCGCAGCATGACCTTCGGGCCGCAGGCAAAAATTTTATCGGGGTGCACATTCTGAATTAAATCGATGACGAGGCCGTGGTGGCCGTAGCTGCCGTCATCCGTCGCAATGCGCAGGTCGCAGCCTGCCGCATGGAAGTCGTCTTCCAAAATCACGAAATCTTTATTGCGGAAACCGACCGCCACCGTGGCGTTTTTGCCGCATTGCCTTGCTGCGCCGAAAAGCGGAGGCACACCGATACCGCCGCCGATGAACAAATTGTGCGCGTTCGGGTCGAACGTAAAGCCGTGGCCGAGGGGCGCCAAAATATCCATCTTGTCGCCAACCTCAAACTTCGAGAGCTGCTCTGTACCCGCGCCGCGAATCTGGAACACAAAGCGCAGCGTGCCGTTTTTCTTATCGATGTCACAAATGGAAATCGGGCGGCGCAGCGTTTTACCGGGCACGTAAATGTGCGCAAACTGTCCGGGCTGCGCCACTTCTGCCAGTTTCGGCGCTAAGACCGTATAATCAAAGGTATTCTCTGCGGTCTGCGTGCGGCGCAGTACCTCGCAGAGCTGAACGTCATATTTCATAGCTTGTCCTTTCCGAGCGTTACTCATCCGTTCGCGCGAATTTCGCCGATGCGTGCGCAGATCTCGTCGCGCATGCGAATGGCTTCGCGTCTTGCCGCCTGTGCATAGTCATGCTCGTCGCACTTTTCCTTCTGCCATGCGCACATAATGCCGCGGGAGGAATTGATGATGGCGCCGAGACCGTTCTTGTCAAACGCCGGGGCAACGTCATCCGCGCCGCCGCCCTGTGCGCCGTAACCGGGCACGAGGAAGAACGTGTGCGGCGCTTTCTCGCGCATTTCGCCGAGCTGTGCCGGGTACGTTGCGCCGACGACCGCGCCGACGCCGGAGTAGCCGTATTTACCCATGACAGTTTCGCCCCAGTGCTCGCAGAATTCGCCCATGGTTTCGTAAACGGTCTTGCCGCTTTCCATTTTCTGATCCTGCAATTCACCGGAGGACGGGTTGGAGGTCTTCACGAGCACAAAAATACCCTTATCCTCCGCTTCGCAAACGCCGAGCAGCGGCTTGATGCCGTCCGTGCCGAGGTAGCCATTCACGGTCAGCGCGTCCGCACCGAAGGCTTCCGTTTTCTCGCCGAACACATCCGTTTTGCCGAGGTGCGCCGTGGCGTAGGCTTCCATCGTGGTGCCGATGTCGTTGCGCTTGCCGTCCGTGATGACGAACATACCCTTTGCGCGCGCGTAAGCGACGGTCTCCGCAAGGGTTCTCACGCCCTGCCAGCCGTACATTTCATAGTACGCCGCCTGCGGCTTTACGGCCGGGACAATATCGCACAGCGCGTCGATGAGGCCCTTGTTGTATTCGAGCAGTGCGGCGGCCGCAGCCTCCAGCGTTTTGCCATACTTTGCGACGGCACCGTCCAGAATGTAGGACGGAATGTACGCGAGCTTCGGGTCAAGACCTGCAACGGTCGGATTCTGGGTTTCCACGATTTTTTCAATCATACGGTCAAAAGACATAGTAATCCCTCTCTCATTTCAAATCTATAATTTCAAATTTCTCAAACTTTTACAGTTCATTAAATACAACTCTGCCGCCACAGACGGTCGCCTTTACGCGGCCCGTGAGCGTCATGCCCTTAAACGGCGTGTTGCGGCTTTTGCCGTGCAGCTTTTCGGGGTCCACAACCCACGCTTCGTGCTCGTCAATCAGCGCAATATCGGCCACTTCGCCCGCACCGATGGCGCCGGCTTCAATGCCGAGCAGCTCCGCCGGGCGCACGCTCATCTTTTCGATGAGCTCTGTAAGCGTCAAAACGCCGGTCTTTACAAGCGCGGTATATGCCGCCGCAAACGACGTTTCCATACCGATGGAGCCGTTCGGCGCGTGCAGAAAATCAGCTTTTTCCGCCGGCGTGTGCGGCGCGTGGTCGGTCGCGATGACGTCGATCGTGCCGTCCTTTACGGCCTCGATCATCGCAAGGCGGTCCTTTTCGCTGCGCAGCGGCGGGTTCATGCGGTAGTCCGCGTCGTGCTTTTCGAGCGCTTCGTCGGTCAAAAGCAAATAGTGCGGTGCGGTCTCCGCCGTCACCTTTACGCCGCGGGCTTTGGCATCACGGATGAGCGCCGCAGAGGTTGCCGTGCTGACATGGCAGATGTGCACCGGCACGTCATACGCCGCAGCTGCCGCAATTTCGCGCGCCGTGCCGCAGTCCTCCGCCGCCGCAGGTACGCCGGGCAGATTGAGCTTTTCGGAAACTTCTCCCTCATGCATGACCCACTTTTTCGCGAGGAACAAATCTTCGCAGTGCGCCGTCACGCGCATGTGGAGCTTCGGCGCTTCGCATAATGCCTTTACAAGGCAGGCGGTATCGATGACCGGGCGACCGTCGTCGCTCAAAGCAATGGCGCCGGCATCGTGCAGCGCTTCCAAGTCGCACAGCTCTTCGCCTTTCAGCCCCTTTGTAATCGCCGCCGCAACGTAAACATGCGCATCGGCGGTCTTTGCTTTGTCCAAAATATAGCGCACAGTCTCGGGCGTATCAACCGCCGGCTTCGTGTTCGGCATACACAAAAGGCTCGTCACGCCGCCCGCCGCAGCCGCACGGCAGCCCGTGTAAATATCTTCCTTATCGGTAAAGCCCGGGTCACGCAGATGCACATGCATATCCACAAAGCCCGGCACCGCCGTTAAACCTTTTGCTTCCATGACTTCGGCATCCGCATCGTACAGGTTTTCGGAAACCGCGCTGATGCGGTCCCCGGAGATCAAAATATTGCCGATATAATCCTCGCCGCGCGCGGGGTTCAAAATGCGCGCACCGCGGATCAGCAAGCGCTTTTGCTCTTGTTCCATTCGTCTCATTCCTTTCGGGTAAACAGCAGGAATTTCAGGATAGCCAGAAATTCTCGGCACAGGTTTTTCGGCAGACTTTTCAAATTGGTCTTCGCATGCAGCGGATACGGCGTAAGTCCCAACATTTTTGCCATGCGGCAGGCGCGCCACTGGTGGTAACTTTGCGTTGCAAGCAAAACGGTATCGGAAAAGCCATTTTCGCGCAGAATATCCCGCGCAAAACGCAGGTTTTCAAGCGTCGTTTTGGAGTTTACTTCCGCAAAGATGCGCTTCGGCGCAACCCCGAACTTCATCAGCGCTTCCTTTGCGGCTTCGCCCTCGCTTTGCGGCTCGTCCTTGCCCTGCCCGCCGGTCGTGATACAAACGGCTTTCGGATAGGCTTTTAGATACGATGCTGCAGTATCCACACGATATTGAAACGCGCGACTGAGGTGCGCGGGGCAGGTTTTCGATGCCCCCACCACCCGTGCGCCAAGCACAATGACAACGCCGTTTTCGGGCAATTTTCTTCTTCGGTGCATAGTTTCTCCTTGTCGCATACTGAATAGCCAAAACACCTCATAATAATTATAAAGAATTCCCCCGAAAACCGCAAGGGCTTCGGGGGAAAAAGTTTACATGGTATGAAATCTCATTTAGGCCGCAGGCTCTGCGATTGTTTCGCCTGTTTCGCCGCCGTTTGTGCCGGGATCCGGCTCTGCGGGTGCCTCATCGCCGCCGGAGGGTTCGGAGGGAATCTCTTCGCTGCCGGAAGGCCCGGACGGTGTCTCATCACCGCCCGCAGGTTCAGACGACGTTTCGCCGCCGGAGGGTTCGGAGGGCACAGAAGGCTCTTCGTAGCCGGAATTATCGGAGCCGCCCGAATAGCTGTAATCGTTGCTGTCGGAGTAGCTGTAGTTGTTGCCGGAGCTGCTCTGGGTACCGCTTCCGCTGCTCGTGTACGAGGCTGCGGGGTCGCCCGGCATAGAAGCATATCTTGTGCGGTCCGCATCCGTAATGTTCGTATCGGTCTTCGAGAGCGTTTTGCCGTCCTTAACAGCCTGCATCAGCTCTTTTGCCTTATTTACGGTGTTATAATCCGGACGCATGACGTAGGCGTAATCGCTCATGGAGTACGGGATCTGCGAATCGCCCGTGCCGGTCACGCTGCATTGGACAACGTTCCAAGAGCCGTTATCGGGAAGCTGACGGCGCACGAGCGCCGCGATGTCGTCATACGGCACATCCATCTCGAAGCAGTCCTTGATGCTGTCCATAATGGAGTTGTAGCGCACCAGAATATCCGGGGAAAGTGCCTTATCGATGATGGCGGAAATAACCTTCAGCTGGTTTTTACCGCGCTGAATATCGCCATCCACAAACGAATAGCGCTCGCGGGCAAAGGTCAACGCCATTTTGCCGTCCATCTGCACCTTACCCACCGGGTACGTGTAGTTGCCCTTTGTAAACGCAACATCGTTATCGACCGTAATGCCGCCGAGCGCATCCACAATGCCGGTAAAGCCGGAGAAATTGAGGCGGAAGTAGTAATCGATATCCGTATCATACAGCATTTCGAGCGTGCCCATGGAAACGTTCACGCCGTAAATACCCGCATGTGTCAGCTTATCCGGGATGCCGCCCGAAACAGGCAGCGGCACATAGTAGTCGCGTGGGGTCGTCACAAGCAGAATCTGGCGCGTTTCCGTATTGATTGTCGCCAAAATGTTTACATCGCTGCGGCCGACCGTGTTAAGGCCCTGACGCGTATCGCTGCCGCTGATATACAGGGTGTAAATACGATTTTCCGCATCGCTGTTGCCGGTGCTCTGCGTCTTTTCCGCTTCGCTCTGTACCGCCGTTTCCACATGCAGCACTTCAAGCTCGCGAATTTTGCTTTCTACATCGGCGTATTTATCGAGCTCCGTCACAACGTCGAGATATGCAGTATTTAGGATGATCGCACCGCATTCTTTGTTGAGCAGGCCGTCGATGAGCTGTGTGATGCCGGCATACGTCTTCGTTGTCACTGCGCTGCCAAAGCGCTCCGTGATCTGGCTGACGGCGGAATCGGTGCTTTCGCGGTCAAGCGATTCCAAAATGCCGAACGTATAGCCCTTTGTGTCTTCCAACGCGGAAGCCGGGTCATCTGTGCGCACATAGACCGCTACGGGCGTATATTCCGTGCGCACCGTGCCAATCTCCGTCAGCGTGCCGGTCGCGACCGAAATGTAGTTGCTCGCAAGACCAAGCACCAGCGCCAGTACCAGAGAAAGCGACGCGCCGCAGATGAACTGACCTTTATTTCGGATGCTGCGCACCAACAAAACAGCAGAAGCCACCAAAAGGACAAGTGCAATACCGCCAAGGATCAGCAGCTTCGTCGGCACCATCTTGCTTTGCAGAAGGATCACCATAAACACGGCAAACACTGCCACCAAAATGACAGAGATCACAATGCCCGGGATCCGTTCCTTCCATTTGCTCATATCGTGTACTCCTTTGATTTTGACGTTTCGGGAAAATTCGGCGCGCCGCGCATTTCGCGGCAGTGCCTTATCCGAGTTATTATATCGCTTTTACCCGTTGTGCGTCAACGGATTTGAACAAAAAGCTGTCAAAATCAGTAAAACGCCGACAAAGCATCTGCATTTTTAGCTACAAGGCACTATTTTGACGAAGCCGTCCGCACTGCAAAAAGCTGCTGCGGGTGCACAGCCGCGTAAAAATCATTCAGGATAAATCCGGCAAAATCCGTCCCGCTCTGCGTGAGCGCGTCGGCGCAGTCGTTTAATATACCGGCCGGAGTGTAGTCCTGCCGCACAACGAGCACCGAAAGATCCGAAAGCGCACTGAGCGCCTCGGCATCGGCGGAAAGCAGCATCGGTGGGGAATCGAGCAAAACGTAGTCGAAGCGTTCGTCCGCCCGCGCCGCCAAAAGCAGCTTTTTCAGCTTTTCGCTGTGCAAAAGGCGCTCCGGGTGCGCGGCAGGCGCGGTAAGGCCGAGAGAAATGCCGTATTTTTCCGAAAAAATAAGCGGCGGCTCCGCGTCTTTCTCTGCCTGCAAATACTGCCCGATCCCGTTTTTAGCCGCCGTGCGCAGGCCGAAAATTTTGTGCAATGCCGGTTTTCTTAAATCGAGATCCAACAGCAGCACATGCCGCCCGCGCATGGAAAGCGCCAGCGCCAAATTTGCCGCTACGCTTGATTTTCCTTCGTTTTCTCCCGCGCCCGTGAGCAGCAGCACTTTTTTGCCGTCCCGCCGCATGCGGTGCTCCAACGCCGCACAGAGATCCTGATACGCTTCCGTGTAGGTGTACCGCACAAAAGGGTCTGTCAGCAGCGCCGCAGCCTTGCGCCCTGCACCGCGGCTCTTTTTTACGAACAGCCGCTTTTCCTTGCGCTCGTGCCCGATGGTGCCCAGCACGCGCCCATCCAGCTTGTGCCGTGCGGCCTGCGGAGTTTGCACCGTATCGCGCCGCAGAAACAAAACCGATACAATCAGCGATGCAGCCAGCATCGCGCCCACACAGGCCCGCATGCGGTACGGCTTTAAGTCCACCGGGTTTGAAGGGGCAAGCGGCACCTGCGGGTCGCGGATGACGCGCAGCTCGGCGTTTGAGAACAGCTCGTCCGTCAGGTCTGCGTGGTTTTCCAGCACATTTTTCAGCGATAAAAACGATTCGCGCGGATTCTCCGCCGTCACCTGCACATTGATGAGGTTTGTCTCCGGCAAAACGGAAGCTACAACGTCGCACTGCGCGGCTTCGCGGAACGTATCGCTTTGAAACACGCTCGCAAACACCTGCGCCATACGGGCCGTGAGATCTAAAGAGGTATACGCGCTCGTGCCGCCCTTTACATTTACCGCCACGGTCGCCGAAGCGGTATACACAGGGTGATACGTAAAAAGATGATACCCCTCCACGCACAGCCATGCCGTGAGCACCGCCAAAATCAGCACCCACAGATTATAGAGCAGCCCTCGCAGCACGCACACAGGGTGCAGGTCACCCCAAAAAAAGCGCTCGTCCTTCACGTTTTCCCCTCCTCCACGATCACCGTCAGGCAGGCGCGCACGGTCTCTGTTTCCGTCTCTGCCGCATACTGCACCGGGTAACAGCCGGGCTTTGCGGTATCTATTTGCGTCACTGTCTGCTTTTTCACCTTTACCGCCGTGCCTGCATGGTCAAACACGCCCTCCAAATAATCCTTCGGCTCAAACTTTTCGCCTGCCTTCACATACACGATTCCCTGCTTCAGGCGAATTTCAAGACTGCTGTCGCTCAGCTGCATATAAAGCTGCATCTCGCTCTGTCCGCCGTAGGAATTCGTCACGGATACCGGCAGCGTGTACATGTCGTTTTCCACAAAAGCAATATCTTCGGTGAACAGTCGAATACGGTCGGAAACGTCGCCGTCCATTACGTCCTCCGCTGTGATCTGCGCCAAAAGCGCGGGCATCTCGCCCGTGCGGTAGGTCGATGGTACATTCAGCGCAAAGCGCGGCGGGTTGTAATCCGTATACCGCACCGTGCGCGTGAGCGTCGCCGCGTGGCAGTCCGCATCGAACACCACGTATTTTATGCGCCGACGGTCGCCGTCCAACAACGCGGACATACCCGCAATGCAGATCTCATCCGTCAGGTCTCCGTCATGCGCGTCTTCGGCATGCAGCCCCGCGCAATACGCGCTTTCCGGCGCGGTAACGCTGAGCGCAAGTTCGCCGTCCGTTTCGTCCGTCAAAACGGGCATGGATGTATCCTGCGCCTGTACGCGCGGCACGGCAACCCACAGGTAAAACGTCAGTGCGGCGCAGAACAGCACTGCCATTACCATTTGAAATACCCTCATGCGATTCTCTCCTTTCCGGCTTCGCCGCTCAGAATTCTGCGTGGGTTTTCATGCAGCATCCGCTCGGCATACGCAGCACCGAAGTGCTCCGCAAGCCACGCGTTCACGTCCTCCAAAATCGGTCTGCGGTACACGGTCCCGTGCCCGTCGCTCGCCACGCAAAAAGCCAGATCGCGCTCCAGCAGCACCCGCGCGGTCTCTGCCGCCCTGCGCCCGAAAGCGCCGAAAATACCGCTGCGCGTCACCTGCAGCACGGCCCCCCGCTCTGTCCACAGCTCCGCGCGCCAAGGTTCGTTTTGCAAAATGACGTACCGCTCCGGGTGTGCGATGAGCGGCACATACCCGTATTTTCGTATATGCTCCGTCGCCGCCGCGCACCATTCCGGCAGGTCGAGCGGGTCAAACTCCACCAAAAGGAACCGACTTTCGCCGAGCGGCTGCACGTCGCCGCTTTGCAGGCGGTCAAACAGCGTGCCGTCCGCCATCATTTCCATGCCGAAAAAGAGCTTTACGGGCAGACTTTCCCGCGCAGCCGCCGCTTTTAGACACTCAAATTTTCCTAAATACTGCGTCTTCGTCACCCCCGCCCCGTGCGGCGTGACGGCTAAAGCTTTCGTGCCATGCTCTGATGCCATACGCAGCATTATGAGAGACGCTTCAAGCGTTTCCGCGCCGTCATCCACGCCGGGCAGCACATGCGCGTGTAGGTCGATATAGCTCATACCGTCTCCTCCCGTGTGCGGTGCGCGCCGTAATGGCCGTAGCCGTAATGCCCGTAGCGACCGTATTTTCCGTATCCGTAGCCATAACCGTACTTGCCGTAACCGTAGCCGGAAAGCCCTGCCTGTACGCCGTTCAGCACGCAGCCCGCAACGGTCACATCGCAGCTTAGGAGCTTTTCGATGCCCGCTTTGATCTTCGTCCGCGATGCGCGATCCTGCTCGATGACGTACACCGCCGCATCGCAGCTTTCCGCCGCGGGCAGAACCTCCGCAAAGCGCGCGCTTTCCGGGGCAATGAGCAAAACGCAGTCCGCGTCTTCGCGCAGAGAAGCAATCGCGTCGCGCAGATTTTCGCCAACAGCGAGCACCTCGCGCGGTGAAAGCCCGCGGCTGCACGCGGCGTAGCGATACGGCTCTGCACCGCGCCGATGCAGCACCTCCTGTACCGGGCAGTGCCCAAAAAGACACGCTTCCAGTCCCGGCGAGCGTTTATCCATGCCGCGCTTTAAATCTAAATCGATCAGTACCACGCTTTTGCCCATTTCGCCCAGCACATGCGCGGCAGTCATCGCCGTGGTGCGCACGCCTTCCCCGGGCAACGTGCCGCAAAACAGCAGCACCTTGTCACCCGATGCCACCATGCGACGTTCAAGGCGCATGGCAAGCCCGCGCGCAGCCTCGCGGTAATACTCCGGCACATGCGGGTTCGTAAGGGTGAGCGTTTCGCGCCTACTCTTGCTTCGCTTTTTAAAAACGACCTTCGGCAGCGTGCCGAGACACAAAAGATGCAGCTTAGATGCAATCTCCTCCTCGCGCCGCACGGTGCGCCGTGTGCAGCCGTACAGCAGGATCAGTCCTGCGCCAAAAAGCAGGCCGTACGCCGCGCCCGTCAACGCCGCACGTTTGCCGTCGAATATATTATACGGCGTGGTCGGCAGGCTTGGGGCGCTCAGCATATGGAGCTTAATGTCGCCCAGCACGTAGCGTGCGGCCTCCGGGTAACAATCAATAGCGGCGTTCAGGACATTCAACGTGCTTTCGGCATTCGCGCCCGTCGCGGTCAGCGTGAACAGGTTGGAATCCTCCACTGCGCTCGCCGAAAGCGAAGCTGTAATAGAATCCGTGCCGAGCGCCTGCTTGATGCTGTCCGTTAAGAGCTCGCTTTCGAGTATGTACGGGAACGTGCGCGCGAGCTGCGAAGCCGTGGCGGTGTTGTAATAAAACCCGTAGCTGAACCCGCCGCTTTCCCCGCTGCCGGTGGCGACCGTGAACGAAGCCGCCGCGCGGTACAGCGGGCGATACGCGCGCTTTACCGTGTACCACGAGCCCGCGGCGCACAGTACCGTGAGCAAAAGGCACGCCCACCACAGCTTTTTCACACCGCGCAGCACATCGTGCAAAAGCGTGATGATGTCGATGGGCTCCGGCACCGCTTGCTTTTCCTTTTGCGTCTCCTCCATATAAACCTCCGAAACACTTTATTTTTCATATACCGTAACGCTTTAAATGCCTGTCTGCGAATTTCACGGGCATTATAGCATTTTGCACCCGATTTCTCAAGCATTTTCGGGATATTGTATATATACAAATATCGCAAATTCCGTTAAAAAATGAAAAGAAGCGACGCCTCAAGCGAGGCGCCGCCAATAATCGACAAATTAAATTTCTATTTTAGTTTCAATCAGCCTTCCGGCTCCAGCACGCCGTACTTGCCGTCGCGGCGCTTATACACCACGTCAATCTCGCCGGTGTCGCCGTCACGGTACATGAAGAACGTGTGGCCCAGCATTTCCATCTGCAAAATGGCTTCTTCCACCGTCATGACCTTCACATAGAACGTCTTGCGCTTTGCGATTTCCGGTTCGTCTTCCTCGTCCGGCATATCGTAGTACGTATCCGGCAGCTCCACGGGCTGCATCTTTTGTGCGCGCTCAAGGCGCTTTTTATTTCTACGGATCTGGTTGCCCAGTGCCGCCACAACATCATCCAACGCTTCGTTCATTTCCGGCGCAGTGGCTTCTGCACGGTACAGCATGCCGCGCTGCTTAATCATAATCTCCACGGTCTGGCGATTCTTTTCCAGCGTTACGGTTACGGTAGCATCCGCGTCTTCATCAAAGATGCGGTCAAACTTAGAGAGCTTGCGCTGCACCAGTTCCTTAAAATTCTCTCTCAGGTTCACTTTTCTGCCAACGATCTTGATGTTCATACGTCTACCGGTTTTTCCCGCAAAAAGCACAAAGGGATGTGCTTTTTTTCATCTACGGAAAAAACACATCCTTTCTGAAAGACTCGGCTTTCATTATTCAGCTTACGGCTTCTGCCGTTCTCTGTACCTACAGTATAAATCATTTGAACAAAAATTGCAATAGAAAAATAAAATTTTCAAGATTTATAAACAATTTGTTTGCGATTTAAATTTCTCATAAAACAAAAAGCGCCGTTCCGAAGAACAGCGCCGTTTCTGCTTTACTTTAGTTGTTGCGCGGGCCCTTGCGGGAATAACCGCCGCCGCGCTTATTTTCCGCACGCTTGAGGTCCGAGATCTTCTCATCGCTCATCTGCTTAAAGCGGGACATCATATCTTCAAAAGAGCCGGAGTTTTCGCGCGCACGCCACTCATAATCGCCCGGTCTTGCGGGGCTCTGCACCGGGGCAGAAGCTTCGCGGCGGTGATAGTTGTTCTGGCGCGGGGGTCTGCCGTTCTCATCGCGGCGGCGCGGGGGGCGCTGCTGCTGCGCGTTTTCGTCTGCCTTTTTCATGGAAAGGCTGATCTTGCCGTCTTCATTGATGCCGATGATCTTGACCTTCACGGTCTGGCCTTCCGTGACGAAATCGCGAATCTCCTTTACGAAGACCGGGGCAACCTCTGAAATGTGCACCATACCGGTCTTGCCGTTACCGAGATCGACGAATGCGCCGAACTTTGTGATGCCCGTTACCTTGCCCTCAAAAATTGCTCCGACCTCAAGCTTTGTTTCCTGCATACCCTCTAATTTTCCTCCGGGATTTCAAATTTGTTAGTTGTTGCCGCCTACATTGTAGAACACACGCTCGCCGGGCTTTACATAGTCCAGTTCGCGGCGTGCCACCTTCTCCGCATAGTCTGTGTTGTCTGCGTTCTCTTCATTCAGGTCATAGCGCAGCTCGTCATTGACGACCTGCTGTTCCTTAAGCTCGTTTTTCAACTGCTGCAGTTCGTCCTTTTTCTGGCTGATGGAGATCTGCTGCCCGACGAGCATAGTGACCATGAAGCACGCAAAACAGAACACGGCGACCTTTAAAAGGAGGCTGCCCTTATAACGTTTAATCTTGACTTCTTCCATGGGATTCCTCCCCTTTCCTTATGCCGAGCGTTCGGCTGCTTTTCTTGTTCCATTATATAATGATGCGCCGTCATTATTCAAGTCCTTTTTTTGCTTTTTTTCGATTTGTTCAGAAATGATTTGTGTTTTTTCCCGCTTTTTAGCAATGCTTCCACCTTTTTCCGCCGTCCTTGCGCGTATTTTTCAAAAATTCGGTTTCTAAAGCAGTGCAAGCGGCGCTCTGCATACGGCAAAAAGCGGCAAATGCCGTGCGTCACCGTGACCTGCACGCATAAAAAGCCGATGACTTCGCAAGCGATCTGAAAAAAGCGCGCGTGCCCGGCGCTGACCGCAAGGGACAGCAAAAACGTGACGACGGCGGCAAAAAGACAAAACAGCACATCCGTAACCGCTGCCGCGATTTTGCCGAGAGAGAACAGCAGGCGCAAAAACTCCAGCACGGCAAACACAAACCCCAGAAGAACGCCGCACACAAGGCACAGCAACAGCGTTTCTGCCGGAATGCCGCTCATTTTAAAAGCCTTTTCAAAACGCCCGTCGGGCGCACGCCGTCTGTGTACGAAAGCGCCAGCACGCGGCCCTTTACGAGCAACTCGCCCGTTTCGGCGCTCATGTTTTCAATGTACAGCCCTTCGCCCTTAATGTGCAACCTTCCATCTGCCGTCTGCACCGTGATGAGCGTCTCGCTGAAAAAATCCACGCGCGTAACGCCGCTTGCCGTAAGACGCGAGCGGTTTTCAATGTGCAAAGAATGTGCTTTTGCGCTTGCCGTCTGTGCCACTGTATCACCGATCCTCTTTTATGCTGTATCGCCTATTTATATGCAGCGATTTTCGGAAAAAGACCGAACAAGCAGCGAATATTTATGCACAAGAGCAGCTCAGCACGTTAAAAGCACAGTCGAAAAAACTTACTTTTCTTCGATGATCTCGTACATCATAGCCGCTTCGTCTTTTTTTGCATATTCATTCACGGAAACGACGCGGGCCTTCACGGTGCGCGCGCCGAGCGTGAGCTCGATAACATCGTTCACCTTCACATCGTAGGAAGCGCGGGCAATCTTGCCGTTGACGACGACTCGACCGGCGTCGCAGGCTTCGTTTGCCACGGTGCGGCGCTTGATAATGCGGGAAACCTTCAAGTATTTATCCAGTCTCATGTTCAAACTCCTTTTCTTTAATACATGGAGGCATAAAGCTGCCTATAACAGAAGAACGGACCCACTTCGGGATCCGTTCCATCACAAATTATTTGCCAAAATTACTTATTGACAGATTCCTTCAGGGCCTTGCCGGCCTTGAATGCCGGAGCCTTGGAAGCCGGGATCACGATCTCAGCGCTCGTTCTCGGGTCACGGCCAACGCGCTCGCCTCTCTCGCGAACTTCAAAGGTGCCGAAACCTGCGATCTGAACCTTCTCGCCGCCTGCGAGGGACTCTGTGATGGAAGCGATAACAGCGGAAACAGCGTTTTCCGCGTCTTTCTTGGAAATGGTAGCCTTTTCTGCAACAGCAGCAATGAGTTCTGTTTTATTCATTATGAATAACCTCCAAATTTTTAGATTTATCTTCATCACCCACGGCGCGAACCATCGCCGGAGCGTGAATTGCTTTATTTTTCTGCGCCGAACTGCTCAATGTACGCGCGGCAGGCTTCAGACAGCGCCTGCTCTGCATCTACGCCGAGACGGCGTGCAAGCTCCGTTAAATTGAAAAGCGCTTTGCCAATCGATTCCGCGCCGTTTTCTTCGGTTGCACCGCTTACAGCTTTGCAAACGCTTTCGCGCAGGTCATCGGTCGTGCCGTTATCCGCGCCCATTTTCGCCGCCTTTTTCAGTACCTTCTGGGTACGCATCAAAGCGGGCATGGCAGGCGTTACGCTTTCAAGCACCTCGCGGTCGGACTTCTGTTTTTTCGTCTCGCGCTTAATCTGATCCCAGTTTGTCAGCACCTGCTCGGTCGTGTCCGCCGTCACATCGGCAAACACATGCGGGTGTCGCTGTACCATTTTGGCAGCAACGTCGCTGATCACATCGTCCAAGTCGAACCGACCGGCTTCACGCTCGAGCTCACTGTGGAACGCCACCTGAAAAAGCACATCACCAAGCTCCTCGCGCAGCAGCACGGGGTCTTCCGTATCGATGGCTTCTATCGCTTCGTAGCACTCCTCCAGAAAATCGCGGCGGATGCTCTTGTGATCCTGCTCGCGGTCCCACGGGCAGCCGTCCGGCGCACGCAGAATCGTGATGATCTCCTTGAGATCTTCCAGTGTATAACGGGATTTTCCTACATATTTCAACGCAGCTTTCATATTTTACCCTATCCCCCTGCTTTTTGCAAGTATTTTTCAAGTCTTTTTGTAATTTTTTCTCCGTTTGGCAGTGCTTTGATGTCTTCTTCACAGATCCCGCGTGCAATCAGCAGGAAAACAACATAGATAAGCGCCCCCAAAAACACCGCAGGCAGCGCGGAAAAACGCGATTCCGGCAGCACCGCACACCATGCTTTGTGTGTTAAAAGAGCCGCCACGCCACAGCAAACGGATGCCAGAAACGGCTTTTTAAAAGTGGAAAAGAAATCTATTTTCACGCCTGCAATACGCCGTATCGCAATGCACGCCAACACACTTGCGAGCGCATAGCATACGAGCGTGCCGACAGCGCCGCCAAGCACGTTCACACGCGGCACAGCAGCGAGCGTGTAATCGAGCACGGCTTTTACGAATAGCCCAATGAGCGTCAGCACCACGGGCAGCTCCACATGGCCCATCGCCTGCAAGATGCTGTTCAGCGGCCCGCACAGCGCCGCAAAAACGGACGCCGCGCCCAAGGTCGTCAGCACGCGCCCCACGATGACCGTGCCCGGCCGTGCACCGTAGATCAGTAGTGCGGTGGGCTGCGCCAAAACGGAAATCCCCACCCCCATCGGCAGTGCCGTCAAAAACGTGATACGCAGCACCGCTTCCACGGTGCGCTTCAGTTTCCGCAAATCCCCCGTCTGGAATGCCCGTGTCACGCTCGGCAGCGCGCTGACCCCGAACGACTGCGTTACGCTTGGCACGAGCAAAAAGAGTGTCAGCGCCATATTGTAGCAGCCGAAAAGGTAGTTCGGCACGGTTTCCGGCGCGGCGAGATTCCCTTTGGGGATCGCGCCGGCGTACATGGAAAGCAACGCTGCGGGGTCTGTCTGCACGGCATAGGCGACACGCGTCTGCAAAAATGACGCATCAATGAGTCCGGAAAAGCTCATGGCGACTGCCCCAAGCGAAATGGGCAGTGCAGTGCGCAGCAATTTTCCGGCCCAAATACGCTTGCTTTTCGGCTTCGGCGCGCGTTGCAGCATCGCTTTTGTGACGCCGTCCCTGCGACTTTGGAAGACAAGCGTCAAAAGCCCCAGCACCGCGCCGAGCGTCACGCCGAGGATTGCGGCAGCAGCACCTAAAGCGCAGACAAGCTGACAGCCATCTGCTTCACTTTTCACGGTACAGCCGAATACCGTGCCGCTCACTTGCAGCTCCCGTGTGCCCATATGCATCACAGAAATCGCGCCGGAAAGCCCGAAAATAAGCTTGCCGAGCGATTCCGCAACCTGCGAACGCGCCGTAGGCAGCATATTGCGCAGGCCCTCAAAATAACCGCGGTACACGGAGGAAATACTACACAGCGCGGCACACGGCGCAAGCGCCAACATGGAGAAAAGTGCGCCGGGGCTTTGCACCAAGTGCGTATAAAGCGGTGCAAAACTTGCCATCAGCAGAGCACAGAGAACGCCGATGACCGAAAACACCGGCAGCGCCGCCGCTTTGATTTGCCGCACGTCACGAAAATGCCCTAAGGCGTCCTCCGCCGCAGTCAGCCGCGCCACTGCCACGGGAAAACCGACGGTGGAAAGGCTGAACAGCACGTTAAAAAAACTGTACGCCGTGCTGAAGTATCCCATACCGTCTTCCGTGATGATACTCGATAACGGGATTTTAAACAACGCCCCAATGGCCTTCACCAGAAGAACGCCGAACATTAAAATGAACGCGCCGTGTAGAAATCCCTGCTGCACGCGCGCCGCGGGCCGTTTTTGCTCCATAAAACCCTTCCGTTTCAAAAAAGTTTCTCGGCGAAAGAAAAGGAAAGAGGGGGGCACCTCTTTCCTTCTGGTTTTACGTCCTTGCAGGCCGGGCCCGCGTTTTCAATTATTCCTCGGTCGTTTTCTCGGTCTTGACTTCCTCGGTCGGCTCAGCCGTCTTCTCTGTCTCGATTGTGACTTCCGTCGTCTCCGGCTCTGCGGGGACTTCGGCCTTCTCGACTGCTTCGGCAGCTTCTTCCGGCTCTGCCGGTGCGTTCTCCAGCTTTGCGCCGCAGTGGCTGCAGAACATGGAATCCGTCGGCATCTTCTTGCCACATGCCGGGCAAGTCACTTTATTCTGCATGGAAGCGTACTGTGCGGAAACCGCGGAAAGCTGTGCATACAGATCATCGATACCGGCGATCTGGTCTGCAAGCTCGGCTTCGTCTGCGGAACCGGCCTTCTTGGCCTCGTAAATGAAGCGGCCAAGCTCCTGATAGCGCTTCGTAATCTCGCCGTTCAGCTCGGACATATTGATGCGCAGCTTGGACATATCCACAAACTGGCCTGCCATTTTGCCTACGGTCTGTGCAGCGGATTTTGCGTTGACAACAACATCATCAAAAATTCCCATAACAAATTCTCCTTTTGTGGTTTGGAAACGGAACCCTAAGAAGCACACCGTTTCATGTACCTTTCTTTAGTCCCATTATAGCGCAATTTGTGTCAAAAAGCAAATGACAAACCGGCAATTTTGTAAACAAAGGTTAAATTTTTCCTGACAATAACCTTAATTCGTACCGTTTTCTACTTTCGGACCCAAAAATTCACGCAGCATGGAGTTTGCAGGCACCAGTTCGGCATCAATGGGCTCAAAGCGCATCAGACGGGCATCTAAATCGCGCGCCTTACGGTAACACGGGTTATCCTCCGGGATTTCGCGCAGAAGCGGAATGACAAGCCTGCGCAGCACACACGGTTCATAGATATGAATGGAGTTCACCGTGTAGTCCGCGGAAAGGCGGTACGGGCGGATGTATTTATCTTCGCCCGCCACCACATTATCCCACATGGCGATGGTACGCTCCGGCATGGTATCGCGGGAACGGATATCACGCGAGATGCGGCGCACAAGGCGAATATCCATCGGCGAAATGACCTCGCCGTTGATGTCCTTGATCTGCTGCTTCACGCTGACATACAGCTTTATGGTGCTGCCCTCCGGCAGATCGCGCGTAAAAATGGGGTTCAGCGCGTGCAACCCCTCCATGATAACGAACCCGCGGTCGCTGACATCGAGCTTTCTTGCCGCCAATGTTCGGGTCTTCGTTGTAAAATCGTACTCCGGCAAAAGGCAGGAGCCGCTGTGAATGACGGAATTCAAACAATCCTGAATAAGCGCAATGTCGAGCGCGTCCACGGTCTCATAGTCCTTTTCGCCGTTCGGCAGCACGGGCGTTTCGTCCGGGCCAAGGTAAAAATCGTCAAGCGAGACAATCTCGGCGTGCACACCGAGCTTGCCGAGCTCGCGCTGCAATAAATGCGCCGTGGTCGTCTTGCCGCTAGAGGACGGCCCCGCCAGCATGCACACCTTCGCGGTTTTGTAATGCGTCACAATGTTGCGCGCAATGTTTTCAATGTGCTCGTGATAGGAATCCTCCACCTCATCGATCATGACCTGCGGGTTCAAAAGCGCCGCGTCGTTAATCTGCTCTAAGTGATTGATATATTTAATGTAACCGCTTGCGAAATTGCTCATATTGCTTCGCGATACCCTCCTTTCGTTCGAGAATCTCCGGGTAACGGCTGATATATTCATACGAATATTTGAAGTTAAAAATTCGTGAAAGATCTTCGGAATACGGGTTCTTAAGCTTCGTCACGCCGCCTGCGCCGCACGCCAACACCGTTTCGGTCTCATCCATTGTGAAAATATTATATGCACACTCGGTGCCCGGCTTTGCCCAGCCCGTATTCTCCAAATTGCCCGCCATGCGGCTTTGGCGATAGAGATAATACGGCTCAAGCCCCCGCTCTGTCAGCCGCTTTTCGGCATAAGCCATCATGCGGTCGGCAAGCGCGGCATCGGCGTGGGCCTTGTTGATCTCGCCGCTCTGCGTGATGAACGAGGAGCGCTTCAATGCGAGCGAGTGCACCGTCACGTTCTCAGGGTCAAGCGCAATGACCTTTTCGATTGTGTCACAGAACGTCTCATACGTGTCGCCCGGCAAGCCGACAATGAGGTCCATATTGATATTCGTAAAGCCCGCTTCCCGCGCGAGGTGAAACGCATCCAAAGCCTGCTGCGCCGTGTGGCGGCGGCCGATGTTTTCGAGCACGTTGTCCTGCAAGGTTTGCGGGTTGATGCTGATACGCGAAACGCCGCTTTTAAGCAGCGCATCCAGCTTTGCACGGTCAATGGTATCCGGGCGGCCGGCCTCCACCGTAAGTTCCTCGCACTGTGACATGTCGAACGACTCTTTCACAACGCGGATCATCTCGGAAAGCTGCTCTGCGGAGAACGTCGTGGGTGTGCCGCCCCCGACATACACAGCGCGCAGGTTTAAGCCCAAAGCATCGGCGACTTTCGCCGTCTCTTTCAGCTCTTCCAAAAGCAGGCGGTGATATTCCGGGATCTGTTTCTTGGCCTTTTCCACGCTCTGCGAAACGAATGAGCAGTACGCGCAGCGCGTGGGGCAGAACGGCACGGAAATGTACAAAGAGTAGTCGTTTTCATGCACTTTATCCGTAATGGGCTTTTGTGCGCGCAGGGTGCGCACCGCAAGTGCCGTTTTTTCGTTTGAGACGAAATACTTTTCGCGGAACAGCCTTGCCGCTTCCGCTTCGCCGTGCTGTTCGGTCAGCTGGCGCAGGAGCTTAATGGGGTGAATGCCCGTCAGCATGCCCCAGCGCGGCATTTTGCCCGTGTGGGCGCAAAATGCATCAAATAATAAAGACACCATGCCGTATTCGGTCTCTGCGCCTACTTTTGCTTTGCGCTCCGTTTTACCGTCTGCGTCTTCAATGCGCACGATATATTCGCCGTTTTCTTCGGCGGTGTACACCGTGCGGTTTTCATCGCTCGGCATAAATTCGTGCTGTACCGTGACTTTGTCAAACGGGTAAAACACGCGGCAGAGGTTTTCCGCCTCATAATGATAAGGGTGATCGATAATATATAAAACCATACATTTTCCTTTATAAATACGGATTTCGGCGCTTTTCGTCTTCCAGCGTCGTCACGGGGCCGTGGCCGCCGCAGATATCGGGATTTCCGGGCAGCGCCGCAAGCTTTTTCAGAGACTCGCGCAGCTCGGCACTGTTGCCGGTTGGCAGGTCGCACCGCCCGACGGAGTAGCCCATCAGCGTATCGCCCGTAAACACGGCGTCCGGCGTAATGTAACTCACGCCGCCCGCGGTGTGGCCGGGCGTGTGCAGCACCGTGACCGGCACTTCGCCGATCTGAAACATTTCACCGTCTTTGAAAGCCTCGTGCACTTTGCAGGTGATGGACTCGTACATCATGAGAAGCGAGCCGTTTTGCTTATCGTCCGCTGCAAACGCCGCTTCCGTCTCATAGGCGCACACCGGCACACCGAGCATCTCGTGCAGGCGGTCAGCCTCCCAAATGTGGTCAAAATGGCCGTGTGTCAGTAAAATTCTCTGCACCGTATATTTTTTGATTTCATTTAACAGTACGTCGTTCAAAAAGCCGGGGTCAACGACCGCCGCCTGATTCGTTTTTTCGTCGATGAGCAGGTAGCAATTTTCCGAAATAGGCCCGCCCGTTATACATTTATATTTCATGTCTTTGTTTACCTTTAGCTGCGGTCAATAGAGATTACGCCCTTAATCTTCTGCAAGCGGTCGATAACGGTCTGCAGGTGCGAAAGGCCGTTGATGGTAATCGTTGCCGAAATGACGGCATTCTCCGAGTTTTTGATCTCGCGGGAGTTGAGCGAGTGAATGAAAATGTGCATGTTGAAAAGCTGCTGGGTCACGTCTGCGAGCAGGCCGGAACGGTCGGTTGCCACAATATGCAGCGTAGACTTGAACTCTTCCTTGACTTCACCCGCCCAGTGCGCACGCACCCAGCGCTCCGGCTCCGGCGCCTGCGAGAAATCCTTCGGCACGTTCGAGCAGCTGCGTTTGTGGATGGAAACGCCGAAACCGCGCGTGATGAAGCCGACGATCTCATCGCCCGGCAGCGGGTTGCAGCAGCGGGAGAACTTGATGAGACAGTTGTCCATACCCTCTACAAGCACGCCGCCTGCCGCTTTCTTGTTGAGGTTCGGTGGCGGGGTCTGCTGCGCAATCTCCTGCTGCGGTTCGGGTGCAGGCTTGTGGGTTTTCTGGTATTCCTCTTTTACGCGCGGCAGAAGCTTCCAAAGCTGTATGCCGCCGTAGCCGATGGCCGCATAGAAATCATCGGGCGTGACGCAGCTGTGGCGGCGGCCGGCGCTTTCCAGCATGAACTGCATCAGCTCGTCGCTCATCACGATGCCGTTGCGCTTAAATTCGCGCTCCAACTCCGCCTTGCCCTCTACGATGTTCTCATCGCGCTTTTCTTTCTTGAACCACGCGCGGATCTTATTGCGTGCTTCGCTTGTACGCACGATGGAAAGCCAGTCGCGGTTCGGGCCGCGGCCGACCTCCTTCGTCGTCAAAATCTCAATGATCTCGCCCGTTTTTACCTTGTAATCGAGCGGCACGATCTTCTGGTCAACCTTTGCACCGATCATGCGGTTGCCGACGGCGGAATGAATGGCATACGCAAAATCGATAACCGTAGAGCCCATCGGCAGGTTGATAACATCACCTTTCGGGGTGAAGACGAACACCTCTTCCGGCGCAAGATCGGTCTTGATGGAGCGCACAAGGTCAGTGATATCTTCACTTTCGGACTGGTTATCGAGCATGTTGCGGATCCACTGCAAGCGGCCCTCCAGCGAGTCGGGCTTTTCGTTGCCGCTCGTCATGCCGAGCTTATACTTCCAGTGCGCCGCGATGCCGTATTCTGCCGTGTGGTGCATTTCCCACGTGCGAATCTGCACCTCGAACGGGATGCCCTCTTTGCTGATGACCGTCGTGTGCAAGGACTGGTACATGTTCTGCTTCGGCGTGGAAATGTAGTCCTTAAAGCGGTTCGGCAGCGGGGTGAACATATCGTGGATGATACCGAGCACATTATAGCAATCGTTGATGGTATCGACGATTACGCGCAGGGCGAACACGTCGTAAATTTCGTCAAAGCTCTTACCCTGAATGAACATCTTGCGATAAATGCCGTTGACGCTTTTTACGCGCCCTTCAATATATACGCCCGGGATAAGCGGCTCCACACGACTGCGGATCATTTCTTTCGTTGTCTCAATAAACTGCTTGCGCTTTGTGCTGCGCGCCTCAAGGTTATCTTCAATCTCCTTATACGCAACAGGGTCAAGGTACTTTAAAGAAACGTCCTCCATGTATTCCTTAACCTTACGCATGCCGAGACGGTGCGCAATGGGAGCGTACACCTCAAGACATTCCAGCGCCTTGTCGCGCTGCTTCTGCGGCGCTACGTATTCGAGCGTCGCTAAATTGTGCATGCGGTCCGCAAATTTAATAATGATCACGCGGATATCCTCGCTCATCGCAATGAGCATTTTGCGCAGGTTTTCCGCCTGCTGCTCTTCACGGGAGGAGAACGGGATCTTGCCGAGCTTTGTCACGCCGTCCGTCAGGTTTGCAATCTCCTTACCGAACGCTTTCACAATGTCGTCATACGTAACCGGCGTGTCCTCAATGACGTCATGCAGCAGACCTGCCACGACGGACGGGGTATCCATGCCGAATTCCACAAGCTTATACGCCACCGCAATGGGGTGGATGATGTACGGCTCGCCGGAGCGCCGCACCTGTCCCTGATGCGCTGCCTCCGCGAACTGATACGCTTTTTCGATCAACGCGAGGTCATATTCTTTTTCGCTTTTTTCGATCAGTGACACAAGGTCCGCATACGTTTTTGCTGCTTCTTCCATCGTTTTTCACTCCTTCCGTTCCCTTATTGCAGTGCCAAAAGCACCGGGGAACGTGTAATATCTGTTTTGCCGCTCGTTTCGATGAGCGTTGCCGTAAATGTATCGTCTGCAATTTCGCTGTGTACCAAGCCGCGCTCCTCAAATACAAGAAGCGCCGTTTTAAAGAGTCCCAGTGTCATATCTTTTCCAAACTGCGAAACAAACCGAACCTGGTCCGTCTCTTTACCGTTTACCGTGCGCAGTGCGCGGTAAATGGCCGCTAAGCACGCGCGGTCGGGGTATAATCTGTTTTTATCCTCCGCGGAAAGCACCTCGCCGCGCTGCCACTTTTCAAAGCTCGCAAGTGACGCTATATTCTTTTCCGTATTGAACGCTGCAAACTTCATATCGCGCACGATGACAGTCAGCGACGGCTGGCCGCGAAATTCGCGCGCCTCCAGCTGCACCGCAAGGTCGATCTTATCGCCGATGTGGTACGGCAGCTCCTCGGGCTTTGTATTAAAACGCATCGCCGTGATGACCGCGCCGTTCTTTTCTAAGGTCAGGCGCAGATGACCCCCGCCGCCGACCGGTGTGACATTGGAAAGCTCCATGTTGAACAAACCGAACACCGGCTGCGGGTTGCCGTTTCCAAACGGCTCCAACTGCGTCAGGCTTTGCGCCATGGAAACCGAAAGTGCCGCCGGGTTCAGCTTGCAGTCCAGTGTGACCGTCTGCGTGGGCATCTGCGGGAAGTGCTCCGCCGCATACTGATTGATGCGCTTGCGGAACGCTTCGATGTTTTCGGGCTTCAACGTGATACCCGCCGCCATGGGATGTCCGCCGAATTTGATGAGCAAGTCGCCGCACGCGCAGATGGCTTCAAACAGCGAGAAACCCTCAATGCTTCTGCCGCTGCCCTTCGCCTCTGTTTCGCCGCGCGAAATGATCATGCACGGCTTGCCGCAGCGCTCCGTCACACGGGACGCCACAATGCCGATAACACCATGGTGCCAGTTTTCACCGTCCACCACGACCACGCGGTCTTTCATGTATCCTTTCGCTTCGATATCCGCAAACGCCGCTTCGGCAATCTCTGCTTCCACACGGCGGCGTTCCTCGTTATCGGCGCAAATTTCCTCACTCAGTACCTCGGCTTCCTCTTCATAGCCGCTGATGAGCAAGCGCACGGCGCGTTCCGGCGCGCCCATACGGCCCGTCGCGTTGATGCGCGGCACAAGCGTAAACGCCACATTCGTGCTCGTCAGTGCCTTCCCTGCAACGCCTGCGTTTTCCAAAAGTGCCTGCACGCCCGGGCGGTCGCTCTGTGAAAGACGCTCAAGACCCGCGCGGATCAGCGTACGGTTTTCGCCCGTCAACGGCACAATATCGCCGATGGTGCCGATGGCCGCGAGATCGCTGTATGCTTCTAACAGATCTTCCACGTCGCCCGCTCCGTCCTCCAGCGCCATAAGCAATTTAAACGCGATGCCTACACCGGAAAAATGCTTATAGGGGCTTGTGTCATCCGGTCGGTATGCGTCCACGACCGCCACAGCATCGGGCAATATCTCCTGCGGGCGGTGATGATCGGTGACGACCACATCAATGCCAAGCTCGTTCGCGCGCGCTACCTCCTGCACGGAGGAAATGCCGTTGTCGACCGTGACAATGAGCGACACACCTTGCTCTTTTAAGTATTCCACGGCGCCGATGTTCATGCCGTAGCCTTCGCCCTCGCGCTGCGGTATGTAGAAGATTACGTCCGCACCACGCGTTTCAAGGTACGAATACAGCATGGCGGTCGAAGTCACGCCGTCGGCATCGTAATCCCCGTAAACCGCGATTTTTTCCATGTTGTCCACCGCGCGGGTAATACGCGCCGCGGCTTTGTCCATATCTTTTAAAAGAAACGGGTCGGAGAGCGGCTCGCCCTCGCCAAGAAATTCCCGCAGATGCGCGGCATCGTCAAGGCCGCGAATATTCATCAGCATCGCGAGGAAGAACGGCACGCCATACGTCTGTGCAAACGCCGCCGCGCGTTCCTTATCGAGAGGACGCACCTCCCATTTTCGCAAGATCATTTTGCTTCACCCTTTAAATCAAAAGCCCGATTTTCCGCGCAACCCCAACTACTGCGCGGCAACCGTGTCCTATGTAAATTCGTTTCATTTCTAAAAGAATATTTTAGCATTTTTTTGCCGGTTATTCAACAGAATTTCACAATTATCTGCGAAACTGTTTGTAGAAAAAGAAAAACACATTCTCCATCTGTCGGCAAAGCGACGAACAAAGTCTTTGATTAAACTTTCTTCAAGAAAGTTTACGGATTCTCAAGACAGTGCCTTGAGTCGTCGTCCGCAAACGGCGAAACACTTTTGCGTTCGTAATCGTCAGGACAGGTAGACTTGAATTTCCGGCGGATGTTCAAGCCGTAGGAAGCCCGGCTGTATGGGTTTTCTGAACAAGACACCAAAGTGTCTTGTTTTATACGCGCTCAGCGCAAAATTATTTCCCGAATTTTTGTTGATTTTTCCCGAAGAAAAAAGTCGATAAATTATAGAAAACAGGAAAGGCATGTGGTAAAATGGAAATGAAAGATTCTGTATCTTTGCAGAAAAGAGGTGCCGTTATGGAAGAAAAAACACGGAAACCCGAAACCGCCAAGCAGACCGCTAAAGAACACCATGTGCCGGAACACGAAGACGAGCACCAACACGGCAACCCGCAATTTGCGCTTAAGGTGCTGCTTATTCTCATCGCCATCATTTTGGTGATCGTTATTTTAAAAGCCACCGGCGTACCGTTCGCCGTAAAAGACTGGCTTTCGCACGTCACCGGCGACATGATCGCGCTACGCTGAATGTACTCTCCCCATAAAACACAAACCCGCCGAAACTTTTCAGCTCGGCGGGTTTTCATTTTGCTTATTTATTCCGAAGCATTGCTGGTGGAAGATTCGGTTTTCGGCGAAAGCGTCACATGCGCCGTGTAGCTGCCGGTCGCCCAGCAGGAATCCGCATTGTTAATCGTCACCGTCACCGGCGCTTCCATGCTGCCGCTCGGGTCTGTCACCGTGGAAAGATCCACCGTACAGAAAACGGAATCTCCCGTCAGCTTCGAGATCTGCGCCGCCGTGCCGATGATCTTCAGCGTGAGCGTCTTTGTAGAAAGCTCTGCTTCCATACCCTCCGGCACGTTGGTGACGCTGATGTTGCTCGTCAGCACAGACGTTTCCTTGTAACCGTTCAGGTTGAATGTAACGGTCGCGTTTTCCACTCGCGTCACATTTGTCACACCGCTCGGCACCGGGATAGCCACCGTGAACGTGTTGTTTTCCGGCGTAACGTCCAGGAAGTTGATTGGCGTGGAGAGCGTCAGGGTCGTGTACTTTGAGACCGTTTCACCGTCGCCGGCAATTTCAATTTCTGCCGGGTCGATCGTGATGCGGTTCGAGGCAAAGCTGTCCGGAATATTGCGCACGTCCGCTTCCAACTTGACCGTCTGTCGGCTCGTCACCGGAATGGAGACCTCCACCGTGTCGTCGCTCAGCTTCAAATAGAGCTCCGTTGGGTCAAGTACATTGCCGTTCGCGTCGTACAACGTCACTTTGCAGGAAAGCGACTTCGACTGCGTGAGCTCTTCGCTGAACTTATATTCCAACACGGCACGCGCCACCTTGTTCACGCTGCTTTCCGGGCCGGAGACCGTGATAAGCTCCGTAGAAAGTGTGGGCGTAGAAGGCGCATAGTAATTTTCCGCCGTAGTGTACTGAAAATTTGTTTCCAAAGTGAGCTGCGTTTCTTTATATTTATCATACACCACTGTAATCTCGGACGGCGAAACGCTTTCCACCTCGTATTCGGCGAGGGTGTTGCCCTTTTTTGCTGCGCGCAGAGAAAGCGTCGTCTGTTGCAAGCTGCTGCCCGTCAGCATGCTGACGGAAGGATCCAGCGTCCCCGTAACGCCGATGTCCTCACTCGTCACCTTACTTGTGATAAGTGAGTTGCCCGTAATACTCACATCCGTCGCGCTGCTGCTCATACTGAACACGCGCACACCGGCTTCCTGCGCCGTATCGGAAATTTCAACGTTAATCGGCACATTGCGGATCACGGTCGCACGGCTTTCGGAGTTGCTCGCCATCATGGCAAACCAGACGGCCGCCGCGGCAAGGAATGAAAAGATAAGCAAAATTGTGTTGTTTTCAAACACGCGTAAGCGTTGTTTTACTTCGTTTCTGGGTTTCTTAGACATTTTTGCCATCACTTCTTCACCGTCCTTTTGCTTTTCAGCACGTCGAACTTACGGCGCACGGTGGAAGCTTCTTCCTGCGGAATGAGGTACCCCTCCAAAACATCACGCAGCGTATCGCGCGTAAAGCGGCACGCCAAAACGCCGTTTACAGCCACGGAGATCTGCCCCGTTTCTTCCGAAACCACCACGACCACGGCATCCGATTCCTCACTGACACCGAGCGCCGCGCGGTGACGCGTGCCGAGCTCTGCAGAGACCGAAGTGTTTTTCGTCAGCGGCAGAATACAGCCCGCCGCATGAATCATGCCGTCGCGAATGATCATGGCGCCGTCATGCAAAGGCGCTTTATTGAAGAAAATATTGCCCACGATCTGGCCGGAAGGCTCGCAGTTAATCTGCGTGCCGGTCTCAATGATGTCGCCAAGCTTCGTTTTGCGCTCGAATACGATAAGCGCGCCCATTTTGAGCTGCTGTAAAATGCCCACGCCGTCTACCACGGCGTTGATTGCCTTGCGGATCTGCGCGCGGTCATAGCTGCGGTCACGGCCTGTTACCACAGCCGCAATAGATTGTCCGACGTTGTTGCGGCCCACTTGCTCGAGCGCCTTGCGGATTTCCGGCTGAAACACGATGAGAATTGCGACGAAAGCGAACTGGAAAAAATACGCCAGCACGCGGCTGACCATCACCAGATTAAAATACGAAGAAATAATAAACAGAATGACAAGCAGAAAAAGTCCCTTTACAAGCTGCCCCGCGCGCGTTTCGCGCACAAGCTTGACCACACCGTAGATCAAAAATGCAACGATGATAATATCAACGGCATCTTTAAATTGAAAATTCATGGCAATGCTCACCATCCACTCCCACCAGGAAGCAATGGCTTCAAAAACCTTATTCAAAGCATTCACCTCTTTGCACAGGATTCGGCGGTACATGCACACGGTGCACATCCGCTCCATACGATTTACTTTTTACAAAACCTAAATGCGTACTGTATATAGTTTAACACAAAGAGGTGGGGATGAAAAGGGGGAATTGTATGTTTTTTCCTGTTCTTTTCTGTATTTTTCGATTTTTATTTACACTTTGTTCATTTTTATTCGACTATTCGCGCCGCACTTTCAGCCCGAAGCGAATAGACCGTGCGAATCAGCTCCGTAATGTCCCTGTCGGTCGTGAACGCACCCGGCGAAACGCGCACCGCGCCGCCGGGCGTTTCACCGTCCGTTCCCATTTTGCGGTGTACGAGCGGCGCACAGTGGAGCCCACAGCGCACGGCAATGTTCCGCTTTGCAAGTACCTCGCCCACTTCTTCACTCTGCATGCCGCGCACGTTAAAGCCGAGCACCGGCACAAAGTACATCGTGTCCGGCATTGCGGTGTATAAAATAACATGCGGCATGTTTTTGAATGCCTCGTATACGCGGCGAATATGGCGCATTTCCCTCTCCCGCAGCATGTATTCACCGTTCGTGCGCACAAAATCCATGCCCGCGCCGAGTGCGAGGATGCCCGGCACATTCTGCGTGCCGCTTTCAAGGTACTCCGGCATTTCCCGCGGCTGGTCTAGCTCCAACGCGCGCGTACCCGTGCCGCCCTGTATCAGGCTTTCCAGCTTTTCGCCGTTTTTCGTAATGAGCATACCCGTGCCCATCGGACCGTATAACCCCTTGTGTCCTGCGCAGCAAAGGTAATCGATGCCGTCGCGCTCCGCATGAATGGGAATCACCCCGCCGGACTGCGCCGCGTCCACGCAGATCTCCGCGCCGTATATGTGCGCAAGCGCCGCCAGCCGCTCCACAGGCACGCGGATGCCGAATACATTCGAGGCCTGCGTGCAGACAAACAACCTTGTGTTCTCGCGCATCGCATGACGGAACGCGTCGAGCGTCGCGTCGTTGTCGCCGGGCGTCACGGGCACAACGGTAAACGAAACACCGTGCGCCTCCATGGCTTTCAGCGGCCGCAAAACCGCATTGTGCTCCAAATCGGTCACAAGCACATGGTCGCCACGCTTTAACGAGTGGATAACGATATTCAGCGACTGCGTGCAACTCGGCTGAAACGAGATGCACTCCGGGCCCGCCGCACCGAAAAAGCGCGCCGCCTTCTGCCGCACATCGTAGACCGCCTGCGCCGTCTGCAAGCTCATTTTAAACCCGCCGCGGCCGGGGTTCGCGCCGAACTGCTCCAGCGCCTGCGCCATTTTGCGGCGCACCGAAAGCGGCTTTGGGTACGTCGTCGCGCTGTTATCGAGATAGATCATTTCTTTTCGCCCCGTTCCGCACGGTAGAACACTTTCACGCCTGCATCCCGCAAAATGCGCTCCGCTTCGTCCGTGCGCTGCGGAACATATACACCATAGCCGCAGCCGCTTTCTCGGGTGCGCGGCAGCCGCTCAATGTAGGCTTTTATCCCTCTTTGAAAAAGCAGATCACGGCTTTTCAGCGCATAGGTCACGCTGCTGACAACAATAAGCCGCTTCCCGCCCGTGTCTCTTTTGTTTTCCATTGCAAGCACCTCCAAGCCTTCAAAACAGTCTCATTAAAACAGAATATGAGACAAGCCGGGAATTGGTGCAAAAAAGAGCCCCGCCGAAGCGAAGCTCTCAAAAATACTGCAAATTTATTTCAGCAGGCACACCGCATGCGCTGCAATACCCTCGCCGCGGCCGGTAAAGCCGAGGCCCTCCTCCGTCGTCGCCTTGATGCTCACACAATCGAGGTCGAGGTTGCAGGCGGATGCAATGTTGCGGCGCATCTCATCGATGTACGGGCGCAGCTTCGGACGCTGTGCCAAAATCGCCGCATCGATATTTTCAATCCCAAAGCCCTTGCGGCGTACCGCCGCCACCGCCACTGCGAGCAGCTTTAAGCTGTCCGCACCGGCGTACTGCGGGTCATCGTCCGGGAAAAGCACGCCGATGTCCCCGAGCGTCGCCGCGCCGAGCAAAGCATCCGCTATGGCATGCGCGAGCACGTCCGCATCGGAATGCCCCAAAAGGCCCTTTTCATTCGGGATATGCACGCCGCCCAAAATGAGCTTTCTGTTTTCTACAAGCTTGTGTACGTCATAACCGTGACCGATCCGCATAGTAACACTCCTTTACTTTTCCGCCGCAAAAGCCTCTGCCACAAGCAGATCCTCCGGCGTTGTGATCTTGATGTTTTTGTAGTCGCCCGGGGTCAAATATACCTTGCCGCCCGCCGCTTCAATGAGCTGGCAATCGTCCGTATATTGCTTTCCGGCGTTTTTCGCAAGGCACAGCGCTTCTTTATACAAAGAAAGGCGGAATACCTGCGGCGTCTGAATGGCACGCAAAGTGCTTCTCTCCGGCGTAGCGCACACCGTGCCGTCCGCCGCAGCAACCTTGATGGTGTCTTTCACCGGCACAGCCAGCGTCGCCGCGCCGTATTTTTCCGCGTCCGCGCACACGGTTTCGATTTCCTCCGGCGTGATAAACGGTCGCGCCGCATCGTGCACGGCGATATACTCTGCATCACCGCAAAGCGCCGCACCGTTTGAAACGGAATCCTGCCGCTCCTTGCCGCCCTCAGTAATCGTGAGCGGCTTTGTGACGAACGCCGATGCTTTTTGGATTGCATCGAAATCGCACGCACGCGCCACAATAACGATCTTTGAGATGCACGCAGCATTCTCAAATGCGCGCAGTGTACGGCTCAGAACCGGCTCGCCGCCGATCTCCATCATCGTTTTCGAAGCGCCGCCGCTTTTCATACGTGCAGAGCTGCCCGCCGCCACCAAAATTGCCGCCGTTTTCATCACGTTTCCCACCTTGTTTTTCAAGTATTCAAATGCGTTTGCCTAAAATGCGCCTAAAATATAAATACAGTATACCGCGATGTTTGCCGCGGGTCAAGGCAAGATAATTTTCTCTTTCGACGTTTTTTATCAAAAAAGCATTGAATTCCCGCCGTCACCTATGTTAGAATAAGCTTGTATGTAAAGATTAAGTAAGAAAAAAGAAAAAAATTTGAAAAGCGAGCGTTTTGCGCACACAAAGGAGCTGCAACCACAAATGGACATTTTCTCCGTTATTACACTCTTTGGCGGACTTGCGTTCTTCCTCTACGGCATGCATTTGCTTTCCTCCAGCCTTGAAAAAATGGTCGGCGGCAAGCTTGAACGTATTTTGCGTTCCATGACCTCGAACCGCTTCAAGGCCCTTTTGCTCGGCATGGGCATCACCATTGCGATCCAGTCCTCCTCTGCTATGACGGTCATGCTGGTCGGCCTCGTCAACTCCGGCATCATGGAGCTTGGGCAAACCATCGGCGTCATCATGGGCTCAAACATCGGTACCACCGTCACGGCGTGGATCTTAAGCCTTTCCGGCATCACGAGCGATAACGTTTTCGTACAGCTTTTAAAGCCGGAGAGCTTTTCGCCCATCGTGGCGCTCATCGGCATCATTCTCATCATGTTCACCAAGAGCAGCAAGAAAAAAGACATCGGCTCCGTATGTGTCGGCTTCGCCATTTTGATGACCGGCATGACCATGATGAGCGGCGCGGTAAAACCGCTTGCGGACTTGCCGCAGTTTAAAGAGGTCTTAACGATTCTCGATAACCCCATCGTCGCCATTTTAGTCGGCGCAGGCATCACGGCACTCATCCAGAGCTCCGCTGCTTCGCTCGGCATTCTGCAGTCTCTCGCCATGACGGGCAGCATTTCGTTCAGCATGGCGCTGCCGGTCATTATGGGCCAGAACATCGGCACATGTATCACGGCGCTGCTTTCCTCCATCGGCACCACAAAAAGCGCAAAGCGCGTGACCGCCGTGCATATCTACTTTAACGTGCTCGGCACCGTCATCTGTCTTTCCGGCTTTTATATTGCAAACAGCATTTTCCATTTCACATTCACCGACCAGCCGATCTCCTCGTTCATGATCGCGGTCGTGCATTCCGCATTCAACCTTATCACCACGTTCATTCTGCTGCCCTTCTGCAATCAGCTTGAAAAGCTCGCCGTTATCACCGTGCGTGATAAGCGCCTGAAGCCCGGCAAGCAGGATCCGCACGCGGTTTTGCTCGATGAGCGTCTGCTGCTCTCTCCGTCCTTCGCGATTGCGGAGTGCCGCAATGCCACCACAAAAATGGCAGACCTTGTGCGCGACACCATTTTGGATGCCATCGGTCTGCTCTCGCATTTTGATTCCGCCACAGCAGAAAAAATCGAGAAAAACGAAGAAACCATCGACCAGTACGAAGATAAGCTCGGTTCTTACCTCGTCAAAATTTCCAGTAAAAACCTCTCCACGGCCGACAGCAACGATGTTTCGCAGCTGTTGCATACCATCGGCGATTTCGAGCGTATCGGCGACCACGCGGTGAATCTCCTGCGTGTTGCACGCGAGATCCACGATAAAGATCTGAAATTCTCCGAAAAGGCCCAGCAGGAGCTTGAGGTCTTCACAGGTGCTATCATCGAGATTTTGAACATCACGACAGACGCGTTCGTCGAGAACAACTTACAGCTTTCCTACGAAGTAGAGCCGCTCGAACAGGTCATCGATTCATTGAAAGTTGAACTGAAAAACCGCCACATCCGCCGCTTACAGGAAGGCAAGTGCACCATTGAGCTCGGCTTCGTGCTCTCAGACATCCTCAACAATTTCGAGCGCGTTTCCGATCACTGCTCTAACATTGCGGTATGCCTGATCCAGATCAAGGATTCCACCATGGACACACACGGTTACTTAAACGAGATCAAAACCTCCGGCGACCCGCGCTTCACCGGCTATTACAATCGCTTCACAAGCAAGTATACACTACCGGAAAGCCGCCACAAAAAGGCCCCGCAGGAAGTACCTGTAAAAAGCTAACCAAGCTATTTAAAGCCGCATAGAATTTTAGCCCTCCGTATTTGTTTGCGGAGGGCTTTTCTCATTTCTTCTGTGCCTCGTATTTGCGCTTTGTCGCCATACCGCCGCGGATATGTCGCTGGGCTTTATTCACCGCCAGTACGCTGCTCACCTCTTTGTAAAGCCCCATATCCACGCTGCGCAGCCGCTCGGCAACGTCCTTATGTACGGTGGATTTACTCACGCCGAACTGCTTTGCGGCACGGCGCACAGTAGCTTTGTTCTCTACGATATACTCCCCCAGCATGGCGGCTCTGTCCTCAACATTCTGCTTCATCGTAACACACCCTTGTCTGTGATACTTGTGCTGCATTATATGTTGAGCTTTTCTCTAATTATACCTCTTTTTGTTTTGAAAAAGAATTTAAACGCTCATCAACACATGGAATCAATTGTTACTGCTCTGCCATGCATCCCGATATTCATCAATCATGAGCCACTTTTTCCTTGAGATACCCTATGAAACCAGAACCACTTGCCCAGCAAGCAGGTCTCTTTATAAAAAGAAAGACAGCACCTAAAAGGCGCTGTCTTTCTTTTCGTTCAAAACACGATTTTTTAAATAAAATGGAAAAAAATTCCTGCAGAACCTGTATTGCAATAATGTTCCGGAGAATCTATGACCGATTTCCAAGAAATCTTTCCAGAAATTAAATTGTTACACAGGCAGATCATATCCAGCATAACCTGCTGGCGAATTGGGTTAAAATACTGAGACTCCCCTGCTAAATAATCCTGCTGATGACGCGGATCACAGCCGTTTTCTTGAATTCCATGACCGCCTAACCAAGCAAAATTCTTCAGCTCAGACATGCGAGGGGTTATTTTCATCAGGCTTTCCCGGTACTGCTCCACCGTCTCCATTGCATGTTCTTCAGAGCAAATCAAAAGTACAATATAACCAGATCCAATAGCGTCCCCAGTGAAAATACATTTATGACTACGATCCACAAACACTACCGAATGCGCAGTATGACCGGATAATTCCCACACTTCTACGTCTATGTTTCCTAAATGAATCTTCGTCCCTTCCTCAATAGGAATAAACTCTGTATGAGAATTGTTCGGATAACGGAACGTTGCAGGAAATACATCTGATTTTCCCCTCATCAAGGCAATATCATCTTTATGCAGGTACACACGATCAAAAGAATCCACCCAGTGCATGTGATCACCGTGGGGATGAGTGATAGCCACCTCTACCGGAAGATTGGTGAGAGACGTCACAAGTTCCGCTAAGTTTCCTTCTCCTAAACCAGTGTCGATAAGTAACGCCTTATCCTGACCTTCAATCAAATAGCAAGAGGAAGAAAACCAATCGTCAATACGCCATACTCCGGGTTTCAGCCATATCACCTGAAATTGATGTTTCCGGTTCTGTTCCAAAAGCCATGAAACCACCCCATCTCCCTGGATTGCCTTATTCCATGGATTCTTCTCATACATGGATCTCATTTCCACACATTCCGAACCTGCAGTTAATAGGCTCATGACCAGTTGGTCCACGTTCACTGCTACTTTTCCCTTCCGTATAATCTGTGGTTCTTCTTCTACCAAATAAGCACGAACAGGAACATTCTTCATGGCTCTAACTTCATAGGGATCTCCATAACCTCCAACCGCGCAAATTCCCGCGAACCACTGTGGAAAATGGCTTCCAAGACGCCAGACCCAGTCCGCTGCGGAAAGGGTTCCTGTCAGAGTAATTCTATTTTCGTCCACGTCCTCTCTCTGGCGCAATGAGTAGAGCCAATCTCCTACAATCTGCTCTTCGGTTTGCGGATAGACCACTAAAGCTGCAACGCTTGCTCCATTTGCTTGAGAAAACAGCAAATTAAGATCCCTTTGCGCATCTTCTTCCTTATCCGCCAGGCAAATAATCAATGGCTTTTTTCCAGAACTTGCCCCTTCTTCCCAAAAGCAAGTCATTTTTCCGTTTTCATTCGGAATACTTAGGATTTTCAAACTTAATTCTCCTTTCTACACTTATAATTTGCAATCACGGTCTTACAGCTGTGCCGTCAGTAGTACGAGCCAAAAGCCATCCGGGCTCACGGTAACTGCAAGGATACATAGCCGCCTTTTTCTCATCAATATCTATACCAAAACCGGGCTTATCATTGGCATACAGATAACCATTCCGCACTTGAGGACAACCAGGGAATACCTCTTCTTCCTCTGGGGAAAACCCGGAAAACTCCTGAATTCCGAAATTCGGAATGGCAAGATCCAGATGAAGTTGGGCAACCACTCCCACCGGAGAAAGATCTCCAGGTCCATGCCAAGCAGTGCGTACGCCGAAATTCTCGCACAACGCCGCCAACTTTCGGGCAGGCGTTAGGCCACCTATCTGACTGACGTGAACCCTGATATAGTCGATTAACCGCTTGGAGATTAGCTCGTTCCATTCAATCGGATTATTGAATAACTCACCCATGGCAAGAGGTACTGCTGTCTGATTGCGGAAATGGCTAAACCACCCCATTTGCTCCGGCGAAAGAGCATCTTCCAGAAAGAACAGTTGGTATGGTTCAAGTTTCTTGGCCAACCCTATCGCTTGTGCTGGTGTTAACCGCTCGTGTATATCGTGAAGCAACTCCACTTCATATCCTAACTTGTCGCGAAGATGGCTAAATAGCTTAACTACCCCCGCACAGTACTGATTCGGGTCATAGTAAGCACCAGGCTTGCTGTTTTCCGGAGAAATGACTCGTTGTTTTCCCTTTCCCATCTGACCGCCATAGGTTCCCATCTGGCATCGCAGGTAACGATATCCATCTTCCATATACCTGCGAACATTTTCTTCCACCTCTTCAGGAGTGGCACCGTCAGTGTGACGATAGACCGACACTGCTTCCCGGCACTTTCCTCCTAGCAGATCATATACCGGCATGCCCGCCATTTTGCCTTTAATATCCCAAAGCGCTTCATCTACACCAGAGATAGCGTTGTTGAGTACAGGACCGTTACGCCAATAGGAACTTCCCATAGCTGTCTGCCAGATATCTTCAATATCATTCACGCAACGTCCCACCAGCAAAGGTTTCATATATTCCTCCACTGCCGTGGCTACAGCCGCCCAACGTTGGGTAAATGTGGCACAGCCTAATCCATAAAGTCCCGGCTCACTGGTCTCCACTTTTACTACTACTAAGTCAATGCCTCGGGGCGCTGTAAGGATTGTTTTAATATTCCGAATTGTGACCATATCAAATAAGCTCCTTTTTTAAACAATTCTCTTAAATACTTCTTCTGCGAACAAGGAATGAGCTTTGCTCCACCCATTGAAATCTTCCTCAGGTAAAACATGTTCCGGCATACCGGGAAGAATCAGACCACCATCAATTCTCAGAGTAGTGCCAGTAATATAAGAAGCTTTTTCCGAAGCTAAAAAAGCCACAGCTTCTCCGATATCCTCAGGCATGCCACAGCGTTCCAATGGAATCTTCTTTCCCAAATCGTCCCAAAAATCTATTTTTCCCTGATTTACCAATTCCTGCTTATCCCGGACTCGAACAGCTCCAGGCGCTACGTTATTAACTCTGATTCCGTAAGGTGCCAAATCCAAAGCGATAGACTGGATCGCCCGATTAAGTCCCGCTTTTAACCCTCCGTAAAGAAAATCCCCTGCATAGGCACGTTCACCTCGGGATGATGTGATGTTGATTAGGCTACCTCTCACCTTATTTTTTACCATATAACGCGCTGCTTCTTGCATCATTAGTATGTAATTTTTGAAATCGAGATGAAACAGCAAATCGAAAACTTCTGGCGTCAAGTCAAGGATATTCTCAAATCGGGTCACTCCAGCGTTATTTACGAGCAAATCCAACCCACCCAAAGCTTCAACACTTTTCTTCAATAACTCTACACCAACACCTTCCTTTTCTAAGGAAGCCTGAAAACAGAAGCACTTTCCACCATACGTTTCCTGAAGTTCGTTAGCCAACTTTTGAGCTTCCTCCTGCTTAGTAGCGTAGGAAATGGCTAAGTCATACCCTTCTCTGGCCAAGCAACGGGCAATCCCGTTCCCAATACCTCGGCTAGCTCCTGTTACCACTGCCTTTTTTCGTTCCATTGCAATACCTCCTATCTGTATATGTTACCGCAAGAATTCGTTCCTCCATTTTACGCAGGACACATGAGGAACTTCCACGCAGCACAGCAACTTTCCCAATTGTCCGTTCGTATTTTCTCTAGAAAACACTTCCAACGTCCCCAACTCCTGATTGGCTACTGCTACGTAGCGTCCATCCGGACTAATATGGAAGCTTCGGGGACACCAGCCACCAGTGGAAAATCTCCCCAAAGGATTTAACAAACCATTCTCCTTTTGAATCTCGAATCCTTGCAAACATCCCGGACCACGGACAGAAACATACAAGAACTTTCCATCCGGAGAAACATGAATATCTGCTGCTAATGAACTGTCCGGATCGCCCTTCTCCCTCAGGGAATATTCTCCCACTTGGTTCAATCTGTTATTCTGATACCGGAACACCAAAAGTGAACAATCCAATTCTGTTACCAGATACAGCCATTTTCCGTTTGGATGAAACGCGAAATGCCTCGGTCCCTGTCCCGCTCTTACCTGAAAGTACGGCTGTTCCTCATCAAGCATCAAGCCGATTTTGGCATCCATCACAAACTTGTATAGACGGTCAGTGCCTAGATCTGCTACCAAAAGTCGGGAACCATCCGGCGTAGGCTGCGCGGAATGAATATGGGACTTTTCCTGCCTAAGAGTATTGGAACCATGCCCCAAGAACTCCTTATAAAACATAACTTGTCCCGAAATAGCATTCAACCCCGTGAGTGTTCCTCCAGTATATCCGGAAACATACAAACTGTTCCCGATAATCGTACAGTGGCACAATCCAGCTCCAGGTACTTCCTTATGCCATAAAACGCTTGATTCTTCTTTATTACCCACAGAAAAGCAAGCCACACTTGCTCCATCGAGGATTTCTTCCACAACATACAAGCGATCTCCATGTGGCAGTACATAAGAAGGGTTTATTAACTTTCCAAACTGTTTCTTTCGTCGAAGAACCGCCCCATCGAAATTCCAAGAGCACACCCCATCCTCGGAGGGTTCTCCCGTGTATCTTCCGGTATAAAGTTCATACTCCATAAATTCGTCCATCCCTACCTTTGGTCCTTAAAGAAGACAGGAGCCTGCTCATGCGTATAGGGCAGGCTCCTGAATTATCGCTAACTTACTATCCTGTTTTTCTGTTTTTCAGAAAAGAACGCGTTTATTGCTCATTCAATTCATCTAACAGAGGCTGTACCAACTGCATTTTCTCATCCACCCAGTTGCGCCAATTTGTCTCCAAATCTCCGTCTTTCAAAATCAGCTGAGCATACTCTTCAGACAAATCCATGTTGGCCTGAGTCTTAGTACGAGAACTATAAAACTCATAATCATATTCGCGTGGCAACAAAGTGGTTTCATCGCAAAGTTCATCTCGCAGCTGATAGAAATGAGAAATGGTATCTCGGGTCTCTTTAGTATAGTTGGGAGTCACAAACTGGAAATCATCACCCAGAATAACGCCACCGAAGAACACATCGGCAGTAGGATATTTGCTTGCCAAAATAGAACCGGCATTACCAGTAATCTCATTCGGAAGAAGGCTGACATATTCACCGTTTTCATCCCGCTTCCAATCTTCCCCTTCAAAACCCATATTGATAATTTCCTGACCTTCCTCCGTGCAGCAAAAATCAAGAATATCCATGGCTCTCTCAAACTCTTCATCGGTAATGGTGGGAGAGAAAATGATGGATCCGTAGAAGTTCATGTCCTCACGATAATAATACTTTCCATCCTCACCTACTAACTGAGCGATATGCAGCGCTTCATCAGGGTCCAATCCAAGATTCTTCTGAAGTCCGTTTTCCATTCGGCTTTGAATCATATAGCCCATACCGTCATCTAAAACGATGCCTGCGGTGCCTCCGATGTAGAACTTTTCTGTACCTTCATATCGAGTCAAGGTGTAGAATTCAGGATCCAACAGTCCGCTGGTATAAAGGTTCTGATATTTCTTTAATCCTTCCAGAGTGCGCTCGTCCGCCGGCGCCCACTGGAACTGTCCACTTTCATCTTTGTAGTAGCCATCGCCGACATTGATGGATTGAGGGAAATATGTGCCGGGATAAATCTTAGGAACATCATATGTACGAATACTGATTGGTACCAGCTGGCTTCCTACATTACCCGGATCCTCTTCCTTGAACTTTGTGGCGATCTCTTCCAGCTCTGATGGGCTATATGTATCTTTGATTTCGACTCCACAAGCTTGCATCCAGTCTTTGCGCATATACAAAAGGGCATGATAACTTAATCTCTCAGAAGGACGGTGATTAGCGAAGATAGTTCTGAACAGTGTGTATGTACCACCCAGTTTTTCTTCCGCTACAGCTGCACCTGGAACGCATTCCTGACTTGCAGCTACGTTAGGCCAACGCTCTTTCCAATCGTCAGGGAAACGGTAAACTGCATCTTGGGCGGCGTAGTCAACCAACTCACCGTAGTTGAATCCCCAGTGAGCCACATCGGGCATGTCTCCGGAATTAATCCAGATACGCAAGCGTTGACTCCAGTCTGAATCATCCATGGTAGCAGCGGTCAAGTCGAAAGTAGTGTTGAATTTATCCTGCCAAAACTGACCATACGCATCTCCGTCGTAGTTAATCTCATGACCCGTGATGCCCTCTTTAAACCAAGACAGCTCCACATGAGTGTCATATCCGGTCTTTTCTTCTCCTGTAGTAGACGATACCTCTGCGCTCTGCTGAGATGAGCTATTCTGACTTGCATTCCCACCACAAGCCGCTGTAGACATCACCATGATAGTTGCTAAAAACGCCGTTATAAACTTTTTGCTTTTTTGCACTTCTTTCATCCTTTCTTTTTGATTCTTGATGTATGTCGATCCGTCATTTTTAAATAACTATTAACTATCCTCCTCCTTTTTCTATATCTATCTGGAACAGTTCTATTAAGCTTTCACCGCCCCCACCATCACGCCTTGAGCGAAATGTTTTTGTAGGAACGGGTACACGCACATAACTGGCAAGATTGTTACGATAACTGCTGCCATTTTTACGCCCATATTAAAATTCTGCATTTGCTCCATAGCAGCAGCACTGGTTACGTTATTGACAATACTGGACTCCATCACAATGGATCGCAAAACTAACTGTAAGGGTTGCAGATCCGTATTACGAATAAAAATCAAGGCATTGTACCATTCGTTCCATCGATCCACCAAATAGAACAATGTCAAAGTGGCAATAATCGGTTTGGACAAAGGAAGGATAATGTCAAATAAGATTCTCCATTCTCCTGCACCATCCAGACGAGCCGACTCTATCAAAGATTCCGGCAAAGACTGAAAGTAATTCCTCATAATCACAAAATAAAATACATTCACTGTTCCGGCCAGAACCACTGACCAAATAGTGTTAGTCAGTCCCATTTCCTTCATCTGCAAGTACAGAGGAATGATACCCCCATTAAAAAGCATTGTGAAGAGAATTCCGCCGATAATAATCTTTTTTCCTGGATAATTTCCTCGGCTGGTGCCATATGCCAACATTGTAGTCAAAAGCATGCTTACCGGAACGCCCACCACTACCAATAAAAAGGAAGTGCGAAAACCTACCCAAATGCGGTAATCATTGAGAAGCACTTTGTAGCTTTGCAGCGTAGGCTGCGAAGGAAAGAGCATCAAAGGATTGTCTACGTATTCCTTTTGTGTGGCGAAGGAAATAGAGATGGCATTGACGAACGGAACAATGACCAAAAGCATCCATAAAGTCAACAAAACAACCACCACAACATCCACTGCATCGAACCGTTTTTTGTGAATCTGATTCTTTCTTTTCATTAACACTACCTCCTCAACCAAATAAACCGCTTCCGCCCAGTGCTTTTGCACCCCTGTCAGCAGCTACTAAAAATATGCAGTTTACCACAGAACGGAAAAAGCTGACAGCTGTTGAGAAACCGAAATCGGGTGTGGAGCCGAATGAAATGTTGTAAATGTACATATCTAAGATTTCAGATACCTCTTTTACTGCGGGGTTAGAAAGGTTAAAAATCTGATCAAACCCTCCAGACATCATGTTGCCCATCTGCAATACAAACATCACCGAAATAGTTGGGAGAATATTTGGAAGAGTGATACGGAAGATTTTCTGTATCCGAGAAGCTCCGTCCAGATCCGCTGCTTCATACTGGTCCATATCAATTCCCGAAATCGCTGCCATATAGATGATGGCGCTCCACCCAGCGGATTTCCAGTTCTCCGTAATATACAGCAACGGCTGGAACAGTTTGGCGTTTCCTGTAAAGTTCACTGTCTCTCCTCCAAAAGACAGGATTAAACTGTTCAACAAACCGTCATAAGAAAGGACATTGATTGCAATACTTGCCACAATAACCCAAGACAAGAAATGCGGGAATGTCAGCACTGTCTGCACAACTTTTTTGTATCGCTTCATTCTCAACTCGTTCATCAGCAGTGCCAATATGATAGGAATAGGAAATTGAAAGATTAATCGTCCAGCATTTATCCATAAAGTCGTCCCCACGGATTTTAAAAAAGATGGATCCCGAAACACGTATTGAAAATTCTCCAATCCGCACCAAGGACTTCCCCAAATTCCCCGCTTCATACTGTATGTTTTAAATGCCAACTGCAAACCAGACATAGGTCCGTAAGAAAAAACAATGAACCATATGATACCCGGTAGCATAATCAGATAGATTGCTTTGTTTTTCCAAATCTCTTGCCAAAGAGACTTTTGCTTTATTGTTTTTTCTTTTTTTTCCACATTCATCCGCCTTTCTGTTTTGGAATATTTGTCAAAAGTTTTTATGGAAATCTCCAAAATCTATGCTTAAATTATATCGAAGAATTTTTCGTTTGCACAGGGACAATCTTTTGCACTTCTCTTACAAAATTAAGATTTCCCTAATTTTTTTCTTCTATATTATTTGAATTTGTGCTTTTTGTCGGTGCTTTCAGTCTTTGCTCTGTCAATAAATCGCAATTCTGTTACTTTACATTTTTCTGTAGATAAGGTATACTTGGCTAAATACTGTTCTTTCGTACAAAGGAGATATTTTATGACTGGTAAAAAAAGCATTTCTATCAAACATTTTCTGCGAATCAGTCTCGCAGTAATGCTCCTTTTTCTGTTTATTATTTCAACACTATATTATCTGTTCATTTATACCTTTTCCCGGGATCAATTTGAAAGCTCTTTTCAAACTTTTTCTGAAAGTATAGAAGCACAACTTGACGCCCAGTTCCGCAACGTGGAGCACAGCGTTACACAACTCTCCTATTTTTCCAACATGCAAGAGATTCTCTTTAGCAAAAAGCCTCTTGTATATCTCAACAACATCTCCGGTTGCAACCAACTTTGGGGTTATTTGAAAACATCTCTGCCCATAATCACTGATGTTATTATCACCAGCCCCTACGGTCACACCTTTTATTCAGGTACTACCGGAAAATACCGCTATCAGAAATTTGCGGAAAAAATCATCCAAGAAAATAAGAATATGTCCCGTGAACCGTTCTTCCTCACCATTCCTCCCGAAGATGATTCCAATCAACTACCTCAATTGGTCTATTGCTTTCCGGTATATAATACTCTGCTTTCAGGTTACATTTCCGATGAGTACGCATTAGGAATGGCATTAATTGATGTCAATACATTGGTAGGTCTGTCCTCTTCGGAAAAATATGTTGGAGAAATCAAAGCCATCCTTTATCATAATAATATTGTTTATATCAGCAGAGAAGTATCTCAATTAGAAATGTCAGCTTTACATAAAAGAACCCCAGGCAAGTTTCGGATAGGTAACGTTGAATATACCTGCCACACAGTGATGTTGGAAAATATAGACATGTCTATGATTGACATGGTTCCTACTGCTAATCTTTTGCAAAGCAGTGCTCAAATTCGAATTATCGCTACAACGGTTCTTTTAGGTACCTGCGCCTGTCTGATCTTCTCCACATGGCTTATTCAACATTATATCTCTAAACCAATAAACCAGATAATTGCAGATATGCAGGATATTCAAGCTGGAATAAGAAAATCACTAACTCTGCCCAACCTCAGTGACCTTAGGTATTTGGCAGAAAGCATCAATCAAACACTGAACGTACTGGATATTGCCAATCGTCGGCAACTGGAAATGTCCCATACGTTGTATCAAACCACACTGGCTCAAAAGCAAGCGCAGCTAAACGCATATAAAAATCAGATTAATCCCCATTTCCTTTTCAACACTTTAGAGAGTATGCGGAGTATGGCTCACCATTATCAGGTTCCTATACTTGAAAATATGCTCACCTCTTTATCCAGTCTTTTCCGATACAGCCTTCGGAGCAATCTGGTCGTATCCTTAAAAGAAGAGCTGAATCATGTGCAACACTATTTCAATGTAATGGACATGCGTTCCCCACTGCGCTATGAACTACGAGTAGATATTTCTTCGAAAGCACTATCCCATTCACTTCTTTCTATGATTTTGCAACCTATAGTTGAAAACTCCATCACTCACGGTTTTCAAAGAAAAAGAAAGCCCTGTATTCTTTTCATACAGGGCCAAGTAAACGAGGAAAGCGGTATTCTTCTTCTTAAAATTGCAGATAACGGAATAGGAATTCCTTTGGAAAAAATCCAAGAAATAGAACAACGTTACTCTCAGGAAGGAGAAGCTCTCCATAACGACCACATCGGTCTTGATAATGTACTCCGCCGTTTGCATTTATTCTATGGAAAAGATTTTCGGTTTTCTTTACGCTCTCAAGAAAATCATTACACCGTCATTACTCTTTATATTCCTAATTTTCCTTCTGAACCCTCCCGATAGGCTTCCGGAGTTTGCCCAACATATCGCTTAAATAGTTTCCCAAAATAGCTGTAATTCTCAAATCCTACCTCTTCCGCGATTTCTTGAAGCTTTTTTTCACTGTTTCGAATGAGATAAGTTCCATAATGAACGCGCACATGTTGAACAAAATGGATAACCGACATACCGGTCCCCTTTTTAAACAGTGTACAAAAATATGGTTCGGAAAAATGATACTTCTCCGCCACTGATTTAAGAGAAAACTCTTCATTCATATTTTTACAAAGATAAAACTGAATCTCTCCTACCTTTTCACTGCCGGAATATGAAAATCCCGCCCACAATGCGTACCAAGCTTCTTGAAGCATTTGAGGTAAAGAATTTACTCTACTTTTGTGCACCCGACTGGCCCCCCACTTTTGATTACCCTCTTGAGGCATGTTGAGTCTAGTTATATGGGATTCTGCAGATACTCTCAGATATGCACCCCCGGTGTCTTTGACAAATAAAGGAATCCACTTTTCTTCTTTCAACACCTCCGGCACTTCGCATAGATGAGAGCAAAGGTACAACACCATTGTTTGGTAGTTTTTCAACTGGTCTTGAAGCGATCCCGCCTTACGCAAAATTTCTTCTGCACAATCGTTCCATTCCACACTGACGAGATCATTTCTCTTCTCCAAATGAAGTGACAAAACTTTAGTAACACTATGGATATCTTCCGCGTTATAGGGCTTTAAAATGTATTCCCACACATGCAGGCGAATTCCTTTTTGTGCTGCCTCAAAATCTTCATATGAGCTTATAAGTACAAACTCACAGTTAAGCCCCTTTACGCGAGACATCTCAATGAGATCCAATCCGGAAAGTCCAGGCATTCGAATGTCCGTAAACACTACATCAGGTTCTTTTTTGCACAGGAATTCAAAAGCCTCGTCCGGATCCGTAAACTGGCCTATAATAGAGAAACCTTCGTTGTTCCAATCAATGATTTCTGCCAGCCCTTGCAATGCCCACGGCTCATCATCAACGATTACAACAGTATACATAAGTGTTCATCCTTTCCTGACATTCTAAAAATGACCTATAAAAAAGCAGAGCATCAGAAGCCACTCCTGATGCTCTGTCTTTCTTTCCTAATTATCGGGACTCCTGCATATCAATTAGAATGGATTTCTTTTTGCGTGTGCCGTACCATTAAACAAAATATCATCAGAGAGCTCCACCACCATATGCAAGTCGCTGGGAGATTCGACTTGTTTGCCTAAAACCACTACATTGTCAAAATAGATATTTCGGGGGCGACTCATTTCCGTATGCATCTCAAAACCGCGAATAATAGAAACAGGGAAATTACCATTCAGAATTTCCACGTTACGGAAATATATATTTTCGACACTTCCGCGTTTTCGATCCAATGAGTACTTGGAATCCAATACCTTGATGTCGACAAACTTTTCCTGAGCATCTTCAACGCGGATATCTTCATACACAATGTCATGAATGTGAGCGCGATCTGCATTGTGGATGGTCAGCACGCCGCCAGACTGATTACCCTCATACTCGCAATGAACGATGTCCAGATCTCGGAATGTGATGTCGCTAATCTCATCGCAGCGCACTTCATATCCGATTTCCACGGCGTTACCGGGTTCTGCATTCCACAAAACGCAGTGTTCTACCAGAATATTTTTCACATTCCTATTGGCAGCAGGGTCGGGATAACTTGCAGCTTTGATGCACACGCAGTCATCCGAAGCGCGAATAAAGGAATTACGCATGATTACGTCTTCGCAGCCTACAATATCGATGCCGTCACCCGTGCAAACTCGAGACATGATGTTTACATCCTCAATCTCCACATTCCGGCAAGCGCCAGGAACCAGGTGCCACGAACCACCGTCCACCATGGTGATGCCTTGAATCTTCACATCATTGCAAAACACCATTCGAATCATTGGTCTGCCGCCACCGTTTTCTTCTTTCGGATGCCATACACAACCATTCAGAATGCCGTTTCCTAAAATTCTCATGCCGTGGGCGAAAAGAGCATTCACGCAACCACAGACAACACTGCCCTCTTCCAAGAAAACCGTTTCTTCCGCTTTGACCTCTAACGTGCCAACATTGTAGACTTTCCCACTCTCAAAAAGATGATCCACTTTTTCGGGCTTCGGGACACGCTTTGTGCACAAGATGAAGAGCGGTGTCTTCAAATTGCCATCTAACTCCAAGGTGACCTTACTGGGCTTTTCCAGCTGGAAGCTCAACTCTCGGCCGGAAATCTGAGCCTGAACATTGGTCTTGGCCGGACGGAAAACCGCCTTTTGGAAATCTTTGGATACTTTTACCTGAAAACTTAGCGGAGAATCGTCGTCCACAACAGGAATTACGTAATCAAAACTATCCGTGTGGTAAACCGTCAGCTCCTTTCCGCCGCAAAGCACAGTGTACAAAGGAGATTTTTCCAGTTCCTCAACTTTATACAACGGCTCCGTAATTCTTGCAGGATTGGGATTGTAACGCACAGCCACTTTTGCTCCTCCTTAAAATAATGGTTTTTCCTTTATGGAAGTGATTATAGAATATCATGTCTGGAGAATATTGAAAACAAACAATTTTTTCTTTTATTCCTACAAAATTAAGCTTTTACTAAATTTTATTAGTGAAAACATAAAGAATCAGCCTGTATTTATGCCGGAATTACGTAATTCACGATGAGAAACTGTAAAAGCATCATGTGGCAGTCGGTATACAGGAGCTTCAGCATAAGTTTAGGCTACAATATCTTGCGCCGCAAACTCGGAGCTGACTGTACAGTTTTACCGATATAAAGAGCCGCTTACAATAAGGAGGTAACCGAGAAAATCCACTGCCTCCGCACCGCGGATATTTCATTCACATTATATCAATTTTTCAAACACTTGTCGAGTATATTTTATCTTATTTCCCAATTTCACTTCATTGCCATACTCTATTAAAGCTTTTATAGTATAGCAAGACCCCCGATCTGCATTGCTGCAAATCGGGGGTCTCTTTATTTCAGCGGTTTACGCCGCTTTTGTACGGTTCAGTACAGGCGGAAAATTCCTTGTGGAATTATTCCTCCTCAGAAGCCATGTGTGCGAACTTCTCGTACTTCTCTTCTGCGTACTTCTCAGCCTTCTCGAAGAGCTGCTCGGCTCTCTGCGGGAATGCACGGGTAAGGCTGTTGTAACGAACCTCGCCCATGATGAAGTCACGGTAAGAAGCAGACGGCTTCTTGCTGTCGAGCTGGAACGGGTTCTCACCGTTGTCAGCACGGCGCGGGTCGAAGCGGAAGGTATGCCAGTAGCCTGCTGCAACTGCCTTCTTCTCTTCGTTCATGGAAACGCCCATGCCGCCCTTGATACCGTGGTTGATGCACGGTGCGTAAGCGATAACAATGGACGGGCCATGATAGCTCTCAGCCTCATGCATAGCCTTCAGGCACTGGTTCATGTCGGCGCCCATAGCGACCTGCGCAACATAAACATAGCCGTAGCTCATCATGATGGAAGCCAGATCCTTCTTCTTCACAGACTTACCTGCAGCCGCGAACTGTGCAACAGAACCGACCGGGGTAGACTTGGAAGCCTGTCCGCCTGTGTTGGAGTAAACCTCGGTATCGAAGACCAGAATGTTGATATCTTCACCGGAAGCCAGAGCATGGTCAACGCCACCGAAGCCGATGTCGTATGCCCAGCCGTCGCCGCCGAAGATCCACATGGACTTCTTAGCGAGATAATCCTTATCCTTCAGAATCTCGGCTGCCTTCTCGGAGGAGGAAGCCTCAAGAGCCGTGATGTAAGCCTCAGCTGCCGGACCGTTTTCAGCGCGGTCAGCCATGGTCTCAACCCACTTCTCAGCTGCTGCCTTCAGCTCTTCGCTTGCGCCTTCTTCTGCAACGAGCTCCTTCGTGAGCTGCTCCAGACGGCCGCGAATTGCGTTCTGTGCAAGCGTCATGCCAAGGCCGAACTCAGCGTTGTCTTCAAACAGGGAGTTCTGCCATGCCGGGCCGTGACCCTGCTTGTTGACGGTGTACGGCGTTGCCGGTGCGGAACCGCCCCAGATGGAGGAGCAGCCGGTAGCATTTGCAATGTACATCTTGTCGCCGAACAGCTGGGTAACGAGCTTAGCGTACGGAGTTTCACCGCAACCGCCGCATGCGCCGGAGAACTCGAGGAGCGGCTGCTTGAACTGGCTGCCCTTGACCGTTGTGTCCTTGAACTTAGCAAGAACTTCCGGCTTCGGATCCAGCTTAACGCCGTAATCGAATACTTCCTGACCCGGGCGCTCGTTGTCGATCGGGGACATTGCGAGAGCCTTGTTGCCCTTCATGCCCGGGCAAACCTGTACGCAAGAGCCGCAGCCCGTGCAGTCCAGGGTGGAAATCGTCATGACAAAGTTCATGCCCGGCATACCGGTCATGGCCTTGCTCTTCACAGCAGCCGGAGCCGCTGCGAGCTCTGCATCTGTCATCGGCACCGGACGGATAACCGCGTGCGGGCAGACCATAGAGCAGAAGTTGCACTGGATGCAGTTTTCCGGAATCCAGGTCGGAACGTCAACTGCAACGCCGCGCTTCTCGTAAGCAGCGGTGCCCTGCGGGGAGGTGCCGTCTGCATACTTTTCAAAGGTGGAAACCGGCAGATCCTTACCGTGGAAGGTGTTAACCGGGATAACCACGTTGTTTACATAGTCCACGAGCTCCGGACGGTCGCCGGTTGCAACGTGCTTCATGGAATCGTCCACAGCGTCCTTCCAGGAAGCCGGAACATCAATCTTCACGTAGCCGTTAGCGCCGCGTTCAATAGCGTCATGGTTCATCTTAACGATGGCGTCACCCTTCTTGGAGTAGGACTTCGTAGCCGCATCCTTCATGTAGCGGATTGCGTCTTCCTCCGGGATGATCTTCGCGATGGAGAAGAATGCGGACTGGAGAACCGTGTTGATTCTGGTGCCAAGGCCGATCTCCTTACCGATCTTGAAGCCGTCGATCGTGTAGAAGTTGATATCGTTATCAGCAATGTATTTCTTAACCTTGCCCGGGAGCTTCTCGTCAAGCTCTTCCGGCGTCCACTGGCAGTTCAGCAGGAAGCTGCCGCCCTTCTTCAGGTCTTCGACCATGTCATAGGTGCCAAGGTAAGCCGGGTTGTGACATGCAACAAAGTCAGCCTGGGAGATGTAATAGGTGGACTTGATCGGCGTATGACCGAAACGCAGGTGGGACATTGTCAGACCGCCGGACTTCTTGGAGTCGTAGTCAAAGTAACCCTGTGCGTACATATCGGTGTGGTCGCCGATGATCTTGATGGAGTTCTTGTTTGCGCCGACGGTACCGTCAGAACCGAGGCCCCAGAACTTGCAGGACTTCGTGCCTGCCGGTGCGGTATCCGGGTGCTCGTTTGCTTCGAGGGACAGGTGCGTAACATCGTCCACGATGCCGATGGTGAACTTCTTCTTCGCATCGTCGCCCTTTTCCATGTTGCGGTAAACAGCGATGATGTCAGCCGGCTTCGTATCCTTGGAGCCGAGGCCGTAACGACCGGTGAGAACCTTAGCACAGCCGAACTGCGTGCCGTTGATAGCAGCCAGAACGTCAAGGTACAGCGGCTCGCCGATGGAGCCCGGCTCCTTCGTTCTGTCGAGCACGGAGATGGTCTTAACGGTTTCCGGAAGCACGTCAAGCAGGTACTTTGCAACGAACGGTCTGTAAAGGTGAACCTTAACAAGGCCAACCTTCTCGCCGGCTGCTACGAGGTAATCGATAACCTCTTCGATGGTCTCACAGACAGAGCCCATAGCGATGATGACCTTCTCCGCATCCGGAGCGCCATAGTAGTTGAAGGGCTTGTAATCGGTGCCGATCTTCTCGTTGACCTTGTTCATGTAATCGACAACGGTCTCCGGAATCGCATCGTAGTACTTGTTGCAAGCCTCACGAGCCTGGAAGAAGATATCGCCGTTCTGTGCCTGGCCGCGGAGAACCGGGTGCTCAGGATTCAGAGCGTGTCTTCTGAACTCGTTTACGGCATCCCAGTCGAGCATCTCGCCGAGATCCTTGTAGTCCCATACTTCGATCTTCTGAATCTCATGAGAGGTACGGAAGCCGTCGAAGAAGTGCAGGAACGGAACCTTGCCGTGGATAGCGGAAAGGTGAGCCACAGCGCCGAGGTCCATAACTTCCTGCGGGCTGTTGGAGCACAGCATTGCATAACCGGTCTGGCGGCATGCATAGATGTCGGAATGGTCACCGAAGATGTTCAGAGCGTGGGTAGCAACGCAGCGAGCAGAAACGTGGATAACGCTCGGCAGCAGCTCGCCGGCCATCTTGTACATGTTCGGGATCATCAGGAGCAGGCCCTGAGAAGCGGTGTAGGTGGTGGTAAGAGCACCAGCCGCCAGAGAACCGTGAACTGCACCAGCAGCGCCGGCCTCAGACTGCATCTCCGTTACGCGTACTTCACGGCCGAAAAGATTCTTTCTGCCGGCAGCAGCATACTTATCGGTCTCATCAGCCATAACGGAAGACGGCGTGATCGGATAGATCGCAGCAACGTCGGTAAACGCATAAGAAACATGCGCGGCGGCGTTGTTGCCATCCATGGTCTTCATTTTTCTTGCCATTTAACTAATTCCTCCTTTAAGGATTATCAATGGATTTACCTGACGGCGCAGTACCCCGTTCACCGCCCTGCCGTTTGCAGAACTCTCCCGTAAGCACCTGTCGTCGTTCAAAATAAATTTTATCATTTTTTCGCCTATATGTAAAGGAAAAAACGAGGATTTTTTGAAATTTCTTCTGAATTAACAGAGATTTTCGGCATTTTTTATTTTTCTCCGCTTCGCCTTTCGCCCTTTTCGTCGTTCTCCCTCCGCTTTGTCCGGGATTCGGCGCGCCTCCGGCATAAAATATTGACAACAGCGTTTTTTTGCGGTAAAATTTTAATAATTATATATCGGTGAGCAGTTAGTTTTAGCTAAACATTACGTGACGCTTTTGAAAAGAAAACTCGCTTTTTCATATTGCGTTTTTCTTTGACTTTTGCGGAAAGCGACTTAGGGCGCTTCCCTAAGAACTCGCAAACTTTATTCTCCCGCCTTCACGTAAGCACATTCAAAACCATTTCACTGCTCCCAAACTTTCAGAAAGGATGCTTTTTTCACTATGAACGACGACCCTTACGGCAATTTACTGCCGTCCTCGTCCGTCTTACCCCTCCCCCTCGCCCTGTTGCTGTTTCTGCTCTTTTTCGTGCTTGGCGCGCTTTTCGCCATGTGCGAATCCGCTGCGGAAACGGCTAACGAATCCCGCATCAAAAAAGATGCGGAGTCCGGCGAACCGCGCGCCAAAAAGCTGCTCGAGTATCTCGAACGCAGCGCGGGCATCGTTTCGCCCCTGCAATCGGGCATGATGCTCATGGGCTTCTTTGCTCTCGCTGTTGCGGTCACCGGCTTTGCGCCGCGCCTTTACAACGCATTCATCCGCGCCGCGCTTCCCACGTCTGCCGCTGCCGTGCTTTCGGCGCTGCTCTGTACATTGCTGTGCGCAGGTCTTTATCTAACGGTGGCAGACCTCGCTCCGAAAAAATTCGTAGCGCACAAGGCTGCACACGGCATGCAGCATACATACAAACTCTGCCCCATGCTGTGCGTTCTCGGCGCCGTCATGCGCCCGTTTGTCCTCTTGTGCAACCTCATTTCGGACGGTCTCATGCGTCTTTTGGGCAACGACCCCAAAGCGCTTGATGAAACCGTCACCGAAGAAGAAATCCTCCACATGGTCGGCGAAGGCGAGGAAAAAGGCGTTATCGAAGAAAATGAGCGCGACATGATCACGAACATTTTCGATTTCAACGACACCACCGTCACCGAGATCATGACACACCGTACGGACATCTGCGCCATCGATGAGGAGAGCACCATTGCACAAGCCGCCGTACTTGCGGTGGAAAACGGCTTCTCCCGCCTCCCTGTCTACCGCGAAGACATCGATACCATCGTCGGCATCTGCTATGTTAAGGATTTTCTGCCCTACGTCAACCAGCCCGTACCGGATTTCATCCATTTAAAAGACATGGTTCGCCCGGCGTATTTCATTCCGGAAACGAAAAAGTGCAGCCAGCTCTTTAAAGAGCTCAAGGAGCGCCGCCTGCAGATCGCCATCATCGTCGATGAATACGGCGGCACGGCGGGTCTCGTCACACTCGAAGACCTCATGGAGTCCATTTTCGGCAACATTCAGGACGAATACGACAACGAGCAGGAAGAGATCTTCCGTGTCAGCGAAAACGAGTTCACCGTGGACGGCACCACCTCCATCGACGAGATTTCCGACCTTACCGACACTGAGCTGCCGGAGGGCGATTACGATACCATCGCCGGCCTTGTCACCGACCTTTTAGGCCGCATTCCAAAAGAAAACGAGCACCCCAGCGTACAGGTCTGCGGGCTCACCATCACCGTACTTGAAATCGAAGACCAGCGTCTTTCCCGCCTGCTGATCGTGAAAAATGACCCCCGGAAAACCCCCGAAGAAGAAACACACGAAGACTGATGTTTTTTGAAAGGAGCGTCCCTATGACATTTTCCGAAGCATTCTACGGCACGTACAAAATCGACAAAAAAGACGGCAAGCCGCACTTAAAGGAGCGTATTTTTGCCCCCGTGGACGGCTTTTGGAGCGGCGTCATGATCTTTGGCGGTGTGGTCGGCACGATCATTCTGCTCTTGACCTTTGCCGCACACGTGCAGGTCGCCCTCGGCACCTTCGCGCACCCGGCCGAAAACGGCGCGCTCACGCCCGATGCACAGTATACGCTGTGGGGCGTGCTCGTCGCGTTCATCTTTGCGTTTTTCGTGCTCGCCATTCCGCGCTGGTTCCTCTGCCGCGGCACCATGCAGTTCAGCTTCATCGGCGCATTTCTCATCCTGCTCGCGGCGCAGCTCATCTCCGCGTTCAGCCTGAACAATACGACGCCCGATGTCGGCAATGTGCTGTGGGTCATCGTAACGGGCCTTCTGCTCGTGTTCCTCATCACCTGCGCCGTGTGCACCGTTTCGGCGGGCCTAACCGCGCTCGTGAACTACTTCATCGCGAAGTACCGTATGGCGCATGCAAAGCCTGTCACCACATAAACGCATGATGACCATAACCTGACTTTTTCACAGATCGGCGAATATAGAAAGCCGTGCTGTCGCCCTAATAGGGGGGGGTAACAGCACGGCTTATTTTTCAGTTTTCAAACCTTTTCTTCATATCTCAACAGACGCCAAGAAAATCTCATAGGCATCGTTAAAAGAGTCATACGGCGTAGGGTTGCCGCCGTTTGTGCTCTTGCACTGGTTGTCGGAGTATTCCTCGCCCACAGCCAAAAGCTCGCCGGGGTAAAGCTCCACGCCCGCTTCCCGCGCCAGCGCACAAAACGAGAGAATCGGCTCCTTGTTTTCGCGCGTTTTAAGCAGAGCTTTGCGCAAAGTCTCGTCCTTTTTTGCAAGCTCCGTCAACCTTTCGAGCTTTTCAAATGTGTTCATAAGCGCCCCTCGCTTCACCAAATGGATAAATTCAGTTTAGCAAAGTTCGGGGTCGTTGTCAAACGCTGTTTTCAGGCAAGCGGAAAGCCGCTCCGTCTCCGCCCGCGCAGCTCGGGAGAATCCACCTATACGCTCATCAAAAATCATCACATCTCCAGCTCCACCATCGATAAGCTGCGCCATAATAAGCCGCTCAACACCACCACAATCAACGACCTCTGCCGCATCTTAAGCTGCAAAGTGGAAGACATCCTCCTCTACATCCCCAGCGATGACGACCAGATCTTATAAAGCAAACCCCGGGTATACCAAGCCATAAGAACAGTCAATATATCCCGGGATCCTATTTTACGCAAAGATGCTCCCGGTCACGCGACCGGGAGCACTTTTTATGCTTTAATATGCGATTTTCAGAAGCAACTCTTACTTGGAAGCCTCTTCAACAGCAACAGCGCAAGCAACGGTTGCACCGACCATCGGGTTGTTGCCCATGCCGATGAGACCCATCATCTCAACGTGTGCCGGAACAGAGGAGGAACCTGCGAACTGTGCATCGGAGTGCATACGGCCCATGGTATCGGTCATGCCGTAAGAGGAAGGACCGGCAGCCATGTTATCCGGATGCAGCGTACGGCCTGTGCCGCCGCCGGAAGCAACGGAGAAGTACTTCACGCCGTTCTCATTGCACCACTTCTTGTAGGTACCTGCAACCGGGTGCTGGAATCTGGTCGGGTTCGTGGAGTTACCGGTGATGGAAACGCCGACGTTCTCGAGCTTCATGATTGCAACGCCTTCCGGAACGTTATCTGCGCCGTAGCACTTAACGTCCGCACGCGGGCCGTTGGAATAAGCCTTTTCGCTGACAACCTTAACTTCTTCTGCGTACGGATCGAACTCGGTCTCAACATACGTAAAGCCGTTGATTCTGGAGATGATGAACGCAGCGTCCTTGCCGAGACCGTTGAGGATAACGCGCAGCGGCTTCGTTCTGACCTTGTTCGCGTTCAGAGCGATCTTGATAGCACCCTCAGCAGCCGCGAAGGACTCGTGGCCGGCAAGGAATGCGAAGCACTCGGTCTCCTCGGAAAGGAGCATTTTGCCCAGATTGCCGTGGCCGAGGCCGACCTTACGGTTTTCAGCAACAGAGCCCGGGATGCAGAATGCCTGCAGGCCGATGCCGATAGCGGCAGCAGCGTCAGCAGCCTTCGTGCAGCCCATCTTGATAGCAATCGCGCAGCCTACGGTGTAAGCCCACTTTGCGTTCTCAAAGCAGATCGGCTGTGTTTCCTGTACGATGGTGTACGGGTCGATGCCCTTCTCTTCGCAGATGGTCTTGCACTCATCAATGGAATTGATGCCGTATTCTTTCAGGACGGAGAGGATTTTCGCCTCACGTCTCTCATAACCTTCAAATGTAGCCATTTCTCGTGCCCTCCTTATTCCTTGCGCGGGTCGATGTACTTAACGGCCTCATTGAATCTGCCGTATGTACCCATAGACTTCTTGTACGCCTCGTTCGGCTCCATGCCGGCCTTGATGAAGTCGGTCATCTTGCCGAGGGAAACGAACTCGTAGCCGATAACCTGGTCGTCAGCGTCGAGTGCCATTCTGGTGCAGTAGCCTTCGGTCATCTCAAGATAACGAACGCCCTTTGCCTTTGTGCCGTACATGGTACCGACCATGGAGCGTGCGCCCTTACCAAGGTCTTCCATGCCTGCGCCGATAACAAGACCGCCCTCGGAGAAAGCAGACTGGGAACGGCCATAAACGATCTGGAGGAACAGCTCGCGCATAGCGGTGTTAATCGCATCACATACAAGGTCCGTGTTCAGAGCTTCCATAACGGTCTTGCCCGGGAGGATCTCTGCTGCCATTGCAGCGGAGTGCGTCATGCCGGAGCAGCCGACGGTCTCAACGAGCGCTTCCTCAATGATGCCGTCCTTAACGTTCAGGGAGAGCTTGCAAGCGCCCTGCTGCGGTGCACACCAGCCTACACCGTGGGTGTAACCGGAAATGTCCTTAACTTCCTTTGCCTGTACCCACTTGCCCTCTTCCGGGATGGGAGCCGGACCGTGCTTCGGGCCCTTGGCTACAATACACATCTCTTCCACTTCTTTGGAATAATTCATAAGTGGTACTCCTTTCGGTTCCAGTTTTATTTGGCAGACTTCGCGCAGAAGAGAGCCGCAGCGAAAAAGCGCCGCCCGCATCCCGCAAAAAGCCATTTTACTGATTTTCTTCATTATAGCTTTTTTTCATGCGTTTCGCAAGGGGCAAAACACACATTTCGCGAAAAAAGCGCACAATATACGCAAAAAGGAGCGCCGCAGCGCCCCTTTTGTATCTTATTTCGGTTTGAAATTACTTCCAAAGCGGGTCGGGATATGTGCCGTTTTGCATCATCTCGGCAAGCGCCGCCATCACGACGGGCTTATCGGCCTTATACGTCACGCCGAACCACTTGTCCGCCGATTTTAAAACCGTCACGTCTGCCTTGCCGTCGCGAATCTGGTCGTTGACGACAAACGGCAGGAAGTATTCCGCTTTCAGCGGGTTCTTCGGCACATCGTTCTCGAGGAACGAGACGAAATCCTTCTTCAATGCGTCCACAAAGTCCGGCGTAAAGCCCCACAGGTTCATGGAAACGGTCGTGTCCTCATCGAGCGCGTGCCACGTTGCGCCGTCATCCTCGGTGTAAGCCGGGCCGTCCTCGCGCTTTTCAATGTGCGTGCGCTCCACGATGGTATCCAACACACCGTCTTTCTCCACGCATACGCCGCGTGCCACATGGCCGTTTTCGGTCAGCGTGTTTTTCAGATGGTAGCCCACCATCGCCCAATGTGCCTTTTCGCCGTTTTCCTTCACGTTCCGGAGGAATGCGCCGATCTTCTTAAACGCCTCGCCACCATAGAAATCGTCTGCGTTGATGACGACAAACGGCGCATCAATGTGGTCGCGTGCCGCCAAAACGGCGTGGCCCGTGCCCCACGGCTTCTCGCGGCCTTCCGGCACCGTAAAGCCTTCCGGCAAGTCATCCAACTTCTGGAAAACATACTCGACCTGCACGTACTTCGACACGCGGTTGCCTATAACCTCTTTAAAGTCCTCAAAAAGCTGCTCCTTGATGATGAAGATTACCTTGGAAAAGCCCGCCTGCACGGCATCAAAAACAGAAAAATCCATGATAATCTCGCCGTTTTTGCCAACGGGATCGATCTGCTTCAGGCCGCCGTAACGGCTGCCCATACCGGCCGCCATAACGACTAAAATCGGTTTTTTCATAGCTAAATTGTCCTTTCTCGTCTGCGGCATCACACCGCCATATGTACAGGTTCGGTCACGCGACCGTCAGGGGTCAGTTTTCATCCTCGTAAATAAATTCATGGATATGCTGTGCCGCAACATCGGTGTCATACGTCCACATCCAACCGCCGCCCTCGCAATAATCGGAGGCATAGCCCTCCACATCGCTCGGGATGGAAAGGCGCTCAATGTCAAAGCCCGTCAGCGCAATCTGCGCCAGACCGATCATCTTATCAAACGTCAAAGAAGTCTCGCAAAGCGGCGCAAGCTGTTGAATGATGCTCGGGTATTCAAGCTTGGAAATAGAACTTGCCTTGCTCAAGAGCGCAGAAAGCACTTCCTGCTGGCGTTCCACACGGCCGTTATCGTTGTCGATGGCACGAATACGCCCGTAAGCCACAGCCTCGTCGCCGTTCAAGAGCACGCCATCGCCCGCCGAAAGCGGCGCATATGTAGAAACATCGCCTGCCATTGATTCAGGGGATTCCGCCGCCAACGCATACATATTTTTGTTGATCTCACTGATTTCATCTTCCGTCAAATCAATATTCACACCGCCGAACGCATCCACAATCTTCGCCATGGAGGCAAAATTCACGGTCACGTAGTCCTGAATATCGAGGCCGAAGTTCTGGTTGATCGTGCGGATGGCCTGCTCCGGGCCACCGTACATATAGGCATGGTTCAGCTTATCATAGCCGGAATCATACGGACTGCCGTCGCCCATATACACGCGCACATCGCGCATGATGGACGTCAGCTTAACCTTGTGGTGCACGTTATCGATCGACATCACCATAATGGCGTCGCTGCGCCCGGCAAAGGTACCGCCGTCATAATCGCGGGCATCCACACCGAACAGCGCAATATTCGTAATGCCCGCTTCCGATTTTGTTTCTTCGGAAATACCGAGCTCCGTCTTGTCTTTCGTGATGGTCGTCGTCTTCAGGTCGCCCAAAAGCACCGTGGAAGCGTAGATCATCACGCCGCCCACCAGCACCAAAATAACGCAGATGAAGCTCAAAAAGACCTTAAGGGCCGTCCGTTTTTTCTTTTTTTGATTTTTCTTATACGCCTGCTTTGAAGAGTAACTGGAAATATCCTGAAACTCATCGCGGCGTTGTTTTCTTTTTGCCATAAAAGCCTCCGTCTCGGCCAAAGGCCGGATGTCTTTATCTTATCAATTATATTCCCATAACCTCGTTTCGTCAATTTACTTTTTCTTACGAAAAACGACCAGTTTGCTTAAAATATAATTTGCAAGGATCACAAAAACGTTCGCGACGAGCTTCACAATCTTATCATTCACGTGCAGCAGATCCACACCGATGAACATCATGCCCATTTCCATAAAGCCGGACGCAATACGGCTCGCAAAAAATTTCGCCGCCTCCGTCAAAATCGGCACAAAGCCGTGCGCGCGGCTCTCAAACACCCACTTGCGGTTCGTCACATACGCAAAGGTAACTGAAAGCACCCACGAAAGCGCTGTCGATACCATGTACGGGATGTGCAGAAAATCCGTAAAGATCCAGTAAGAAGCGTAGCTCACGACCGTCGTAAGCACGCCGAACACCACGTACAAAACCAGCTCTTTGTATTTTATAAGCAGTTCTTTGATTTTTCCCATATTTTCTATCCTTTATGTTTCGGGCAAAGCGCCCTCTTCTTTCTTATGATAAATATTCTTCCACGCCGTGCGCCGCCACCGCGCCGTCCGCAGCCGCCGTCACGATTTGCCGCAGCGTCTTTTTACGACAATCGCCCGCAGCAAACACACCCGGAACGTTCGTCTTCGTGCTCTCGCCCGCCATAAAATACCCGTTTTCGTCAAGGTCAAGAATATCGCGTACAAAGTCCGTCGCCGGCACATTGCCCACCGCCACAAACACGCCGTTCACCTCAATCTCGCACACCTCGTCCGTCTTTACATTGCGCAGACGCAGCCCGCCGACTTTTCCGTCTTTTTCGAGGATCTCATCCGTCACCGTATCGAAAACGATCTCGATATTTGGCTTATCGAGCTTCTTCTCATAGCTCTTTGAAGCGCGCAGGCGGTCTCTTCTGTGGATGAGATATACCTTTTTGCACATCGCGGAGAGAAAAGCCGCATCGCCCGCCGCCGTGTCACCGCCGCCAATGACCGCAACCGTCTTATCTTTATAAAACGCACCGTCGCATGTCGCGCAGTAGGAAACGCCCTTGCCGCGCAAAGCGTCTTCGTTCGGCAAGCCGAGCGTCCTCGGTGCCGCACCGGGTGCCAAAACGACGCTTTTCGCGCGGTAAACCGTGCCGTCTTCCGTCTCCAGAATTTTCGCATCATCGTCTAACCGCAGTGCCGTCACGTTGCCGTAGGTCTGCTTCGCGCCAAAGCGCTCCGCCTGCTTTTTCATGTTCATCGTCAGCGTAAACCCGTCCACCGCCTCCGGGAAGCCGGGGTAATTTTCAATTTCATTCGAGGTCACCATTTGACCGCCGGGGATATATTTTTCCAGCACCAGCGTCTCGTAGCCCGCGCGGGCGCAATACAGTGCCGCCGTAAGCCCCGCAGGGCCGGAACCCACCACGATTACGTCATAGACCTTTTCCATGTTTTCGCTCATAAGTCACCGCTCCTTTTCCTGATGAAGTGCAGCTTTTCTGCACACCGTCTTGCGAACATCGTTAGTATAGCACATTCTCCCGAAAAATACAATTCCGTGCGGCGCGAAAGAGTTTTCTACCGCAAAGCGACACGCAGTCGAAAACTTTATCAGAATCAAATACGTGCTCCCGTTCTCCTACTTAAACCCAAAAACATGCAAACCACGCGCCTTGCACGACATACCCCCTATCGCACAAAACAAAAGAGGCTCTTTCGGCATCCCGAAAAAGCCTCTCGTTCTTTAATTTTTATTGCACATCCTGTGCGGTGTACGCTCAGCGCACACATCTCAAGTTAATTTAAACTGATACTAATACATCGGACTTTCCTCTGCTTGAAACCATCGGTCTCTTTTTACACCTGCACTCTGCATTACTTTCAGAATGCCGTCAGTCTTTCAGAGTTTATCATTTGTGCATTGGACACAACTCCATGTATATTCTCAAAAACTGTATTTGATTTTTTCTTTGGCGTTTTCCGCCTATCCTTACACACGTCCGTACACTTTGTACAGCCCATGTATAATTCTATATGTTAATTTCGACCTACTTATCTTTGCTGTACCACGAAAACCTTTTGGGACTCGCTTTTGCGATCCCGCGCTTTCATAAAGCTTGAAACACTCGTGTGCAAATATTCAGTCTACTTCAGGGATCCGAGGCGCAACGCACCACGGATCTTCTGCTGCTGAGGTTCAGTAGCCATTGGCCTCACCCGCTTTCTTTCAATAGATTTGCCTTTGCGGCTCATGCAGCTTTGCCTCTTTTCACGTTTTGCCTGTTTCCACATGTTCAAAACGTACGGCTGCTTCTTTATTTATGTTCCCGTTTCTCCGCTTCGGCTTTTTGTCCCTTTGTACCGGCACATTCTTAAAAGCCTACTTATCTCTTTCATCACATTTCCCGGAAGCCGAAGAACATTTGAAGCTTCGCCTTTGCAAACACTGCCTCAAGAGTTTCCTCCGCGCCTTTCTCTCTCCCCTTCGGAATACTTTCCGCGCGCTGAACCGCTTCGATCTTTTACCGAGACTTTTTTGAGCCTCCACCAAGAAAACCTCTTACGGTTTTCCCGATCTACTTTGCGTTCTGGAGTTCTTTCTCTTTTCACCTATATATTAGCACCATCCGTATACTTTGTCAACAGTTTTTTTGAAGATTTTATTTTTTATTTGTATATTCTGTTTTCGCAAAATGAAGCTTGACATTCTTCCGCATTCACGATACAATTATTCTTGCAGGCAAAAGCAACGGGCTTATTTTCCACAGCTTTTCTGCTCCGCCGCATAAATCACAGAACGGCGAATATACTGAGAAAGAAGGCTTTTCCCATGAGTATAGACAACAACCAGGAATACGAAGCAGAGCTCATCACCCTCATCGACGATGAAGGCACGGAGCACGAATTTGAGATCATCGACGAACTCGAGAACGATGACGGCTACTTTATGGCACTTGTCCCCACTCTGCGCGACGCCCAAAGCGAAGTTGCAGACGCAGATGAGTACTACATCTTTGAAGTCGTAGAAAACGAGAACGGCGAAGAGCAGCTTTGCGAGATCGAAGACGACGACCTGCTGGATAAGCTCGCCGAAATTTTCGAGACCCGCTATGCACAGGCTATGGAGGAAGAAGAGGAGTAATCTTCTTTCCCCGTTCAAGATCATGTAAAGACACCTGCCCGATGCGCGGACCGTGCAAAATAACCCTACACTCAACTTTTAGGGAGCTCGGCTCCGCAGGCGGACTGCAGACCTCCCGGCCCGGCTTGACCGGATACCGGAGGAAGGGAGCGCGAAACCTGCGGGAGGGCACCCACCTGCTTATTACGTAGCAGGTTATTGAGAGCACGTTACGGTCGGGCGGGGTTTTTTATGCCCATTTCAAGGCGGTGAAAACCGCCTTTTTTCATACTTTACACACCTTTTTCTGTGCTTTTCTTTTGGAAACGGTTGTATTTTGCAAATTTTGCCGCATTTGGGTGCGGTAGCAAAGAAGGAGAAGGTCATCATGACCAGAAAACAGTATTTTTCAAGCGGACTCAAAGACGGCATGCCCATTTGCTTCGGGTACTTTGCCGTTTCGTTCGCGTTTGGCATTCAGGCCGCGGGCATCGGACTTTCGGTGTTTGAAGCCTCCGTACTCTCCGCCCTAAACGTCACCTCCGCCGGGCAATTCGCAGCACTCGCCATCATCGCATCGGGCGCGTCGCTCATCGAGCTCGCATTCACGCAACTCATCATCAACCTGCGGTATTTTCTCATGTCGTGTGCGCTCTCGCAAAAGCTCTCGCCAAGCCTGCCCCTTGGGCACCGCCTCGGCATCGCCTACGGCATGACGGATGAGATCTTCGCCGTCAGCGTCAGCCAAAGGGAGCCTCTCTCACCATTTTACAGCTATGGGCTCATCGCCGTCGCCATTCCGGGCTGGGTGCTCGGCACGGCACTCGGCGCGGCGGCGGGCAACATTCTGCCGACCGTTTTGACGAACGCGCTCGGCATCGCGATCTACGGTATGTTCATTGCCATCATCCTGCCGCCTGCAAAAGAGAACCGCGTTGTCGCCGGTGTGGTCGTCCTTTCCATGGTGCTTTCCGCACTGTTCACGTATCTGCCGGTGCTGTGCAACATTTCCTCGGGCTTCCGCATCATTGTCATCACGCTTATCACCGCAGGCGGTGCAGCACTGCTGTTCCCCATCCCGGATGAGCCCGCAGAACCGGAAAAGGAGATGCCGCATGAGGGTTGAGGTTTTCCTTTACATACTCGTTATGGCGGCCGTTACGTATCTTATCCGCATGCTGCCGCTGACGCTCATCCGCCGCAAGATCACAAACCGCACACTGCGCTCGTTTCTCTATTATGTGCCGTACGCCACGCTTTCCGCCATGACCTTCCCGGCAATTCTCACTGCCACCGGCAGCGCCATCAGCGCCGCGCTCGGCTTTGCCGCCGCTTTGATTTTAGCATTCCGCGGTAAAAGCCTGCTCACCGTCGCCATTATCGCCAGCGCCACCGTGCTTGTGTGTGAACTCATATTGCCATATCTGCCGCTGTAAAGCACAGTTTGCAACGTAAAAGTTTCGCCCGCCTTTTTCAATAGGCGGGCGAAACTTTTAACTATCGTTATAGAAAGCCTTGTGTTTACTCTCTCTCAAAATGCTTTGCGACCGTCTGCAAGTACTCGATGATCGGCAAATGCTGCGGACATACACCCTCGCACTGGCCGCACTGAATGCACGCGCTCGCTTTGCCGAAGTGCTTTGCGACGTTCTCGTAATACTCGCCCTGCGGCGTCCAGCCCTCGTCCGGAGTGATTCCTCTGCCGCGCAGCTCCTGCATATCGGCGTTGTACAGCGAGAAATACTTCGGGATTGCAATCTGCATCGGGCAGCCGTCCGTGCAGTACGAACAGCCCGTACACGGAATATCGATGCTCGCGTTGATGATGTCCGTCGCCTTTTTGATGAGCGCTTTTTCCTCATCGTTCAGCGGCTTAAGATCCTGCATGTACGATGTGTTGTCCAAAAGCTGGTCCATATCGCTCATGCCGGAAAGCACGATCTTCACGTTCGGCAGGCTCGCTGCGAAACGAATTGCCCAAGACGGTACGGAAGCTTCTGAATTATAGTCCTTAAACAGCTTCGTCACTTCTTCCGGCACGTTTGCGAGCGTGCCGCCCTTCACCGGCTCCATGACGAATACCGGCACGCCGTGCTTTTCAGCAACTTCGTAGCATTTTCTGGACTGCACACCGGCGCTTTCCCAGTCGAGGTAGTTGAGCTGTAACTGCACAAACTCAAACTCGGGGTGCGCGGTCAGCACTTCGTCCAACAGCTCCGGGCCGTCGTGGAACGAGAAGCCGATGTGCTTTACAAGGCCCTTTTCTTTCTTGTCGCGGATCCAGCCGAAGCAATCGAACTTATTGTACGTCTCAATGCTATGGCAGTTGATGTCGTGGATGAGGTAGTAATCAAAATATGTTACGCCCGTCTTTTCCATCTGCTCATTAAAAATGCGGTCGCGGTCTTCAAACGAATTCACGAATGACGAATGCAGCTTTGTCGTCAGCGTGAAGCTGTCGCGCGGATGGCGGGAAACAAGTGCTTCCTTCACGGCGTTTTCGCTCTTGAATGCGCAGTACATCCACGCCGTGTCAAAATACGTGAAGCCGCGCTCGATGAACGTATCCACCATTTTCTTGACCTGCTCAATGTCGATCTTGCCCGGGTCGTTCGGGTCCAGAGACGGCAGACGCATGAGGCCGAAGCCTAATTTCTTTCCAGACATTTTACTCATACTCCTTATGTAAAAAATTCCAAGCATTTTGCTTCTTATATCTTACAACTTAAAGTGCACTCTAAGTCAAGCTTTTTTGTAAAATTATTTTTCCGCCTCGAAATATTCCTCCCGCAGTAGCGAAAACTGCATGTCGTCGCGGATTTCGCTTTCTGACGTACGCACGCAGCGGCGGATACACCCTTCATACACAAACCCCAAAGATCTCAGCAACTTTTCCGAAGCAATATTCCCCGTGAAAACACGCGCTGCTACAACTTCCAGATCTTCTTCGGTGAATAGTTCATGCAGCACAGCCCGCAGTGCTTCTTTCATATAGCCCTGCCGCGTATATTGCTCCCCGAGATAATACGAAAGACATCTCGAGCGCACATCGAACCGAACACCGTCCTCCTCCGCCACAATCATACCAAGCAAAGCGCCGTCCTCTTTTCGCTCAATATACCATGTGTCTTCATAATCGATTTCCCTATGAATCAAATGAACCATCTGCTCTTTATCAAACACTTCCATTACGTTGTTTTTCATTACGAAAGCGCTGTTGTGTATGGCCATGATCTCCGCCGCATCTCTCTCCCGCGGCGTGCGCAGTAAAAGTCTTTCTGTGTGCAGTTCTCTCATATTTTCCCTGCCTTTCTTTGCCGTGTGTACGTATTTCGGATAAAAAACACCCTTTCCTCCATGAACCACGGAAGAAAGGGTGCGAAAATCAATTCAGTCTTTTGCTGCATGATGCAGCGTCAAAACACCTGATTTTTCCAGCGCCTAAGCCGAAATTAGATCTCAGCGAAGTACTTGATGGTTCTGACCATCTGGCTGGTGTAGGAGTTCTCGTTGTCGTACCAAGAAACGACCTGAACCTCATAGAGGTCGTCAGCAATCTTGGAGACCATCGTCTGGGTAGCATCGAACAGGGAACCGAATCTCATGCCGATAACATCGGAAGAAACGATCGGATCGCAGTTGTAGCCGAAGCTCTCAGAGGAAGCTGCCTTCATAGCTGCGTTGATGCCGTCGACGGTTACGTCAGCGCCCTTAACAACAGCGGTGAGGATGGTGGTGGAACCGGTCGGAACCGGAACACGCTGTGCGGAACCGATGAGCTTACCGTTCAGCTCCGGGATAACAAGGCCGATAGCCTTTGCAGCGCCCGTGGAGTTCGGAACGATGTTAGCAGCGCCGGCACGTGCACGGCGGAGGTCACCCTTTCTGTGCGGGCCGTCGAGGATCATCTGGTCGCCGGTGTAAGCGTGGATCGTGCTCATGATGCCGCTCTGGATCGGAGCATAATCGTTCAGTGCCTTCGCCATCGGAGCGAGGCAGTTCGTGGTGCAGGAAGCAGCGGAGATGATGGTGTCATCAGCCGTCAGGGTCTTCTCGTTTACGCTGTAAACGATCGTCGGGAGATCGTTGCCTGCCGGAGCGGAAATAACGACCTTCTTTGCGCCTGCGTCGATGTGAGCCTGGCTCTTAGCCTTAGAGGTGTAGAAGCCGGTGCACTCAAGAACAACGTCAACACCGATCTCGCCCCACGGAAGGTCCTTAGCGTCCTTCTCAGCGTAGATCTTCAGGGTCTTGCCGTCAACTGTGATGGTGTTAGCCTCGTCGTCAGCGGAAACCGTGTGGAGAGCTTCGCCGATCTTGCCGCAGTAACCGCCCTGTGCGGTGTCATACTTGAGCAGGTGAGCCAGCATGGAGGGCTTCGTCAGATCGTTGATCGCAACGACCTCATAACCCTCAGCGCCGAACATCTGTCTGAACGCCAGACGGCCGATACGGCCGAAACCATTGATTGCAACTTTAACTGCCATGATTGTATACCTCCTGATAATTGTGGATGCATAATTTGCAATTCTATTTTATAGCATTTCGCAGGATTTTACAAGGGCTAACTGCTAAAAATGCAAACTTTTTCCGTAATTTTCAGAAAATTCACGCGTTTCCCGTGTCTTTTAAAGCATTTTCTTCTAAATTGCTCTCCGCTTTCGCAGATGCGCGCTGCCCGCTCACCGTAAGCAGCAGGCAAAGGCTGTGAACAGAAAGGCACAGCATCGCAAGCTGGATCACATACGGCATTTCCGTCGCATACCCGCGCCCCGCAATGATGAGCACCGTGTTCGAGATCACATACGTCATCCAAAGCACCGCCGCCGGCAGGCCGAACACATACGTGCTGCGCAGCGCCTTTTTGCCGCCCGCGCCGGAGAGCAGCTTGCCTTCGGAAAGCAGGAACAGCAGCATCATCGCACCGCCACCCACGGTAAAGATATTCTCCTCCGTCGTCGCCACAGCGGAATACGTCATGAACGTCACGATCATATACGAAATGCCCCAAACGGAACCGATGGCCCAAAGCCCGCCCGTGCCGCTCGGGAAGCCCTCGCCCGTCAGCCATATAATGGAAAAAATGAGAGAAACGATCGCGAAAAGCAACGTTAAGACCGCAAACGGCAAATGCGTCGTCACATGCGAAGCCTGCACAAAGTAGGTCGGCTGATTGTTGCGGTATAAGTAAAAGTCCCGCAGAAGCGCTGCCGCACACAAAAACAAAAATACACACATCAGAAGCGCAGAAGCACCCGCCGCCGCATTTTTTTTCGTCTCTATGCGCGCGCAAAGCTTTTTGTCCACACGGCACAAAAGCATGCAGAGAAGCGATACGCCGATCGCTGCACCGCAGTAAATATACGTCAACAGTCCGCTGTCCGTCACAAAGCCCGTGTCATAATCAAAAAAGCAGAGCATCTGCACGCAGCGCAGCGCAGCCGCCGCAAAGATGCCGATTCCTGCCAAAACAAACGCCAATTTCACTTTCTTATTCATATATCATACACCGCCCACGCCCTCGGGGCTTTCCTTTCATCGATTCATTCGCCGTCCGAATTTGCGGCACATCGGTTCACTGTGTTTTATTTTAGCACATTCCGTCTAAGATGAAAACACCCCGCAAAAAAGATTTTTAATTTCCTGTTGACAACAAACTTTCAAGTGATTATAATATATGCCAGAGTAAACAATTAAGCGCATGATTGTTTACATAGGAGCAGATTTGATTCTGCTGTACGGCGGGGCCTTCTCCCCGCGAAAACAGATGAAAGGATGGTAACAATGCACGATCACGAAAAAGAGCCCATCGGCCATGCATTGCATGTGCTGGATACCACCATGCGCCGGTATATTGATACGTATTCCCATAAAAAGGAACACGAAAACCTCACCGGCACAAACACATGGGTCATCCAGTTCATCGCCGATCACAAAGACGGGCCCGTGTATTTGCGCGATATTGAGCGCCGCTTCGGCATTACGCGTTCCACCGCCTCCAAAGTGGTGGATATGCTTGTGCGAAACGGTTTTGTGGAGCGCCACACCGGCGAAACGGACGCCCGCCTGCGTCGTCTGACCCTGACGGAAAAGTCAGAAAACCTTTTGGCCGATATCCGCGCCGACCACGAAGCAATGGAAGCCGTTTTAACAAAGGGCTTCACGCAAAATGAAAAAGAAACCATGCTCACTTATTTACGGCGCGCAAAAATAAATGTAGATGCTGCCTTTGCCGAAAAGCAGCAAAAGAAAGAAAGGAGCGGTGCAGATGGTTAAAAAACTGATGGAAAGCATCCGCGAACAGAAAAAGAATTCCATATTGGCCATGGTCACCATCAGCGGTGAGGTCGTCTTCGAGGTCATCATCCCGCTTTTAATGGCGAATCTCATCGATTACGGCATTGACATGGGCGATATGGGGTACATTGTCAAAATGGGCATTGTCCTGTTGCTCTCCGCACTGGGTCAGCTTTTCTGCGGTGCCATTTCCGGTAAATTCGCAGCCATTGCCTCCAGTGGCTTTGCCCGCAACCTGCGCCACGACATGTTCTACAAGGTGCAGAATTATTCATTCTCAAACATCGATAAGTTTTCCACCGCAAGTATCGTCACGCGTCTGACAACAGACGTTACGAATCTGCAAAACACTTACCAAATGATCATCCGCATGGCGGTACGCAGCCCGCTTATGGCGATCTTCTCGCTTGTCGCGGCATTCGGCATCGACGCCAAGCTCTCGCTTATCTTCCTTGCCATCATCCCGGTGCTCATTCTCGGCCTGTACTTCATCATGACGAGAACGCACCCGATCTTCGAGCGCGTGTTCAGAACTTATGATAAGCTGAACAGCGTTGTGCAGGAGAACCTGCACGGCATCCGCGTGGTAAAGTCCTTTGTCCGTGAAGATCACGAAAATAAGAAGTTCACCTCCATTTCCGAAAATATCTATAAGGACTTCAAAAAAGCCGAGCAGCAGCTCGCATGGAACGCTCCCTTAATGCAGCTTTGCATGTATGCGGCGGTGCTCCTGCTCTCCTGGTTCGGCGCACGCACCATTGTTGCTTGCGGCGGTGACGCAGCGACCGGTCTTTCCACCGGCGAACTTCTGAGCCTGCTGTCTTACGCCTCGCAAATTCTCATGAGCCTCATGGGCCTCTCTATGATCTTCGTCATGCTCACCATGTCCCGTACCTCCGGCGAGCGTGTCGTTGAGCTGCTCAACGAGACCCCGGACATCACCACCCCCGAAAATGCCGTAAAGAGCGTTCCGGACGGCAGCATCGATTTCGAGCATGTCCAGTTCAGCTATCGTCACGGCACAGAGGGCAAGCCCGTGCTTTCCGATATTAACCTGCACATTCCGGCAGGCGCCACGGTCGGCGTCATCGGCGGCACCGGCTCCTCCAAATCGAGCTTCGTACAGCTCATCCCGCGCCTGTACGATGTTGACCTCGGCGCGGTCAAGGTCGGCGGCATCGACGTCCGCAAATACGACCTGGATACCCTCCGCGGTGACGTCGCCATGGTGCTGCAAAAGAACATCCTGTTCTCCGGCACCATCAAAGACAACCTGCGCTGGGGCGATGAAAACGCCACCGACGAGGAGATCCGCCATGCCTGTCAGCTCGCACAGGCCGATGACTTCATTCAAACCTTCCCAAAAGGCTACGATACCTACATTGAGCAGGGCGGCACGAATGTCTCCGGCGGCCAGAAGCAGCGCCTCTGCATCGCGCGTGCGCTGCTAAAAAAGCCGAAGATTCTCATTCTGGACGACTCCACCAGCGCGGTCGATACCCGCACGGATGCGCTTATCCGCGGCGCGTTCGCAAAGGAGATCCCGAACACGACAAAAATCATCATCGCCCAGCGCATCGCCTCCGTACAGGAAGCCGATATAATCCTTGTCTTAGATGACGGCAAGATCGTCAGCTGCGGCACGCATGACGAGCTCATGCAAACAAGCCCGATCTACCGCGAAGTTTATGAATCCCAGACGAAAGGAGATCCTGACAATGCCACCGCGTCCTAATGGTCCCAGACTCTCCATGAAAGAAAGCATGAAGCAGCTCGATAAGAAGACCTTATTCCGCCTGCTTTCCTATATGAAACCGTACAGGCTGCACCTTGTGTTCGTGTTCATCTGCATTGCGGTGAGCGCTTTCGCAAGCGTCATGTCCTCCCTATTTTTAAAGTCTCTCATTGATGATTACATCTCCCCGCTCCTGCTCGAATCCAATCCGAACTTTAGCGGTCTTCTGTATGCGCTGCTCCAAATGGCAGTCATTTACGTCATCGGCGCGTTCTCTACGCTGTTCTACAACCGCACCATGGCAGTTGTTTCACAGGGCACGTTAAAGAAAATTCGTGACGAGATGTTCGAGCACATGCAGACGCTGCCCATCAAGTTCTTTGATACGCACACCCACGGCGACATCATGAGCTTCTACACAAACGATACGGACACCCTGCGCCAGATGATTTCCCAAAGCATTCCGCAGACGCTTTCCTCCATCTTCACGGTCGTTTCCGTGTTCTGTTCTATGCTGACGCTCAGCATTTGGCTCACCCTGTTCCTGATCGCGTTCCTCTTTGTCATGTTCAAAATCGTCGGCAAGGTCACCGCAAAAAGCGGCAGCTATTTTGTTCGCCAGCAGCAATCCCTCGGCAATGTGAACGGCTACATCGAAGAAATGATCAACGGCCAGAAGGTTATCAAGGTCTTCTGCCACGAAGACAAAACAAAGGTCGAGTTCGACAAACGAAACGACGACCTCTTCACAAACGCTTCCGAAGCCAATAAGTTCGCAAACATCCTCGGCCCCATCATGAACGCACTCGGCTATTTCCTTTACGTGCTCATCGCCGTGCTTGGCGGCGGTCTCGCACTTGCAGGCGTACCGAACCTGACACTCACCGGCATGGGTGTCATGACGCTCGGCGGCATCGCATCATTCTTACAGCTCTCCCGCAGCTTCGTTATGCCGATCAGCCAGGTCACGCAGCAGATCTCGTCCATCATCATGGCTATGGCAGGCGCTTCCCGCATCTTCTCTCTGCTCGATGCCGAGAGCGAAAAGGACGAGGGCTACGTCACGCTCGTCAACGCCGAAAAGAAAAACGGCGTGCTCACCGAAACCGACAAGCACACCGGCCTTTGGGCATGGAAGCACCCGCATAAGGACGGCACGGTCACCTATACGGAGCTCACCGGTCACGTAGAGCTTGAGGACGTCGATTTTGGTTATACCCCGGAGAAGACCGTCCTGCATGACATCACGCTTTACGCAGAGCCCGGCCAGAAGGTCGCGTTCGTCGGCGCAACGGGCGCAGGCAAAACGACCATCACAAACCTCATCAACCGCTTCTATGACATTTCTGACGGCAAAATCCGTTATGACGGCATCAACATCACGAAGATCAAGAAGCCGGATCTCCGCCGTTCCCTCGGCGTGGTTTTGCAGGACGTCAACCTGTTCACCGGCACCGTTATGGAGAATATTCGCTACGGTAAGCTCGATGCCACGGACGAAGAGTGCATCGCCGCCGCAAAGCTCGCAAACGCCGACGGCTTCATTCGTATGCTGCCGCAGGGCTATGACACCGTTCTTTCCGGCGACGGCAGCGGCCTCTCACAGGGCCAGCGCCAGCTCATTTCCATCGCCCGCGCCGCCGTTGCAGACCCGCCCGTCATGATTCTCGACGAAGCGACGTCCTCCATCGATACCCGCACGGAAGCCATCGTGCAGTCCGGCATGGACGCCTTGATGAAAGGCCGCACCGTGTTTGTCATCGCGCACCGCCTATCGACGGTCCAGAACTCCGACGTCATCATGGTGCTCGACCACGGCCACATCATCGAACGTGGCAGCCACCGCGACCTCATCGCCCAAAAGGGTACATATTACCGCCTCTATACCGGCGCTTTTGAACTCGAATAGGACGAATTTAACTTCATAACCTCCAATTTGCAAAAGCTCCGGCTGCCGAATGTACCGTTCGCAGCCGGAGCTTTTCCGTTTATAAGATTTCAATATACGTTTTGTAAAAGTCATACGTTTTCCCGTTTTCCTGCGCGCACGTTAAAAAGCGGCTGATAACATACCCTGTTTTATATATCCTTTGAATTTCCGCAAGATGTATCTCTAAATCATTCGGATATCCGTCCGCAATTTCCTCTTTCATCAAACAAACGACATACTTGCCACCATTGTTTTTCCAAAGTGTATTTTTGTAATTCTCAACTTCTTTACGGCTGCACGTAACACTCAGGCCTCTCTGTTCCTGTTCCATACAAGAAGAATGTTGAACTCTCGAATAAACGTATGGGTTTTGAATATATCTTTTCAGTTTCTCGATTTCTATCAATTCAAAAGGTACAATACAGTCCGCATCGACTTTTTCTTCCGTATATGGACGCTCTTGCAGTTTGCAGATCATCTCTAAAGCTTCAATATGAAACTGAAGCTTTTTCATTCTCTGTTCTAAAGCCAATTGCTGCTGCCGGATTGTTTTTGCTTGTTGCACACACAAATCCTGATGTGCCTGCAAATCCATTTTCTCCATGTCCCGAATTTTTTTAAGCGGGATACCAAGGTTTTTATAAAAAAGAATATCCGAAATCGTCATCAAATCCGACACTGTGTATATACGATATCCATTCTCCGGGTTCTTTTTGGCAGCCAGCACCCCCATCTCTTCCCAATAGCGCAGCGTTGAAGCTGGAACATTAAAGAACTTTGATATTTCATTGATTTGAAATCCGTCTTTCACCTAAAAATCCTCCGGAACACAGTTTCAATAATTATAACAAACAAATCCTTGACATTCAAGTATCTTTAAGCTTTATACTGTAAAGCATGGAGGTACCAATATGAATAGTTCATCTGTCTTTTTTGCTAAAAACGATATTCGTTTCCGTAAAATTCTGCTGTTTGTTCTTCCAACCTATTTGACAACGCTATTCAATACGCTGTATACGATTGTAGATGGTATGTTCGTTTCCAAATATGTCGGAACAAACGCATTGGCAGCCATTAACATTGTATATCCCATTGTAAACGTCCTTACCGGTATTGCATTAATGTTTGCCACCGGCGGAAGCAGCTTAGCTGCCATTTCTGCGGGCGCTAAAAACAACGAGCAAGCAAATCAAGAATTCACACTCAGCATTATTTTCTCTCTTGCTATCGGAACCACAGTTTCACTTGCTATTGCTTTTAATTTATCTCGGGTTCTGACTTTTCTCGGTGCCACCCCGCTGATTTTGGACGATTGCAAAACATATGCATTGATCTGGCTCATTGGCGTTCCTGCGGTCATCGGCAAAGAACTGCTCACCTACTTTATCCGCATGTCGGGTTCGCCCGGGTACAGCTTTTTTCTTTCAATATCCGGCGGCATATCCAATATTCTGTTATATGATAGAAACTTATCACGGTCTAACCACTTCTAAACCCCTGCAATTACGCTGTTTTCAGAGTGGTTAGAAGTGGGTAAATGCCGAGAAATGTAGGTAACTCGTGCATTATTTCTACACTAATCCTACATCTATATTCCTACACAAAGTCAGCCTCCTCGTTGTGCTGAGTGCCTTTGTTGGTGCTCCCACTTCGGGGAGGCTTTTCTTTGTTTTTACAAGCTATTTTATTTTTTCGATTTCATCTTTCAACCACTCAAATTCTCTCTGGGTGTAAACCTTTTCGGTGATGTCAGAGATCTTGTGACCGACCATATATTTGATTGCGTACTCGTCAACGCCGTACTTCTTAGCCATCGTCACAAAATGTTTACGACCATCATGCGGTCTATGCTCAGGGTTCAAATTCAATTCGTCTCGAATCATACCAAAGCCTTTTTGGTATCGAGCATAAGTAAGTGCAGTGTTTTTGCTACGAGCATTCGAATTAACATAGTTGAGCAGGTACAGACTTCCAAGTTCCTGAGCCTCTTTATATTTTCGCTCAACCAAATGACGAATCTTCGAGTGAATTGGAACCACACGATCTGTACCGGCATCTGTTTTGATACCGCCTCGGAAAGTCCAGTTTTCCAAATCCACATTCTTTAATTCCAGCAAACCAAGTTCCTGGGGTCGCCAACCAGAATAGCACTGAATGAGCAGGATATCTACAAGCATTTTATCATCAGCGTGTTTCCAAAGCAAGTCCATCTCTTCGTCCGTAAAAGGAATATGCTCGTTCTTAACTGTGACGATTTCTTTGATTGTTTCCTCACTGAGGTTAAAAGTTCGCGAATAGTTTCGGTCAACAAGCTCATACTCCAAGGCATAATCCAACATCAAGTTAAACAAAGACTTAATCTGGTTCTTCATGGATGCACTTGGTGTTTTTTCTTTGCCTCGAACCTTCGATATGCCTTCATCCATACAACCTTTTACATGACGAGCGCGGACATCTTTGACTCGCATATCATATACGGCCGAGCAATACCCCCATGCTGAAGCTACCGAACGAGTGCTTTTAACTGTCTTCTCGTATTCGGCAAGCCATTTCTCGTAAAGCTCTTTCATAGTGATAGACGGTTCAAGGTCGTAAGGGTTCTTATTGTACTCGACGAGAGCAGCGTATGCATCGTTGTATGTTGGAAAATAGGACTCCGGTTTAAGAGGTTTACAGATAGGCCGTCCGTTCGAATCCTTTCCGACACTTATCATAGCTCGAAATGGATTGCGGAGATTCCGATTCTTGATCTCACTGATCTGCCCGAAACCATTTGGCAGTCTACGGCGTTTATTGTTCTTATTTCGAGGTTTTCTTGGCTTTATATTTGGCTGTAATGGAAACCCACAGTGAGGACAAGAAACTGCTTTGTCGCTTACTTGTAATTCGCATTCAGGACATTTTATCAGCATTATTATCACCTTCCCCATTGATTTGCTATTAGTAATCATATATCATAAGTGTAGGAATGTCAACTCCTACATTCCAACTTTTCTTATTAGTTTAGGGAGAAATGAGATATGATTAGTGATAACCAATCAATTTGCCCCAAATGTGGAGGGCAGCTTAAATACTACGATCATGTTCAAAGATTGGTACGGACGAAATTCGGAAACAAAAAATGGGTAGCTATTAGAAGACTTCGGTGCTGTAAATGCCATGCAGTTCATCGAGAGCTTCCTGACTTTATATTTCCGTATAAACAGTATGAAGCAGATATTATTATCGGCGTGCTCGAAGGTCTTATTACTTGTGAAACTTTGGGGTTTGAAGATTATCCTTGTGAAATGACTATGATTCGCTGGCGCTTGTTTCCACCGAGGTTGTTTTTACTAACAGCCGTTCCTAACCTAAAATAGCGATTGAAAGGAGGCAAACGCCAATGGAAGAAATTATATTTGCATCGGGGTCTGTCCCGGTGGCAGTTGCAGCACGAGTCTACGGGAAAGACGCATCCTGGATTCGAGCCGGCATCGTATCTGGGTGGCTTCCGATCGGAAAAGCTACTCGGAGTGGGAAGCTCGTTACGAATTTAGAGGAAATGAACTCTAAGTACGGACGCATCAACTTTTATATTTCGCCTAAGCTCCTCTGGCAGGAGACCGGCTATGTATGGAGGGGTGAACGCGCATGAGTACATTGATACGTCCAGAACTTTCCGAGACTAATCGTTACTGGATCGAGAAACACCGCTATTACGAATTGAAGCATTTCTGCTTGCAATACCCGTTGTGGCGTCATGCGTACAATTCGTTGATAGACTATCCGGGTTCATGGCCTCAATTAGTGCCGCCCTGCAAAACGAATGTTGTTAGTGATCCCGTTACCAAGCACATTGATGAGAGGCTGTACTATGCCGATCGCATGAAGATGGTGGAACAGGTTGCAAAAGAAACAGACGAAGAGCTTTCATGTTATATTTTGGAAGCTATAACGGAGGGTATTTCATACGACCATTTGAAAGCCAGAACCGGCATCCCATGTTGCAAGGATGTTTATTACGACTTGTACAGACGGTTTTTCTGGCTACTTAGTAAGGAGAGACAGTAATGAAGATTGTAGATATTGCAGTGAAAAAAGTCTATCGCTTCAACTGCCCGAATTGCCAGAGTAGGCTTGAAGCCGACAGCAGTGAGCTGACAGACATCGGAGGTAAAGTAAGCAAGTTCTATTGCCCCGTATGCCGTAAAGACCGATATATAACCTGGTCTGACTTACGGAAGAAGATCGTCTACGAGGGTTCGCAAGAATAACAGTGTCCTTTATGGAGAAGTGAGAGCTGATGCACTATAGCATTGGCTCTTTCTTTTTTCTAACTTAGATTAAAACCCGGATGGAGGTGACAGGTATATGTGTTAAATTAGTATCTGGAAAAATCCCCGGGTTGAAATTTTGAAAAACAATTCGAAAGGAGACCATTATGGAAGTCATTTATGTAGTTGTCGGAATCTTGATTGGGTTTGCCGTCTCATCTATCATTCGTCGAAAGCATCCTGTCGGTTTTCTGCGTATTGACAAGTCTGATCCGGACGGGCCCTATCTTTTTCTTGAACTGAAAAAGAGCGTTAATGAAATTGTAATTCAACGAACTGTCCTATTGGAAGTGAAGCGTGAAGACTTTATTCCGCACAAATAACACTTCCTTTTATGGAACCCTATTAAAACGAAAGGAGAAACGAATATGGGTGAAGAAAACAGAAGTTTGTTGGAAGAGGAGATCAAAGCCGAAATTAAACGCTTGGGATCTCTCGAAACCGGAAGTCAGGAGCATACCACAGCAGTGGATAGCTTGACGAAGCTGTACAAACTGAAGCTCGAAGAGGATAAGAATACCTATGAGCGTCTGGACAAGATCGAGAATCGTGAAATCGATCAAGAGTCCAAGACGGCTCAAATGGCAGAGTCTGTCAAAGATCGATACTTCAGATTTGGTATGGCTGCCGCTGAGCTGGTGCTGCCGTTGATGTTCTACGGCGTTTGGATGAGACGAGGTTTCAAGTTCGAACAGGACGGAACTTTCACCTCCCAGACATTCAGAGGTTTATTCAGTCGATTCAGACCGACTAAGAAATAAACCGGTTCCAAAAGCGGAGAGTTCGTGTATATAACACGTTCTCTTCGTTTTTCTCCTGCTCGAAAATTACATGGACTATTGTGAGAGATGTAAAAGTGCTTTTTATCTCTTGATAAAATACTGATGGTCGCTATACTTAATAGTGCCACACAATATCAAAGGAGGTAATTTGCAATGAGCTTTTTTAACGATGCGCAGAGAGACGGTTTACTTACTGGACGGTATATTTGCAGTGAATGCGGAGGACTTATGGAATTTGAAGACGAGTGGGAAGATACTTTAGTATGCCCTGCTTGCGGTCACTCCGTCGATTTAGAGCATTACGGTATGGAGAACGATGAAGAATATGATGCTCTATATCCGACCAGAGATCAGATCTGCGACAACTAATTAAGACTATTAGCAAAGGGGAAGGAGTCCTGACGAGGGCTCTTTCTCTTTTCTTTTTATAGGTGATGGATATGCGATACCATTTTGACAAACCGGAAATTTACTTGACCTTGTATGGCGAGCGTTATATTTGTGAGCATCCGGTTTATAATAGCTGCACTCTCTACAGAATTGAAGAAAGAGGTTTAGCAGTAATTCAGCAACGATTTGACTCCGAGACGAAAAGCACATGGTGGAGCGAAGTTGACCCTTGGATTACTGACGCTTTATATTTGCATCCCGGTTTTCGAGAATACTTTGAAATGAGGGCTGGGGCTTGTACGGACGGACTATACCCTACTGTAACGGTTCGCCAAATTATGTGGGCATTAAAAATGAAGCCTCTTCAGAAAGAACGATGGGAAACCGTATTCGATAGACGGGATATCTAAGCGCAAAAAACACATCTCCCTTTATGAAAAACCATTGAATTCTGAAGGGAGACATGGATTATGAAAACACTAAAGAACAAGCTATATGCTGTAGTATTACTTATTTGTGGGTACTTACCGGTGCTTATTGACAAAGATGCAACGGCATTAGTATTCTTTGCGTTTATCGCAGTACCACTGTTCTTTGCAAAAGAAAATTGGATTTATTGAGGATTGAGCCGCTAACAACGGCTCTTTTCTTTTCGCCAAAATTACAGCTCCTGTTATGAAAAACGATGCTATTTGAAAGGAGTAAAAGGAGCATGGACGAAATGAAAATTGGTTCTAAATTCACTACGAGCATTATCTCGAAATTGGCGAGTTTGGCAATCCGAAAGAAATTTGGTTATGATGTAAAACTGAATTTGAATGAGGTAAAAGCCACAGTCGTTGACGGAAAGACGCATGTTCATCTGGATATAGATGCCGATCTTGAGAAAGATGAACTTACTAAAATCCTGAAAAGTATTGGTTTGTAAAACCGGAAAAGAGCTGCTAACAACGGCTCTTTTCTTTTTGCCGCGCGAAATTTACAAGTCTTATTATGAGAGACGGGTTAGCTCAGTTGGTAGAGCGCCACACTTCCGTGGAGGTCGTCGGTTCGAATCCGATACAGTCTCTCTTACTTTTTATTTTCGCATGAAAGGAGAAAAGACATGAGCATCGATCAGCTTGATTTAATCTTGTATGACATGTACCGCATGGACGCTTGGCTGCCGCCTTTGTTTGGTAAATGGACGGAAGATTATAAAAAAGCGAGTTACTCACAATGGGCTGTCGACGAGCTCAGAGATTTTATCGCCGAACAGATTTACCCTCGAAGGGAAGGGTCTATTGAAGAATTCTGTAAGCTCACGCACGAATTCATGATGAAGACTGCCAAGTATGCAAGGGTAAATCCAAACACAAGTCTTATGTTTCGGTCTGCCAGCGAAATGGCAGCGAACATTTTAGACCTTTTAAGGGCTATGGCATAACAAAAAACATGAAAGGAGAAAAGACATGAGTAAAACCCAAGCAATTCAAAAATTGCTGCATAAGTCAGGACTTTGCATCAGGAAATACTCACCTGTTGCTTTGTCTTGTGTGGCGTCCGTCGGTGTTGTGGTCACTGCAATTGCAGCAGCAAAAGCAACCCCACGGGCAGTAGCGTTGGTTTACGCAAACAGCCGCAAAAACCATGACGGCGATCCATATGCATACACCAAGAAAGAGGCGTTTATTGCTGCATGGAAATGTTATATTCCGGCAGTGGCGTTTGGAGCTTCTACAATCGTTTGCATTATGGGCGCCAATGCACTAAACCGACGCCAACAGGCAGCACTAACAAGCGCATACGCACTCGTCCAAAATTCTTACAAAGAGTATAAGGACAAACTGAAAGAGCTGTATGGAGAAGAAGCTCATAATGCCATTATGGATTCCATCATCAAGGAAAAGTGCAAGGAGGTCAGTATCTCTGCTAACGGAGGTTGGTATGGTTCTTCTCTGGACTTTGGAGATGGTATGGAGCCAGAGATCACTCGCACTTTCTACGACAGCTTTTCGCAGAGGTATTTCGAGTCAACCATTGAGAAGGTTATTCAAGCCGAGTATCATCTGAACCGCAATTTCATGTTTGCAGGGGTCATTCCACTTAACGATTTTTATGAGTTTCTTGGGCTTGAAAAGACGGAGCTTGGAGATGCTGTGGGATGGTCAAGCTGTAACGGTGATATTTACTGGATTGACTTTAATCATCACCGGCTCACTTTGGATGATGGCATGGAGATATATGTCATTGACATGGTTTTTGAACCGACAGCCGAGTGGATGGAAGACCTGTAAGTTCGCAAAAAATACATTTCACTTTATGAAAACGAAAAGGAGGTTTCGCTTTATGAATAATGCAAAATTGATTAAAATCCTGGGTCTTGTCGCCACAGCAGTAGGTATGGGAGCTACACTCCTCACCGACTGGGTGAACGAAAAGAAGATGGAAGAGAAAATCGATGAACGCATCGATGAAAAGCTTGCCGCACTTAGCGATGAAGAAGACGAGGAGTCCTAACAAGGACTCTTCCTCTTTATCTGAACGATATGTGTGATGCAAGCACAGCTGTTTCGATTATTCAGCGATATGTTGAAGAGCATCTGTTCAGCCCATCGTTCGCATGGCCAAAATATGAATTTCGAAAAAGGTCGTATCAACAATGGGCGGCATATGAAATCTGTGATCGAATCCTGGACAAGCCTTTCGATGATCCAATCACCGTCATTGAAAACTTCATGTTCGAGATGGCTATGTATGCTTGTTACGGCGAGGACGAGCAGCGTAGCTTTATATTTCAGAGCGCAGTCGAAACAGCTGAAGAACTAAGTCTACTATTTGTTTAACTGAAAGGAGAAAAATATGTCTAAACAAAGTTTAGCAAGCATTGCCAAGAGTGTACGGACAGCAATGAAAAAACATAGTCCTGAAATCCTTACCGGTATCGGAATTGCCGGTATGATTACTACCACTGTTATGGCGGTAAAAGCAACTCCCAAAGCTCTGATTCTGCTTGAAGAGAAAAAAGATGAGCTGGATACGGACAGGCTTGAGCCGAAGGACATTATTAAGACGGCTTGGCCTTGTTATATTCCGGCTGCCATTGTAGGTTCTATCTCTGTCTTCTGCCTGATTGGGGCAAGCTCGACCAATCTTCGTCGGAACGCTGCTCTGGCAACGGCATACACCCTTTCGGAGTCTACTCTGAAGGAGTATCAGGAAAAAGTGGTAGAGACAATCGGTGAGAAAAAAGAGCAATCCATTCGAGACTCTGTGTCGAAAGACAAAATGGTAAAGAATCCCGTTCGAGAGGTTATCCTCACTGAAAACGGCGGTAATACGATCTGCTATGATGTCTTGTCTGGACGATATTTTAAGTCTGACAGGGACAAGATCATCAGGGTCATGAATGAACTGAATCGTCAGATGCGTGATGAAATGTACGTCACGCTGAACGATTTCTACTATGAACTTGGTTTGGATGGAACCAAGATGGGTGACATGCTTGGATGGAACATCGATAAAGGTTATATTGACCTTGCGTTCTCGTCCCAGCTGGATGCAAACGGCACCCCTTGTCTGGTAATTGACTATCAGGTTGCTCCGGTTTACGACTACCAGTAAGCTGCCGCGCGAAATTTACAACTTATTTAATGGAAGAACATTCCACAATTTCACACATTTGAAAGGAGATTTCACAATGAACAACAATGAGATTATGAACAACGAGGTCGTTGAGGCTACCGAAGAGGTTATCGAGAACGCTGGTTTGAGCAAGGGCGTAAAGATTGCTGCGGGTATCGGCTTGAGCGTAGTTGTAGGCGTGGTCGTCTACAAGTATGTGGCAAAGCCGGTAATCGCAAACATCAAAACCCAGATCGAGCAGAAGAAGATGGCTGCTGAGGAGAAGACGGTTATCTTGGAAGAATCTGATGCTGTCGTTGAAGACAACTGAAAATGCGAATTTGAGAAGTTCGGATAAGGGAGAGTACCTGTAACAAGGTGCTTTCCCTTTTTCTTTATCTCTCGAAAGGAGGAAAAAATATGCAGCAGTACCAATATGACGGTCCGGTTATGCGATTTGATGATTGCGTTCAACATCGCTGGAAGGCAACTACTGTTGCTCCGACGGAAGCGAAAGCGAAGAGCAATCTCGCCTATCGATATAAAAAAGAAAACGGCTTGATGCCGAACACAAAAATTACTCTGCCCGGTAAGCTGATTCCGGCATAAGAAAGGAGATCACCCAGTGGAAGATTACAAATCCAATTCTGATAAAGCTCGTCAGGAGCAGCAGTCAGAAAAGAAAGTTGAGGCGGTTATTACCGGGGCTGCAAAAACTCGAAAGAAAGGCGAAATGCAAAAATTTGCAGATGTCTTTATTGCCGAAGACGCAAACAATGTCAAATCTTATATTTTGATGGAGGTCATTGTGCCTGCTGTCAAGAAAGCGATTTCTGACATTGTCACTACCGGTATCGATATGATCCTGTATGGCGAGGCAGGTCGAAGTAAGAAAAACGGAACTGCATCTAAGGTATCTTACCGAAACTATTACGAACGGGACGCAGACCGAGTACGTGCCGGTTCTGCCGGAAATAGACGAAATACTCCTGACTATGATGATATTCTCTTCGACACTCGCGGAGATGCAGAAGCGGTTCTCGATGCGATGAATGACATTATCAGCCAGTACGGTACAGTGAGTGTGTCCGATTTCTATGATCTCGCTCGTGTTCCCAATGATAATTTCACTATGAACCGCTACGGTTGGACAAACATTGGCGGTGCAACTGCGGTACGAGTTCGAGATGGTTATATTCTGAAACTGCCTCGTGCTATCCCGCTGAATTGAAAGGAGAAAAATAATGCTTGAATGCAAAATTTGTGGCACTAAATTCAATGCCATTATCGAGAGACATTATATTGCTCGTGATAACGGAAAGACTGGTTTGGCAGTTGCCTTTGGCTCTACTGCCGAAGAAAGTTTATATGACACATTTGATTGCCCGATGTGCGGCTGTCAGGTAATTGCTAAGGAGCGTAAGCGTGACTATATTCCGTTTATTTCTACAGATGAGGAGGATGCAGATGATGACCAGATCTGAGACTCTCGATAAAGCAAAGGCTTGCGTATGTGGGCAGAGAGAGAACGAATACGGCTCTCCGGAAGATAACTTCACTGCTATTGCAGGCTTCTGGAGCGTCTATAAAGGCGTTGAATTTACCGCAAATGATGTTGCCATGATGATGGCGCTTCTTAAGATCGCACGAATCAGGACAGGAACGGCTACGAACGACAGCTATGTCGATTTGGCTGGATACGCTGCCTGTGGTGCTGAAATCAACTCTAAAAACTGAAAAGGAGAATAACAAACCATGAAAAATAAAACTGAAATTATGAAGAGCGTGAACGGCGTGACTTCCAAGGCCGTTATGAAGCTCAAGAAGCACAGCCCCGAGATTCTCGTTGTGGCTGGTATTGCCGGTACGGTCGTAAGTGCCGTTCTCGCTTGCAAGGCCACCACTAAGGTAGCAGAGATTCTCGATGAAACTAAGGGTACTCTCGATACCATCCATGATGGAATGGAGACCGGTGCAATCAATGGCCAGGAATATACGACCGAGGACGGCAAGAAGGACACGGTTGTTGTCTATGCTCAGACCGGAATGAAGCTCGCAAAGCTTTATGGCCCTGCCATCATTCTTGGCACTCTGTCCATCACCAGTATTCTGGCATCTAACAACATTCTGCGTAAACGCAATGTGGCTCTTGGTGCTGCTTATGCTGCAATCGATAAGAGCTTCAAGGAGTATCGTGGTCGAGTTATCGAGCGTTTCGGCGAGCAGGTCGATACTGAACTGAAATATGGCATCAAGGCGAAGAAATTCGAGGAAATCGAAGTTGACCCCGAGACCGGCAAGGAGAAGAAAGTTAAGAAGACCGTGATGGTCGCCGATCCTAATCTCCAGAGCGACTATGCTGTATATTTCGACAGCAAGAGCCGCAACTATGAGACTAACCCCGATTACAACCGCATGTTCCTCAAGGCACAGCAGGCATTTGCAAATGACAAGCTTCAGACCCGTGGTCACCTCTTCCTGAATGAGGTTCTGGACGATCTTGATCTTCCTCGTACCCCTGCTGGTCAGATTGTCGGTTGGACAAAGGATGGTCCGGACGGCTATGTTAATTTCCGCATCGTTGAGGTAGAGCGTGAGACCGAGGATGGTCGTCATGAGCCGGCGCTTCTGCTCGATTTCAATGTTGAGGGCAACATCTGGGAAAAGATGTAATCAATCACCTTCAGACTTGGACTGGGGGTGATATTTTTAATGTAAAGGAGTTTTAACAATGTGCATCAAACCACGAGCGATAGCCACCGTTCTCTGCATGATATTCTTTGTTGGTTTTGCAGTATGCGGTGTGGTTCGCTCTACAGATAAAGAAACATTGGAGATTAAGCAATCTTATCCGGTTCTTACGGAGGCAGAGCCGATGATTATGGCTGATCTTCTGATGGAATCTCCTAACTTAACGCCTGAGGTTGAGAAAGAGCCAGACTACCCTCTTACACAAGAGGAAATCGACTTAATAGCACTTGTAACCATGGGTGAAGCTGAAGGAGAAACAGAACTGGGAAAACGCTTGGTTATCGACACAATCCTTAACCGTATCGATCATCCATCTTTCCCGGATACTGTGTACGATGTTATTTATCAACCCAATCAGTTCAGCGTGATGTGGAACAGCAGGATTGACCGTTGTTATGTCATGCCTGAGATTGTTGAGTTGGTAAAGGAAGAACTTTTGGAACGGACAAATTACGATTGTGTGTTCTTCATGGCCGGAGAATACAGCAAGTATGGTGAGCCTTTATTTCAGGAGTGTTGTCACTACTTTTCGAGTTATGACTGAAAGGAGAACATAAAATGAAAGCTTTGTTTTCGTACATTCTTTCCACTATGGCAGGGCTTTGTCTCGTAGGAGGCATTGCTGTTCTCTCTGGTGGAAAGGAGTAAATGATGGATATTTTGGATGACTTCATCTCAACCGTCGATGCCATGCTGGACAGTCGGCGGAAAAGACACATTACTGGCGGGATTCTCCTGAGTGCAGCATTGCTGTTCGGAGGTCTCGCCATTACTGTTGTCACAATTCAAACTGACGAGGAGGAATACAAAGATGAGTAAAACCAGTTTCGCTATGTTTCTGGCTGGAGCCACGGTAGGCGCCGCAGCGACATGGCTTTGTATTAAACGGTATTACGAACAGATTGCACAGGAAGAGATCGATTCTGTGAAAGCGGCATTTGCCGAAAGAAAACCCGTAAACACCAATATTGCCAAAAGCGAAAAGAGCAATGAAAAGCAGGAAGAGAATCAGCATAAGGCGGATATTGCCAAGCTGAAACCCGACCTGGTGAACTATGCAGCTAAGCTCCAGGAAGAGGGTTATACCAATTATACGGAGCATAGCAAGAAAAATACTGAAGAAAAAAAGGATGAGCCTATGCCCAATGAACCTTATGTCATCTCTCCGGACGACTACGGTGAGAATGACAATTATACGCAGATCAGTCTGGTTTATTACGCTGGCGATGGTGTTCTCGCTGATGACGAAGACGAGGTTGTCGAGGATATTGAGGATACCGTTGGTGAGGACTTTGCTGAGCACTTCGGAGAGTATGAGGACGATTCGGTCTTTATTCGTAATGACCGCCTGAGATGTGACTATGAAATTCTCAGAGACAATCGCTCTTTCTCCGATGTGGCCGAAGGCTCCAACTACTAATAGGAGGATCGAATGACTGAAATTGAGCTGAACAATGAATATTTTGAGTGGATGTGTCAGCTCGTATGTAACGAACGATATAGCCGGAGGCTGTCTTATCAGAAGCTTCTTCGTCATCTGCATAATATTGATTTTCAATATATGCTGCCGATGGACGGAAATCGAGCAGAAGATGGGATAGACCTCCGGTATCGTTTTGGTTATGAAAAAGAATACGAGGGTCCTATGATTGCCAGTTATCTGGATAACCGCCCTTGCAGTGTATTGGAGATGCTTATTGCCTTAGCGTTTCGTTGTGAAGAACATATTATGACCGACCCAGATATCGGCAATCGCATGGGACAGTGGTTCTGGAACATGATTGTCAGTCTGGGTTTAGGGTCGATGAGTGATTCTCGATTTGATGCGGCGTATACGGACGACGTAATATCTCGATTTATGAACCGCAAATACAAGCGAAATGGTGAAGGCGGTTTGTTTACCGTCGAACGCTGCAAGTATGACATGAGAACTGTCGAAATCTGGTGGCAGATGAATTGGTATTTGGACAGCATCCTATAAGGGAGAATTACCATGATTCATACACAAGTGTACGGGTTTTTTCAGACATGCTTACCCGACCAGGCAAAGGAGGTAAAAGAATACTTCCCAAATGGTAAAAACAGCATTCGAATTCGCAAAACCAACGGACAGGAATTTATATTTTCGTTGAGAGAGCCGAAGGCTTGGAAGTTTGAAACGATCGATCAATTTCTTGCCGACATGAAAGGAGAAAAGAAACATGGATGAAATGATTCGTTATATTTTCGGCAGTCTTCGCTGCTCCGAAACTGCGATGCGTGTGTTTGCTAAGACGCTCAGAAAGCAGAGGTCTTTCAATCGCAGCACCGTCATGGTTGCCACAGTTATGACTGTGAACATGCTTATCCAGGACTTGGAGATTCGCAGTATGCGTGATGAGATCGGGAACCTTAAAAACGAAATCAAGGAGCTTAGAAAAACGGAAGGAGACTAAAGAACTTCGATGATCGACTTTTTAATGATTTCGACCCGTAGTACGAAGCGTGGTGTAATAGAAATCTATCCGAAGTTTGTCATTAAAAAAAGCTCCGACCTGATGATTAGAGGCGGTGACTTCTATGCCATTTGGTTAGAAGAACGAGGTTTATGGTCTACGGATGAGCAAGATGCACTCCAACTTATTGACCGGGAACTTGACAAATATGCAGAGGAAAACCGCAAAAACTTTGATTCGAGTATTAAAGTTCTGCACATGTGGGATTCCGAATCCGGAATGATCGATTCATGGCATAAATACTGTCAAAAACAGATGCGAGACTCCTTCCACATGCTTGATGAGAAACTTATATTCTCTAATACACCGACGAACAAAAAAGACTATGCAAGTAAGCGGCTGAACTATCCTCTTGAGGAAGGGACCACGGATGCATGGAATAAGCTGATGTCCACAATTTACTCTGAAGAAGAGCGAACAAAAATTGAATGGACTATTGGTTCCATTGTCTGTGGAGAGTCGAAGAAATTGCAGAAATTTATGGTTCTGTACGGTGCAGCAGGTACGGGTAAGTCTACGGTTCTGAACATTGTTCAGCAGCTCTTTGAAGGATATTATTCCGTCTTCGATGCGAAAGCACTGGGTTCGTCCAGTAATTCCTTTGCATTGGAGGCATTTAAGACAAACCCACTTGTGGCAATTCAGCATGACGGTGACTTATCTCGCATCGAGGATAACACCCGACTGAACAGTTTGGTTTCTCACGAGCTGATGACAGTAAATGAAAAGTTCAAATCGACCTACGCAAACCGCTTCAAGTGCTTCCTGTTCATGGGCACCAATAAACCGGTCAAGATTACAGACGCAAAGTCAGGTCTTATCAGACGATTGATCGATGTGTCCCCTTCCGGAAACAAATTGAGTCCCAAGGAATACAAGGCTGTGACAAAGCAAATCGAATTTGAACTCGGTGCAATTGCTTATCATTGCCAGGAAGTCTATCTGGAGAATCCGGGCAGATACGATGATTATATTCCCGTGACGATGCTCGGTGCATCTAATGATTTCTATAACTTCATTATTGATTCTTACCATGTCTTCAAGAAAGAAGACGGGACAACTCTCAAAGCCTCATGGGAGATGTATAAAACCTATTGCGATGAGGCAAAAGTTACCTTCCCATTCTCTCAGAGAATATTTAAGGAGGAACTGAAAAACTACTTCCGGGATTACAAGGAGAGGTTCAATCTCGATGACGGAACTCGTGTGCGAAGTTATTACATTGGTTTTCGAACCGAGAAATTCGAGGATAAGGCACTTACCGAGCAAGACGAGCCTGAGCATAAACTGATCGAGTTCTTAAAACAGAAATCGGTATTTGACAGAGAATGCGCAGATTGTCCTGCTCAGTATGCTTCGGCTAAAGAGACACCAACTTCCAAATGGGATGAAGTTTCTACTAAGTTGAGCGATCTGTCCACATCCAGATTGCATTATGTGAAAGTCCCGGAGAACCACATTGTTATCGACTTTGATATTCAGGATAAGGACGGCAATAAGTCGTATGAACTGAATCTCAAAGAAGCGAGTAAATGGCCGCCGACCTATGCTGAACTCAGCAAAAGCGGTCAGGGCATCCACCTTCATTATATTTATGCCGGTGATGTCAGTAAGCTCAGCCGAGTGTACGACGATCATATTGAAGTGAAAGTCTTCACCGGTAAAAGCTCGCTGCGCAGAAAGCTGACAAAGTGTAATGACTTGCCTATCGCAACGATCAATTCGGGTTTGCCACTGAAAGGAGAAAAACAAGTGATAAATTTTGAAGGGGTGAAGAGCGAGAAAGGGCTTAGAACGCAAATCAAGCGAAATCTCAACAAGGAGTACCATCCGGCAACAAAGCCCAGTATCGACTTCATTTACAAGATTCTTGAGGATGCTTATGCAAGCGGACTCAATTATGACGTGACTGATATGCGCAATGCTGTCTTGGCATTTGCAGCGAGCAGCACACATCAGGCGGATTACTGTATCAAGTTAGTCAACAAGATGCAGTTTAAGTCCGCAGACCAGTCAGCAGGAGCAAAAAATGATGATGCCAAGCTCGTGTTTTACGATGTTGAGGTGTTTCCGAACCTGTTTCTGGTGAACTGGAAAATTGAGGGTGAAGGTAAGCCGGTGGTTCGTATGATTAACCCCACCCCGACTGAGATCGAGGAACTGATGCGATTCCGTCTGGTTGGCTTCAACTGCCGTCGGTACGATAATCATATTCTCTATGCCCGGTTGATGGGGTATACAAACGAACAACTTTATAATCTCTCAACAAAGATCATCAATGGCAGCGCAAATTGCTTCTTTGGCGAAGCCTATAATGTGTCCTATACGGATGTGTATGACTTTTCCAGTAAGAAGCAGTCCCTGAAGAAATTCGAGATTGAACTGGGTATTCACCATCAGGAACTTGGTCTGCCTTGGGACAAGCCTGTGCCGGAGGAGCTTTGGACTAAGGTTGCTGAGTATTGCGACAACGATGTCATTGCGACAGAAGCAACCTTTAATGCTCGTAAGGCGGACTTCACGGCTCGTCAGATTCTGGCAGATGTGGCGGGGATGTCCGTCAATGATACAACAAACTCGCTGACTACCAAAATTATATTTGGTAACAACCGCAAGCCTCAGGATCAGTTCAATTACCGTTTCATGGGTGACGAGAGTCAAATCTTCGACCCTAATGCGGATCTTCCGTTTACAATGGGGCTTGAAGACTACGACGAGTTCACACAGTTCGATAAAAACCATCGTCCCATCTTTCCTGGCTACACATTCGAGGGCGGCAAGTCTGTCTACAGAGGTGAAGAAGTCGGTGAGGGCGGCTATGTATATTCTGAACCCGGTATGTACAGTAACATTGCTCTGTTGGATATTGCCTCTATGCATCCGAGCAGTATTGTAGCAGAAGAACTCTTCGGACCGGAATACACAAAGCGATTCAACGAAATTCTTCAGGCTCGTATTGCTATCAAGCATAAGGATTTTGACAAAGCAAAGAAGATGCTGGGTGGTGCATTGGCTAAGTACCTGACTGACGAGAATGCTGCGGCTGACTTGGCACAGGCTCTGAAAATTGCAATTAACTCCGTGTACGGTCTGACCTCAGCCGGATTTGAAAACCCGTTCCGGGATAACCGTAACAAGGATAACATCGTTGCGAAGCGTGGAGCTCTGTTTATGGTCAATCTCAAGCACGCTGTTCAGAGTCAGGGCTTTACTGTGGCACACATCAAAACCGACTCCATCAAGATTCCGGATGCAACGCCTGAGATCATCAAATTTGTAACTGAATACGGCAAGCTGTATGGGTACAACTTTGAACACGAAGCAACCTACGACCGTATGTGTCTGGTAAACGACGCAGTTTATATTGCTCGATATGCTACGGTTGAGAAGTGCTGTGACCTGTATGGGAAAAAGTACATCGACTCTGCAAAAGATATTTGCAAGGAGAACAAGAAGCATCCGTATGCATGGACGGCGACTGGCACTCAGTTCCAGATTCCTTATGTCTTCAAGACGCTTTTCAGCAAGGAGAACATCGAGTTCGAGGATATGTGCGAAACGAAATCTGTAACTTCCTCGCTCTATCTTGACATGAACGAGACTCTGCCGGATGTAAGTGCCCTTGAAGCGGAAAGAGATAAACTGTGGAAACAGATTACCGATTCTAAACGCATGACTGAGCCGATGCCTACTGAATGTGAGCGTGTCGAAGAACTAACGGACAAAATCGCTAAGGGGCACGACTACCACTTCATCGGAAAGGTCGGTCAGTTCTGCCCGATTAAGCCAGGCTGCGGAGGCGGCATCCTGCTTCGTGAAACAGAAAACAAGAAGACTGGTGAAAAGGGTTACGCTGCTGCTACGGGTTCTAAGGGCTTCCGCTGGCTTGAGTCCGAGATGGTCAAGCAGCTGGACAAACAGGGTGACATTGACCGTGGTTATTACAACAACATGGTAGACGAAGCAGTCAAGTCTCTGTCTGTTTATGGTGACTTCGAACGCTTTGCGGCGGACGAACCGTATGTTTCGGATAACACACCACCGTGGTTCGGAGCTGGCGAGCCTCATGAGGACGATACTACGCCGTTTGATGTGAGGTAATGCTTATGATTTTAATTCTGTTAATTGCTGTGTTCATTTATATTTTGTGCACGGCTGATTCTACCGAGTCCTGTATTCCCAATGAGGAGTGCAGGACTTGCCCATTTCCATGCGACAAACGCAAAAATTGAAAGGAGAAACTAATTATGGCTTATAAAGCAGTAGACAACATCATCATCGAGAATGCTCGAATTATCTTCCGCAACTTTAAGGGTGAGGAGTCCAAGTACAATCGTGCTGGCTCCCGCAATTTCTGCGTGGTCATTGAAGATCCCGATATGGCGCAGAAGCTTATTGAGGATGGCTGGAATGTTCGTGTTTTGGCTCCTCGTGATGAGGACGAGGCTCCTCGCCATTATATTCAGGTGGCGGTCAGCTTCGACAACATCCCCCCGAAGGTTATCATGATTACTCGTCGAGCTAAGACTCAGCTGGATGAGGAGTCTATCGGAACTCTGGACTTCGCTGAGATTCGCAATGTCGACCTGACGATCCGTCCCTACAACTGGGAGGTCAATGGTAAGACTGGCGTCAAGGCATACCTTAAGACGATGTATGTCACCATTGAAGAAGACGAATTCGCTGAAAAGTATGCCGAAACGGAGGGTCCTGAGGAGATGCTCTTCTAAAGGTGAATAGGTGCCAGCTTAGTACATGTCTGGTTAAATGTCCAGTAAGGTCTCGATTAGGTGTGCACGCCTATGACGGTAAGAGGAAACAGCCTTATTCCCTTTAATAACCGAAAGGAGGTAAAGCCATGTTGTGGCAGAAAAAGAAGAAACGCAAAAAGGCTACTAAATCTAAAGCAGTTACTCAGACTGCTCCTCATCAGCCGGCGGAAGAGCTTCCGCAAACGACTGAGCCTGAGGAAAAAGAAGAAACGCCAAAGCAAAAAAAGCCCGCTGGGAAAAAATGCAAAAAGGTTTTGTCTCCGGAAAAAGCTTTCTTAGATGCATTCGGACGGTTGACTAACCGGTATCGGGCTTGGGATGTTTGGCGTGACTTCATTACTATGTTCGCTTGTTCACTATCTAATCCTCTTGATAAGGAGCACCGGGATAAGCGAGAAGCGTTATATTTGGAAGTCATCAAAAAGTACAATAAGCAGGATCAAGAGTTGTTTCCTGAACTGGCTGCTCAGACGGTCTTGACTTTGGAGGAAAATCCGGAGCAAGATTTTCTGGGCAGCATTTTTATGTCTCTCAATCTCGGCAACGAGCATAATGGACAGATCTTTACGCCGTATCATGTCTGTGAGCTAATGGCTGAAATGACGATGGACGACACGGTAAAAAAGGTAGAACAGGACGGTTATATTTCAATTAACGATCCGTGCTGCGGAGCTGGGGCCACATTGATTGCCGGAATCCACACTGCAAGGAAGCAGTTGGAAAAAGTAAACCTGAACTACCAAAATCATCTTCTCGTCGTTGCACAGGATATCGATGAAACGGTGGCACTTATGTGTTATATACAGCTTTCACTTTTGGGGGTAGCAGGATATGTAAAGGTCGGAAACTCTCTGACAGAACCGATGACAGACAACGACAATAAAGAGAATTACTGGTTCACGCCAATGTATTATTCTAATGTCTGGGTGCTGCGTCGGATCTTCGGAGGGCGCTGATGGCAGGCATATCACTTCGAGATTATCAAACAGATGCTGTTGAGAGAATGAAAAACGGCTGCATTCTCTGTGGTGGTGTCGGTAGTGGCAAATCCAGAACAGCTTTAGCCTATTATTACAAACAGAATGGCGGTAAGCTCGGCACAAAGAATTATATTCGGATGCCGGGTACGCCAAAAGACCTGTACATCATCACCACGGCGAGAAAGAGAGATACTTTAGAATGGGAGGGTGAGCTTTCGCCCTTCCTTCTCTCTGTTCACGCGGAAGTCAATACCTATAAAAATAAGGTCGTCGTTGATTCCTGGAACAATATCGGGAAGTATGCAACGGTTACGGACGCATTCTTTATATTTGACGAGCAGCGCGTTGTCGGTTCGGGTGCATGGGTAAAAGCATTTCTGAAAATCGCCAAGTTTAATGAATGGATTCTACTATCCGCGACCCCAGGAGACACATGGGAGGATTATATTCCTGTCTTCGTAGCAAACGGCTTTTACAAAAACCGTACAGCTTTCAAAGAAGAGCACATGGTCATGACCTGGGTGAATGGAAAGTATCCAAAAGTAGACAGATATTTGGGAGTCGGACGACTCATCCGGCTTCGTAATCGCATTCTTGTAGATATGGATTTCAAGCGGGAAACCTGTTCACACCATGAGGATGTATATGTCAATTATGATGTTGCGAAGTATAAAGAGGCAAGTCGTCTCCGCTGGAATTCCTATAAAAATGAGCCGATTGTCAACGCCGGAGAACTTTGCTATGTATGGCGTCGCATCGTCAATGAAGATGAGTCCAGACAAATCATTTTAATGGAGCTGTTTGAGAAGCATCCCAAAATGATCGTTTTCTACAATTTTGACTATGAGCTTGATATTCTGAAAAATCTCTACTATGGAGAGAATGTTGAGGTTGCTGAATGGAACGGTCATAAGCATCAACCGATTCCGACTTGTGACAGTTGGGTGTATCTGGTTCAGTATACTGCCGGAGCCGAAGGTTGGAACTGCATTAGTACAGACACCATTGTGTTCTACTCGCAGAATTACTCCTACAAAATCATGAAGCAATCAGCTGGGCGAATCGATCGCTTAAATACTCCGTTCAAAGATTTATATTACTACCATTTGAAGTCCCGTTCCGGCATTGATTTGGCTATCAGCCGAGCGTTAAGCGAGAAGCGGAATTTCAATGAAACCAAGTATGTAGGCAACTATAAATCTAAAGTTGTCTGAGAAAGGAGAAACAATGATAACTATTGATGTTGCAGAGTATTGCTCTGCTTGCATGGACTTCGACCCAGATGTTCAACGACCGCAAAAAGCATACGGAATGAGTGAAGAGATTGTCATATCCGACACAGTCATTCGATGCTCAAACCGAAATCGATGCAAAAACATTGAGCGATACCTGAGAAAGAAGGTGACGAACGATGGCGTTGGCAAGACTGACGAAGCAATGCCATGAATGTCCTTTTGTCGAGACCTGTGAGCACAAGGAAATGGAAGCATTGGGATATTTACCAGAACCGATTATGGCAGATGTCAAAGTCCCGGTTACTGCTGATATAGCAGCTCCCATTTTGAGAGAAACTGTAAGCCGTGTAGTAGACGGCAAAGTTGTAACAATGTATAAGGACGAGTTGGAGAAGATCCTTTATAAGGATTTATATTCTCATCTCGGACTTCAGATTGGAGGATAATATATGCCTGAATACGAAAAAGATACATTATATCGTCCAGAAACGAAGAAGAGTGGCAGCCTTGCTTATAAAATCGGGCAGGCTATCGCTATTCTGATGTCTTTGTGTGCCAGTGCGATTATCGTAGCTGCGACGATCAAGCTTATTATGTGGATTTTGTAAGGAGTTTTTGCAGATGAATGAAGAAAAGGAAGTCTATTTTGACCAGTATTGCAAATCGTGCAAGCACCACGGTCTTGAAGAGTCCAAAGACCCGTGCAATGACTGTCTCGCAGAACCCGGCAATACAAATTCCCACAAACCAATGAACTATGAAAGCAAAAACAATTCTTGATACCGAGAAAAAGGATGCGATTGATATTGCAACGGAACTTTGCTATAGCGAAGAAGTTAAGAGAAAAATTGCACAGGCAAAATCTGTTTATGAAATTGGTCGCATCCTTAAACAGGCACGGCTCGATCAAGAGTGATATTTCTGAAAGGAGAAAAGAAACATGAATCTTGAGGAGTTCAGAAAGGCACTTTCGTCAGATGCTACTGAAGAGAATACACAACCGAAAAGACAGTTGTCAGACCTTCAGACTGAATACCATGAAAAGCTTTCAAAACTCGAAAATGAAAACGATTCACTTAAAGAAAGTTGTCGGGTTTTATGCAATCGATGCTTTACTCTTACGAGAGGTGTTACTTGTCTATTTTGTGGTCTCGATTACCCCTGCTCTCATATGCCGGGGCTTGAGGAACAGGTGGCTATGGCTCATAAATTGAGAAAGGAGATCGAAAAAAATGGCTAATGGGTATCGTAATGCTCTTGTTCAGCAAATAAAAGACGCAGGTCAAGAACTTATCAACCGAGCTGAATCGATGGTGCATCCCGAAAATGATTTAATCACTGATTTTTCCATAGTAATCCATTTCGAGCAGCATGAGGTACCTACAATCGACTACACAACCAGCGTGATAAACAAAGTTGCTTGCGATCGGGTTATCTATCAGAAAGGAGAATCCAATGTCTCAAAAATATGATGAATATCTGGAAAAACACAGGCAAGCTGTAAAAAAGGCTTATCAGTGGATTGCTGCTTATATTCCAGAACTGACAGATGTTGAGGCGACTCGAAATATTGAGTTCCATGATATGTCGAAGAATACGCCAGATGAGTACACGCCTTATGACAACTATTTCTATGGGGAGCAAACCCCAGCAATCATCGAGGCGTTTAACCGGGCATGGCTTATGCATATCCACCGAAACCCCCATCATTGGCAGTATTGGGTCTTAATCAACGACGAACCTAAAGAAGGAACTATCCTTATCGAAATGCCGTATCCATACATTATTGAGATGATCTGTGACTGGTGGGCATTCAGTTGGATTAAAGGTGACCTTTCCGAAATGTTTGCCTGGTATAAAGACCATGCTGATTATATTAAGTTACACAATAACACTCGTTCGATTGTAGAAGAAATTCTGGAAATAATTCGGACGAAGCTTACGGAGGTAGAAAATGCTGAAAATTGAAAACACCGAGGTTATTGGCTGGGAACACGCCATTCGTGGTATGAGGAACCCTAAGAACTCGTGGGTGAAGAGTGATAGTGGTGTTTGCGCCACGCATGGTCCAGCTCATTGCGCAGATTGTGTATACACTGATTGCCACGCTGACGATGTCGAGATTGGTACAAAATATATTCTCGGTCCTAACGACCTCAACCTCATGACTACCCTCCGCAACGCAGGCACTGACCATCGCAAGTTCATGCGGATGATTACGGTCTATCTTGACATCACCGCCCCGCTGTACTGGTGGAAAGAGTTCGACACCTACAAGGTTGGTACGGTTGCCAACTCCTGCTCGACTATGCACAAGATTGCGGCGAAGGAATTTACGCTGGAGGATTTCAGCCATGAACATTTGGACGTAGTTTCGCGGAGCTGCTTAGAAGGTGTTATACATATTCTAAATCTTAATAGAGATTCGTTTAATAAAAATGCCTACGATGATCCAAAGATCCCATGGTGGCAGATGATCCAGCTTCTCCCCAGTTCGTACAACCAGAAGCGAACGGTCATGCTGAACTATGAGGTTCTGGCGAACATCTACAAGTCCCGTCGTAACCATAAGCTCGATGAGTGGCATACTCTCTGTGACTGGATTGAGATACTGCCTTATTCTGAGCTTATTACTGGTAAGGAGGAAAAAGCAGATGTTTGATGCCGGAGTAAAAGAAACCTTATGTACTCGATGCGCTCATCGGGAAGTATGCATCTATAAGCAGGACTACCTTGATATCATCAAAGCAGTTGAAAACGCGGCTATAACCCGGGATACACCCGATGGAAAAATCACATCAAAGAAAGTGATTCATTATGACTTCATCAGTGGGATATCTGTTGGTTGTAAGTACCATCAAAACTGGACGGAAACCTATCGTTCCGGAGAAGCAATTCTTTGAAACTGCACGAAAAATACACCCCCTATTATGAAAGGAGGTAACGCACAATGAATTATTTTCTGGCAGTTAATGATCGGCAACTCGGCACTTGTTTGAGAATGCTGTTTGCTGAGAAACTTCAACCTGCTGTCCAAACCGTGTTGAACGAAAAGGGCAAGATTGAGTTTCATATCAGCATCGCAGCAGATCAGGAAGTGTTCGAAGAGCTGAACGAGCGCTACAAGATCATGATTTCGTAAGTTACTCGATTTCGAAGGTAAAGGGGCCGTAACAAGCCCTTTTACTTTTGTTATATTTATGGTAAAATACTACGAGGAGGCGATGTCAATGAAAGTCAAATCCAGAATGTCCTGTCCAGTTCGAAGAAAAGACGGCACATGGACAACTGTTATCAGAGAATTTGAAGAAGATATTCCGGATCTCGGACGGAAAGAGCTTATCTGCAACAAATGCGGACGCCCTGATTATCCGAAATGCAAGGAAACGGTTTGTGAAGCCTGGAAATACCACAAATCGAAAAATTAACAAGTCATGTAAGAGCTGAGGTTAAACCTTGGCTCTTATTTTTTGTGTAAAGGAGAAAAAACATGCTTGCCAGAGAAGCGACAAAAGCGGATATTCAGGCTGTTTGTGACCGCCTTCGGGAAGCTAAGGAACAACGTCAGCTTGATATTCAAATAAACCAGGCTATTGCACTGGTGAATCGTAATCACAGGAGGAAAAACTATGACGCCGAACAACTATCAGCAGGCAGCTCTTCGCACTGCTCCAAAAGATTTACCGCCTAACCGGCTTCTGCTCAATGGCTTAATGGGTCTGAACGGAGAAGCCGGCGAAGCAATTGATATTTTGAAAAAGCATCTGTTTCAGGGGCATGAGCTGGACACTGCACATATGGCTAAAGAGCTTGGAGATGTGGCTTGGTATCTCGCTGTAAGTGCAAACGCTATTGGGTATGACCTTGAAACCATCATGCAGATGAATGTGGATAAACTGAAAGCCAGGTATCCGGATGGTTTTGACACTGAACACAGTCTGCATCGCAATCAGGATGATATTTAAGGAGGGTTTTCTATGAATGAACAATTCGGAGAAAAGGTAAAAGCTATTTTTGATAGTATTACCGTTCTTCAAGCAAAGGACAGCGACTTGAAACGAGATAACGCCAACATCAACGGTGACTCCCCTATGGGGGCTATGCTGCAATATGGTGCCAATACCGCCAAGGAGTACAATCTGGAGTATTTGATTAAACCTGCAATTGCAGAACTTCACCGCGATGGTTGGATTCACATACATGACCTTGACTTCTATGCATGGACGACGACCTGCACGCAGATTGAACTTCGCAAACTCTTTAAGAATGGATTTAATACCGGGCACGGCCATCTGAGAGCACCAAAAAGCATTGGTTCGTATGCAGCTTTGGCTGCTATTGCTATTCAGTCAAATCAAAATGACCAGCATGGCGGACAGAGTGTTGTGGACTTCGATTATGCTATGGCTGAGGGTGTCCGTTACACCTATCAGAAGTACCTGAAAGAGGGTTATGAGATCTGCGAACGCCTCAACGATCTGAAAGATAAAGCATGGATTCTCGACTATGCTATGGAAAAGACTACTCGCGATACTTATCAGGCTATGGAGGGGTTCATTCATAATCTGAACACCATGCATTCCCGTGCCGGCGCTCAAGTTCCATTCAGCTCTATTAACTATGGCACGGATACATCTTGGGAAGGTCGTCTTGCTATTGAGCAGCTTCTGCTTGCTACAGAAGCAGGACTCGGTCATGGCGAAACACCAATCTTCCCGATTCAGATTTTCCGTGTCAAAGAGGGTGTCAACTATAATCCGGACGATCCGAACTATGACTTGTTTAAGCTGGCAATGAAGGTAAGTGCCAAGAGACTGTTCCCAAATTTTGCTTTCATTGACGCTCCATTCAATCTCCAGTATTACAAACCCGGTCATCCTGAGACGGAGGTGGCTTACATGGGTTGCCGTACTCGTGTAATGGGTAATGTTTATGACTCGTCTCGTGAGATCGCTCCCGGTAGAGGCAATCTAAGCTTCACTTCTATCAATCTTCCGAGGCTGGCTATTGTGGTCGACGGTGACATTCCTCAGTTTTTCAAACTGCTTGACGGAATGCTCGACAAAACCATGCAGCAGCTTCTCGACCGATACGAGATTCAAGCGTCAAGAGTAGTTAGAAACTTTCCGTTCCTCATGGGAGAAGGCGTATGGATGGACTCTGACAAACTTGGACCGGATGACGAGGTTGGAGAGGTGCTGAAACACGGAACACTCTCTATCGGTTTCTGTGGGCTTGCAGAGTGTCTTGTAGCATTGACTGGGCATCATCATGGTGAAGATGAAGCATCTCAGGAACTCGGCTTAAAAATCGTAAAATATATTCGGAACTACTGTGATGAGAAAAGCAAGCAGTTTGGCATGAATGTAACCTGTCTTGCTACTCCCGCTGAAAGCTTAGCCGGACGCTTACTTAGAGCTGACCGAAAAGAATTTGGTATTATTAAGGGTGTTACCGACCGTGAATACTACACCAACAGCTTCCATGTTCCGGTATATTATCATCTTCCTGCACTTAAGAAAATTGATATTGAAGCACCGTATCATGCTCTTACCAACGCAGGTCACATTTCTTATGTTGAGTTAGATGGTGACCCGACTAAGAACCTTGCCGCATTCGAGCGGGTTGTAAGGCACATGAAAGAAGCTGGCATTGGCTATGGCAGCATCAACCATCCTGTAGATCGAGATCCGGTCTGCGGTTATAACGGAATTATCAACGATGTTTGCCCCTGCTGCGGACGAAGCGAGGCTGATGGAATTCCGTTCGAACGCATTCGTCGCATCACTGGATATTTGGTCGGAACTCTTGATAAGTGGAATGACGCTAAGCGTGCGGAGGAGCGAGATCGTGTCAAACATGAAGTTGATTCGAATTTCGGGGATTGAATCGGAGTCTATTGTTGACGGGGAAGGAATCCGGTATGTGATATTTACACAGGGCTGTCCGCATCAGTGCCCCGGCTGCCACAATCCTCAAACTCACCCATTCGGTGGCGGAAAGCTCGTGTTGATCGAAGACATACTCGATGATATTTCAAAAAGAAAAGATTGGATAGACGGCATTACCATTTCCGGAGGCGAGCCGTTCTGTCAGATTTACCAGTGTGCTCTGATCGCTGAAAAAGCTCATCAAATGGGGCTCAGCGTTTGGTGTTACACTGGCTATCTTTTTGAAGACTTGTACGGACAGGGTGCTGATCTACTGAAGCATATTGATGTGCTTGTTGACGGTCCATTCGTACAGGCTGAAAAATCGTTGGAGCTTGATTTCAGAGGAAGCCGCAATCAGCGGGTAATTGATATTCCAGAAAGCTTGAAAGAAGGCGTAGCAATCTTGAAACAAACTTAGAAGAAAGGAGTACCTATATCATGGCGAATACTACTAACCCTCGACGAAATGCCGAGGGATATTCCGACCCGACTGCTTATGAAGCTCTCAAGAATATTGAGCGTGAAGAAGACGAAAGATTTCATAGGCTGCTGCATACATTGTTTTACTTGTGTGAGTTGGCTGATTTTGAGATTGAAGGACGGATAATTTTGGTTGATAAACGGAACGGACGGGTTTGGAGATGAGAGAAATGAGTCCGTACATACTTAAAAATTGTGTAAATTTTAGCCCACTTTTATTTGGCGGATTCGGGCAAAAGCCCACTTTTGAAAAAATTTTTAAGCGTGTACGGACAATTTTCCTAAAAAAAGCCCAGAAAAAGTGGGCAAAAGCCCGGTTTTGAAAACCAAAAGTGGGCAGAAAAATTCGGAAGCATTTTCTGAAAATGGCACTTTTTAGGCGTTTTTTGCCCCAAAATGGCCGATTTGCGCCGATTTGAAATTTTTCTTGTGAAAAAAGCCCACTTTCCCACTTTTATTTCTTATTTAATTGCAATAAAAAGTTTTAATAAATATATAAATAGGGCGAGAAAAGTGGGCATTTGGCCAGAGGTCGGAATACATAGCACAAGTAGACGAAAATGTCAAGACTTTTTACCGAAAGTTCTTTCTTTTTCTTTCAGACTGTGCTATACTATAGGCGCCACACAATCTAATATGTTCAAGTCGTTTAGGGAAAACTGCTTTGGTAAAAAGTGTTTTCTCTCTTTACTCATTTCATTTGTCCCTTTGCGGCTTGATTGAGATTGTGTGGCAACAATGAGGGTTGACACTTTTTCAGTGCGTCTCTCGTTGTGGGGGCGCACTTTTTTAATGCCCTCGGAAAGGATGGGATAATGAGATGAGAAAGTTCTTGGCAGCGTGCATGGCGATTGTCATGATATTTACGATTGCAGGTTGCAGTTCAGAGGGGCATGAAGGAGAAGCTAAAACTCCATCGGGTTCCAGTATTCAAAAAGGCAAGGATTATCAAAAAGTAGTTGACGAATTTGAAAGTAGTGGCTTCACAAACATCAAACTTGAAAAACTTGACGACCTTGTTACTGGTTGGCTTACAAAAGACGGTGAGGTCGAATATGTTTCCGTGGATGGCGATACTGGATACTCTGCTGATGCTTGGTATCCGGCTGATGTCGAGGTCGTAATCACATATCACACATTCCCGGAAAAAGAAACTTCTAAAACAGATAGCGAATCCGTTTCAAGTGAAGAGCCTGCTGTTGATATTTTGACAGTAGATAATTCTCCAGAATTGGCAGCAATGCTTTCTCTTAAAGCAGATATGGATCAATCGTATGCCTATTTTGCAGAGGATTATAAGAATCAGGTTATTGAGTTTGATGGCTGTATTACCTATCTTACAAACCACGATAATTACGACACCCGATATGATTTGCTAATCAGTGCGGGAGACTATGTGGATGAAAATACTGCAAACCCTGGTCCAACTTTTAAGTTTAAGGATGTTGGGGTATATGATTTAGGAGACGGACTTACGCTTGCTGATTATATCAAAGTCGGCAGCAATGTAAGAATACAGGCTAAAGTGCGGAGTTACAATTCTGATACCGGTCTCTTTGAACTTGATCCAGTAAGTGTAGAAGCCCGATAACAAACAACTTTATATTTGACCGAGATGCTTAAACAGTGTCTCGGTCTTTTTTTTATGCTTTTCCGCCGCGCGAAAAAAACATGCCCTTTTATGAAGAGAGGAGTAAAAAAGCTATTTTTAAGAATAGGCATTCTCTTTTCAGCTTTGAACATTCACATGAAAGGAGGCTCATTTGCCATATGCTCGAAAGTCAATTTCAGGCGAAGCTCATTAAAGAGCTCAAGAAACTTTTTCCAGGTTGCATCGTAATGAAGAGTGACTCTGGATATTTGCAGGGCATTCCCGATCTACTTATTCTGTTCAATGACAAATGGGCTGCTCTGGAATGTAAGCAACACGCTGGCGCAAAAAAGCAACCGAACCAAAAATATTATGTGGGCAAGATGGATGAGATGTCTTTCTCCAGATTCATTTGCCCCGAGAACAAGGAGGAAGTGCTGAATGATCTTCAACAATCATTCCAATCTTGAAGGGCAACACGCTTTTCTTGGTGCCAGCAAGTATCATTGGATTAACTACGACGAAACAAAAGTGGCCGATGCTTATTCAAAGTTTTTGGCTACGCAGCGAGGAACCGTTCTACATGACTTTGCATGTCAATGTATCACTTTGGGGCAAAAACTCCCCAAGTCACAGAAAACATTGAACATGTATGTCAATGACGCAATTAGTTTTCGTATGGTGCCTGAACAGATTTTGTTCTATTCAGAAAATTGCTTTGGCACAGCTGATACGATTGTGTTTCGGAATGGTACGCTTCGTATTCACGATTTGAAGACCGGTGTCGTGCCGGCGCACATGGAGCAGCTTGAAATATACGCTGCTCTTTTTTGTTTGGAATACAAGGTGAAACCATCGGAAATCGAGATGGAACTTCGTCTGTATCAGAACAATGAAATTCTATATCACACGCCTACTGCCGAAGATATTGTTCCAATCATGGACAAAATTATTACCTTCGACAAGGTTATCAGAAAAATCAAAGAACAGGAGGGTTAAACCATGAGTCTCACGGATGATATTTTAATGCATTACGGTATGCCAAGAAGGTCTGGTCGTTATCCTTGGGGTTCGGGTGATAACCCTTATCAACACAGCGGTGATTTTCTCTCTCGTGTAGAAGAACTGAAAAAGTCCAATTTCACCTTTACTGACAAAGATGGAAAAACTTACACAGGAGAAGTAGCCATTGCAAAATCTATGGGCTTGAGTACAACCCAATTTCGTACCCAGATGAGCCTTGCAAAGGATGAACGCCGTTCTGCTGATGTCGCTACGGCTAAGGCTCTTCGTGCTAAGGGTTATAGTTTGAATGAAATCGCTGACAAGATGGGCTTTGCTAACGATTCTTCGGTTCGCTCGCTTTTGAATGAGAGTTCCGAAGCTCGTATGAATCAGGCAAAGCAGACCGCTGAATTTCTGAAAAAACAGATTTCGGAAAAAGGCATGATTGATGTCGGAACCGGAGTTGAAAGAGAGCTTGGTATTTCGAAAGAGAAAATGAACCAGGCTCTTTATATTTTGAAAATGGAAGGCTATCACATCTATAGCGGTGGTGTCCCTCAGGTAACAAACCCGGGTAAGCAAACAAACATCAAGGTTCTCTGCCCTCCAGGAACAGAGCATAAAGAGATTTATAATTTTGAGAATGTTCATTCTGTCAGAGACTATGTGTCTCATGATGACGGCGAGACTTTCGATAAGTTCGTCTATCCCAAAAGCATGGATTCAAGTCGCTTGAAAATCCGTTATGCAGAAGACGGCGGAATTCAGAAAGACGGTGTCATTGAAATTCGTCGCGGTGTAGATGACTTGTCTCTTGGTGATTCCCATTATGCTCAGGTTCGCATTCTGGTGGATGGTAATAGATATTTGAAAGGAATGGCTGTCTATTCTGATGATCTTCCTGATGGCGTGGATGTAATGTTCAATACCAATAAGAAAAAAGGCACCCCGACATCGGATGTTCTGAAGAAGGTCAAGGATGACCCTGACAATCCGTTTGGTTCACTTATCAAAGCCGGTGGGCAGAGCTATTACATCGATGCTGATGGCAAACGACAGCTTTCCCTTATCAATAAGCGTGCTGAAGAGGGCGACTGGGGCGAATGGGCGGATAAACTCCCCTCCCAGTTTCTTTCTAAGCAGAGTTTGAGTCTGGTCAATAAACAGCTGAACTTGGCGGCATCTGATAAGATGGCTGAATTTGATGAAATCTGCTCGCTGACAAATCCGACGGTCAAAAAATCATTACTGAAATCCTTTGCAGATGATTGTGACTCTGCTGCTGTGCACCTTCAGGCAGCTGCTCTTCCTCGTCAGAAATATCAGGTGATTCTGCCCATTACTTCGATGAAAGACAATGAAGTGTATGCTCCGAATTATAAGAATGGTGAGACAGTAGCTCTGGTTCGGTATCCACATGGCGGAACTTTTGAGATTCCTATCTTGACAGTGAATAACAAGCAGGCAGAGGCTCGCCGAATCCTTGGTAACACCCCTAAAGATGCCATCGGTATTAACAGTAAGGTTGCAGAACGGCTTTCAGGTGCTGACTTTGATGGTGATACTGTCATGGTCATCCCCTGTAATTCTGGTAAAAGCAAGGTCAAGATTACTTCCACTCCTCCTCTGAAGGGGCTTGAAGGATTTGACCCAAAATTAGAGTATGGCGGAAAACCTGCTGGCACTTTCAAGCCTATGAAGAACACACAGAAAGAGATGGGTGTCATTTCTAATCTGATTACCGACATGACTTTGAAGGGAGCTACGCAGGATGAGCTTGCAAGAGCAGTTCGTCATAGCATGGTAGTTATTGATGCTGAAAAACACAAGCTGGATTACAAGCAAAGTGAGATCGACAATGGCATCAGCTCTTTGAAAAAGAAGTATCAGGGTACAGTTGATGAGGATGGAAGATACCATGAGGGTGCTTCGACTCTGATTTCCCGTGCTAAGTCTGAGACTTCCATTATCAAGAGGCAAGGTAGCCCAAAAATCGACGAAAAAACTGGTGAATACATATGGAAAGATGTAGATGACCCTGTTTACGTTGACAAGCGAACTGGCAAGGTCAAAGAGCGTACTCAGCCCAGCACTAAGATGGCTGAGGCAAAGGATGCCTATACCCTGGTATCCGAAGCTGATACCCCCGTGGAGCGTGCTTATGCTAACTATGCCAACAAAATGAAAGCCCTGGGTAACCAGGCTCGTCTTGAGATCCTCTCCACCGGAAAAGTACCCTACTCCGCAACTGCAAAAGAGACCTATCAAGCTGAGGTCGATTCTCTGAATGCTAAGCTCAATGTAGCTCTGAAGAATGCGCCCAGAGAAAGGCAGGCTCAGACTATGGCTAATGCGGTAGTGGCTGCTAAAAAGCAGGACAATCCGGATATGACAAAGGGTGAGCTCAAGAAAGCAAGCCAGCAGGCGCTTACTCAGGCTCGTGCCTCTGTTGGTGCAAAGCGAGAGACCATCAAGATTACAGACCGTGAATGGGAAGCAATTCAAGCTGGCGCTATTAGCGAGAATAAGCTTACCCAAATCATCGACAATGTGGACATTGACAGTCTTAGACAGCGTGCAACACCGAGAGCGACAACAACTCTCAGCACTGCAAAGCAGAATAAGATCGCTTCGATGAATGCTTCTGGCTACAGCACATCGGAAATTGCTGAAGCTCTTGGGATTTCAACAAGCACAGTGTCTAATTACTTGAATTGAAAGGAGTGACTGGTATGAATGGTTCTTGTGCCCTTACCACATTTGACAACCCTTATAATCCATTTGAACAGTTCTCCGATTGGTTCCTGTTTGATGTAGAAAAGGGTTACAACACTTGCGCTTATCTCGATCGAATTGCTCACACTTCTGACCAATTCTCTGAAGAAGAGAACAATCAAGAGATTGAAAGAGCGATTGACGAGATCATTCGTTACGACTTCATGAACATTTACAAGAAAGTTAAGAGAACGAAGACAACAAAAGCAGACAAGGTTTGAACTATAGGTTGAGGTCTAATGCTCTTTGAATAAAGTTTTTGCTTTCTTTTCTGAAAACATTTGAACTTGAAGCCAATGCAAGCAAATAATCACTTGATCTGCACTGCTGCCGCAGGGCTTAATGGCATGGGGAGGGGGTCTCCAAAAATGCACCCCCTACCTCATCGCGGCGGTCTTAAAAAAATCTCCGGAGGGATATTTTGGGAATGGGGCTTACCCCCTCGGGTGCAGTATTTGAACGAGCTTACAGGGTTGAAGTATTTTCCATAAAGTGTGAACATCTCCTTTCATGTTTCTTTTCTCCTTTCGGTGATTGGTGGAAATTCAGCTCTGTAAGTTCTTTCAAATACTGCACCTATTCTCACCTAAAAGAGTATCAGTTGGGACAGAAAGTGCAGCACAAGTATGCGGATATGGCGGAACTGGCAGACGCAATAGACTCAGAATTTATTGGAGGTAACTCCGTGCAGGTTCAACTCCTGTTATCCGCACCAAATTTTTAAGAGAGGAGGCAGTGCTAATGCCCAAAGGTAAAGCTGCAAGCTCTTCCGACTCAAATAGCCCATTGAGACCACCGACATCTCTCGAAGCGCAAGAGAACTTAATGATTTCTTTGGCGGTTCAATGTGCTGAAAAGCAGCTCAGAGACGGAACTGCTTCTTCTCAGGTCATAACGCATTATTTGAAACTTGGTTCCAGTAAGGAACGAATCGAAAAGGAGATTCTGGAGAAGCAGAAAGAGCTTATTGAAGCGAAGACCAAGAATCTAAATTCCAATAGTGAAGCCAAAGAGTTGTATAACAAGGCTCTTGAAGCGTTTAGGAGATATTCAGGTGCAGGCGGTGATGACGATGAGTATTAAAACATATTCCGAACTAATTACACTGCCGACATTTGAAGAACGGTTTTGCTATTTGAAACTCGATGGCTCTGTTGGAAAAGAGACTTTCGGTTTTAAGCGCTGGCTGAACCAAGAGTTCTACCATTCCGACAAGTGGTTGAAATTCAGAGATGAAATTATCATTCGTGATGAAGGTTGTGATCTCGGTGTACCGGGTTATGAGATCTTCGGCTCAATATTGATTCATCATTTGAATCCGATCACCTATGAAGACCTTTTTAATCAGAGCCCATGCGTCTTTGACCCGGAGAATGTGATCTGCACTAAGTTGAATACACATAATGCTATTCACTATGGTGATGAGAGTTTGTTACTTCTCCCTCCAGTACAGCGCACACAAAATGATACATGCCCCTGGCGAAAATAATGAAAGGAGAAACACCCAATGGAAAATAAAATCTATGAAAATTCCATTCTTGATGAACAGACCGAAAACATCAAGGAGCAGGAAGTTGGGCTTTGCGAAGATGCGGCTCGGAATGTGATCGGTGTTGTTACTGATTGCCTGAAGCTGAACATTCGTGAAAAGCCGAGTAAGGATTCCAAAGTAGTAACGGTTGTGACCTGTCTTGACGAATTGGAAATTGACATGGGCGATTCCAATGATGATTGGTACGCCGTCTGTACTGCTACCGGTATCGAAGGATTCTGCATGAAGAAATTTGTAGCCGTCAGGCAGTAAGGAGAAAACGATATGGACAGTATACTGACATCGATTAAAAAGCTGCTCGGAATTGCTGAAGAGTATGAGCACTTTGACCCGGACATCGTCATGTACATCAATTCGGCTTTCTCGGTCTTGACGCAGCTCGGTGTTGGTCCCGAAGAAGGATTCCGTATCGAAGATGCAAGTAAGACCTGGTCTGAATTCCTGTACGATGATCCTCGTCTTGAATTTGCAAAAACCTTTATCTACCTGAAGGTAAGACTGGCGTTCGACCCGCCGTTGAGTTCAGCTGTGATGGAGGCAATCAACCGGCAAATCAGCGAACTTGAATGGCGCATCAATGTGACAGTCGACCCTGATTAAAAAACGAGAGGAGGATTTCAAAATGGATAATGCAACACTCGCCCATCACGGTATCATCGGCATGAAATGGGGAGTCCGGCGCTATCAGAACAAAGATGGCAGCCTGACGAATGCAGGTCAAAAAAGATACAACAGTGATAATACCAAGCAGCTTGAAAAAGAGTATGGAAAACTCGAAGATCAAATGACATACGGAAAAAATGCAAATGCTAAGAAAAATGCGGCATTGATGAAGCGTATGTCTGAGATTGAAAAAGAAATGTCGGCTAAGTCAAAAGAAGCCCCTGCTCATGAGGATTATACTAAAGCTCATGACAGTAAGAGTGTTAAGTCTATGAGCGATGCAGAGCTTCGTAACCGACTGAATCGTCTTCAGATGGAGAAGCAGTACAGTCAATTGTCTTCGACTGATGTGAATCGTGGAAAGGAATATGTATCAAAAACTCTGAAAGTTGCCGGAACAATTGCAACTGCTACTTCGACCGCCTTAACCATTTACAATAACTACGGCAAGATCAAAGAAATTGTAAACGGTATGGCTAAGAAAGCTGGCTAAGGAAGTACTTATGGCATTATCAAACACTGCCGTTCCCAAGTATTATGGCATGTTTCGTGATGCCGTGATTCGAGGGGAAATCCCAGTCTGCAAAGAGATCTCTATGGAAATGAACCGTATCGATGATCTCATCGCTAATCCGGGTGTGTACTATGATGACCAAGCTGTTGAGGGATGGATCGCTTATTGTGAGTCCGAACTTACTCTAACAGATGGCTCTGACCTCAGCTTATTGGATAGCTTCAAACTTTGGGGTGAACAGATCTTTGGTTGGTACTATTTTGTTGAGCGAAGCGTGTATCAACCGAATCCAGATGGTCACGGTGGGCACTATGTTCGCAAGAATGTGAAAAAAAGGCTGATTAACAAACAGTATTTGATCGTTGCACGAGGCGCCGCTAAATCAATGTACGGCTCAACCTTGCAGGGTTACTTTCTGAACGTTGATACCTCTACTACTCATCAGATCACCACCGCCCCCACAATGAAGCAAGCGGAGGAGGTCATGTCCCCTCTTCGCACCGCTATCACCCGTTCAAGAGGACCGCTGTTTCAGTTCCTGACAGAAGGCTCTTTACAAAACACAACTGGTTCCAAAGCGAATCGCACAAAGTTAGCCTCTACAAAAAAGGGCGTTGAAAACTTCCTGACGGGTTCGCTTCTTGAGGTCAGACCCATGAGCATCAATAAACTCCAGGGTCTACAGATCAAGGTTGCAACCGTTGACGAGTGGCTTTCCGGTGACATTCGAGAGGACGTTATCGGTGCTATTGAGCAGGGTGCATCCAAGGTGAATGACTATATCATTGTTGCAATCAGCTCGGAAGGTACGGTTCGTAACGGAAGCGGCGACACCATCAAAATGGAGTTGATGGACATCCTTAAGGGTGACTACATCAATCCCCATGTTTCCATTTGGTGGTATAAGCTTGATTCAATTGATGAAGTCGGAGACCCGGAAATGTGGCTTAAGGCTAATCCGAATCTCGGAAAAACTGTAAGCTATGAAACTTATCAGCTTGATGTTGAACGAGCTGAAAAAGCTCCAGCTGCCCGAAACGATATCCTTGCAAAGAGATTTGGACTGCCTATGGAGGGCTATACCTATTACTTCACTTATGAAGAAACTCTTCCGCATCGAAAGAGGGACTACTGGCAGATGCCTTGTTCTCTCGGTGCAGACTTATCGCAGGGCGATGACTTCTGCGCATTTACATTCTTGTTTCCTCTGCCAAATGGTTCTTTTGGCATCAAGACACGAAACTATATTACCTCTACAACTTTAATGAAGCTGCCTGCTGCTATGAGGATCAAATACGATCAATTCATGGCGGAGGGCAGTTTAATTGTTTTAGAGGGTGCTGTACTTAATATGATGGATGTCTATGAAGATTTGGATAACCATATTCAGGAGTGCGGATATGATGTTCGATGTCTTGGATTTGACCCTTATAACGCAAAAGAATTTGTAGCGAGATGGGAATCTGAAAACGGTCCGTTTGGAATTGAGAAGGTTATCCAAGGCGCTAAAACTGAGTCGGTTCCACTTGGAGAACTGAAAAAGCTTTCTGAAGAAAGAATGCTTATCTTCGACGAGGACCTTATGACCTTCGCTATGGGTAACTGCATTACCCTTGAAGATACAAACGGAAACCGGAAACTTTTGAAAAAGCGGTATGAGCAGAAAATCGATGCTGTTGCAGCAATGATGGATGCCTATATTGCTTATAAACTTAATCGAGATGCATTTGAATAAGGAGGTGGTCAAGTTGGATGAGATGTATCATCACGGCATTCTCGGTCAGAAATGGGGCGTTCGCCGTTTTCAAAACAAAGACGGAACTTTGACCACAGCCGGTCAAAAGCGTTTGGAAAAGAAAGATGCAAAGTGGGCTCATAAAAACCATGACAAAATCGTATCCAAAGCCCGCAAAGATGTTTCCAAAGAACTCGATCAGTACGCCAATCAACTATTAAAAAATCCTTCTTCCATGACATCGAAAGGTAAAATCAGCTCCTCGGCTATCAATTCCTATAATCGGAAAATGGCTGAGTTGATGAATGAGTCCGTTAAAAATGTTACCGCACCTTCAGGGCGTGTCGTTCAATTCGTTGCGAAACGAGGCGAAGTCGGTGTACATATGGCTCTGGCTGACAGAGGCTATGATATGCAGCAGCTGAAGAATGGTATCTGGGCTTCCGGTCGAGTTGCCTATAAGAAGAAAAATGTTGATATGGTTTAAGGAGGTGATGATTCAAAATGGAGATGTCTTTTGGTTCCAGACTGAAACATGCTTGGAATGCGTTTACTGGTAATGTTCAAACGAATTACCGGGATTTAGGTATGAGCTACTCATACCGAGCTGACAGACCAAGAATGTCCAGAGGCAATGAAAGATCAATCGTCACATCGGTTTATAACCGAATTGCGCTTGATGTTGCGGCCCTGAATGTTCAGCATGTTCGGTTGGATGAAAATGGGCGTTTTCTTTCGGTCATCGATGACGGATTGAATAATTGCCTCACTTTGGAAGCGAATGTCGATCAGACGGCACGGTCGTTCGTTCAGGATGTAGTTATCTCTATGTTTGATGAAGGAAGCGTGGCTATTGTTCCGGTCGACACCACGACTGACCCAAATGTGTCCGGTTCGTATGATATACAGTCTCTGCGTGTCGGACAGATTTTAGACTGGTATCCGCAGTATATTCGTGCTCGTGTGTACAATGAACAAACGGGCAGAAAAGAAGATATTGTGGTGCCGAAAAGTGCAGTGGCTATCATTGAGAATCCGCTGTACGCAGTTATCAATGAGCCGAACTCAACTATGCAGCGGCTCATTCGTAAACTTAACCTACTTGATGTCATTGATGAGCAAAGCGGATCTGGAAAACTCGATTTAATTATTCAGCTTCCTTATGTAATCAAGACAGAAGCAAGGCGTCAACAGGCCGAAAATCGGCGTAAAGATATAGAAAACCAGTTGTCAGGTTCGAAGTATGGTATCGCTTATACTGATGGTACTGAGCATATCACACAGTTGAATCGTTCCGTGAACAACAACCTGATGTCCCAGATTGAATACTTGACGAGTATGCTATACAGCCAGTTGGGGATCACTCAGAGCATTTTGGATGGAACAGCGGACGAGAAGACAATGCTGAACTACAACAACCGGACAATCGAGCCGATCATTTCCGCTATTGTTGATGAGATGAAACGAAAGTTTCTGACCAAAACTGCCCGATCACAATACCAGTCAATTTCATTCTTCAGAGACCCGTTCAAACTGGTTCCTGTCAATGACATTGCTGAAATCGCTGACAAGTTTACAAGAAATGAAATCATGACTTCGAATGAAATTCGTCAGGTAGTCGGCATGAAACCCTCTGAGGACCCGAGAGCAGATGAACTCAGAAATAAGAACCTGAGTGCGCCGTCCGGTTCCAATCAGCAGTCGGAAGAAATGCCTATCGCCGAAGTTGATTCAGTTGGAGACTCAGCAAGTGATTTGGACGACAAAATCTCTAAGCAAAAATCGAAAAAGTAAGGAGGAATTTCAAAATGAGTAGACCTTTTTCGGTTGAGGCTTGTGATTTCAGCGGCTGGGCAACCCGAAACGACCTTAAGTGTTCCGATGGACGAGTAATTCGTCGGGACGCCTTTAAGAATAACGACGGTATTAAAGTCCCGCTGGTCTGGAATCATCAGCACAACAGTCCTCGTGATGTTCTCGGTCATGCATGGCTTGAGAACCGTGAGGAAGGTGTTTACACCTACGGCTTTCTCAATGACACCACTGATGGTGAAATTGCGAAGGTCCTTATTAAGCACGGTGACATCTGTGCTCTGTCCATTTACGCCAATCAGCTTCAGCAGGCTGGTCCTGATGTGCTGCATGGCTGTATTTGCGAGGTGAGCCTGGTGCATAAGGGTGCTAATCCTGGTGCGTTTATCGACTCTATGCTGAAGCACGGCGAAATGTCCGATGATGAGGCTATCATCTATACCGGAATGCCTCTCTGTCTTTCTCATTCTGCGGAATCTAAGGATGATCCGGAAGACGAGGAAAAGAAGAAGGATTCCAAAGAGGACAAGTCTGCTGAAAACAAGGAAGAGAAGAAGGACAACGAGGAGACGATTGCTGATGTGATCGATTCCATGTCTGAGAAGCAGCAGAATGTCATGTATGCACTTATCGCACAGGCTCTCGAAGGCGAACCCGAAAAGGAATCCAAGGATGATTCCGACAACAAATCTGAATCCAATAAGGAGGATAAAACAATGAAACACAATGTCTTTGATAACGATCAGCAGAAGAAGACCGAGGTTCTGTCCCATGCTGACCAGGCAAGCATCATTTCTATGGCCAAGTCCAACAGCGTCGGCAGTCTCCGTACTGCTATGGACATTTATGCAGAGCAGAATCCTGACAGTGTTCTGGCTCATGGTATCGACGGTATTGAAACCCTGTTCCCTGAGTACAAGGATGTCCGTCCCGGTGCTCCTGAACTGCTTACCACTGACCAGGGTTGGGTGAATGAGGTTCTGAAGAAGGTTCACAAGAGCCCTATTTCCCGTATCCGTACTCGTCAGGCTGACCTGCGTAACATTGAGGCTCTTCGTGCTAAGGGTTACAAGAAGGGTGCCCAGAAGGGTTATGTCGGCAACATTCAGCTGCTCCACAGAACGACTGATCCTCAGACCGTGTATGTAAAGAGTAAGCTTGACCGTGATGACATCATCGATATTCAGGACTTCGATGTGGTGCAGTATCTGTACGGCATCGACCGTATGAATCTGAACGAGGAACTGGCTACGGCTATCATGATCGGTGACGGTCGCGAGGTCGGTGCTGATGGTAAGATCGCCGAGGATAAGATTCGCCCGATTTGGTTGGATGACGAGCTGTATACCATCCATGCTGACGTTGACATTGCCGGCATGAAGGCTACTCTCCAGGGCACCAACACTTCCGCTAATTTCGGCGAGAATTACATTTATGCAGAAGCCGTGATCCAGTCTCTGTTGTACGCTCGTGAGAAGTATAAGGGCTCTGGCACTCCCGACTTCTACTGCACGCCTCATCTGGTCAATGTCATGCTGCTTGCCCGTGACCTGAATGGTCGCCGCATCTATGACAAGGTCAGTGATCTGGCTGCGGCTCTGAATGTCGGTCAGATCATTACGGCGGAGCAGTTCGAGGGTAAGACTCGTACTACTACGGACAGCAAGACCAAGAAGCTTCTGGGTCTTATGGTCAACCTGGCTGACTATTCTCTGGGCGCTACCAAGGGCGGTGAAATCACTCACTTCACTGATTTCGATATCGACTTCAACCAGGAGAAGAGCCTGCTGGAGACTCGTTGCTCCGGTGCTAACACTCGTGTTATGTCTGCTATCGCTCTGGAAGAGGATGTCACTGCCAATATTGGCGGCTAAATTCAGCGAGGAGTGAAAATTCAAAATGGCTAAATTTTATGGAGTAATCGGCTACGCTGTAACAGAAGAGACTAAGCCGGGCGTTTGGGCAGAGAAGATTATCGAGCGTATGTACTATGGTGATTTAACCCGTAACACCCGTAGGCTTCAGTCTGCGGAACAACTCAACGACAACATCAATGTTGCGAATGAGATCAGTATCGTAGCCGATCCATTTGCCAATGAGAATTTTCATTCGATGAGGTATGTTGAGTTTATGGGTGCTAAATGGAAAGTCACAAGTGTCGAAGTTCAGTACCCAAGACTTATACTGACTATGGGAGGTGTATACAATGGCGAGCAGGCTTAATCTGCAAACTTTCCTGGAAGAAATCCTTGAAAGCAGAAATGTGTATTTTCAACCTCCTGAGTCGGTAAAAATGAAATACCCCGCTATCGTTTATGCACTTGATGATATCGAAAATGTGCACGCCGATAACGGGGTTTATTCATCTCACAGGCACTATTCAGTCACTGTTATTGACTCTGACCCGGATAGTGAGCTTGTCGGTAAGATGGTTTCTATACCTACCTGCCGATTTGAACGATATTATGCAAGCGAGAATCTGAATCACTGGAATTTCTCGCTCTATTTCTGATAAGGAGGAATATCTTTATGTCCAAAATCATTTGGGATAAAACTGGCGAGCGCCTGTACGAAACCGGCTGTGACCATGGCGTTCTCTATCCGATGCAGACCGGCGGCGTTTATAACAAGGGCGTCGCATGGAATGGTCTGACTGCCGTTACCGAGAGTCCTTCCGGGGCCGAGGCTTCCCCGATTTACGCTGACAACATCAAGTATGTCAACCTGGTTTCAAACGAGGAATTCGGTGCTACCGTCGAGGCGTATATGTATCCTGACGAGTTTGCCGAGTGTGATGGTTCCGTTGAGATCATGCCCGGTATGTACGCCGGTCAGCAGTCCCGTAAGACTTTCGGCCTGGCATATCGTACCATTCTGGGTAATGATACCGATCTGAACGATTACGGTTATAAGCTGCATCTGGTTTATGGCTGCCTGGCAGCACCTTCTGAAAAGGGTTACAGCACAGTCAACGACAGTCCTGAGGCGGCTACTCTGTCCTGGGAGATCAGCACCACACCGGTCTCTATCAACAAGCTGGTCAACGGTAAGAAGTTGAAGCCGACAGCCACGCTGACCTTTGACTCCACTAAGTTTAGTGCCGAGTTCATGACTAAGCTGGAAGAGATCCTGTACGGTAAGGACCCGACCACCGATGGCGGTAACGATGGTGTCGAGCCTCGTCTGCCTCTGCCTGATGAGATCATTGAACTGTTCGATAAGACTCTGAATCCGCAGGGTTAATCTGTAAAAATTATGGAGCCGTATTCAGGTAAGCTGGCGGCTCCTACTTTTTTTAATTTGAAAGGAGAAAAATTTCAATGACTAAGGAAACTATCACTTATACCGATCTGAATGGCATTCAGAGAACTGAAGACTTTTACTTCGATCTGTCCAAGCCTGAAATCGTAAAAATGCAGGCGAGCGCAAAGGGTGGCTACGATGTCCAGCTTAAGAGTATCGCTGCCAGTCCGAATGGGGCGCTTATTATGGAGTTCTTCGAGAACTTTATTAAGACCGCCTATGGCGAGAAGAGCGATGATGGCAGACGCTTCATGAAGTCTGAGGAAATTTCCAGAGGCTTTATGGAAACTCCCGCTTATGAGGTCCTGTTTGAGAAGCTTGTCACCGATGCCGGCGCTGCATCCGAATTTGTCAACCGTGTGATGCGTGCCAACGGCAATAAGCAGGCTGCGCCCATCGCATCTAATTAAAGAAAGCTCGGAGGGCTAAGGAATGCTGAAAATTACTGTGCCGGCTGCCGAGTTTTGGGATGAAATTCATGAAGAATTTGTCTACAAGAAAGAGCAGGCTTTGCAGTTGGAGCATTCCTTAGTCTCTCTTTCAAAATGGGAAAGCAAATGGAATAAGGCATTTCTCGGAAAACAAGAAAAAACCGATCAGGAAATTCTTGATTATGTACGATGTATGACCTTAACCCAGAATGTCGATCCCGAAGTATATACTCGGCTGTCTGCTGAAAACTACGCCGCCATCAATGCGTACATCGAAGCACCTATGACTGCTACTTGCCTTATCGAGGACAAGCAGACAAGAGGTAATAAAGAAACGGTTACATCTGAGCTTATTTACTACTGGATGATTTCCTATAACATCCCTGTGGAGTTTCAAAAATGGCATTTGAACAGACTGCTGACCCTCATACGGGTATGTAATGTCAAGAACTCTCCGCCTAAGCGAAGAAGTAAGCGTGAAATGTGGAATCGGAACGCAGCTATCAACGCTGCCAATCGAAAACGCTTTGGCTCTAAGGGGTGATTGAATGAACAGACGATGCCGAAAATGCATGTTAAGGCGAGTTTGCCATAAAAAGCAGCCTTACAATAACTGGCTTAAAACTTTTACCAAAAAAGCAGTAGCAATCATTCTGGTGGTTTCTCTGGTTGATTTGCAACTGTCTTATGTGCTTGCATTTATGGGGCAAGTACAAATTGCGGAATCGCTTTCCAGCACAATAGCGTCGACCGTTGTCGGGGTTATGCTTGGCTACTTCTTCAAAGCCCTTTTCGAAACATTCTTCGAAAGGCGTGAAGAACGGCTCAAGCAGGAAAGTGAACCGGAAGAAAATACGAATTATGAGGAGGTTTAGTTATGCCTATCAGTTTTTTGACTACAGCACTGTTGATCGTATCCGTTATCACGAATCTGACAGTGGAGGGTATTAAGAAGCTGCTTGATGGAACGAAGGTCAAGTATTCTTCTAATGTTCTTGCGGCAGTTCTGTCAGTCCTGATCGCCTGTGCTGTTAGCGTGATTTACCTTATCATGACTGACACGGTCTTTACTATGAAGATTGGGGTTGAGATCGTCGTTCTGATGTATCTGGGCTTCCTGATCTCTACGGTTGGTTATGACAAGGTTATTCAGATGCTGAAACAGATTCAGAGCGTGAAGGAGGAAACGAAAAATGAGTAACAGCCCTTTGGTATCTTATACCAAGTTAAGTCCTAATCATTCCGGACAGAGAACCCATGCTGTTGACCGTATCACGCCTCATTGTGTAGTCGGTCAGTGCTCGGTGGAAACCCTTGGCAATATTTTTGCTCCGACTTCCAGACAGGCTTCCTGTCAGTATGGTATCGGCGTAGATGGTCGAGTAGGTATGTATGTGGAAGAGAAGAACCGTTCATGGTGTTCTTCCTCTAATGCAAACGACCAGCGTGCGATAACGATCGAGTGTGCCAGCGATGCTACACATCCTTACGCATTCAACGACACTGTATATGCAAAACTGATCGAGCTTTGCACAGACATTTGCAAGCGTTACGGGAAAACCAAGCTGCTCTGGTTCGGTGATAAAACAAAGACTCTGAACTATGAGCCAGCTTCCAATGAAATGGTTCTGACCGTACATCGTTGGTTTGCCAACAAGAGTTGCCCTGGTGACTGGATGTATGCTCGAATGGGCGATCTTGCGTCCAAAGTTACGGCTAAGCTTGGAGGCTCTGTTGGCGGAACTGAGAAGCCTGCCGATAATCAGGTGCTTTATCGGGTGCAGACAGGAGCTTTCAGCAACAAGGCGAACGCAGATGCAATGCTTCAGAAGGTGAAAGCCGCCGGTTTCGATACCTACATGGTTAAGGTCGATAACCTTTACAAGATTCAGGTCGGCGCATTCAGTAAGAAAGCAAATGCTGACGCTATGGCTGCAAAGCTGAAAGCTGCTGGTTTTGACACCTATATAACAACCAAAAGCGGGACGGCAGTCTCTGCATCTTCTGCAAAGAAAAGCACTGACCAGATTGCCCGTGAAGTAATTCAGGGTCTGTGGGGTAATGGTGCGGACAGGACTAATCGTCTGAAGGCAGCTGGTTATGATCCTTCCGTAATACAGAATCGGGTTAATCAGCTTCTTAAATAAGGAGGTCCGTGAATGATAAGGTTCAGTCACAAGGGAGACTTCTCTAAGGTTACACGCTTTTTGGAGAGGGCAAAAGAAGTGGTCCGTCTCGGAGACCTCGACAAGTATGGCCGAGAAGGGGTCGCTGCTCTTGCGTCTGCAACGCCTGTCGATTCCGGTTTGACCGCCAGTTCATGGTATTACGAAATCGTAAACCGAAATGGATCTGCAAAGATCACCTTTTACAACTCAAATATTCAAAATGGGGTTCCAATTGCGATCATTCTGCAATATGGGCATGGAACCCGTAACGGAGGCTGGGTACAGGGTCGAGACTACATCAATCCTGCTATCCAGCCTATTTTTGACAAAATCGCAAACGAAGCATGGAAGGAGGTTACGAAGCTATGAGTAAAACCATCGACGAAAGAGTCGTAGAAATGCGGTTTGACAATAAGCAGTTTGAGAGCAATGTTCAAACCAGTTTGTCCACCATTGAAAAATTAAAGAAAAGTTTGGATATGGACGGCGCTACAAAAGGTCTTGAAAGCATTGACAGTGCTGCTAAGAAAGTCGATATGTCGGGGCTTGGCTCTGCGGTTGAAACAGTAAAGACTCGATTCTCGGCATTGGAAGTCATGGCTGTAACCGCCCTTGCAAACATCACCAACTCGGTTGTAAACACCGGTAAACAGATGCTCCATTCCTTGACGATTGAACCTATCAGTCAGGGTTTTGAGGAATACGAGCTGAAGATGGGGTCAATTCAGACCATCATGATGAGCACCGGCGCCTCTCTTGAAGAAGTTAATAAGTATCTTCAGGAATTGAACACTTACTCGGATAAGACCATTTACTCCTTCCAGGATATGACTTCTAACATCGGTAAATTTACCAATGCTGGTGTCGGTCTTGAGGATGCAGTAATGGCTATTCAGGGTGTGTCGAATGTTGCCGCTGTGTCCGGTGCCAATGCAAATGAGGCATCTCGTGCCATGTATAACTTTGCGCAGGCACTGTCTGCCGGTTATGTTAAGCTGATCGACTGGAAATCAATCGAGAATGCTAATATGGCGACCGTTGAATTCAAGACTCAGCTTCTTGAGTCGGCTGTTGCCTGTGGCACCTTGACTAAAACTGCCGACGGCATGTATAAAACGGTTAAGGGTAATGTCATCGATGCTACACATGGCTTCAATGATTCTTTGCAGGATCAGTGGATGACCACGGAAGCTCTTGTCGGCACGCTTCGTAATTACGCCGATGAAACAACTGAAATTGGTGCGAAAGCATTTGCTGCTGCGCAGGATGTTAAAACATTTACCCAGTTAATGGATACCCTGAAGGAAGCCGTAGGCTCCGGATGGGCAAATACATGGGAAATTCTGTTTGGTGATTTCGAGGAAGCCAAAGAACTTTGGACTGGACTCAGTCAGGTTATCGGTGGATTTATCGACGCCCAAGCAGATGCTCGCAATGAGATGTTGCAAGGGTGGAAAGATCTTGGCGGAAGAACCAAACTGATTGAGGCACTTAAAAATGCTTTTGAAGGTGTTCAGAGTGTTATCAAACCAATTTATGAGGCATTCCGTGAGATATTTCCTCCCACCACAGCCCAACAGCTTTATGATATTACTGAGAATTTGCGAAAATTCACAGCAAATTTGAAGCTCAGTGATACAGCTTCAGCTAATCTAAAATCCACTTTCAAAGGCTTGTTTGCGATCTTGGACATCGTTAAACAAGCCTTTTCTGCTATATTTACGGCAATTAAACCGTTGTTTGGCGGGTTTGGAACACTCGGAGATGGAATTCTTGGTTTCACTGGCGGGATTGGCAATGCTATTGTTGCGTTTGATGAGTTTATCAAAACCAGCGGAGCATTCCAGAAAGTCGGTGAGGGTATTGCTACGGTAATTCAGACAATTATGACTGCTTTATCCACACTGAAGAACAAGATCAAAGAGAAATTCGAATCCGCCAATTTCGAATTGTTTCATTCTCTTCTTGAGCGAATCCATGAGAGAATGGCTCAAGTCGGAGAAGCAGCCGGCGAGATGAAATCCGGGATTATCGTCGCCTTTGAGGTCATTGGTGAAACTCTTGCTAATTGTCAGTTTGTTCAGCTTCTTTCTACTGTGTGGAACGCCGTTAAGACAATCGGAAGTGGCATCATTAAAATCCTTGGCGAACTCGGCAGCTCCTTAGCAAAGAATCTCGGTGAAGCTAATTTCAGCGGAATTATCGATCTGCTGAATGGTATCTCGTTCGGTGCTATTGCTGTCGGTATCACAAAGTTTGTCGGCACCTTCCGAAAAGCTATTGAAGATATCGGCAGTTTCAAGGAATCTTTTATCGGAATTCTTGACAGTGTTCGAGGATGCTTTGAAGCTTACCAGACTCAGTTGCAGGCTGGTACATTGCTGAAGATCGCGTCGGCTATTGCTATTCTTACTGCATCTTTGATTGCGCTTAGTCTTGTGGACAGCGAAAAGCTGAATGTAGCCCTTGGGGCAATCACTGTGCTATTCGCTGAACTTCTTGCTTCGATGGCTGTATTCAACAAAATCAGCGGTCAGGCAACTGGTGTGATGAAGAGTGTAACTGCTATGCTCGGAATTGCTACGGCAGTGCTGATTTTAGCGAGCGCACTTAAAAAGATTGCTGATCTGGATGCAAAGCAGCTTACTACTGGTCTGATTGGCGTTGCAGGTTTGACGACTATGATGGTTGCCGCAGCCAAAGCTATGAGTTCCAACAGTAAAACCATCATCAAGGGTGCTACTCAAATGGTGATCTTTGCAGCCGCAATCAAGATTCTTGCTTCTGTTTGTGAGCAACTTGCTAAATTGGACTGGAACCAGCTTGCGAAAGGTCTTGTCGGCGTTGGTGTATTGCTTGCCGAGGTTTCTCTGTTCCTGAGAACCGCAAAATTCAGCGGTAAATCCATTACTACGGCTACAGGTATTGTAATTCTTTCAGCAGCAATCAAGGTGTTGGCCTCTGCCTGCAAAGATTTCGGCGAAATGAAATGGGAAGACATCGGTAAGGGGCTTGCATCTATTGCAGTGCTTCTTGCTGAGGTTACCGCTTTCACCAAGCTTACTGGTAACGCTAAACATGTAATCTCTACAGGTGTAGCGCTCATTGCTATCGGAGCAGCCATGAAGATATTCGCATCGGCTGTAAAAGACTTCTCTGGAATGCAGTGGGACGAAATTGCAAGAGGTCTTGTTGCTATGGCCGGGGCTTTGGCGGCGGTTACAATTGCTGTCAACTTCATGCCGAAAAACATGATCGGCATCGGCACTGGTCTTATTGCTGTCTCTGCGGCTTTGCTTATACTTGCCAATGCTCTTAACCAGATGGGTTCAATGTCTTGGGAGGAAATCGCCAAAGGTCTTATCACTCTGGGCGGCGCAATGGCCATTCTTGCAATCGGTCTGAATGCCATGACAGGCACTCTTGCAGGTTCTGCGGCGCTTCTTGTTGCTGCAAGTGCCCTCTTGGTGCTTACTCCGGTACTGGCTATTCTCGGCGCCATGAGTTGGAGTTCCATCGTGAAAGGTATCGTTACCCTGGCAGGTGCATTTGCTATCCTCGGTGTTGCAGGTGCTGTATTGGCTCCGTTGGTTCCTTCCATTCTCGCTTTGAGTGGCTCGCTGGCACTAATCGGGGTAGCAGTTGTCGGTATTGGTGCCGGGCTTGCTCTGGCAGGTGCCGGTTTGTCCGCCTTGGCAGTAGGCTTAACAGCTCTTGCTGCTGCGGGGACTGCCGGTGCTACAGCCATCGTCGCTTCTTTGACTGTTATCATCACTGGTGTCGCAGCCCTTATTCCTGCAATTGTAGCCAAGATCGGTGAGGCAATTGTCGAATTCTGCAAAGTTATCGCTGATAGTGCAGGAGCCATTGGTGAAGCAGTCAAGGCAGTTGTCCTTATGCTGGTGGATGTACTTGTTGAGTGCGTTCCCGCTATCGCTGATGGGGCATTGAAGCTCATTGCAGGTGTTCTTGAAGCGTTGGTAGAATATACCCCGTCTATCGTTGATTCCATCTTCCAATTCCTTATTGCTGTACTTGAGGGCGTCGCCAAAAATCTCCCCGGTCTGATTCAGGCTGCGGTAGATGTACTGATGGCGTTCTTCTCAGGCATTGTGGATACGCTTAAAGGTATTGATACCGAGACACTTCTTCAGGGAATTGTCGGCATCGGTCTGCTTGCAGCAATTATGGCTGCTTTGAGCGCAGTGGCTGCTCTGGTTCCAGGTGCAATGCTGGGTGTTCTCGGTATGGGTGCTGTCATCGCTGAGCTTGCTCTTGTACTTGCGGCGGTCGGTGCCCTGGCACAAATTCCTGGCTTGAACTGGCTTATCAATGAAGGCGGTAATCTGCTTCAGGGAATTGGTACGGCAATCGGTAAATTTGTTGGCGGTATCGTCGGCGGTTTTATGAGTGGCGTATCCAGTCAATTCCCGCAAATTGGTTCTGACCTTTCCGGGTTTATGACCAATGTCCAGCCGTTCCTTGACGGTGCAGCTTCCATAGATCCGGCTATGCTGGATGGTGTTAAGGCTCTTGCAGAAACGATTCTTATCCTGACAGCCGCAAATATTTTGGATGGACTGACCTCGTGGTTCACCGGCGGAAGCTCACTCTCCGGCTTTGCTGAAGAGATGGTTCCGTTTGGAAAAGCTATGAAGCAATTTTCTGATGAAATCAGCGGTATTGATGGAGAAGCAGTTTCCAATGCTGCAATCGCAGGTAAGACTCTTGCAGAGATGGCTGATACACTTCCTAATACTGGCGGTGTCGTTGGTTTCTTTGCCGGAGAGAACGATATGAATGCCTTCGGTGAACAGCTTATTCCATTTGGTCGTGCCATGCGTAACTTTGCAAACGAAGTCGCCGGAATTGACGCCAGTGTTATTACTGAAGCAGCTACCGCTGGTAAGGCACTTGCAGAGATGGCAAGCACCGTTCCGAACAGCGGCGGCGTAGTTGGCTTCTTTGCTGGTGAAAACGATATGGATGACTTTGGCGAACAGCTTGTTCCTTTCGGCAGAGCAATGAAGGATTTCTCTGACGCTGTTTCCGGACTGAAAGCCGATGTCATTCAAAATAGTGTTACCGCAGGTCAGGCTTTGCTTGAGCTTGCGAATACGGTGCCGAATACTGGCGGTGTTGTATCCTGGTTTACGGGCGATAACGACCTTGAAACCTTCGGTGAACAGCTTGTCCCGTTTGGTACAGCGATGAAAAACTATTCTTTGGCTGTTACAGGATTGGATGCATCTGTCGTCACAAACTCCGCAAATGCAGCTAAAGCTCTGGTTGAGCTTTCAAACAATTTGCCGAATAGTGGCGGTATCGTATCCTGGTTTACGGGCGATAACGATATTGCAAGCTTCGGCGAGCAGCTGGTATCTTTCGGTCAGTCATTTGCTGCGTATTACAACAGCGTTAGCGGAGTGGATGTGGCTAAGTTAAGTGGTGTGGTTGTCGAGTTCAGAAATCTTGTGGATTTGGCAAACGGCATTAAGAGCGTTGATACAAGTGGAATGTCTACATTTGCTCAGAATCTTACGAATTTGGGTAATGCAGGCATTGACGGCTTTATCAATGCCTTTACAAATGCTAATTCCCGTGTGAGCACAGCCGCAAACACGATGGTCACTACATTTATCAATGCCGCCAAAGCACAGCAAGGAAATCTGACAAGCACTTTTACCACCATGATTAACGGTATTGTCACTGCTTTTACAAGCAAGTACAGTCAGTTCACAGTTATGGGGCAGACGATGATGACCAACTTTATCTCTGGTATTCGTACCGGCGACGCATCTGCTCGGTCGGCATTTGTCACAATCGTATCCGGTTGCCTGACCGCAATCCGAAATAAGTTCTACGAGTTTAACACCGTTGGACAGACTACGATGACAAATCTTATTGCCGGTATTCGAGCAAAGAACCAGCTTGCGAAAGACGCCTTTGTTCAGATCATTAACAGTTGTCTGACCGCAATCCGAAACAAATACACCGATTTCTATAACGCCGGTAAGTATCTCGTTGAAGGGTTTGCCGCTGGCATAACTGCCAACACATACATGGCTGAAGCGAGAGCAAGAGCTATGGCAAGAGCAGCGGCAGCGGCAGCAGAAGCGGAACTCGACATCAATTCGCCGTCTAAAGTTGGCTATCGAATTGGCGGATTCTTTGGTATGGGCTTTGTCAATTCCCTGATTGACTACGCCGATAAGTCTTACGATGCCGGTGCATCTGTTGCAAAGTCGGCTAAGGAAGGACTCCGCAACGCGGTTTCCAAGATTGGTGATTTTATCGAAAATGGAATTGACTCTCAACCGACGATTCGACCGCTGCTTGATCTGTCTGATGTAACGGAGGGTGCGGGCAGGTTGTCGGCACTTTTGAGTCGAAATCAGGCGATGAAGATCAGCGCCGGTATGGAGCGTGAGGGCGGCAGTGTCGTTCAAAATGGCGGTACTACACCGACCTCTGGAAACAACTACAATTTCACACAAAATAACTATTCGCCTAAGGCACTGTCGAGGATTGACATTTATCGTCAGACGAAGAACCAGTTCTCGGCGTTGAAAGGATTGGTGGAAACATGATTCACTCATTTGCTATCACCAATTACTTGGGTGATAGGATCAAACTTGACTTGAGGGAGCCTGAGGTTTCGGGCTTCCTCATCAAGTCTGTAACCGGTTTAGGTCCGGTCAAAGCAACTGTCAACACGACGGAAGTCGTCACTAATGACGGCTCTATGTTTAACTCCGCCAGATTGAGTCAGCGGAACATCGTTTTCCAAATCGTATTCGTTGACACAGTCTATGGAGAAACAATCGAGGATGTACGACAGAAATCCTACAAATACTTTCCGGCAAAGAAAAATGTTGAGATCATCATCGAAACCGATAACCGATATGTACGAACAAACGGTTATGTGGAATCGAATGAACCAAATATTTTTAGCTCACAGGAAGGGACATCAATCTCGATCGTTTGCCCTGACCCGTTCTTCTATTCAGCCGGTGAGGATGGAAACAATGTAACGGATTTCTACAGTATTGACCCATTGTTCGAGTTTCCGTTCTCGAATGAGTCTCTGACGGAACCGCTGCTTGTATTTGGTGAAATCCAAATCAAGACGGAGGGTGTCATCACTTACTATGGCGATGCTGAAATCGGTGTAACAATCTATATTCATGCAATCGGGCCGGCAAGTAATATCAATATTTACAATACGGAAACCAGAGAAGTCATGAAGATTGATACCGTGAAGCTTCAAAAGCTTACGGGAAAAGGCGTCGTTGCAAGTGACGATATCGTTATCAACACTTCAAAAGGTGATAAGAGTATTACTCTGATTCGTGAAGGCGTTTCGTATAATATCCTGAACTGCTTGGATAAGAATACTGACTGGTTCACGCTGGCAAAAGGAGATAACATCTTTGCGTTTACTGCTGACAGCGGCGTTACCAATCTTCAGTTCAGAATCGAAAACAAAGTTATCTATGAGGGGGTATAACTATGGAACTTTTGGTCTTAAACACTGACTTTGAGTCCATAGCCGTCATAGATACTTACGAATCCATGATATGGACTGACCGGTATAATTCGTATGGAGATTTCGAGATATTCTTCGCTATGGATACACAACTCTTGCAGTATTTGAAAGAGGATTACTATCTTTGGCTGAAGGATTCGGAGCACTGTATGATTATCGAGGACATTAAGATCAATGCTGACACAGAAGAAGGAAATCATCTTATCGTCACAGGCAGATCGTTGGAGTCTATTCTTGAACGCCGCATCATATGGGGGCAGCGAATCTTTAATGGAAATCTTCAAAATGGCATCCAGACGATGTTGAATGAGTGCATCATTTCGCCGTCTATTGCAGATCGAAAGATTTCCAACTTTGTGTTCGTGCCTTCTACCGACCCTAAAATTACAAGTCTGAAAATCGACAACCAATACACAGGTGACTGCCTGTACGATGTCGTCAAAGGACTTTGTGAGGAAAACAATATAGGGTTCAAGATCGTACTGACAGATGAAAACAAGTTTGCATTCAGTCTGTATGCCGGCGTTGATCGCTCTTATGAGCAGACAGAAAATCCGTATGTTGTTTTCTCTCCAAACTTTGAGAACATCATCAACAGCAACTATTATTCATCCAGAGCGAGTTTTCGAAATGTGACTCTGGTCGCAGGAGAAGGTGAAGGGGCAGCAAGGCGAACTGCTATCGTTGGCTCAGCCTCAGGGCTTGACCGGCGTGAGCTTTTTACAGATGCTCGTGACATCTCATCCGATACTGAGGACGGGACTCTTTCCGATGCAGAATATATGGCGCAGCTTCGGACAAAAGGTTTGAAGAATCTGGCAGACCATATTGTAACCACTGCATTCGAAGGAGAAGTTGAAGTTACTCGACTTTTCAAATACGGCGAGGACTTCTTTATCGGAGACATCGTTCAAATCGCCAATGAATATGGCAATGAGGGATCAGCTTACATTTCAGAGCTGGTCATCTCAAACAGTGAGGAAGGATTGTCGATTTATCCGACCTTCAAAACTATTTCAAAGTAAGGAGGGAGAAACTGAATGAGCGTATCAAGCGGATTTTTCAATTCACTTAACGGTGACCGCAAATACAATGCTGCACAGATGTCAGCTATCTTTGACGGACTCATCATCGATGGTGTATTTGCTTCTATCGGAACCGCTTTTGCTGTGAAGGCGGCAGGCGGTCTTACCGTGAATGTCGGTATCGGCAAAGCCTGGTTTGACCATACATGGACGGTCAATGACAGTATCCTGCCGATGACAGCCCCGGAAGCAGAGGTGCTTCTTGATCGTATCGATGCCGTGGTTCTGGAAGTAAACGGAATGGAGTCAGTTCGTGAGAACACCATCAAATTTGTCAAGGGTAATCCGTCCAGTGCACCGTCGAGACCGACTTTGACGAACGAGGGAAATGTCCATCAGTACCCTCTCTGTTATATTTACAGAAAGTACGGCACTGCGGTCATTAACCAAGCTGACATTACCCCTATGGTCGGCACAGAGTCTACTCCATTTGTAACTGGCATTCTTCAGACGATCAGTTTGGACGAGCTGCTTGGCAAATGGCAGGATGAGCTTGATCGGTTTACCGATGCACGATCTCAGGAAGTCGATGACTGGATTGCTCAGGAGGAAAGCGATTTCACGGCTTGGTTCAATAAAATGAAAGCGGACCTCCAACAGGAGCAGACCGTTCTTGACCAGTGGATCGCATCTGAACAGGCTGATTTTCTTGCCTGGTATAACCAGATGAAAGACCAGCTCAGCGGCGATGTCGCAGGAAATCTACAACTTGAGATCGACAAGGAAGAGGTCAAACGGATTTTGCTGGTTGGCTTCGAAGACGGAACCAAAGAGTTTTCGGACGACGGTACGGTTATCACTTCTACTGCAAGTGACGGCAGAACTTTGACGAAGACTTTCTCTGACGGATTCCTGACAATGACAAATGTGCTGAAAAGTGCAGCGGGAGCAGAAGTGGCGAGAGCCGTCAAAACTTTTGACTCCGATGGCAAGCTTATCAGCACCGTTGTAACTTATTCTTAAAGCGAAAGGAGAATAATCAAAATGGCAGAAGAAGATCTGATTTTCGGTAAAAACCGACATTTCTTTGGCGGCATTGAGCCGTCCAATATGCTGGCATTCAGCGTGGCTGTTGAGAGTGGCGTTGTGAAAGTCACAGCAACACTTCCTAACGACACGGTCGTGAACAACCAGACACTCTGCACCGTGGAAGGTGCGATTATCCGGAGGAAGACAACCGATTATCCTAAGGACGAGTTCGATGGTGATCTGGTCGCCAACATCAAAGCGTCCACTGTCTTCGCAGATAGTGGTGCATCTCCTACCGGAACTTACTACTATGCAGCATTCCCTTATACCACTCAGGGTGTGTATAACCGAAACAAGGCTAACCGTGTAGTCGTTAATGAACCGGAGCCGATGCAGGAGTTTTCCGCTAAGTCGGTGTATGTCTCAGCGTCTGATACCGTTAAGGTAGAAATTACGGCGAAGCTTCCGAGTGGCGTTGCAGGTGCAGTTATCCGCAGGAGCACTACTGGTTATCCAACCAGTGAAACGGAGGGCGAACTGTTCAAGAACATCACTGCAAACGGCACTTATACAGATACTAATGTGACGGTCGGCGTGGTATATTACTATTCCGCATTCCCTTACACCAGTACCGGTGCCTATAATCGCAGCGAGGCGAACCGAACCAGTGTTACCCCGAAGAAGAGAGATTATCTGTTTGGTTACGATCTGGTGAAAGCGACTTCCAGCCCTACCGGACGAGTAACTTATCCTTCTGATGTGGATAATGCGGCATTTACTCCGGCAGCTATGAATTTCAGCACCGGTAAGTTCAACTATGGTGGTTGGGCGTTTGATCCTGGTGAAAAGTTCATGCCTCGTCCTTGTATGCTGACTTATGCAGGTGTTGTAGATCACTATCTCAATCCTAACGACTATACCAAGAAGGTCGACGGCACCACATCCAAGGTTACGGATACTTCTTTCGGCGGCAACGCCATGATGGAATGGCCGAAGATCTATACAAAGCGTTGGGAATCGAATGGTGTTTACCATTTCCGCTGCTCCGATATTCCTCAGGACGATACTTGGGATTGCTGGTGTAACTATGACCGTAATAACAACCAGATCAATCATTTCTATACCCCCATCTATTTCGGTTCTCTGGTTTCCGGTAAGCTGCGTTCTATCAGCGGTGCAGCTAACAGCGTAAATACCACGGCGGCTAACGAAATCGCCTATGCTAAGGCAAACGGCAATGACTGGTATACCGAGGTGCTGGCTGACAGACTGCTGCTCCAGGATCTGCTGGTTATGATGGCTCGTTCTACTGAGTGCCAGACTGCATTTGGCTACGGACGGTGCAAGAGTTCCAATAGCAATGCTATTGCCCCCGGTACGATGAACACCAAGGGTATGTTCTGGGGTTCCAATGATCAGACTTCCGGCGTGAAGGTCTTCGGTATGGAGAATGTCTGGGGTAACCTGTGGCGTCGTACTGCCGGTTGGATCAACGCCAATGGTACGCAGAAGGTCAAGCTTACTCGTGGTACTCACGATGGTTCTACTGCAATCGACTACAACACAGACGGAAACGGTTATAAGACGATCGCAAATGCTACCCCGGCTGGTTCTTCCGGTGGCTACATCAGCAGCATGAAGACGGAAGCATTCGGACGGCTGCCTGTTACTGCAAGCGGTTCGAGCAGCACTTATGAGGCTGACGGCATGTGGTACAATAACAGCCAGGTCAATTATGCGTATGTCGGCGGCAGCTGGAGCAATGACCTTATGGTCGGTCCTTTCTACGCACATCTGAGCAATGCGGCGTCCGGTTCGAACTCGTACGTTGGCGCGGCTCTCTCTTGTAAACCGCTTGCTGCTGCGTAAGCAGCGAGGAGAGGACGGGAGAACCTTAGGTTCGCCGGGTAAACGAAAACAATTAAATATTAGGGGTATACACTGCGCCCAGCGCGTATGTCGGCGGCAACTGGAACAATGACCTTATGGTCGGTCCTTTCTACGCTAATCTGAACAATACGGCGTCCAATTCGAACTCGAACAATGGCGCGGCTCTATCTTATCCATAAGAAGCTCTCTATAATGCAGTGTATGCCGCCATTTTGAAATGGCAAGAGATATCCGCATCTCTTCCTCACCACTTGGTGAAAATTAACTCGGTGCAAGCATCTGTGAGTAGCTGAGAACAAGTCGAAAGCGGATGAGAGGATAAGAGAGAACATGAAATCCTATAACCACTTGTACGAAAAAACAATATCCGAAACGAACCGACGGTACGCTCTGTCTCAAGCAAAGCACAGCAAGAGATTCCGTAAAATCATGAAACACCGGCACATGTCTGACGATGCCGCAGTTGAACAATCCTTAGACTGGATAGTCAACTACGAAAACGCCGAGCATGTGCCGGTTTACATTTATGATGGGATTACTCGCAAGGAGCGCACTATTATTGTCCCTACGATGGAAGAGCTGCTTGTTCAGCATTGCATCGTAAATGCCATGAAGCCGATGTTCTGCAAGGGAATGTACGAACACAGCTATGCCAGTCTTCCGGGCAGAGGTGCCCATAAAGGAAAGCAGGTAATTGAGAAGTGGATCAGGACTGACCCGAAGAATTGTAAGTATGTCCTCAAAATGGATATTCGTCATTTCTTCGATACTATTCCACACGATCGTTTGAAAGCCAAGTTGAAGAAGACCGTTCATGATGAAAAGATGCTGGATTTACTATTTCGCATTATTGATGTCACAGAGGTTGGTATTCCACTTGGCTTTTATACTTCTCAATGGCTTTCTAACTGGTATTTGCAGGGTTTAGATCATTTCATCAAGGAGCAGCTCTGTGCCGTGCACTATATGCGCTACATGGATGACATGGTCGTTTTCGGAAGCAACAAGAGGGTTTTGCACCGCATGAGGCAAGCAATTTCCGATTATCTGGAAATGGAGCTTGGCTTGGAACTTAAAGCGAATCGGCAAGTCTTTCGCTTTTCCTATGGCAACAACCAGGGGCGTGACCTGGACTTCATGGGCTTTCGCTTTTATCGTAATCGAACGATTCTTCGAAAATCCATTATGTACAAGGCCACGAGAAAAGCTCGCAAAATCTCCAAAAAGGAGAAAGCAACCATACTCGATGCTCGTCAAATGTTGTCTTATCTTGGGTGGATCGACTGCACCGATACCTATTTGATGTATCGGAAGTGGATAAAACCATGTGTTAGCTTCCAGCAATTGAAGCGAAAAGTTTCACGATATGACAAATACGATGAGAAGCGGGTATATCAAAAACTCGTCAGTCTTTACACTGCGAAAGGAGGAAAGTCGCATGGAGTTAAATTACAAATATGCCGAGAGCACAGTCCAACCGACTGCACTTGAGGTTACTGTTGGAACCGTATATCTCCGCAAGGACATTACGAGTATTACACGAACTTCAGAACAGGGCGATAAAACCACTTACTGGACTTATCAGGAAGCGGCGTTGACCCCTCAGGAGTTCAATGAATACACCAATCTGCTTATGGCTGAAAACGCCATTAAAGGTATAAATGATTCGGACAACATTGTTCAGATCATGGCAGGTCAGGAAACTGGAGATTCCCAGCAGCTTGCTATCATGGAAGCAATTGCTGATCTGTACGATGCCGTCGCAGCAATGATTCCTGAATGAGGAGGTAGCAAAAATGGTCAATCTTTACGCCACGCTTATCATCAATAAGCGTAGAACCTTCGACCAGGTGCCTGAAAAATTTAAGGCAGATGTCGAGGCAAAATTGTTAGAATATGGCTACGATACCAACGGCGATCTTATCGCTGAGGAGGAGTAACCATGTTTTATATTTTATCCAAAATTTTGATAGGAGGTAACAACATGGTAGCACTGTATGTCGCACTCATCATCGCAGGTCGTCGGACCTTTAATCAGGTTCCGGCGAAGTTCAAGGCTGCTGTCAAGGCTGATCTGGAAGCTCTCGGTCTTGACGAAAATGGTAATCCTGTGGATTAACCGAAATTGGCAGGGAGTCTACTTTGCGGTGGGCTCCCTCGCCTAATTAAAAGAGGTTTGGGGTGATATTTCCTACAAGCTTCTTAATTCATTTATGACTTCAAGGAGGATGATACATGGAAATGGAACCCTGGCTGCAAACGCTATTAACCATTTTGGGGACGATACTTGCTTCTTCTGGATTTTGGGCATATATCCAAGAGCGAAGCAAACGAAAAGCTGCTGAGAATAAGCACAACAATCTTGAAACGCAAATGCTCATTGGTTTGGCTCATGATCGCATTATCTATCTCGGTATGGCCTACATCGAGAGGGGCTACATTACACAGGACGAGTATGAGAATCTGTATGAATACTTGTACAAGCCTTATGAAAAATTAGGCGGTAACGGTTCGGCTAAGCGAATCATGACAGAAGTTGACCAACTTGCGATTCATAAATCAACTTACAATGCTTGAATTGGAGGTGAGATTATGAGTTATTCTGTTTCTGGCACAATGATTACTTTGACTCGGGGTGATACTTTTTCGGCGCTTATTACGATTACTGATCTAAATGACAATCAGTATATTCCAATGAATGGTGATCGTATTCGATTTGCCATGAAGAATGACTATAATGATGAAACTCCTCTTCTTATCAAGGAGATTCCGATTGACACGATGATCTTGACCCTCAATCCGGAAGATACAAAACATCTTCCCTTCGGAAAGTACGTCTACGACATTGAATTAACGAAGGCCACAGGAGAAGTTGATACTTTCATCACAAAAGCAATTCTTAAGCTAACGGAAGAGGTGCATTGACATGAGTAGCATAAAAGCGTTTGAGTGCCTTACTGGTCATATCTCTGGACTATGCACATTATCTGGTAAATTAACTTGCTTTGGAAGTTTGTCTGGCAAGCTGTCTGCTGTGATAGATTTTAATGCTTATTCTGGAGAATATGAAGTGGTGCCGAACGCTTTTAACACTCAGGTCTTGCCAACAGCCAATAAAGTGCTTAAGAAAGATATTGTTGTTCAAAAAGTCCCATATTTCGAAACCAGTAACAACTATGATGGGGTTACGGTTTATATTGCAGAGGAGGTTAATCAAAATGCCTAACCAAAACGTTAATAAGGTTATTTATGGCGGTCGTGTTCTCATCGACCTTACTGGCGACACCGTAGACCCCAGTAAACTTCTCAAAGGATCTAAAGCTCACGACAAGAGTGGAGCTCAAATTGAAGGTGCTTGCACATTTGATGTTGATTCTACGGATGCCACCGCTGTCGCTGCTGAAATCTTGTTTGGAAAGACTGCGTATGTAAGTAGCAATAAACTAACTGGCACAATGAAAAACAATGGTGCCGTTACTAAGAAGATCACCACCAGAGACGAGGAAGTTACAATTCCTCAGGGTTTCCACGATGGCAGCGGTAAAGTGGGAATCGACGCAACTGAAAAAGGCAAGCTGATTGCCAACAATATTCGAGAGGGCGTAACTATCCTCGGCGTTGAGGGTACAATGTCCGGCTCGGAAAACATGAAACCACAGGCTAAGACAGTTACACCGTCCACCGCGAAGCAGACGATTCTGCCTGATACAGAGTATAACTGTTTGTCTCAGGTAGAAGTTGAAGCTATTCCTTATGTGGAAGCAGATAATCCTGCTGGAGGAGTGACGGTAACGATTGCGGGGTGAGAGTAAATGGCTGTAAATAAGGTCGTTTACAATCGCCGGACACTAATCGATCTGACCGCCGATACCGTCAGCAAAGAAACTCTTAAAAAGGGATTTACAGCTCATCAAGCCGATGGTACAATGATTACCGGTGAGTTTATTGGCGATGATTACGATGAAATTGACCGAATTCTTACAGCCGGTTTAACGGATGGCTATAAACATTTTTCGGACGATGGTACAATCATCAGCACAATCGATTCACAGGGTCGAACACTGGTTAAGACTTTTTCAAATGACTTTTTGACCTGTATCACGGTTCTAACTGATCCGGACGGGAATGAACTTGGTCGTACTGTGAGGTCTTTTTCTGACAATAGCAGCACGATTATTACTACCGACTCTAAAGGACAGAAGCTTGTTAAGAAGTTTTCGAATAACATGCTTAACATGGAAGCGGTTCTTACGGATGCTGCTGGTAAGGAGCTTGCCCGTCTTACAAAGGTCTTTTCCGCAGATGGGAAGGACATCACTTCGACCGTGGTTTATGGGAAATAAGATGCAATTTGAAGCCGTTGCGTGTAGGTTATTTCTGCATTATTCCTACACTTTGGCTCAAAAAGCCAGTAATTACGGGATATTTTGCTTCGATTATATTTTTGTCGCACAAATGAAAATGGGAGTTTTGGGTGCCGGATTAGCAACTTTATTCGGACTTTTCTTATCTGTTATCTTCGGCATACTTTATTTTCCGTGCCGTAACACAAGCCTGATACCAACTTTCAAACATTTGAAATTCAAAACAGGGTTTCGGTGTGCTGTTAACGGGTTTTCAGAATTTATTGACCAAATCGCCATCGCTATCACCACTGTTATTTTTAATCGAGCCGCGCTTTCTTTTGCGGGTGAAGACGGAATTGCTTCTGTATCTATAATTATGTACCTGCAATTTCTGTTCATCGGCATTTATTTTGGTTACGCTTCCGGGGTATCGCCGCTTTTGAGTTATGCATACGGAAATAAGTCCGATCACATATGCAAAAAGCTGGAAAACTATGCCCGCTGTTTCTTTATTGTTGCACCTCTAATTCTATATATTGTCGCTTATTGCACATCTCCTCTGACTGTTTCCTGCTTTACTGAGCCGGAAACAACGGTTTTTTCACTCGCATTAAACGGAATGCGACTTTACGGAATTGGTTATCTTTTTTCCGGTTTCAACATCTACGCCACAATTCGGTTAACTTCTTATGGAAAAGGTCATTATTCTGCCATTATTACACTGCTGAGATCATTCATATTGCTTCTCCTTTTTCTGTATTTTCTTCCGAATTATCTGCAACTCAACGGTGTATGGCTCGCCATGCCGGCGGCAGAATTTCTAACTCTATTCGTTACACTGTATATAAACCATAAATTCAAGCATATTCTTTGATAAGAACTCAAAATAAAAGGACGAGCCTCGTTCACTTTTCGGAACAAGGCTCATTCTTTTATACTCGTATATTCGGTTATTTCGTTTTGCCGATGTCATGACGGTAATGCGCACCGTCAAAATGGATTTTCTCCACAGCTGCATACGCCCTTTCGAGCGCTTCGTCCAGCGTTTTAGCCGTCGCGGTCACGCCAAGCACGCGGCCGCCGTTCGTCAGCAGCTTACCGTTTTCAAGCTTCGTGCCGGCATGGTACACCGTTACGCCTTCCGCCTGACCGTTTTCGTCAAGACCGGTAATTTCCAGTCCCTTCGGGTAAGACTGCGGGTAGCCGCCGCTCGCCATCACGACGCACGCGCACGCTTCCGGAATCCATTCAATCTCAAGCTCGTCGAGCTTCTCGTCGATGACCGCGTTGATGACGTCCACAAAATCGGTCTTGAGGCGCGGCAACACGACCTGCGTCTCCGGGTCACCGAAGCGCGCGTTGTACTCAATGACCTTCGGGCCGTCCGGGGTCAGCATCAGGCCGAAGTACAAACAGCCCTTAAACGGTCTGCCCTCTGCCTGCATCGCTTTGACGGTCGGCAGGAAGATGGTTTTCATACACTCGTCCGCAATTTCGTTCGTGTAATACGGGTTCGGGCTGATGGTACCCATGCCGCCGGTGTTCAGGCCCTTGTCGCCGTCCAGTGCACGCTTGTGGTCTTTAGAGGACACCATCGGGCGCAGCGTCTTGCCGTCCGTAAATGCCAACACGGAAACCTCCGGGCCGGTCAGGAATTCCTCCACAACAACGTTGTTGCCGGAAGCGCCGAACACCTTGTCTTCCATGATGGTGTGCACAGCATCCTTCGCCTCGTCAAAGTTTTGCGCGATGATAACGCCCTTGCCAAGCGCCAAGCCGTCTGCCTTAATGACAACCGGGAACTTGCCGCGCTTTTCCACGTACTCTACGACCTCTTTCGGGTCGGAGAACACCGCGTAATCCGCCGTCGGAATACCGTATTTCTTCATCAGATTTTTCGAGAACACCTTGCTGCTCTCGATGATGGCCGCATTCGCGCGCGGACCAAATGCACGGATGCCCTCTTTTTCGAGCGCATCTACCATACCGGCCGCAAGCGGGTCATCCGGCGCAACAAACACAAGGTCAACTGCGTTTTTCTTCGCGAAATCCACAACGCCGTCAATGTCCATCGCGTTAATGGCCACACACTCGGCGTCTGCCGCAATGCCGCCGTTGCCCGGTGCGCACCACAGCTTTTCCGTTTTAGGGCTCTCTTTCAGCTTGCGGATGATTGCATGCTCACGTCCGCCGCTGCCGATAACCAGAATATTCATAATAAAAGCACCTCGCCTTTCGGATCAATGGTGGAACAGACGAATGCCCGTGAATGCCATGGCGATGCCATACTTGTTGCACGTATCGATGACGTTGTCGTCGCGGATAGAGCCGCCCGGCTGCGCAATAAATTCTACGCCGCTCTTGTGCGCGCGCTCAATGTTGTCGCCGAACGGGAAAAACGCGTCGCTGCCCACGGAAACGCCCTTAAACGTCGCAAGCCAAGCTGCTTTCTCCTCGCGGGTGAACACCTCCGGCTTCTCCGTGAAAAACTGCTGCCAAACACCGTCGCGCAGCACGTCGTCATGCTCCTCACTGATGTACACGTCAATGGTGTTGTCGCGGTCAGGACGGCGGATGCCCTCCTTAAACGGCAGATTCAGCACCTTCTCGTGCTGACGCAGATACCAGATGTCCGCCTTGTTGCCCGCAAGACGCGTGCAGTGGATGCGGCTCTGCTGGCCGGCGCCGATGCCGATGGCCTGACCGTCCTTCGCATAGCAGACGGAGTTCGACTGCGTGTATTTCAGCGTGATGAGGGAGAGCACTAAGTCAAGCTTTGCGTCCTCCGGAATCTCTTTATTTTCCGTCACAAGATTTGTCAGCATGTCCGCGTCGATTTTCAGCTCGTTTCTGCCCTGCTCGAACGTGATGCCGAAAACATCCTTGTGCTCAATCGGCTCCGGCTTGTAATCCGGGTCAATCTCGACGACATTGTATGTGCCCTTACGCTTTGTCTTTAAAATCGCAAGCGCTTCGTCCGTGTAGCCCGGTGCAATGATGCCGTCGGAAACTTCACGTGCCAACAGCGTTGCGGTTTCCTTATCGCATACGTCGGAAAGCGCTGCCCAGTCGCCGTAGGAGGACATTCTGTCCGCGCCGCGGGCTCTTGCATATGCCGTCGCGATGGGCGAAAGCTCCAGATCGTCCACAAAATAAATCTTTTTCAGCGTGTCGCTCATCGGCTTTGCCACAGCTGCGCCCGCCGGGCTCACGTGCTTAAAGGAAGCCGCCGCCGGCATGCCGGTTGCCGCTTTCAGCTCTTTTACAAGCTGCCAGGAGTTGAACGCATCCAAAAGGTTGATATAGCCCGGTCTGCCGTTCAAAACGCGAATCGGCAGGTCGCGACCGTCGTTCGTAAAAATTTTCGCCGGCTTCTGGTTCGGGTTGCAGCCGTATTTCAGTTCCAGTTCTTTCATAGTTTCCCCTCCGAAAAATCACTTATTCTTGTTGACGATGCGGGTCTCAATCTTGCCCGTCTTCAAATTGATGAAGCGCGTGAACAAGGAGACCTTATTGTCTTCGTTCAAGTTCGTCCACAGGTCATTCGTAAACGTGTCGATGTCGCCCTCAATCTTCACCGGCTTCGGCTCGCCCTCAAAGGACGGGATACGCGGTGCGCCGTCACACTTATACGTGTGGATGAAGTGGCCAAGGCCGTCCACCGGCGTATAGTCGAAGAAAAAGCTCTGCGGCGCGTCCGGGTTGCCCTCGCAGCTCTTCAAAATGGAAAGCTTATAGGTAAAGTCGCCGTCCTTCAGCTTTACAAGGCCGGAAATTCTCGGCGTAAAGTTCGGGGCGTCCGGCTCAAACTTGCGGGTCTTCAACGCTTTTTTGAAGCTCTTGCCCGCCTTGAGGTATGTAAACACGGTATCCGTCTGGTCTCCGTTCGTCACAATGGTCTTGTTTGCTAAAACGCGCACCGGCGCATAAATGACAAGGGACGGGTCAGAAAGCTTTGCGGGGTCAAACGCTTCCGTGCGGATGCCGTCGCCCTGCTCCACAAACACGCGGTTGCGGGAGTTCACGCTGCGGCCCATAATGAAATACGCGATGACCGCATGCACGCCGTCCGCGCTTTTGCCGATGACGATGCCGCGGCCCGGGTATGCGTTGCCTGCAAGTTCCTTTTTAATATCCAGAATTTCCATGTATCCGTTTCCTTTCTATGTAAAGGGATAAATTATTCTTTAATCGTAACGATAGAGCCGTTCACGGAAAGCTTACCCGCGCAGAACAAAGACACTGCCTGCGGCAGAATCTTCCACTCCGCCTGCTCCATAATGCGGCGCTGCAGCGTCTCGGGCGTGTCGCCCTGCTCCACCGGCACCGCTTTCTGTAAGATGATCGGGCCGCCGTCGCACACCTCGTTTACAAAGTGTACCGTCGCGCCGGAGACCTTCACGCCGCGTGCCAAAGCCGCCTCGTGCACGTGCAGACCGTAATAGCCCTTGCCGCAGAACGACGGAATGAGCGCCGGGTGCACGTTGATGATCTTATTTTCAAACGCCTTCGTGAACTTCTCGTTCGTAATGGTCATAAAGCCCGCCAGAACAATTAAGTCCGTGTGCTTTTCTTTCAGCAAGTTTTCGAGCGCTTCGCTGTACGCGTCCACGTTTTCATAGTCGCTGCGCGCCAGCACAATGCCCTCAATGCCCGCGTTTTTCGCACGCTCCAAGGCATAAACGCCCGGCTTGCTCGCCACAACCACGGAAATTTTGCCGTTTTCGATTTTACCGGCTTTCTCCGCGTCAATCAGCGCCTGCAAATTCGTTCCGCCGCCGGAAACGAGGACTGCGATGTTCAGCACAGGATGACCCCCTCGTCGCCCTCAACCACTTCACCGATGACAAACGCCTTTTCGCCCGCATCATTCAGCGCCTTAATGGCCGCGTCCGCCGTCTCCTTGGAGACCGCCATGCACATGCCGACACCCATGTTGAACGTGTTGAACATGTCGCGCTCCGGAATGTTGCCCGTCTTCGCGATGAGGTCGAAGATCGGCAGCACCGGCACTGCGGAACGGTCCACCTTAGCGGTGAGGCCCTTCTTCATCATACGCGGAATGTTCTCGTAGAAGCCGCCTCCCGTAATGTGGGAGATTGCCTTCACGTCTGCCGCTTCAATGGCCGCCAGCGCAGGCTTTACATACAGGCGCGTCGGGGTCAGAAGTGCCTCGCCCAACGTGCAGCCGAGTTCTTCGTAATACGTTTCAAGCTTTTCTTTATTCAGACCGAACACCTTTCTCACCAGAGAGAAGCCGTTCGAATGTACGCCGGAGGATGCCACGCCAACAAGCACGTCGCCCGCCTGCATCTTGGAGCCGTCAATGATCTTATCCTTATCTACAATGCCCACTGTGAAGCCCGCGAGGTCATAGTCGTCCTCCGGCATCACACCCGGGTGCTCTGCGGTCTCGCCGCCGATGAGCGCGCAGCCGGACTGCACACAGCCCTCCGCAACACCCTTTACGATCTCTGCAATCTTCTCCGGCACGTTCTTGCCGCAGGCGATGTAATCGAGGAAAAAGAGCGGTTTTGCGCCGCAGCATACGACGTCGTTCACGCACATGGCAACGCAGTCAATGCCGATGGTGTCATGCTTATCGAGCAGCATGGCCGCCACGAGCTTCGTGCCCACGCCGTCTGTGCCGGAAACAAGCACAGGTTCTTTCATACCGGTCATGTCCGGCTGGAAAAGACCGCCGAAACCGCCGATGCCGGAAACCACGCCCGGAATGCTTGTACGCTTTACGTGCTCTTTCATCAGCTCTACGGACTTGTAGCCTGCGGTAACGTCAACGCCCGCTGCCTTGTAGCTATCGCTGTAACTTTTCATTCTTTAACTTCTCTCTTTCTTTAAATTATCTATAAAATGAATTACATGAATTTCTCTGTCCAGTTGCCGTTTCTGAACACCGGGATAACCTCGCCGTCCGGCGTGATGCCGTCAATGTTCATCGTCGCGTCGCCCACCATGAAGTCCACATGGATGACGGAATCGTTCACGCCCTTGTCGTGAATCTCATCAAGCGTATACTTGTCGTAATCCTTGATGACATTCGGGAAGCCCAAGCCAAGTGCAATGTGGCAGGAAGCGTTCTCGTCAAACAGCGTGTTGTAGAACAGAATGCCGAGGTTCGAGATGGGAGAGTCGTTCGGGATAAGCGCCAGCTCGCCGATCTGCGCCGCGCCCTCGTCCATCGCAATCATGTGCTCCAAAAGCTCCTGGTTCTTTTCCGCCTTGCAGGAGACCGCGCGGCCGCCCTTAAACGTAATGGAGAAGTTTTCAATCAAATTGCCTTGGTAAGACAGCGGCATCGTAGAAACGACCGTACCCTCTGCCTTGCCCTTCATCGGGGAGGTGAAAATCTCTTCGGTCGGCATATTCGGGTTGAAGAATGTACCGTCCAGCAGCGTTTCGCCGCCGCCCATCCACTGTGCGTCCGGGATCAGGCCGCAGGTGAAATCGGTGCCGTTCTCGCTGAAATAGTGCAGGCTCTCAAAGTGACATGCGTTCAGCTTCTCATAGCGTGCTTTGAGGGAAGCGTTGTGTGCTTTCCACGCTTCAACCGGGTCGTTATCCTTAGAAACACGCACCGTCTGAAGGATTGCGTCCCACAGCTTCTTCACCGCCACGCTCGTGCGGTCGTTCGGGAACACCTTCTTCGCCCACTTTGCACTCGGCACGGCGACAATCGTCCACTGGTACTTGTTTTCCATCGCGTCGCGGTACGGCTTTCTCACCTTCATGCGGGCAAGATTCGCCTTCTGCATTTTCTCAACGTTCACGCCCTTCAGGCCGTCCGGGTCGTCAGAGTCGATCCAAATGCGCACCGGCAGCTCGTCAAGCTCATACTGCATACGCGCCTTTTCCCACTCCTGCGTAGCGGAAAGCACCTTTACGCTTTCTTTCTTATAGCGCATCTTGTCAAGGTCCTGGTTCGTCCAGCGGATGTCCACCCACTTCGCACCGGCGCGGTAGGCTTCCTCCGCCACCATCAGTGCGATCTCAGACTGCGCCGTATCCGCCAAGATTACAGCGCCCTGACCCTTTTTGATGTTCACGCCCATCTGAACGATGAGCTTTGCGTACTTTCTCAAAATCGATTTTGTCATCGTTTATCCCTCCCGAATTATAGCTCGGCAACTTTCTGCTGCAAGGCTTCGTTCTTTTTTGCAACACCCTGCTCCATATCCACCTTCATCTGGTGCAGCTGCTTTGCGATGCTCTCGTCGGAAAGCGCCAGCATCTGCGCCGCCAAAATCGCAGCATTGTCCGCGCCGTCAATCGCCACCGTCGCCACCGGAATGCCGGAGGGCATCTGCACGGTTGCAAGCAGTGCGTCAAGGCCGTCGAGCGTGGAAGACTTCACCGGAATGCCGATGACCGGCAGCGTCGTGTGCGCAGCCAGCACGCCCGCAAGATGCGCAGCCTTGCCCGCCGCCGCAATGATAACGCCAAAGCCGTCCTTTTCCGCGTTCTTAGAGAATTCCGCCGCGGCCTCCGGCGTGCGGTGTGCGCTCATCACGCGCGCCTCCACCGGGATGCCGAACTGCTTCAATCTGCGAATCGCCGGGGAAACCACCGGAAAATCACTGTCACTGCCCATGATTACTGCAACTTTTTTGCTCATTGAAAATCACCGATCCTTTCAAGTTTTGCGGCGTAAAAGAAAGCACCGCGAAAAAAAGAAAATAGGCTGTGCTCAAAAAACACAACCTATGCTTCTAAAATTGACCGCAAAACGCCCATGCAGATACAGTAAAAATGCACATCAGTTCAGCCATATCGCACCTCCGGCACTTGCAGCCTTGAATTTTCTGTCCTTAGTCTGTCTCAAGCGACTGATAAATCAATCCATTAAGCAGACCTTTAAGGCAGCAATGTATAACGTTGGTGCACAAGCTGCGCCGTCAGATTTTTCGTCAGGCTGCACGGAACACCCGCAGGCAGGCTGACGCCCGGCAAGGGGGTTACGGTCGGTATGGCGGAAAAATGCAAGCCAATTGCGTGCCAAACCGTAGGCGTACTTTATACGTTGTTGCCTTTATCATTTTACGGGATTTAACGCGTTTTTTCAATAGTTTTTGCCGTTTTTAGAAAAAAATCCAAAATTCTCCCCTGCTCGTGGACATGCGTTGTATACCTCGATATGTCCCCTTTCTCCGCTTCCGTCTCACCATATATTAAATACATAGCAGCACGCCTTGAAATGCAAAAGGGCATTTTCACTTTACCTACGTACATTATCTCCCTCTATTCGTCAAAAAAGGCAGCTTTCCAAGTTCCCTTTGACGAGGGAGCTGTCAGCGAAGCTGACTGAGGGAGATATACAGAGAGCTTTTATATACACAAGTCGTGCAAATCACCTTGAAAACGCATAAAACGCAAGCTCAATAGAAAAAATCCTCTCCCGGCTGCGCTGGGAGAGGATAAATTGTATTAGCGGCAAAAGTATTTCGCCATTTGCGAATGGCGACTCAAGGCGCTGCCCTAAGAACCCGCAAGCTTTCCGAAAAAAACTTGACGAAAGACTTTTACGCCTTGCTCGCCGCAAACTCTACTTTACTCCTTCGGCGTTTCCGTCGCAAAAATCTCCTTCGCGCTTGCGGCTAAGCCTGCCATACCCTGAATCTCGGACGGAATGATAATCTTCGTCGCCTTGCCGTCCGCTACTTTCTCAAGCGCTTCAAAGCTCTTCAAGGTCAGCACAGCTTTATTCGGATCGGCTTCGTTGAGAAGCTTAATGGAATCCGCCAACGCACGTTGCACGGAGAGGATTGCCTCCGCTTCACCCTGTGCTTCTCTGATTTTCGTCTCGCGCACAGCCTCTGCGCGCAGGACGGCAGATTCCTTCTGGCCTTCCGCGATGAGGATGGCGCTGCGTTTTTCGCCCTCTGCGTCCAAAATCTTCGCACGGCGCTCGCGCTCCGCCTTCATCTGCTTCTCCATCGAATCCTGAATTTCCTTCGGCGGAATGATGTTTTTCAGCTCCACGCGGTTGACCTTAATGCCCCACGCATCGGTCGCTTCATCCAGAATGACGCGAATTTTCGAGTTGATAACATCGCGCGAGGTCAGCGTGTGGTCAAGCTCCATCTCACCGATGATGTTTCTCAGCGTCGTTGCGGAAAGATTCTCAATCGCGGAGATCGGGCGCTCCACGCCGTAAGCATACAGCTTTGAGTCCGTGATCTGGAAATACACCACCGTGTCGATCTGCATCGTGACGTTATCCTTCGTGATAACGGGCTGCGGCGGGAAATCGATGACTTGCTCTTTCAGCGAGACCTTCTTCGCAATGCGGTCGATGAACGGAATTTTCAAATGCAGGCCCGTGCTCCACGTGGCGTGGTACGCGCCGAGTCTTTCAATGACTAATGCGTGCGCCTGCGGTACCACCTTAATGTTCGCCGCAAGCAGTGCGATGACAAGAGCGATGAGAATGATAATGCCCACAACGCCCCAGTTGATGTACAGTTCAAAATCCATGTTTTTACCTCCAGTTTCAATTTAAGATACAACCGGTGTCACGATAAGCTTTACGCCCTCAATGCGCACCACCTGCACCTTTGTGCCTTTTTGAATACGGACATTTTCTGTGCTGCGTGCTGCCCAGTCGTTGCCGAGCACTTCCACGCGTCCATGCGCCGCAAGGTTATCGATATCCTCCGTCACAACGGCGGTCTGCCCCACCACGCGGTCGGCGTTCGTGTGCGTTTCCCTGTTTTGCAGGAACTTTTTCACGAGCGGACGCGTTGCCAAAAGCAGAACGAGCGTCACCACAGCGGCAATCAGCACTTGCAGCCAAACCGGCGCGCCGCACAGCTGCGCGATCATGCCGGCGATGCCGCCGCCCACAAACCAGATGGAAATAAGCTGCGCGCTCATGCCCTCCAGTATTGCAGCAATCACAATGACCGCCACCCAGATCATGGTTTCCAAAATCATTCCCCCTTTCTCAAAGCGGAAGCCGTATACACGCGCCCGACCCGTTCAGGCGCCCGCGCTCCCTATCCTCATCATATCGGATTTTCATAAAATATGCAAGAGGTTTTCTTCCCCGGAAAAATATTTTACACAGATTATAAAATACCGCGCCCGATTCTGCCGAGCGCGGCTTCAATATCCTTATCGATTCACATGCTCCATGCTGAGCTTCACGCGCAGCCCGTCGCCTGTGTTCTGTACGGAAACTTCAATATAATCGCCGTCGTCGCTCATACGGTCGTTTTCACCCGCAAGGCTGAACCGGAGCTGCACGCCGCTGCCGCTTTCGCCGCCCGCCACGTCTTTCAAATACGTTTCAAGCTGCGCCGCGTCATACGTTTCTTTCGTCTTTTCCGCCTGCGTGTAGCGCGTCACGGCATACGGGTCGTTAAACTGCGCCGTGAATTTCTCCACAAACGCTTTAATTTCTGCCGTGCCCGCATCGTTGTTTTCAAACGTCTTCTGCGCTTCCGCATAGCCGAACACACCCGCACCGCCGTAGTTTGTGGCAAGATTCGTTTCCATCGTTTGCCCGCCCCACGCGTAGTCCAGCGTGTAGCCGTAGTCGCCGGCCTTTTGGTCGTCCTTCAGTCCCAGCGCCTTCACGGCTTCATCCGCAGACTTTCCGAAGCATCCGAGCAGCGCTTCATTCACCGCCGCGTCCGATGTCTTTCCTCCGCCGGAAGACCCGCCGTTTCCGCCCGCGCAGCCCGTAAAAAGCAGCGCTGCAAGCAGCAAACACAACACCAAGCTTACATACTTTTTCATACGATCACCTTTCCTTTTTTCGGCTTAAAAAGCCGCTGTACCAAGGCTTTTTTGAACGTACCGAAATCGTACCCGCCTCGGTATTGTTAAATATTTATCTATTATAATAGTATCAAAACCGCACCGCATTGTCAATAGGCGGAATCCCATATTTCATCGCACAAACTTGTGTTTTCCCACAAAAATCCCCCGCACAGGGAATTTCCTGTGCGGGGGATCAACGTTTTATGACGTTTTCATGCGGTTTAAGCGCTCTTCATTAGTACATGCCGCCCATGTCCGGTGCTGCCGGAGCTGCGGGTGCAGCCGGCTCCTTGATGTCTGCCACGAGGGACTCGGTGGTCAGAACGGTGGAAGCCACGGAGGAAGCGTTCTGCAGAGCGGAACGGGTGACCTTCGTCGGGTCAACGATGCCTGCGTCGATCATGTCGCCGTAGGTATCGGTCAGAGCATTGTAGCCGTAGCCGACGGTGTTCTTTGCCTTCAGGTGCTCAATGATGATGGAGCCCTCCAGACCTGCGTTCGCAGCAATCTGGCGAACCGGCTCCTCAAGAGCCTTCAGAACGATGGCAGCGCCGGTCTTCTCGTCGCCGTCAACGGAATCGACATAAGCCTTAACAGCCGGAATCGCATCGATGAGTGCGGTGCCGCCGCCTGCGACGATGCCCTCTTCAACAGCAGCCTTCGTTGCAGCCAGAGCGTCCTCAATGCGCATCTTCTGCTCTTTCATTTCGACCTCGGTAGCCGCACCGACCTTGATAACCGCTACGCCGCCTGCGAGCTTTGCAAGACGCTCCTGCAGCTTCTCACGGTCGAAATCGGACGTGGTGGTCTCGATCTGGCTTCTGATCTGGCTGACACGGCTCTTGATGGCCTCGCTGTCGCCTGCACCGTCAACAATGATGGTGTTTTCCTTGTCGATCTTGACCTGACGTGCACGGCCGAGCTGATCAACGGTGGTATCCTTCAGCTCAAGGCCAAGCTCGCTGGAGATGACCTGGCCGCCGGTGAGCGTTGCGATATCGGTGAGCATTTCTTTTCTTCTGTCGCCGAAGCCCGGAGCCTTAACGCCCACGCAGGTGAACGTGCCGCGGAGCTTGTTGAGGATCAGGGTGGTCAGCGCCTCGCCCTCAATGTCCTCCGCGATGATGACGAGCTTCTTGCCGGACTGTACGATCTGCTCGAGCAGCGGCAGAATCTCCTGGATGTTGGAGATCTTCTTATCGGTGATGAGGATGTACGCGTCGTCGATGACAGCGACCATCTTGTCGGTATCGGTGACCATGTACGGCGTAATGTAGCCGCGGTCGAACATCATGCCTTCTACGACCTCGCTGTACGTCTCAGCCGTCTTGGATTCTTCAACGGTGATAACGCCGTCGGACGTAACCTTTTCCATCGCGTCGGCGATGAGGTTGCCGATCTGCTCACTTGCAGAGGAAACAGCCGCAACACGTGCAATGTCCTTCGTGCCGGAGACCTTCTTGGCGTTCTTCTCAATCGCCTCAACAGCTGTCTCGGTCGCCTTCTGAATGCCCTTTCTCAGAACCATCGGGTTTGCGCCTGCGGTAACGTTCTTCATGCCCTCACGGATGAGTGCCTGTGCAAGCAGTGTTGCGGTCGTGGTGCCGTCGCCTGCAACGTCGTTCGTCTTGGTTGCAACTTCCTTCACGAGCTGTGCGCCCATGTTCTCAAACGGATCTTCAAGCTCAACTTCCTTAGCGATTGTCACGCCGTCGTTCGTGATGAGCGGTGCGCCGAACTTCTTATCGAGCACAACGTTTCTGCCCTTCGGGCCAAGGGTGATCTTAACGGTATCTGCAAGCTTGTTGATACCGCCGAGCAATGCTTTTCTGGCTTCTTCGCCGTAAATGATCTGCTTTGCCATAATAAATTACCTCACAATTCCAAATATCAAAAATAAAGACTGAAACTCAAATTACTCAACGACTGCCAGAACGTCGGACTGACGAACGATGGTATATTCCTCGCCGTCGATCTTCACTTCCGTGCCGGTGTACTTGCCGGTGATGACGCGGTCGCCGGCCTTAAGCTGCATAACAACTTCCTTGCCGTCTACCATGCCGCCGGGGCCTACTGCGATAACACGGGAGATTTGCGGCTTCTCCTGTGCCGCGCTTGTCAGCACGATGCCGCTCTTTGTGGTCTCCTCCGCTTTCTCGGCCTGAATGAGTACTCTGTCTGTCAAAGGCTTAATGGTCATAACTTCCACCTCGGCGCCTAATGCGCCGTATCCTTTCTCCCCGCAGTTCATAAATAAATTTTTCGCGTACAGCGGGGTGCGCCGCGAAACCCGCCGGGGTGCGGCCCGGTCGGTAAAGAAATACAAGTTTAGGTCTCGGGGAGCTGTGCCGCTTACGCTTTAGCACTCATTATCCCCGAGTGCTAAACCTATTCTAATCACTTGGTCAAGAAAAGTCAATAGGGAAAACGCGATTTTTTTGACTTTTAACAGTTCCGTAATAATTTTGTCCTCCGATGTCCTCTGATGTCCGCTTTTTTCATACAAAACCACCCACAAAACGACAAAAAACAGCCCCGCGCTCGTTTGAAAGCCGGGACTGTCTTTTGCAAATGACAGCTTAAATCATGGAGGCATATTCGTCAAACGGCGCTAAGCTCCGCTTTAAAATGCCATTGATATATGCAATGAGAATGCCGTAGTTCGTGTACGGCACACCTTTTTCTTCGGCGGAAGACTGTCTGAACTGCATTTCGCGTTCATTCAGCATACAGCCGCCGCAGTGCACAATAAGGGCATACGGCGAAAGATCTTCGGGAAATCCGCCGCCGGAAGTAAACTCGAATTCAAAGTCCTTGCCGGTGTGTTTGCGGATCCACGCGGGCAGCTTCACGGTGCCGATATCGCCGCACTGGCGGTGGTGCGTGCAGCCTTCGGAGATCAAAATGCGGTCGCCCGCTTTCAGATTCTCAATAGCCGCAGCGCCGCGCACGGCCGTCTCTAAAACGCCCTTGTAGCGCGCAAATAAGATGGAGAATGACGTGAGCTTAATGCGCTCGGGCACGATCTGCTTTACTTTGCCGAATGCCTGGCTGTCCGTAACAACGAGCTTCGGCGGCGTTTTGAGGCCGTTCAGCACGCCCGCAAGCTCTTCCACCTGCGTGACAGAGCATGTTGCACCCGCGTCCAGAATGTCGCGGATGGCCTGCACCTGCGGCAAAATCATGCGGCCTTTCGGCGCGGAGGAATCGATGGGCGTGACGAGCACCACGTGGTCGCCGCGCTCAAGTAAGTCACCCAAAATAACTTTGGTGTTCTGCCCCTTTGCAGCGATGGCGGCAAGCTTTTCCTTGAGCTCAAAAATATGCTCGCCCGTCTTCGCGCTGACCGCGATTTCGTTGTCATTTTCATCTTTGAAGCCGCCGAGGTCGGCTTTATTCAATACGATGATATACGGCACGCCTTTTTTCTCGATGAGCTTTTGCAGTGCGAGGTCTTCCGCACTTTTGCCGACCGTGCCGTCGATGACGAGCACCGCAATATCAGCTTTATTGAGTACCTGCCGGGCGCGCTGCACACGCAGCTCGCCCACGGTGCCCTCGTCGTCCATGCCGGGCGTGTCGATGATGACGACCGGGCCAAGCGGCAAAAGCTCCATGGCTTTCTGCACGGGGTCGGTCGTGGTGCCCTTGACATCGGACACAATGGAGATATTCTGCCCCGTAACGGCGTTCACCACGCTGGATTTACCGGCGTTGCGCTTGCCGAAAAAGGCGATGTGCACACGGTTTGCCGAGGGGGTCTGGTTGAGGTCTGCCATAGAAGTCGCCTGCCTTTTAAAGAATAACCGAAAGTTTTAGAAACGGAAGTCGCGCTCGCCGTGGGCGACCTTTTCAACGTAGCCCTTTGCGATGCTGCGGGTCTTCTCGTTCGGGATATTTTCAAGCTCCTGCGCGATCATCTTTTCGCCGATGGCCTTCGTCTCCGGGGAAGCGTAGTCCTCGAGGAATTCTTTTAAGGTGATGAGTGCGTTCGGGTGGCAGCAGTTCTGGATCTGTCCGCTCTTACACAGGCTCATGAAGCGGTCGCCGGTGCGGCCCTCGCGGTAGCATGCCGTGCAGAAGGACGGAATGTGGTCGGTCTCCATCAGCCAGCGGACGACCTCGTCAAGGGAGCGCTGATCGGAAACGTCGAACTGCTCGGTGTCGGTGGGGCGCTCCTCTTCGGCATAGCCGCCGACGGAGGTACGGGATGCGCCGCTGATCTGCGAAACGCCGAGATTGATAACCTGCGCGCGTACCTTCTGACTCTCACGCGTGGAGATGATCATGCCGGTGTACGGCACGGCGATACGAATAAGTGCGCAGATTTTCGCGAATGTTTCGTCGCTGATGCCGTTATCAAACTTCGTCGGGTCAATGTCGTCGGCTTTTTTAAGGCGCGGCACACTGATGGTATGCGGGCCTACGCCGTGCACGGCTTCAAGGTGCTCCGCGTGCATCAGCTGGCCACAGAACTCGTAACGGTACATTTCAAGGCCGTACAGAACGCCGAGACCCACGTCATCGATACCGCCCTCCATGGCGCGGTCCATCGCCTCGGTGTGGTAGGCGTAGTTATGCTTCGGGCCCGTGGGATGCAGCTTTTCGTAGCTTTCCTTGTGGTAGGTCTCCTGGAACAGAATGTACGTGCCGATGCCGGCTTCCTTTAATTTGCGGTAGTTTTCCACGGTCGTCGCGGCGATGTTGACGTTTACGCGGCGGATGGCGCCGTTCTTATGCTGAATGCTGTAAATGGTCTTGATGCAGTCGAGAATGTACTCGATGGGGTTATTCACCGGGTCTTCGCCGGCTTCAATGGCAAGGCGCTTATGACCCATGTCCTGCAGCGCAATGACTTCCTTTGCGACCTCCTCCTGCGTCAGCTTGCGGCGCGGGATGTGGTGGTTCTGGCGGTGATACGGGCAGTAGGTGCAGCCGTTCACGCAGTAGTTGGAAAGGTACAGCGGCGCGAACATGACAATGCGGTTACCGTAAAACTTGTGCTTGATCTCGTTTGCAAGCTTATAGATTTCGTCCAGAATCTCCGGGTCTTCGCAGGCGAGCAAAACGGATGCTTCGCGGTGTGAAAGTCCCTTACACAGACGGGCTTTATCGAGAATTTCGCGGATGAGCGGCAGGTTATCTTTGTTCTCGTCCGCGTATTTTAAGGTGTCTTCAATTTCTTCGTGGCAGATAAATTCCTCTGCTTTTAAGGATTTCGGATCGTACATAATTTGAATTTTCCTTTCTTTCGGGTCAGTTCACTTTCCCGTTAGTCATTTTTTCGGATCACTCCGTTTTGATTTCCGGCTCTGTGCTCGTGAAATTGGAATACGCCGTTTTGATGTTGGCGCCGCGCACGCGCCCGAGCTTTCCCGCCATGGCACTGATGACATCCTGTGGGGCATCCACCGCCACACAGATGATGTTGATATTTTTCTGTCTGTACGGCAGCCCCATACGTCCGATGATGTACCGGCCGTACAGGTGCAGAATGTCGTTGATTTCTTCCGCGTGGGCGTTATCTTCTAAAATAATGCTCATCACGGCTACGCGTGTCTGCATAAAACACCTCCCGTTTTTATAAAACAAGCAAAACAAAAATGCTCCCTGCCGAAAATGCAGGAAGCACAAAAAGCGCAGAATCTATCTGCGGAATATACCTCTATCCATTTTCGGCTTACACGCGGCGATGCCTTGTGCTCAGAACGAAAAAGCTGTTTTGCGGCGCACCGCAGAAAAAACTTTGGTGAACCGTGTTTTGTATAGTATAACGGATTTTCAGAAGTTTGTAAAGAGCGGATTGCAAATTTTGACAACGAAAAAGCCCCGGCGTACAGCCGAGGCTCTGTTTGTTTCAAAAATTACGCGTCCAGCATGGTAATGACGTGCCTCGGGCAGACCTCGGCACATTTGCCGCAGCCGATGCACTTTGCGGGATCGACCTTCGCGCAGAAGTTCGTTACCTTTACGGCGCCCACTTCGCACGCCTTCATGCACTTGCCGCAGCCGATACAGCCTACCTTGCAAACCTTCATCGTCTCTGCGCCCTTATCACAGTTGGAGCAGCGCACGACCGCCTGCTTTTTCAGCGGCACAAAGCTGATGAGCCCCTTCGGACATGCAGCGGTGCATTTTGCGCAGCCGCGGCACTTTGCGGGGTCGATTGACGCCATGCCGTTGCAGACGTTGATTGCGCCGTATTCGCACACGGCGGCGCAGTCGCCCATGCCCATGCAGCCGTAGCGGCAGCTGGAGATACCGCCGGCAAGCAGGGTAGATGCGGCGCAGCTATCGATGCCGTCGTAGCGCATTTTGTCGCTGGTGCAGTCATAGTTGCCCATGCAGTGGACAAGCGCCGTCTTTTTCTCGACGGCAACGTCGCCCGTGCCAAGCAGCTCTGCGCACGCTTTGGCGCACGCTTCGCCGCCGGGAGAACACAGCCCGGGCTGCGCTTCGCCCTTAGAGAGCGCCGCCGCATAGCCGGAGCAGCCGGAAAAACCGCACGCGCCGCAGTTCGCGCCCGGAAGCACCTCTAAAATCGCTTCCGCTTTCTCGTCCTTCGGCACGGCCATGATGGCGGAGGCGACCGCCAGAATAATACCCGCCAGAAGACCGATGCCCGCGACGATCAGAACCGGGATCAAAATTTTATCCATATAGAAACCCCTTTCGTTTTGCTCAGGCGAGCAGACGGTCTATAATGCCGTTAAAGCCGAGGAACGAAACCGCCACAAGCGACGCGGCGATCAGCGTGATCGGCAAACCTTTGAGGAAATTCGGCACGTCGCACAGCTCGAGGCGCTCACGCACACCGGCGAAAATGACCATTGCAACCATGAAACCGATGCCCGCGCCGAACGCGTTGACAAGCGATGCCAAATAGCCGAAGCTCGGGTTTTCCGCGCCTTTTTCGAGCACGAGCATCGTCACGCCCAGCACGGCGCAGTTCGTCGTGATGAGCGGCAGATAAATGCCGAGCGCGTTATACAGCGGCGGCATATACTTGTGCATCACAGTCTCCAAAAGCTGCACGAGCGCCGCGATGATGAGGATGAACACCACGGTCTGCAAATAATCGAGGTTCAGCGGGACAAGTACATACGTATACACCGGCCATGTGACCGCCGTCGCGATAACCATGACAACCGTTACGGCGCAGCTCATGCCGAACGCCGTATTGAGCTTTTTGGAAACGCCGAGGAACGGACAGATGCCGAGAAACTTATTGAGAATATAGTTCTCCGTGAGGATTGCGGCAAGGAAAATGCCGACTAAAAATTTAAGACTCATGCTTTGCCGCCCTCCTTTTCACATTTTTCCTGTACCTTAGAGCAGGAAGCCGCCAACGGGCATGCAGCGCAGCCCATGGTCTCCGGTGCTTTGCCCTCCGTGGAAAGCTTGCCCGCAATGGCGATGAGAATACCGAACACGAAGAAGCCGCCCGGCGGGAGCAGGAAAATGATGATGGGATCCATGAAATTCGAGAGGAGCGGAATGCCGAACACGGTACCCGCGCCGAGCAATTCACGGATGATGCCCATGGCAAGCAACGCGGCGGTGAAGCCCACGCCCATGCCGAGACCGTCTACGATGCTCGGCAGCACGGGATTTTTGCTGGCGAACATTTCCGCACGGCCCAAAATGATGCAGTTGACAACGATGAGCGGCAGGAACACGCCGAGCGACTTGTTAAGCGCCGGCACGTAGGCCTTGATGAGCAGCTGCACAATGGTAACAAAACCCGCAACAATGGTGATGTACGCCGGGATGCGGACTTTATCCGGAATGATTTTTTTGAGAAGAGAAATAACGGCGTTGGAACATACGAGTACGAATGTCGTCGCAAGGCCCATGCCGATGGCGTTCGAGGCTGCCGTTGTGACGGCGAGCGTCGCGCAGGTGCCGAGCATCAGGCGCAGCACGGGGTTCTCTTTGATAATGCCTTTTGTAAATTCTTCTTTGAGGCTTTTTGCCATGTTATGCGCCCTCCTTTACCGTGTTGTACTTTGTGATGGCTTCGTTGACGGCGTTCGTCACCGCGCGGCTCGTGATGGACGCGCCGGTCATGGCTTCGATCTCGCCGTCCGACGGCGCCTTATTCTTCACAAGCGTGATGCCCTTTTCCGGCGCAGTCTGCTTAAACTGATCCGTAAAGGAAGCCTTTTCCGCATTCGCGCCGAGTCCCGGTGTTTCGCTGTGCTCCAGAATGACAACGCCGGTGATCTGCCCGTCGGCGCTGATGCCGGTCATAACCTTCACCGCACCGCCGTAGCCCTTCGCCTCCGTCTGGAAAACGTAGCCGACCGTTTCGTTATTCGCTTTGCCGATGTAATAGCCGTCCGCTTCTTCAAAGCTGTCCGCGTCGCTCAAAACGACTTTTCTCGACTGCTCCGCTTCCAGCGCGGACTGCTCGGCGATCTTATCTTTCGTAAGCAGGTTTGTGCCCGCCAGAAGCGCCGTGACGACAAGGCAAATGACAAACAGAATGAGCGCCGGTTTTAAAATATCTTTCGCGGTGATCTTCATTTTGCGTCACCCGCTTTCTTTGCCTTCATTTTGCCGAACGTCTGCGGCTTCGCAACGCGCTCAATGAGCGGCACTAAAATATTCATCAGTACGATGGAGTACGATACGCCCTCCGGCAAAGACGCGAACTGGCGGATTAAAATCGTCAGCACGCCGCAGCCGACGGCATAGATGACGCGTGCGCTGAAGTTGATGGGGCTTGTGGTGTAATCGGTCGCCATAAAAATAGCGCCGAGCAAGAGGCCGCCGGAAAGAATATCCATCAACGGATCGCGGCCGAGCAGTGCGGAAAGCACCGCTGCCGTTGCAAGGTACGTGACCGGGATAACCGGGCTGATAACGCGGCGTGCAACAAGGTAAATGCCGCCGAGAATGAGTGCGAGTGCACAGGTCTCGCCGAGGCAGCCGCCCGTGTTGCCGAGAAACATATCGAGGTAGCTCGGCAGCGCCGCACCCGTGCCCTCGGAGAGAACGCCGAGCGGCGTTGCGGTCGTCATGGCGTCGGAGAAGCTGTGGTCCATCGGCGCCGTCCACGCGGTCATTTTCGCCGGGAACGAGTTCATCAGAATGATACGCGCCGTCAGCGCGGGGTTTACGAAGTTCTGTCCGATGCCGCCGAACATCTGCTTTACGACAACAATGGCGATGACGCCGCCGAACGCCGCAATGATGGGGCTGATGGAAACGGGCAGGTTCATCGCGAGCAAAACGCCCGTCACAACGCAGGAAAGGTCACCGACCGTCTGGCGGCGCTTCATGACGCGGCGGGATATGTATTCGCTCAAAATGCAGGACGCAACCGTTGTCAGGATAATAACCGCCGCGCGGAAGCCGAAAATGATGACGGACGCAATCATCGCCGGGGTCAACGCCAAAATGACGTCCAGCATCAAGGTCTGGGTGGTGTCTTTTGACTGAAAGTGCGGCGAGGAGGAAACGATGAATTTATTCACTTTTTAGCCGCCTCCTTCTTTACATAGTATTTGCCGAGGCGAATGGCCTGCACGATGCGGCGTTTCGCCGGACAGGAGAATGCGCAGCAGCCGCATTCCATGCACGTCATGATGTCGAGTTTTTTCAGCATTTCCACGTCCTTGCGCTCCGCGTATTTTTCAAGCTTTGCGGGTACAAGGTTCATGGGACATGCCGCAACACATCTGCCGCAGCGGATGCAATCGGTCGGCTCCAAAAGGCGCGCTTCTTCCGCACCGAACGCGAGTAACCCGTTATTCTGCTTTAAGACCGGCAGCTCGTCGGTTGTCACGGCGACGCCCATCATCGGGCCGCCCATGATGAGCTTCTGCGGTTCTTCCTTATAGCCGCCGCAGAATTCCATGACCTCACGAATTTTTGTGCCGATGGGCACAATGACATTCTGCGGGTTCTGCACGGCGCTGCCGTCCACCGTGACGCGCTTCATCGTCAGCGGCATGCCGGTGCGCATGTAGCTCGCAAGGAACGAGACGGAGCCGATGTTCATGACAAGGCAACCCACGTCTGCCGGCAGACCGCCCGCCGGGACTTTTCTGCCCGTTGCCGCCTGCACCAGCACCTTTTCCGCGCCCTGCGGGTAGCTTGCATGCAGCTTTAACACGCGCACTTCGTCGTTCGGGTCCATTTTCGGGTCATCCGCAATGCGCGTCAGCGCTTCGATGGCGTCGGGCTTATTGTCTTCAATCGCGATGATGACGCGGTGCACGTCTAAAATCTCTTTGATCTTATAAATACCGGCAAGCACGTTTTTGCCGTTTTCGAGCGCCTCGCGGTGGTCGGAGGTAATATAGGGCTCACACTCCGCAACGTTGACGATGAGCGTATCGATTTTTTTGTCCGGGGGGACGTTTAATTTCACGTGCGCCGGAAAGCCTGCGCCGCCGAGACCAACGAGACCCGAAGCGCGCGCCGCATCGGCCAACTGCTGCTTCGTTTTGATCTCCGGCGGGGGACATACCGCAGGGTCGTGCTCCATTAACCCGTCCGACGTGATGATGACGGCGTCCACCGCCTGCCCGCCGGGCATAATGACTTTTTTGATCTCCTTCACGGTGCCGGAAACCGAGGAATGGATCGGCACGGAAACGTATGCATCGCTGTCCGCGACCTTGGTGCCGACATACACGTGGTCGCCCTTTTTCACACAGGGCACACACGGTGCGCCGATGTGCTGCGTCATGGGCAGCGTGATCTCATCGGGCGGCGGCATCACGCGCGTTTCGGTATGCGCCGTGTTCTTGTGGTGCGGCACATGCGCGCCGCCGTGCGTGCGGAACGGGCGCTTCGGAAAAGACTGTTCCATCTTTATTCCTTCCTTTCTTTCGCGTTAAAAAACAGACTTTGCCGGTGCAAGACACAACAAAGTCACAGTTTTTGAGTTTATTCAATTTTAGCACTGCTTTTGTACATTGGCAATAGAAAAAAGCAGTATTTCCACAATTTTCTGACGGAATATGGGCATGCACATTTATTTGTAAACTTTACCGCATGCGTCGCACGGACGAAATGAGCCCCGTATCGTACTCCGAACGCAGGATGGAGTAACACACATTGTCAAAAATTTCGCCGTCAAACCGCTTAAAGCCGCACGGCATAACGCCCTCAAAGATGAATCCCGCGCGCTCGATGACCTTTCTTGACGGCTCGTTACCCACAAAGTGGCTGATGGCGACGACCTCGACGTTCATCACTTCAAACGCGTTCTGCACCATGGCGCGCAGCGCTTCCGTCATGTAGCCGTTATGGCGGTAGCGGCGCGAAAGCTCGTAGCCAATCGAAATACTGTCCGTATTATAGCGGCAGTAATCGCGCTGATACTTGATCTTGCCCATCACTTCGCCCGTTTCGCGCAGGGTGATGGCAAAGGCATACGGGTCGTCTGCGGCGCGCCTCAATTCACTCTCCGCCTCCGCCGGTGTAGAAACCGGCTTGGAGCCCGCCCGCAGCATGGTATCCGCATCGGCAGCAAACAGCAGAAAGCCGCTCATGTCCTGCATGGAAAAGCGTCTAAGGCGCAGGCGCGGCGTTAAGATTTCCGCTTTTCCGAGTGTATCACCGCGCATTGTTCGGCTCCTTCGGCAATGCCGCGCCGCGCGGCAAAATGAAATTCAGTGCGTGCGGCAGAATGTTGTATTCCTCGCTTTTCACCTTGATGCACAAGCCGTCCATATTGCTGACGACTTCATTTTCGCTTTGAATTTCGATCTTCACGCCGCGGCGGTAAACGAGCAGGTCGGAAAATGCCGGGTTGCTTAAATGCTCACCGCGCTTATACTTCGGCACAAGACCCGGAATGCGGGAATAGGCGGGCTTTCGGATCAGCACAAAATCGAGCAGACCGTCGTCTATCACCGAGTTCGGCGCGCCGCAGTACCCGCCGCCATACCAGCGACCGTTGCCCGCAAGCGTGAACAGAAATTCGCCCGTAACGGTCTCTTTTGTGCCGTCCGCATAGTAAAACGTTACGGCCATTTTGTCCGCAAGGTGCCCCAAAAAGCACTTTGCAAGCGAAATGGTATACGCAAGCTCGCCCGAAACGAACGGCAGGCGCTTATAATAATTCATCTCCGCCGCCACCTTGGCGTCAAAACCCACAGAGCAGATGTTCACGGCATCGCCGTGCTGCGTGCGGATCATATCGATGGACACAGTCTTGCCCGCCAGCTGATTTTCCGGATTCAAAAACACTTCGCGCTTGCCGAATGAGCGCACGAAGTCGTTGCCGCTGCCGCACGGATATACGCCCACGGCGGCGTTTTTGTGAAACTCCGCACCGCGCACGACCTCCAGCACCGTGCCGTCGCCACCGACAGCCCAAATGCGCACCGCATCGCCCTTTTCGGAGGCCGCTCTTGCCAGCTCCTCGCCATGGCCCGCGCGCTGTGTGAGATAAATTTCCGGCTCTTCCCCGTGCGTGGCATGCACGGCGCGGATGCGCTCCATAAACTGCACGGTATGGTCGTGCTTGCCGGCTTTTGGGTTGATAATATAAACATTCCGCATATGTACCCTCCCCTAAAGCATCTTTTATGCCTTAAAATACATGTAATACTGGCAGCGGATCATGCCGTTGTAGAGCTTGCGGCGGCGGTCGGCTTTTTTGCCGAAGCATGTCTCAAACCGCTCGTCCGGACTGATGGCAGCATAGCTCCAGCCGCGCTTCGGCGTGAAGACGCGCCCCATCGTTTTGTAGATATCCTCCGCCGTTTTTACGTCTAAAAGCCGCTCGCCGTACGGCGGGTTGCAGATGACGCAGCCGAACGGGCCGTCGTTGCTGAAATCCTTGATGTCGCGCACTTCTGCGGAGATATACTGCGCAACGCCCGCTTTCTTCGCGTTTTCAAGCGTCAGGCGCACGGCTTCGGGGTCAATGTCATAGCCAAACGCCAAAAAGCCCTCATCGCGGCGTTCAAGTGCCTTTGCGGCAATGCGCTCGTTGTCCCAGATATTTCCGGGGACGGCTTTCCATTTTTCCGCCGCAAAGTGGCGGCGCAGGCCGGGCGCAATGTGCATGGCAAGCATGGCGCCCTCGATTAAAATCGTACCCGAACCGCAGAAAGGGTCGATGAGCGTGCCGTCCTTGCGCACACGGGAAAGCTTTGCCATGACCGCCGCGAGCGTCTCTTTGATGGGCGCTTCGTTGGAATTTTTGCGGTAACCGCGCTTGTGCAGCCCCGCGCCGCTCGTATCCAGCATAATGCTGACCTTGTCTTTCATGATTAAAAACTGAATCTGGTAGTTCGCGCCCGTCTCCGGGAAATGCTCCAGCTTATACGCCTCCTTGAGGCTTTCCACCACGGCTTTTTTGATAATGGCCTGGCAGTCCGGCACGCTCATGAGCTGACTCGATAAGCACCGCCCCTTGACCGGAAATGCGTCGTCGCGGCCGATCCACTCCGTCCACGGCAGGGCCTTCACGCCGCGAAACAGGCTTTCAAAGCTTTTCGCTTCAAATGTACCGAGCAGAACGAGCACGCGCTCCGCAAAGCGGGAGCGGATATTCGCGCGGGCGATCATCTCCGGGGAGCCTGCGCACAGCACACGTCCGTTTTCCGGCGCGACATTTTCCGCGCCCATATCGCGGAGCTCCTCCGCTACAAGACCCTCAACACCCAAAAGGCAGGGCAAAACAAGCTGATATGTATGCAAAGTTATCACCATTTTCATTTCATATATTTAAGTAATTTTTAGTATACCATAAATCGCGCACTTTCGACACCGTATACAGAAAAATAAATAAAAAAATTACCCGCCGACTTTTGAAAAGCCAACGGGCAATGAATTTAAGCTTAATAGAACGTTGCAACGGGCTGCGCGGGCGCTTCGGCAGGCTCGATGTTCTGAAGCGTCAGAACCGGACCCTTGCGGCCGTAGAGCTTGTGCCACTTATACGCAACGGAAAGGCGCATGGTGTACCACTTCCCGTTTTCCGGCATTTTGTCCGCGTCGCACAGCGTAAGCAGACCCGCAAACTGGATATCCTCCACGCAGCAGGTCATCAGCTGGCGGCCGAAGAAGAACATGCCCGGCTTCATGCGCGGGTTCACGGCTGCAAGGCCCTTATACTCGACGACCTTGCCGTCGTACTTCTTCGGATCTTCGGAAAGGTCACGGTACCACAGCGCGTAATCGCCGTCTTCAATCTTTACAACCGGCGCGTTGATGTCAAACGGCAGCGGATCTTCGATCTCGTCGTATTCGACGTCGCCGTTCGTGTACTCGTAGGCGATGTCCGGGCGGCGGCTGATGCCGCGCACAATCTTGTGGAACGCCATTTTGTCCATGTCCTTCGTGAAGCGGTTGAACACGACCAACTCGCAGCCGGAGAGCTTATCCACAACAAGGCCGCGCATATTGGCGTTGTAAGTGAGGAATGTCGTCGCATCCGCGAACATGAATTCCTGGTAGACCGCCCAGTTTTCCGGCATGTTGTCGTACAGCGTTTTCAGCTGCCACATGCCGTTATACTCGATGAGCACACGGGAAGCGCGATGCTTTTTCGCGAGGATGTCAAGCGTTTCGCTCGTCAGCTCGTCTTCGTCCTCAATGTTTTCCACATAGATGTTCTTCATGTAGGGGCGGGACTCGTCGTACTCCGTCTCGCCTTCCTCGCAGACGAGCAGCAAGGTACGCTGCCCGTTATTGAAACGCTTATCCGCAAGCGTTTCGTCTATAAAAGAGGTCTTGCCTGATTCGAGAAAGCCCGTAAACAGGTAAACCGGCATATCATCCATCCATATTCCGCCTTTCTGTAAGGTTCAGCCCGCATTACGCGAACAGCGCTTCGATCGCGGCCTCGTTGATGTGAGAACCGATGACGCACAGGCGGCCGATGACACCGGCGCTGCCGTTGCGCACAGAGGTCTCCTCCGGCACGTAGTCGAAGTGGATCCACTCGCCGTCCCGACCTGCAACGATGCCCTTTGCACGCAGGATCATACCGTACTTTTCGCTGTTGTCGAGCTCCTCGAGAATGTGCTCGATCTCGTCCTTCGTGAACTTGCGGGTCGTCTCGGTGCCCCAGCTTGTGAACACCTCGTCGGCATGATGATGGTGGTGATGATGCTCGTGGTCGTGCTCATCGTGGTCGTGATGGTGATGCTCGTGCTCGTCCTCATCGTCATCGTCATGATGGTCGTGACAACCGCAGGTGCAGTGCTCGTCATGCTCTTCATGGTCGTGATGGTGGTGATGGTGGTGCTCGTGCTCGGTCTCCTCGGCAAGGAGCTTCAGCTCCTCTTCAAGGGTATTCTTGTGCTCCATCGTCTCGAGAATCTGTGCGCCGGTGAGCTGATCCCACGGGGTGGTAATGATGGTGGCGTTCTGGTTGTGCTCGCGCAACAGAGCAACGCAGGCTTCAAGCTTTTCGGGCTTGATACCGTCCGTGCGGCTCAGAATGATGGAGTTTGCGTGCTCGATCTGGTCGTTATAGAACTCGCCGAAGTTTTTCATGTACATTTTGCACTTGTTTGCATCGGCAACGGTGGTGAAGCTATTCAGCGTAACGTCTTCCATGTGCAGGTTCTGCACGGCACGGATCACATCGCTCAGCTTGCCTACGCCGGACGGCTCGATCAAAATGCGGTCCGGGTGGTAGGTCTCCAGCACCTGACGCAGTGCCTTGCCGAAGTCGCCCACAAGGCTGCAGCAGATGCAGCCCTGGCTCATTTCGGTGATTTCAATGCCGGCGTCCTGCAAAAAGCCGCCGTCAATGGCAATCTTGCCGAACTCGTTTTCGATGAGGACGAGCTTTTCGCCCTTAAAAGCTTCGGAGATCAGCTTGCGGATCAGCGTGGTTTTGCCTGCGCCGAGGAAGCCGGAAAAAATATCGATTTTCGTCATATTCTCATGCCCTTTCGCAATAATTTACGGTTTGGATAAACGCTCTTGGAGGGGCCGCGCAATTCGCTTTCTGCGGAAAGCGACCAAAGGCGCTGTCCTTGGGATCCGCCGCCTTTGAAAAGGCGGGCGAAACTTTATTCGCTCGGTTGTCTTTCGCTTATCACAGAATGGAAGTTTACTGAAACTTTCGGTCTCTCCAATCTTGTATTGTAAATCTTTCTTTTAAAAGTTGCAAGAGAAATCGATAAATGTTTACACTTTCATCATTTTCATGCGCTTTCGCGCCGTTTCTATCCTTCGCTTAGGTCAAAATCCTCGCTTAAAAGCGCCGCAAGCTCCGCTTCCGTCAGCCTTGTCACGTCTCCGCCCGTCAATCTGCGAGACTGGTTTAAGATTGCGTCCTCGACCAAATTGCGCACCAAGCGTCCGTTGCCCGCCGTTCTGGCGTCCGTTGCCTGCCGCTTTTCGTAATATTGAAGCAGCGGCGTTTCGCATGTTTCATCGATCGTATAGCCCTTTTTCTTTGCGGTCAGCTTTGTAATGGCCAGCAGCTCCTCCGCCGTATAATTCGGAAACTCGATGATATTCGGGAATCTCGAGCGCAGGCCGGAGTTCGCCGTGAGAAACTCCTCCATTTCTTTTGTATAGCCCGCCAAAATAACGATAAGGTCTTCTCTGTGGTCCTCCATCCCCTTGACGATGGTATCGATGGCTTCCAGTCCGAAACTGTCGTCTGCGCCGCGGTACAGCGAATATGCCTCATCGATGAACAGCACGCCGCCGAGCGCAGAGCGAATGACCTGCTGCGTGAGCGGTGCGGTGTGACCGACGTATTTGCCTACAAGGTCGGCGCGCGTGACTTCAATCAGCTGCCCGCCGCTCAGTACGCCCATGGCTTTTAAATAGCGTGAAACGAGCCTTGCAATGGTCGTTTTGCCCGTGCCGGGATTGCCGGTAAAGATCATGTGCATGGTGGGCACATCGGCCTTCATGCCGCGCGCTTCGCGCAGCCGCTGAATGATATAGTTCTGCTCAAGCGACAGCACGTAGTCCTTCACTTCACTAAGTCCGATGATCTCGTTAAGCTCCGATTTCACTTCCTCGGCGGCTTTCGGGTCTGCCGCATGCTTTTTCTCTTCTTCCACCGTGACGGCAAAATCCGGGAATGTGAACGCGAGCACACCGTCTTTTACGCCGAGTGTGCCGGAAACGGTCTTTTCACCGTCCTTTTCCGCGCGGCGCAGCTTTTCTTCGCTCAAAAGGCGGAAGCAACGTTCCGTCAGCCGCGCCATGCTCTCCACGCCGTCGCGGCGACTGAATTTATCCGCCAAAAACGCCGAGGCATCCTCACCGAACGTGAACGCGTAGTTTAGCTTAGCCTTTGTGCGGTCGTTTAATGCACCGAGCGCCGCTTCGCCGATCCTGAGCAGGCTCTCGCGCGTGAATTCCGCCGTGCGGCAGAAATCCGTGACGGAGGACAAAAATGCCGCGCCGAACGCATCGGTGAACGCGCTGTCCTTTTGGCTCGTCAAAAAGACGAGGTACTTCCCGTTTACGGAAATTTCGCTGACGGCATCGGGCACAAGCGCCGTGCCGACATCGATGAGCATGCCTTTCTGCAAAGCATAACGCGAAGCTAATTTTAAAACGCCCGTCTCGCACAGCGCCGCCACCATGGGCAGCAAAGATTTGTGGCACTGCTCAAAATTTTCAAACAGCACAATATCGTTTTCGCTGTGCAGCGCGGAAAAAAGATCCTGTGTGAGTAATTTACCGTCTTCGGCGTTCGGGTAGCGGGAAAGGTCGATGTTCGTGACCTCGCCGTTTTTCAAAACGCCCTCTTTGCAGAGCGCCGCAGCCGAAGCCGCAAGCGCACTGTGCCTGCCTGTGCCCTCTTTGCCGGAGATCACGACGACCGCTGCGGGCTTGCCGTTTTCGCGCCCCGTCACGCTCGGGCGGCGAAATGCGGTGAACAGGCTGTCCAAAAATGCGTCCTGCCCAATGACCGTTCTGCCCGTCGCTTCCCTCGCCTCGCGGAACGACTGCGCGGGGTCCTGCGGCGGCTCCTCCGCGCCCTTTGCCTTCGGCTTTTTTTCTGCGGTCTCCGCTTTCGGCGCTTCCATTTCGGGCGTGCCGGTCAGGCCCTCGGCGTCCAGCAGACGGCGCATTTCGTCCATGCTGCGCTGCGCGTCGCTCGTCAGCTTATCGAGGTCGCTGATCTGCCGATTCAGGCTGCTCTGCATGTTGGCATTCGTTTTTTCGATGCTGTTCAAAAAATCCTCGGCGTCTTTTGCGGCGCGGCTTTTCGTGCCGCTGCCCACATTCAGCTTGCCGCCGGAAAACAGTGCGTCCAAAATGCTGTCAATATCGTTTTTCACCTAAAATCCCCTTTCTCCGGGTAAAGCTCACCGCGCTTCGATTGCTGCAACGACGTTTTGCACCAAAGCGCTGTCCGTCACTTTATATTCGTTCTCCGGGATACCCACGCCGTTCAATTTACCGCCGAAAAAGATCTCCGGGTTGCCACAGACGCTTGTGTCGTGCCGCAGGGAGCGCGCCGAGGCGTGTACACTGTGCGTGCCGGTCTCGTTGATAAATTCCCCGACATTCTGCGTGTTGATGCCGCCGCCGGGCAGAATATCGATGCGGTCACTTGCGTATTCGATCATCTTTTTCACAGTCTTTGCGCCCTTTATCGCGCTTTCACGCTGGCCGCTCGTCAAAACGCGCGTTACACCGAGGGCAATAAGATCATCGAGCGCTTTAGATACGTCCGGCACCACGTCAATGGCGCGGTGGAACACAATCTCGGCGTTCGGGTTGATTTTCTTGATTTTCCCGATAAAATCGGCGCAACGGTCGGTGTCAACCGTGCCGTCCGGCTTCAAAAAGCCGAAGACGATGCCGTCCGCGCCTGCATTTAACAGTGCTTCCATATCGCGGCAGCAAGTCATGTAATCGAAATCCGTGTAGCAAAAGCCGCCCTCGCGCGGGCGCACCATGCACATCACGGGAATTTTCAGTGTATTTTTCACGGCCTGCACCGTGCCGATGCTCGGCGTAAGGCCGCCCAAAAACAGCGCGGAGTTGAGTTCAATGCGGTCTGCGCCGCCTTTTTCGGCCTGTACGGCGTCTTCAAAGCAACCGCAGCAAACCTCAAACAATACTTTTTCTTTCATATTTATACCAACTTTCGTTTATTTGTCCTATCTGCGGCGCTTTAAAACACACCGCTTTTTGCACTTTCGACTATTCTCACACAAATGCCTTTACAATCCTCTAAAAAAGATTATAATAGCTTTGAACGTAAAAAGAAAGATAAATCGTTAAATTCTAAAGACAGGGGACGAGATTATGTCAGATACCGTTCGTTTAACAGAAGAATTCCGCGGCGGGCTTTTGGACCTGACGCATTACGGCTACATCAGCATTGTAGATGAAAAGGGTAAGGTCATCTACTCCGCAGGCGACCCGGAGGCCATGGTTTTCTACCGCTCCGCTTCGAAGCCCGTACAGGCGCTGCCCGTTATCGCGCATCACCTCGACGAAAAATACGGTTTTACCGATGAAGAAACCGTGCTGTTCGCAGGCTCGCACCTCGGTGAAAGCTTCCACATCAACGCTTTGAAATCCATCATGAAAAAAGCCGACTTAAATCCGGAAGACCTCATTATGAAGCCGACCGTGCCGGGCTCTACGGAAGCAAACGAAGAGCGCATCCGTCAGGGTCTGCCGAAGTCGAAGCTCTACCACAACTGCAGCGGCAAGCACGCGGCGCTCATGCTCACCCAGCGTGAAATGGGCGGCGATGTGAAGGATTACTGGAAGGTCGGCTCCGTCGGACAGAACGAAGTGCTGCGCACCATGAGCGTGCTCTCCGAGTACCCGGAAGAAAAGGTCGTCATCGGCATTGACGGCTGCGGCGTGCCGGTGTTCGCTTACCCGATGAAGAACATCGCGACGGCATATAAGAACCTCGCGTGCATCGATACGATTCAGGACGACGTTCTGCAGGACGCTGCCCACCGCTTTATCCCGCGTATCCATGAATATCCGCACATGATGCGCGGCACGGGCTACTTGTGCTCCCTCATCAACCACGACGCGAACATCATCGCAAAGGGCGGCGCGAACAGCGTGTACGGCATCGGCCTTAAAAAGGAGCGCATCGGCATCTCCTTCAAGATTAAGGACGGCACCGAGGCGGTCTGGCCGCTCATCATCCGCGAGATCTTCCGCCAGATCGGCTACTATAACGCCGATACCGATAAGATGCTCGTCTCGCTTAACAACGGCGTTACCGTTAACGACAACGACACGCCCGTCGGCGAAGTGAAGACCGTATTCACGCTTGAAAAGCACTTCTAAACCTTAATTTTCATTCAGCATTTTAGATAAAGTCTCTGCATCGATTTGTCCCGGTGCGGAGGCTTTTCCTTTTGACGCAAACGTCATCACAGAGCCGAACGCCCCGCCGCGCACGCGCGTCACCTTGCCGAGCTCGCCCATGGAAATGCCGATGAGCGGCCCGCAGAACGCAGTGGATTCATTCATCGCCGCCAGCATCACCATCACATCGCGCTCATTCTGCGGCATCACGGCGATTTTCGGCAGGTCGGCATTTAACGCCATCATGCGCTTATAGCGGTCGGCGATTTCCTCGCGTGCAGGCGTTTTGGAAAAATCGTGGTTCGAGATGATAAGCTTTGTACCCATATCGTGCATGGCCTGAACGGTCTCCTTTGCAATGTCGTCGTACTGCTCGCAAAGGAAAAGCTCTAAATCGACAAGCGGCGCACCCAAGGCGCTCAGCTGCGCGTTCATCGCAAAATAGTCCATGGGATCTATCGCTTTTTCGCCGCCCTCCGCTTTTGTGCGGAATGTGCATAGCACGGGCAACGGCGCGGCTGCTTTAAGAATTTCCGGCGCTGCCGCAAACATGTCCTCATCAAAATAATCGATGCGCCATTCGATAAGATCCGCCGGGGTGGTCTTGATCTCTTTTACGGCGTCTAAAACCGCTTCCGTTGTCTTCTCGCACACCGGCACACAAATTTTCATTCTGCCGCTGCCGAATACCAAATCATTTACAACTACCTGCCGCATAGCTTTCGCTCCCTTTTTGTCAACTTGTACACAGTATAGACAATTTAAGCACAAAAGTCAAAACAAAAAGTATTTATATCTTGTAACAGACTTCTAAATCTGCTATGATGATTTTGTAACCGCGTGACCCCTTTTTCCTACCTATAAAGTGAAAGGAGTTGGCCTTATGACCCGTTTACAAAATTCTTTATTCGCTTTTCTTTTGTGCATCATTCTGCTTTTCACCGCGTGCCAAAGCGCACCGGCATCCTCGGGCGGTGCAGATAAACCGCAAAGCATCGCATCGGAACCGAGCGCTGCCGAGATTGCAACGCTCACCGCACGCCTCGTCGATATTTCGGGCAACCAGCTTTTACTCGCCGGGGAAGACGACGGCGTATACCGCTGCGCAAGGCCGGAGGACGCGCCGGATGACCTCATCCCCGGCATGACGGTAGACGTCACCTACGGCGGCTATATCAAAGCCATTTACCCAAGCGAACCCGATGACGTGCAAAAGATCACCGTGCGCGAAGGCGAAACGGATGGGCGGTGCGCGCTGTATTTGTCCGTGCTGCAGGAATTATTCAACACGGACGAAGCGCTGCAAAGCGACACCGAATATGTCTCCGTTGACCTGACCGAGACACCGTTGACGAAAGGCGAGATACAGGCGATCGCATGGCGGTTCGGCGAGCTTACCGAGCGCCGCCCGCTCACGTTCACGTTTAAGGAGCTGCAAGACGAGGGCTACTTAAAAACGGACGAGCTTTTGTGGGAAGACGGTTGCTTATTCAAGATCACGGAGAAAAACGACGAAAACGGCACACTGACGTTTGACGCCGAAAAATGGCGTGCCGGGGACGGTGCCTCTTACTTTTTAGACTGCACCGCAAAACAGAAGAAAGACGGCACCTATGCCGATTTTGAGATCGGCGCATTTGCTGCCGCATAAAGTTATCATCAAAGAGGGAATCAACATGTTGAAAAGTCAGGAAGTTCGCAAGCTTGCGCCGGAAATGGACCCGCTGCGCATGGGCATGGGCTGGAAAGAGGAGGACCTCACAAAGCCGCAGATTTTAATTGAAAGCACCTACGGGCAGAGCCACCCCGGCTCCGCGCACCTTTTAAATTTGGCGCAGAAAGCAAGCCGGGGCGCATACGAAGCGGGCGGCAAGGGTGCGCTTTACTTTGCGACCGATATTTGCGACGGCATGGCACAGGGGCACGATGGCATCAATTATTCCCTGCCCTCGCGCGACATCATCGCCGACCTTGTGGAAATTCACGCCAACGCGACAACGTTTGACAGCGGCGTTTTCCTCGCAAGCTGCGATAAATCCGTGCCTGCGCTGCTCATGGCTATCGGCCGCATCAACATTCCGGCCGTGTTCGTGACGGGCGGTGTGATGGACGCGGGTCCCGACCTTTTAACGCTGGAGCAGATCGGCAAATACAGCGCCATGTATGAGCGCGGTGAGATCACCGAGGAGCAGTTCACGTATTACAAGCACCACGCGTGCCCCTCCTGCGGTGCATGCTCGTTCATGGGCACCGCGTCCACCATGCAGATTATGGCGGAATCGCTCGGCCTCATGCTGCCCGGCACGGCGCTGATGCCCGCCACCTGCGAAGATCTTTCCGTTGCGGCGGAGGAAGCCGGCAAAACCGCCGTGGCACTCGCGAAAAAGGGCGTGAAAGCGTCCGATATCGTCACGCTGAAATCGTTCGAAAACGCCATCATGGTACACGCGGCCATCTCCGGCTCCACAAACACGCTGATGCACCTGCCCGCCATCGCGCATGAGTTCGGCATTCCGCTCGACGCGGATACGTTCGACCGCATGCACCGCGGCGCGCATTATCTTTTGAATATCCGTCCCGCAGGCGAGTGGCCCGCGCAGTACTTCTATTATGCAGGCGGCGTACCGCGCATCATGGAGGAAATCAAAGACCACCTGCATCTCGATGTAATGACCGTCACGGGTAAAACGCTTGGCGAAAATCTGGAAGATTTAAAGAAAAACGGCTTCTACGAGAAGTGTGATACCTATTTAAAGAAAACCGGTCTCAAACGCACGGATATCATCCGCTCGTTCGATGATCCCATCGGCACGAACGGCGCCATTGCCATTCTGCGCGGCAACATCGCCCCGGACGGCGCGGTCGTAAAACACAGTGCCGTGCCGAAGGAGATGCACAAGGCGCTTCTGAAGGCGCGCCCGTTCAACTGCGAGGAAGATGCCATCCACGCCATTTTAACGCACCAAATTCAGCCGGGCGACGCCGTCATCATCCGCTATGAAGGCCCGCGCGGCAGCGGTATGCCGGAAATGTTCTACACCACCGAAGCCATTTCGAGCGACCCGGAGCTTTCTGCCAGCATTGCACTGCTGACGGACGGTCGCTTCTCCGGCGCAAGCAAGGGTCCCGCCATCGGCCATATTTCGCCGGAAGCCGCACAGGGCGGCCCCATCGCTTTAATCGAAGAAAACGACCTTATCGAGATCGACATTCCGCAGCGTATTCTGCGCGTCATCGGTATCAACGGCGAAAAATGCAGCGAGGAAGAAGTGCAGCACGTGTTTAACGAGCGCCGCAAAGCGCTGCCACCGTTTAAGAGCCGCTACACGCACGGCGTTTTAAAGCGCTTCACACAAACGGCACACTCCCCCATGCAAGGCGGTTACATGGACTAAACCGAATCCTAAAAGCCTGCGTTATGCAACTCTCATTTTGAGCCCCTGCACAACACAGGCTTTTCTTTTTCAAAAATCACCATGTATATACGTATAAATATACATTAGTTTGTGCATTATTCCGCTTGATTTTTGAATGAAATCGGCGTAAAATACATTCATCTTCAAAATTATACAAGCCAAAGCTTAAAGGTATATTGCGGAAGGGTGAATGTAAAATGAAAATTCAAAAGGTTTGCGCTTCATTTTTAATTGGCGCTATGATGCTCTCACTTGCGGCATGTTCGGGCAGTACGAAGAAGATTGAAAGCCCGGCGGACTTTGAGGGCGCGAAAATTTCCGTGCAGACGGCGACCTCCGCGCACGAAAGCATTCAGGATATGCAGGACGAGGGCATGAACATCAACGTGCTGCCGTACGAAAAGGTGACGCAGTGCTTTGACGACCTCGCACTCGGCCGCGTGGATGCCGTGTACGTGGACAGCGTCGTTGCGGGTTACTACCTCGCGGAGGACGACACGAAATACCAGAAAACATGGACGAGCGAAACCGGCGAGCCAATTGGCGTATGTCTTAAAAAGGGCAACGACGATTTGAAAGAGCTCATCGAAGGTGCGATTGATACCTTATATTATGACGGCACCATGGCGCAGCTTTCCGAAAAGCACTTCGGCTCCGCCGCCGATGTGGACGGTGTGCGCAATGTGACGGAAAAGCCGGTGCTTGACCTTTCTAAGCTTAAAACACTTAAGGACGGCACCTTAACCGTCGGCGTGGAAGTCGGCTACCCGCCGATGGAGTACACCGATGACGCAGGGCTTGAATATCAGGGCTTCGATATCGACTTTGCAAAAGCGCTCGGCGAGGTGCTGGGCGTAGACATCGAGTTTGTCAACACTGCGTGGGACGGCATTTTTGCGGGCCTTGATAAAGAGCAGTACGACGTCATTATCTCGTCCGTGTCCATTACGCCGGAACGTCAGGCCGCGTATGACCTTACGGAACCGTATGTCTCGAATCAGCTTGTCATTGTCACGTTGAAGTAAAAACGCCGATTTTACCCACAAATCTTGAAAAATACCTATGTATATATGTATAAATATACATTAATTTGGCAGTTTCGCTATTGACCCAAACGGGTTTTGGGGGTAGAATACAAGTATTCTAATCGATTGGTACAGTGAAACGACTGTATCTCTATTATCGGGGAAAATTGAGAAAGAAGGACAAAACACATGAAAATGAAGAAAATCCTTGCTGCCGTGCTCGCCGGCGTAATGGCACTCTCCGCCACCGCATGCAGCAGCTCCAGTACAAAGAAGATTGAAAGCCCGGACGATTTCGCCGGCGCCAAAGTCAGCGTGCAGACCGGCACCACCGCCCACGACGCTCTGCAGAAAATGCAGGAAGAGGGCGTTGACGTCGAGATTCTCCCGTATGAAAAGATTACGCAGTGCTTTGATGACGTTTCGCTCGGCCGTGCAGATGCCGTGTACGTAGACAGCGTTGTCGCGGCGTATTACCTCGCAGACGACGACTCTAAATTCCAGAGCGTTTGGAAAAGCGACGAAGGCGAACCGATGGGCGTCTGCATCAAGAAAGGCAACACAGACCTTTTGGAGCAGACCGAAAACGCCATCAACACGCTTTATTATAACGGCAAAATCTCCGAGCTCGCCATGAAGCATTTCGGCACCGATGTCACCGAGGGCGTGCGCAACGTCACCGAGGAACCGACCGTTGACCCGAGCAAGGTCAAGACCGTTAAGGACGGCGTTTTGACTATTGGCTTTGAGGCCGGTTATCCGCCGCTTGAGTACACCGACGACAGCGGCCTTGTGTATCAGGGCTTTGATGTTGATATGGCAGAAGAGATTGGTAAGCTGTTCGGCCTTGAGGTCGAGTTTGTCAACACCTCCTTCGACGGCGTTTTCGCAGGCCTCGATAAGGGCCAGTACGATATGATCATCGCCGGCGTTTCCATCACCCCGGAGCGTCAGGAAGCGTATGAAATGACCGAGCCGTACCTCTCCAACCAGCTCGTCATCGTCACAAAGAAGGACGCATAAGCGCAATAACGTAAAATGAAAATTCGGCAGGAGGCCCCGTTTTGAGGTCTCTTGCCCCATTTATATCGGAAAGGATATCACCATGAACGCCATTCAACAAATCATCGGCTGGATGCCGGCGCTGCTCCAGGCCACCGGCGTAACGCTTGCGCTTTCCGTCACCTCCGTGCTGACGGCACTCGTGCTCGCCGTGTTTCTTGCCCTCGGCAAGATCTCCAAAAACACCGTACTCCGCTCCGTGTGCGGTGCGTACATCTTCTTCTTCCGCGGCACGCCGCTTCTGATGCAGCTGTTTTTCCTCTATTACACGCTGCCGCAGCTCGTTCCGGCGTTCAATATTCAGAGCCGCTTTTTGGCCGCTTGGATCGCGTTCTCGCTGAACGTCGCGGCCTACCTCGCGGAGATCATCCGCGCAGCTATTCAGTCCATCGATAAAGGCCAGCTTGAAGCCTCCACGGCGCTCGGTCTCACCCACTCGCAGGCGATGCGCCTTGTCATCATCCCGCAGGCCTACCGCCGCATGATTCCGCCGATCTGCAACGAGTTCGTCATGGTGCTGAAGGATACCTCTCTTGTGTCCATCATCGCGCTGACCGATTTGACCTACCAGACGAAGATTATCGCTTCCAACAAGGCGAGCGCTCTCGTTTATATCCCGGCTATGATCATCTACCTCATCATCACCGGCGTGTTCACCGTTATTTTCAATCGCCTTGAAAAGCGCCTGTCCATCTACGAATAAGGAGGAATACGGCTATGTCTATCATTAAAACGGAAAATATCTGTAAGTCCTTCGGCTCCGTAGATGTGCTGAAAAACGTCAGCCTCACCGTAGAGCCGGGCGAAGTGGTCGTCATCATCGGACCGTCCGGCGCCGGCAAGTCGACGTATCTGCGCTCTTTAAACCACCTTGAAAAGCCTACGAGCGGCAAGATCTGGATCGACGACAAGCTCATCGAAGACCGCGTGAACGGCCACAATCAGGTAAAGCTGCCGCATAAAGAGCGCGCCGCTATTTTGCTTGAGATGGGTATGGTGTTTCAGCGCTTCAACCTCTTCCCGCACAAAACGGCACTGCAAAACGTCATGCTCGCCCCGATGAACGTGAAGGGCGTGCCGGAAAAGGAAGCCAAAGAAAAGGCCGTGAAGCTTTTAAATCAGGTCGGCCTCGGCGATAAGCTCGATTCCTACCCCGCAAAGCTTTCCGGCGGCCAGCAGCAGCGTGTGGCCATCGCCCGTGCGCTCGCCATGGAACCGAAAATGATGCTGTTCGATGAGCCCACCAGCGCCCTTGACCCGGAGCTTGTCGGCGACGTTCTGAACGTCATGAAGGAGCTTGCGGAAGAAGGCATGACGATGCTTGTTGTCACGCACGAAATGGGCTTTGCCCGCGAAGTGGCAGACCGCGTGGTGTTCATGTATGATGGCGCGATTTTGGAGGAAGGCTCCCCGAAGGAGATCTTCACAAATCCGAAGCACGACCGCACGCGCCAGTTCCTGCAAAGCGTTCTGTAAGGCGATAGCATGTTTGAAAATACCTCAAAATGCGAAGACTGCCTGTATTACGAGTACGACGATGAGTACGGCTTCTATGTCTGCGATATGGACTTAGACGAGGATGAGACCGCCCAGTTCATCGGCGGCCGCTTTCAAAACTGCCCGTACTACCGCCCCGGCGACGAATACACCATCGTCCGCAAGCAAATATAATAACATTGTATGACAAAAGCTCTCCCGAATTCGTTTCGAGGGAGCTTTTCTATATATAACTATAGACAGGTTGTTTACTTTTCAAATCACTTGTGATAACATGAGAAAAAACAAAGGAGAATGAAAATGGAGCTATATATTTTGATTGGACTCATTACAATTGTTCTTATTTTGCAGATTGTCTTTCTTCTCAAGAAGCCAAAAAGTGAAAATACGGCAACAAATACGAATTACGAAAGCAATTTTCAGCATATTGAAACCTATATTGCCGATGAGTTTTCACGTAGTCGAAAAGAAACATCCGAAAGCTTAAACAGCCGTTTGAGCGAAATGAACGCCCTGATACGCGAAATTCAGCAGATCAACACGCAGCAAAGCGAAAAGCTCAGCACAACCTTGACGAAGAATATCGATTCACTACTCGAGAGCAATGAAAAGAAGCTCGACCAAATGCGTCAAGCCAATATGGAGCAGAATGAAAAAATAAGCAGCGCCTTAACACAAAACCTAAAAGCTTTGCAGGAAAGCATTGAGAAAAAACTTGAGCAAATGCGCGAAATCAGCGCACGGCAGAATGAACATATCAATGAAACGCTTACAAAAAGTTTAACCGCTCTACAAGAAAACAACGAAAAGAAGCTTGAACAGATGCGCATGACCGTCGATGAAAAGTTGACAGATACGCTTTCCAAACGTCTGGACAGCAGCTTTAAAGTCGTCGGTGAGCAGCTCAAAAGTGTTTACGAGTCACTCGGCGAAATGCGTAAGATCACCGGCGATGTGACCGCACTCCAGCGCGTGCTGACAAATGTAAAAGCGCGCGGAACATGGGCAGAGGTGCAACTCGGCAATATACTGGAGCAAACACTCACCAAAGATCAATACGACTGCAACGTATCTACGAAAAATGATACAAAGCGCGTCGAGTTCGCCGTTAAGATCCCCTCCCGTGAAAAAGACGGCGAGACCGTATGGCTCCCCATCGACTCCAAGTTCCCGCAGGAAGACTACATACGCATTTGCGAGGCTGCCGAAAAAGCCGATAAAGAGGCTCTGGAAGCCGCGCAAAAAGCTCTGGAGCAGAACATTAAAAATCAGGCAAAAACGATTGCCGAGCTGTACATCAATGTCCCAAAGACAACGGATTTTGCCATTATGTTCCTTGCTACCGAGGGGCTTTACTCCGAGGTGCTGCGCCGCCCCGGCTTGTGCGAGGAAATCCAAAACAAGTATCGCATCATGATCTGCGGTCCGACCACAATCACCGCGTTTCTCAACACGTTGAATGTCGGTTTCCGCACTATCGCACTAAACAAAAAGACAACAGAAATTCAAAAGACGCTCAGTGCCGTAAGTTCACAATATGATTTGTTTGAATCTCTCCTTGCTAAAGCAAAGAAGAAAATCGATGAAGCCGGTTCAAGTATCGAGGCTGCGCAAAAGAGAAATACGACAATTCAAAGGAAACTGCATAACGTAGACAAAATGGACGCAGATGAAGCCGAAGCACTGTTAAATTCCGGCGAGTGATTTCAAATCAAATAGAAAGATACCGCATTCAGCCTACAAACCGAATGCGGTATCTTTTTTATCAAATGCTGTAATCGTTGACGAAAGTCGCCTGCTGTTGATCCAATATATCCTGCAGGGTGATGCTGTCGAGATATTCGTTGATGGCGCGGCTGAGCCCCTGCCACACGGGCAGCGTGATGCAGTCTGCACTGCGGTCGCACAGAACGGGGTCGTGATCGAGACACGCGACGGGCGCGAGGCTGCCCTCTGTGATGCGCAGAATCATGCCCACGGTGTATTTATCCGGCGATTGCGCCAGACGATATCCACCCTGAAAACCGCGGCTTGCAAGAAGAATATCGGATTTATTGAGCATCGGCACGATCTGCTCCAGATATTTTTTGGAGACATTCTGACGGCGGGCAATGTCCTTCAGCGCGACGTAGCCGTCATTCTGGTGCTGTGCGAGATCCAGCAGCATGCGCAGCGCATAGCGCCCTTTGGTGGAAATTTTCATGCGGTATCCATCCTTTATGTAAAATAGCGTTACCGGAATAAAACAAGCGGGCTCACTGTCCGCCGCAAACTTTATACCATAATAACATGTTTTTAGTAGGTTTTCAAGAGTTTTATTTTTACCGGTAATTTATTGCGAAAACGCCCTCTATAAACGCCTTTAAACTCGCGAAAAAAGGCAAAGCCCGAAAGCCTTGCCCCTTTCCCTCATTCATTTTTCTATCCCAAAGATGTGTGTTTGGATTCTTGTATGCTGTATCAGTCTGCAAACATCGGCGTGGAGAGGTACCGTTCGCCGGTATCGGGCAGAAGCGCCACGATGACCTTACCTGCGTTTTCCGGGCGCTTTGCAAGCTGTGCTGCCGCAAAGACTGCCGCGCCGGAGGAAATGCCCACCAAAACGCCCTCGCTGCGTGCCAGCGCGCGGCCGGTCGCAAACGCGTCCTCATTCTGCACGGGGAGAATCTCATCGTAAATGTCGGTGTTCAGCGTATCCGGCACAAAGCCCGCGCCGATGCCCTGAATTTTATGCGGGCCCGCCTTGCCGCCGGAGAGGACCGGGGAGGTAGCCGGTTCCACCGCGACAACCTTAACATTGGGGTTTTGCGACTTGAGGTACGCGCCTACACCGGAGAGCGTGCCGCCCGTGCCGACGCCTGCAACGAAAATATCGACCTTGCCGTCCGTGTCTGCCCAGATTTCCGGGCCGGTCGTCTTCAGGTGCACCGCCGGGTTTGCCGGGTTCGTGAACTGGCTCGGAATGTAGCTGTTTGGGGTCCGTTCGGCGAGCTCCTTCGCCTTTGCGATAGCGCCCGGCATACCCTTTGCGCCTTCGGTGAGGACAAGCTCCGCACCGTAAGCCTTCAAAAGGTTGCGGCGCTCCACACTCATCGTCTCCGGCATGGTAAGGATTACCTTATAACCGCGGGAAGCCGCAACGGAAGCAAGGCCGATGCCCGTGTTGCCGCTTGTCGGTTCAATGATAACTGCGCCGGGCTTCAAGAGGCCCTTTTCCTCGGCGTCGTCCAACATCGCTTTTGCGATACGGTCCTTTACGCTACCTGCCGGGTTGAAATATTCAAGCTTCGCGTAGATCTTCGCGTTCAGTTCATTTGCTTTTTCGTAGTTGGTGAGTTCAAGAAGCGGAGTGCCGCCGATGAGGTCTGTGATTTTCCGATATACACGCATGGTAAAGTCTCCTTAAAATACTTTATAAATGAGTTCGCATTCTTGTATCGTTTCAGGCCGCGGCGCAACATCGCCGACTGTACGGAAACGGGTTCATATCGCGTCTCTCCTTTGCCTTGTTTTACTAAACTTATGAAACCTACTTATTTTATAGGTTATCGAGCTTGTTTATATCCTATCACCACAGGGTAAATTTGTCAACATCTTTTTTCACTTTTTCTTTTACCTTTAAAATTCGTTGAAACGATCCGCCGCTTTGCAATGCAAAATGCAGTTTCCCCCATATAATAGTATGGTTTCCGCAAATTTTCTTCAATTTTTGCATTTTAGGGGTTGACAAATTGCAATCTAACGTGTATCATACAAAGCATACCAAGTCAATATGTTTTGAGTGTTATGAAACCTTCAAACATAAAAACCGAAGTAAATCTCAAAGGAGGCGCACCCCGATGATGCGATCCCTTTTCCGGCAAATGCTTCGCCACAATTTCAGAAACGGACGAATGTGAAGCTCAGCTTTTCGTCAACTTCTCAAAATCCGTTAAAACAAAAATTAAATTCTGAAATTATGAAAGAGGTATTACCATGAGCTATACATATGATAACAACTACCATTTTGAAACCATCCAGCTGCACGCAGGTCAGGAGAACCCGGACCCCGCCACCGATGCCCGCGCAGTGCCGATCTATCAGACGACTTCCTTCGTCTTCAAGAACTCCGCACACGCAGCAGCCCGCTTCGCGCTCGCAGATGCAGGCAACATCTACGGCCGTCTGACGAACTCCACCGTGGACGCATTTGAGCAGCGCATTGCAGCCTTGGAGGGCGGCGTAGCGGCACTTGGCGTCGCTTCCGGTGCAGCAGCCATCAACTATACGTTTCTCAACCTCGCAAGCGCAGGTGACAACATCGTTTCCGCGAAGACCATCTACGGCGGCACCTACAATCTGCTCGAGCACACGCTCCCGCAGTACGGCATCACCGCAACGTTCGTAGACCCGGATGAAGAGGGCGCTTTTGAAAACGCGATTAACGATAAGACAAAGGCCGTCTTCATCGAGACCATCGGTAACCCGAACGCAACGCTGATTGACATTGAAAAGGTCGCAGCCATTGCACATGCACATAAGATTCCGCTTGTTGTAGACTCCACATTCGCAACGCCTTACCTCCTCCGTCCGTTCGAGTACGGCGCAGACATTGTTGTCCATTCCGCTACAAAGTTCATCGGCGGTCACGGCACGGCGATCGGCGGCGTTATCGTAGACAGCGGTAAGTTTGACTGGGAAGGCAGCGGCAAGTTCCCGTCCCTCGTAGAGCCGAACCCCAGCTATCACGGCATCAGCTTCACAAAGGACGTCGGCGCGGCAGCCTTTGTCACGAAGATCCGTGCAATCCTCCTGCGTGATACCGGCGCAACGCTCGCTCCGCTGCACGCATTTCTGTTCCTGCAGGGTCTTGAAACGCTCTCTCTGCGCGTTGAACGCCATGTAGAGAACGCGCTGAAGGTTGTCGATTTCCTCTCCAAGCACCCGAAGGTCGAAAGCGTCAACCATCCGTCTCTGCCGGACAGCCCGTATCACGAGCTTTATAAGAAGTATTTCCCGAACGGCGGCGCTTCCATCTTCACGTTCAACATCAAGGGCGGCGCTAAGGAAGCACAGGCGTTCATCGACAGACTCAAAATTTTCTCTCTGCTCGCAAACGTCGCAGACGTGAAGTCCCTCGTTATCCACCCGGCTTCCACCACGCACTCGCAGCTCAACGAAGAAGAGCTTGCAGAGCAGGGCATCCAGCCGAACACCATTCGCCTCTCCATTGGCACCGAGCACATCGATGACATCATCGCCGATCTTTCCCAGGCTTTCGGTGACTGATTCAAAACACTCCTTAAAACTGATTTCTCCGATATCCTATTTTCCGTGTCCCCACGTCAGAAATGGCGTGGGGACATGCTTTTTCCCGAAATCCGGCGGCTTTGCATCTTGACATCCCGCCCTATCTGTGTTAGAATTTTAAGGCTAATAAAGTTAGCTTATAAAGTAACAATTCGGAGGCGAAATGATATGAAACACATTCAGACGCTTGAGACCCGCAACCTGTGCGAAAGCGCAAAGAACGGCGGCTGCGGCGAGTGCCAGACTTCCTGCCAGTCTGCTTGCAAGACGAGCTGCGGCATTGCAAACCAGCAGTGCGAGAACACGGAGAAGAACGCGAAGTAATTCAAAGGTTCAGAAAACGCCGCCTTTTTTGGCGGCTTTTTTCATGTATAGATGCGAAAGGATTTTTTAGATGATACACCGTTATAAACTCGGCGGCATGAACATCGTGCTCGATATCTGTTCCGGCTCCGTCCACCTTGTCGATGAAGTTGCCTATGACATGATTGGCCTGTTCGAGACCGAAAGCCGCGAGGCGATTACCGCCGCTATGCTGGAAAAATACGGCGACCGCGAGGACGTGACCGAAGCCGACATCAACGAGTGCTACGAGCAGATTGAAGAGTTGCGCGACGCCGGTAAGCTCTTCACCCCCGATACGTTCGAGCCGATGGCAGGTGCGCTGAAAGCGAAAAGCGCCAACGTCGTCAAGGCGCTGTGCCTGCACGTGGCGCACACCTGCAATTTAAACTGCTCCTACTGCTTTGCAAGCCAGGGCAAGTACCACGGCGACCGCGCTCTCATGTCCTTTGAGGTCGGCAAGCAGGCGCTTGATTTCCTGCTCGAACATTCCGGCACGCGCCACAATTTGGAAGTCGACTTCTTTGGCGGCGAACCGCTGATGAATTTCGACGTCGTAAAGCAGCTTGTCGCGTATGCCCGTTCCCGCGAAAAGGAATGCGGTAAGCACTTCCGCTTCACGTTGACGACAAACGGCGTTTTGATTGACGACGACGTCATCGATTTTGCAAACCGCGAGATGAGCAATGTCGTTTTGAGTCTCGACGGCCGCAAGGAAGTGCACGACCGCTACCGCGTAGACTACGCCGGCAACGGCAGTTGGGATCGTATCGTTCCGAAATTCCAGAAGCTCGTCAAGGCGCGCGGCAACAAGGCGTATTATATGCGCGGCACATTCACGCACGCAAACCCGGATTTTCTCAAAGACATTCAGCAGATGCTCGACCTCGGCTTTACGGAGCTGAGCATGGAACCGGTCGTCTGCGCACCGGGAGACCCCTCCGCGCTGACCGACGAAGACCGCGTCATCGTCATGGAGCAGTACGAAAAGCTTGCTGAGCTCATGCTGGAGCGCCGCCGCGCCGGCAAACCGTTCACGTTCTACCACTACATGATTGATCTCACCGGCGGCCCGTGCATTTACAAGCGCATTTCCGGCTGCGGCTCCGGCACAGAGTACATGGCCGTCACCCCGTGGGGCGACCTCTACCCCTGCCACCAGTTCGTCGGCGACGAAAAATTCCGCCTCGGCGATGTTTGGACAGGCGTGACGAACACGGAAATTCAGTCGGATTTCGCCTCCTGCAACGTGTACGCTCACCCCGAGTGCCGCGATTGCTGGGCAAGACTGTACTGCTCCGGCGGCTGTGCCGCAAACGCCTACCACGCCACCGGCTCCGTCCGCGGCGTTTACAAAGAGGGCTGCGAGCTCTTTAAAAAACGCATGGAATGCGCCATCATGCTCGAAGCCTCCAAGGCATTGGATAACAACGCATGATAACCGCGCCAATCTGCGAATTTGTGCGCCGCTACCGATATAGCGGCGCTTTGCGCATGCACATGCCGGGCCACAAGGGCACCGCGCTGCTCGGCCCCGAGCCGCTCGACCTCACCGAGATTGAGGGCGCAGACGTGCTCTACCACGCCGAGGGCATCATCCGCGAAAGCGAAGCGAACGCCGCCGCGTTATTCGGCACCAAAAAGACGGTCTACTCCGCCGAGGGCTCGTCCCTGTGCATCCGCGCCATGCTGTATCTTGCGCTGCTGCATGCCCGCGCAAATCACAAAAAGCCCGTCATTGCGGCAGGCCGTAACGCACACAAGGTCTTCATGACGGCCGCAGCGCTGCTCGACCTTGACATTCGCTGGATCTACGGCACGGAAAGCGTCATTTCCTGCACCATCACCCCCGCGCAGCTCGAAGACGTGATCGTATCGGAAAACCCTGCCGCCGTGTACATCACAAGCCCGGATTATCTCGGCAACATCGCGGACATCAAGTCCCTGTCCACCGTCTGCAAAAAACACGGCGTATTATTGCTCGTCGATAACGCCCACGGCGCGTACCTGCATTTTCTGCCCGAGCCCATGCACCCTATGCAGCTCGGCGCAGACATCTGCTGTGATTCCGCACACAAAACACTGCCGGTCTTAACGGGCGGCGCGTATCTGCACATCGCGCACGGCACGCCGGACATGTTCGCGCAGCGTGCGGAAAGCGCCATGGCGCTCTTTGCGTCCACGAGCCCGTCCTACCTCATTTTGCAGTCGCTCGACGCAATGAATCCGCTTTTAGCAACATCTTTTCCTGCACAGCTCAAAGCCTGTGCGGAGCGTCTTGACACGCTGAAAGCAAAACTCCGTGCGCACGGCTATGCTCTTTGCGGCGAGGAGCGCACAAAGCTCTGCCTACTGCCGAAGTCCTTCGGCTACACGGGCACAGTTCTGGCGGAAATTTTGACGCACCACAACATTTACTGCGAGTTTTCCGACGCAGACCACCTTGTGATGATGTTCACGCCGGAGACCACACCCGCAGATTTCGCCCGTCTCGAGCGCGTGCTGCTCTCCGTTCTGCCCGCCCCGGCGATCCTTTCAAAGCCGCCTGTGCCGCCGCATGCCGAGCGTGTACTTTCCCCGCGCGAGGCGCTCTTCTCGCCGAGTGAAACGCTGCCGCTTTCCGAGTGCGAAAACCGCATTTTGGCAGACGCCAACGTGAGCTGCCCACCCGCAGTGCCGCTTGCTGTATGCGGTGAGCGCCTGACCCCCGAGGTCATCTCCGCGATGGAATACTACGGCACCGAGCACTGCACAGTCGTTGTGGAATAATCACTATTTTAAAATATAAAAGTCTCCGTTTTCCTCTTTGATTCAGAGAAAGACGGAGACTTTTTGCTTCTATTTTATCTTGTTTGAATTTCTAAAGACAGTCGCAGACCGCCTTTCAGGGAACCCATGCAACTGTGTTCCCTACGCTTGAAGCGTCCACCGGACGTTTCAAGCTGCCTTCCTGGTTTTGGGTTAGGCAAGAGGTGTTTCGTCGTTTGCGAACGACGACTTAGGGTGTGCCCAAGACCCCACCAACTTTCTCGAAGAAAGCTGGACAAAGACTTTATTCGTCGCTCCGCTATCGTTGTCGTAAACTCGTCAAATCTTAATTTTCAGCCATTTGCCCTGCTTCATTCTGAAATACCCAAGGCAGAATCGCATAAATTGGTCACCGAACAGCCCAAGCCACACGCCAAGCAGTCCCAGTCCCAGCGGGTAGCACAGCAGCCAGCTTAAGCCCGGTCGGATAATGGCGACGCTGATCATAGACGCAAACGCGGTATACTTCGTATCGCCCGCGCCTCTCAGGCAACCGAAGAAAATAACCTGCGTGATCTGGAGATAAATGATAACGCACAGCATGCGCATAATCATCACACCCATATCGAGAATTTCCTGCTCACTCGAGAACAGGCCATAGAGATTCCTGCCGAAGAACAGGAAAACCATCGACATCACAAACGCGCAGAAAAGTCCGATTCGCTGACACATGGAGGCGTACAGCTTTGCAAGGTCGCGCCGTTCTTCGCCGAGACTCCTGCCGATCAGCGCCACAGACGCCACCGAAAGCCCATCACCGAGTGAGAACGTCAAACTCATCATATTCATGCCAATCTGGTGCGCAGCATACGCAGTGGTGCCGAGGTTCGCAACGGTGATGGCGAACAGCAAAAAGCCGATGCGTAGGAAAATCTGCTCCACAAACGCGCTGGAACCGACGTTAAGCAGTGAGCGCACGTCAAACTTCGAGGTAAAAAAGCCTTTCACGCCGCGGATATATACAAACGAGGACTTCGCGAACATGGAATGCAAGCTCATCGCGCAGCCGAGCACAGAGCCGATGACGGTCGCAAGCGCCGCGCCGCGCGTGCCGAGCGCCGGAAACCCGAAGTTGCCGCCGATCAAAAGATAGTTGAACACCACGTTCACAAGGTTAGAGACCATGTTCGTGCGCAGCGCGATCTTTGTGTTGCCCGCGCCGCGCTGTGCCGCGTTCACGATCATCATCACGGTCGTAAACCCGATGCCGCCCATGATGATTTGGAAATACTCCACCGCCGCTTCATGCGTATCGTCCGCCGAGCCCGCAAAGCGGATAATGGGGTCTGCAAACGCCGTAAACGTAACGCTGATGATCGCCGTCAAAATCACGGCGACCAGAATGCATGTTTTCAAAATGCGCACCGCGCTTTCGCGGTTCTGCTCGCCCCTACGCCGTGCAACCAGCGCCGAGATGGCCGTGCTCATCGACATAAACAGCGCCAAACCGATGAACTTCGGCTGCTGCGTCAGGCCCACCGCTGCAATGGCGTAAGAGCCCAGCGTGCTCACCATGATGGTATCGATAAAGCCGACGAGCGCCACCAAAAACGATTCCACCATCGAAGGCCACGCCATGTTGATGGTCGTTTTGAAAAGCGAGTTCGTAGACGGCAGCTCGCCCGTCACAGGCTCACCGTGCAAAACATGCTGTGCGTTAAAGAGTTCCAAAAGTATTCACCCATTCCCAAAATAGTTGCTTTTGAAACATTATAGCATCAAAAAAGAAGCCGGTCAAGACGCGTACCGTTTATTTGTACGCAGTTCGACCGGCTTTTCAACTGTTATTTGTTTATTTTGTGGCAAGAAGCACTGCCGTGTTGGATTTCGCCCAGCACACGCGTACCTCTGCAAAGCCTGCTTTGAAAAGCAGCGCCGCTTCGCCCGCCACATACTGCGGCGTAAAGCAATAGTAATGCTCGTCTGCCGACAAATGCTGCTCCTTGCGCTTCTGTTCAAACTCGGAACGGCAGAAGTCCTCATACATCTGCGTCGGCGCGAATTTGTCGCTCAACAGAAAGAACCCGCCCTTTTTAATGCTGCGGCACACGCGGTGAAACAGCTCCAAATTCTCTTCGCGGCTGTAATAATGCAGCGCCATCATGGAAACCGCACCGTCATAGCTTTCCGGCTCCAACTCATATTTAAAGAAATCACCACAAATCGTGCGGATGCGCTCCTTGTGCTCCGGCAGATTTTTCGGAATTTCCGAGAGCATCTTATCCGCGCAGTCAATGCCATCCACATAAATCGTCGGGTTCTGCTCTAAAATTGCCGTAAGGCCCGTGCCCGTGCCGATGCCGATGTCCAGAATGTGCAGGTGCTCCTTCTTCGGGAAAAACTCCGCCGTGCGGCGAATGTAGCCGTCTTCATCCTCTGCGCTGCGTTTCAAGCGCTCGTCATAAGACTCCACCGCGCCGTTAAAATAACTGTCGATCCTTTCCAGTGGCATATGCACACCAATCCTTTCCTGCCGACGCAATACTCTAAACGATAGTTTTGCGTCAGGCGCATAAGCTATGCAAAACTTTTGCGATATTTTTCATTTACCCATTATTACTATTTTACTGGAAATTCGCTCACCTTGCAACTTGGAAAAACGACAATTCTGCGCGGGCTTCGGCAAAAGATATTGGACTAATCCATGAATATCCCGCTGAATACCGCGGTTTACGCGAAGATCATGCGGCCAAAGTCCTGCGGACGATGGAAATCCGGCGTTTCGCTCGTCGTCTCATTCCACATCATATAGTGCGGCTGCACGGTGAGGTCGCCGCATTTAAAGCAGTTCGCGCGGATCACACGCCCGCTTTTAAAGTCGTAATCGGGATAAAATACATGCAGAAATTCGAGCGGAATTTCATAAAAGATTTCCCACCCGTCCGCCGTTTTGTTCGTGCGGATGTTAAAAAGCTTCTTGTGGTCTTCCGGGATCAAACGGATGCTGTCTGCTCTGCCGTGGCCGAAGCCAAGGAAAATCGCGCCGTTCAAGTTCAGCTCAATGTTAAAATACCGCCCGTCCTCCGGCACCGGGGAGAAGAAAAACTCCATGCAGCTGTCCGTGCAGATGCTGCCGAGCTTATCGGTCAGCTCCGCACGGATGTTCTTTTCGCGCGCCACTTGGTGCACGTAAATTTTCTCGTCGTCGTGGCAGATCTGCTGCTCCATGCGCACGCCCGCGTCCGGCAACCAACAAACATTGTCCACCTGCAGCTCCGACACCTTTGTCCAGTCCGGCGCACCCACCGTTTTCTCAATGACATACTCTTTCATATTCATACAGCTCCTAACCGTTTTCCGCCCATCGCGGTTTTTCATAGCTTCATCATACCAGATTTTGCCGTAAAATACAACAATTCCATAAAAACAGGCGCTCCCGAAAAACGGAAGCGCCTGCGAAAAAGCTATTCTAATTTAACCAAAGCGATCAAGACAACAGTGTGCTAAGCCGTCAGGCGGTCTTTGTACAATGGTGTCTTATACTTCGTGCGGGTACTTTCTCATGTAGGAAAGCAGCTCGTCAACGGTGGTGAAGGCCATGCCGGTGACGGTGTCGGCAGCACCATAGTAGATGGTGATGCGGCCGGTGTCGGCATCGGTCAGGGTAGCGCACGGGAACGTAACGTTCGGCACGTCACCGGTGAGCTCATAGCTCTCTTCCGGACCGAAGACATAGAAGTTGCCTCTTTCCTTCACGATCCACGGCTTCTCGTGGTCAAGAAGCGCTACGCCGAAGCGATAAACGAAGCCGTTGCAGGAGTTCAGAACGCCGTGATAAATCATCAGCCAGCCTTCATCGGTCTCGATCGGAATCGGGCCGGGGCCGACCTTCTTGGACTGCCAGCCGGAGTGACTGCTCGTGCCGAAGACATAGCGGTGCTTGCCCCAATACGTCATGTCCGGGCTCTCGCTGTAGAAGATGTCGCCGAACGGGGTGTGACCGGTGTCGGACGGACGGCTCAGCATTGCGAAGTTGCCGTTGATCTTCTTCGGGAACATAACGCCGTTGCGGTTATACGGCAGGTAAGCGTTCTCCATCTGATAGAAGGTCTTAAAGTCATAGGTATAGCCTACGCCGATCGTCGGGCCGTGGAAACCGTTGCACCAAGTGATGTAGTAACGGTCCTCAATCCAGCAAACGCGCGGGTCATAGCGATATTCCTTGCGGGTTACGCACGGGTCGCAGCCGGGAGCCGGCTGGAAGTCGATCGGCTCGTGGTTGATCTTCCAGTTGATGCCGTCATCGGAGAAGCCTGCGAAGATGTCCATCTCAACAGAGCGGTTGTCGCAGCGGAAAACGCCAGCGAACTTGCCCTCAAACGGGACAACTGCGGAGTTGAAGATGCTGTTGGAAGTGGGGATGAGATCACGCGGAATGATCGGGTTGTGGTCATAACGCCAAACCGGCTTATCGTAGCCCTGCGGCTTATCCTGCCACGGGATGTTCGGGAGTGCATTGCCGATAATTTTAGCCATTGTAGTTTCCTCCATTTTATATTTTTTCAAAAGACATTCGAAAGCGAACACATACAGTCCTTTACAATGTGTAACCGCTTCCACATCACATTAACTATAATACAAACCAAGAGAAAAGTAAAGCTATTTTTTCCGAAAAAGCCGTTTCTATCACAATTCCACCAAATTTCATCGCCGCCTTTAGCAAAATGCCGAAGCCCGCGCCGTACGCAGCATCACAAACCGCCAACTTTATGCAACAAATGCCTATTGCGCAAAAGCCGCATAAACGATATACTGTTGTTATAAACGGATATTTCTCTGCCCGAATTTTTATGTTTTCCCGAAAGGACCGATCTTATGGCGATTTTATTTGATGCCGAAAAGAAAATTTTCAAGCTGGATACCGCTTCCTCCAGTTACGTTTTTGCCGTGCATGACAGCGGCCGCCTGCTGCACCTCTACTACGGCGCATACCTGCCGGACTGCGACATGCGCTATTTATTGGACCGCGGCTACTTCGTCTCCTTCACGCCCGACGCCGCAGGCTACGTCGGCACGGAGTTTTCCCCGGATACACAGCCGAGCGAATACTCCTGCAACGGCACCGGCGATTTCCGCATCTCCGCACTCCAAATCCGCAACGCGGACGGCAATATCGCGACCGATATCCGCTACGTTTCGCACCGCATTTTAAGCGAAAAGCCTGCGCTGCCCGGCATGCCGTCTCTGCGAGACGAAAACGGTGACAGCGAAACGCTCGAGGTCACCACGCTCGACCAAACGACGAACGCCGAAGTGAAGCTCTACTACACCGTTTACAAAGACCTGCCCGTCATGACGCGTCACGCCGTCGTGACGAATACGTCCGACCGCACCATGGAGCTTGAGCGTGTGTTCAGCGCCTGCCTCGACTTCAACACGATGGATTACGACATGGTGCACCTTTACGGCAAGTGGGCAAAGGAGCGCACCGTTACAGAGCGCCCGCTCTGCCACGGCATTCAATCCATCCAGAGCAAGCGCGGCTCCTCCTCACACAACCACAACCCGTTCGTCGCACTGAAAGCCCACGGCACCACCGAAGAAAACGGTGAAGTCTACGGCATCAACCTCATTTACAGCGGCAACTTCTCCATTGAAGCCGAAGTGGATTGTTTGAACGCCACGCGCCTTCTCGCGGGCATCAACCCCACCGATTTCACCTGGCGCCTGGAGCCAAACGAATCCTTCACCGCGCCGGAAGCCGTCATGGTCTACACCGATAAGGGCCTCGGCGAGATGAGCCGCATTTTCCACCGCACCTACATGAAGCACCTCATTAAGAGTCCGTGGCGCGATGTGGAACGCCCCGTGCTCATCAACAGCTGGGAGGCCGCATATTTCGATTTTGACGATGATAAGCTTGTCGCGTTCGCACACGAAGCCGCCAAAATGGGCGTCGATATGCTTGTCATGGACGACGGTTGGTTCGGCCACCGCGAAAGCGACGATTCCTCCCTCGGCGACTGGTATGTCAACGAAAAGAAGCTCAAAGGCGGCCTCAGTTCCCTCATCGAGCGCGTCAACGCAGAGGGCTTAAAGTTCGGCATCTGGTATGAGCCGGAGATGATTTCCCCGGACAGCGACCTCTACCGCGCCCACCCGGATTGGTGCCTGCACGTGCCGAACCGTGAAAACTCCCCCGCACGCTTGCAGTACGTCCTCGATATGACGAGAAAAGACGTGCGCGATAATATCTTCGCGCAGATGTATAAAGTCCTCAGTGAAAATAAGATTGATTACGTCAAATGGGACTTCAACCGCAATCTGACCGAGGTCGGCTCTGCGCTGCTCCCGCCGGAGCGCCAGAAGGAGGTCATGCACCGCTTCGTGCTCGGTACATACGACCTCATGGATCGTTTTGTCAAAGCGTTTCCGAATATCCTCTTTGAAAACTGCTCCGGCGGCGGCGGACGTTTCGATGCCGGCATGCTGTATTATTCCCCGCAGATCTGGTGCAGCGACAACACCGACGCCATCGAGCGCCTCACCATTCAGTTCGGCACGTCCATGTGCTACCCTATCTCCTCGTTTGGCGCACACGTCGCAGCCCGCCCGCGCACCTCGCTTAAAACCCGCGGCAACGTCGCCATGTGCGGCACATTCGGCTACGAGTTAGACCCCAGAAAGCTCACCGATGACGAAAAAGCCGAAGTAAAGCAGCAGATCGCCGACTACCGCAAATATCACTGCCTTGTCCGCGAGGGCGATTTCTACCGCCTCGTCTCCCCGACCGAGAACGACTTCTACTGCGCGTGGGAGTTCGTTTCGCCGGATAAACAGGAAGCCATGATGACTGCCGTCGTCATGCGTCAGCCCGAGACCCGTTACTGCGTGCAGCGCCTGCGTGGCCTCGACCCCAAAACGTACTATCAGGACGAGGAGACCGGCACCGTCTATTCCGGCGCCATGCTGATGAACGCAGGCCTTAATTTGACAAGAGACGTCTACGAAGACGGCACCAGCGTCACAAAGCACTTTAAAGCTGTAAAGTAAAGCCGCCGAAATCCACAATACCGCAACGTTAAAAGTCTTTGATTAAACTTTCTTCAGAAAGTTTATGGGGGCTCGGGGCAACGCCCCAAGTCGCGCTCCGCAGAGCGCGAAACACTTTTTGCCTCCACAAAACCAGAACCGTAGGAAACCCAGTTGCATGGATTCCCTGCATGATTTGCCCCGCAAATCATTAGAATTAAATGAACAAAGCAGGACCCCGTAAACACACAACGTGCCTACGGGGTTCCTGCTATATAAATCATAAAAAAATCGACTTATTTCTCATCCGCATGCGTGCTGTTCATCAGGCGGATAAGTGCCTTCTGTGCGCGTTCCTCGCATACCGCAATAATCTCATCGCCCGCTTGCAGCACCGTGTCGCCGCCCGGAATGATGAGCTTGTTATTTCGCACAATGGAAATCAGCAGCGCCCCCTTCGGGAACACCACCTCACGCACCGACTTGCCGTGCAAAGCCGAATTCTCTCCAAGCGTCACGGAGCAAATCTGACCGCGGCCCTTGTTCAGCGATGCCACAAGATGAAACTCCATCAGGTTCGCTTCCTGCTCGATCATCTGCGCAATGATCTCCGTGCTGCTCACCGCATAATCCACGCCAAGCACACGCATCGTCTCCAAATTGCGCGGGTCGTTCGCGCGGGCAATCACTTTTTTCGCACCGAAATACTGCTTTGCAAGCTGCGACGCAACGAGGTTGTCCGCATCGTTGCCGGATATCGCAATAAAGCAGTCGGCGTCCCGTACACCGGCGTTTTCCAGCATGTCAATGTTCGTGCCGTCGCCGCAGATAATCTCCACGTCCAGCGAGTTCGCAAGCTGTAAGCTGCGCGCGCGGTCGCTCTCGATGATACGCACCTCGTGGCGGCGGCCCTCCAAAATGCGGCGCGCAAGGCTTTCGCCCACCTTGCCGCCGCCCATAATGACAATGTTCATGGCACATTCCCCCTTAATCGATTACGCGGCTGTACACAATCTCGTCGCCCGCCTCGAGCTTCAAGGGTGCAAGCCCTGCCAAAACGAACGCGCCGCTTTTGCGGATAATGCCGAACACCACTTCGTCCGGGTTGCCGCGTAGCTCGTCCACATCCTTGCCGATCTGATGCCGCTCCGCCGGCCGCACGTCAAAGTCAACCGTGTGCAGACCGAACTCGATTTTCTTGCTCAATTTTTCGCCGCTCAGCATCCGCACAATGCAGTCGCCGGCGTGGTTTGTGGGGCAAATGGTGTGCAATCCCATATGCTCAAAAATCAATTCACGCGTTGGATCGGATACGCGCGCCACCACGTTTTGGATACCGAAGTAATCGCGCGCAATCTGCGCCACCGTGATATTGAAGTTATCGTCCGCCGTTGTCACCGCCACCGCGTCGCAGCTTTCAATGCCCGCTTCGCGCAGGTTGCGAATATCCATCGGGAACCCGCGGAATGTCACGCCCTCGAAATCGTTTTCCAAAAGCTCCAAATCGCTTTCAATGTTGCTTAAAACAGAAACGTCCCAACCCATTTCGTCCATGGTGCGGGCGATTTTTCGCCCAAGCAGGCCGCAGCCTATAACTAACACATTCATAGTTTACCTCAGCGTCGCTCCGGATCTTCCGTATCGCGAATGGTCTCTGCCGTCATGCCGTTTGATGTGCTGCCGGAACTCGTATTCTCTCGGTTACCGCCGTTTACGATAATAGGATTATTCGCATTCGGCGTCGGCTCTGCAGTGGGGGCGGGTGTCGGCGATGCCTCGCTGCCGTTTTGCGCGTCATCGCTGTCCCCATTGTCATCGGTCGTGCCGTCTTCCGCATTCGGGGTCGGCGAAGGCGTCGCGGTCGCAAGTGCGGTCTTCTCTTTCTCACTGATCGTCACAAATTCCGCGAACACATACGCATTCTGCCCAAAGTAAGAGATTTCCACCCACTCGGAGGTATCGTCCTGTGCCACAACCTCGAACGCCTCGCCGGCCTCTGCCGTGCCGAGAATTTCGGAATCCGTCGAAGCCTCGCTGCGCACATTCAACGAATCGTCGATGTCGTTGATGATCGCCACCTTCACTTTTTCGACCGGTATAGGCGTTGCGGTAGGCTCCGCGCTCGGGGAGGGGGAGGGCTCCGCCTTGGCGCTGCCCTTGCCGCATGCCGCGGTGCCAAGGATTATCGCGGCGCACAGTGCCGCCGTGACCGCCGTTTTCAAAATGTTTTTATAATGGATGCTTCGTTTCATAAAAGCTCACTTCTCCTTTCTTTTTTCGGCGCGCATTCAAAATGTCGCCGGAACATAAGATGATTTGTTATTAGCTATTTTAGCACAGTTCAAAGGAAAATCCAATACTTCGCCCGGTTTTTTCATTTCTTTTGCAAAAATCACCCGCATTTCTTGCCATTACCCCGAAAAAGGGCTATAATTACAGGGAATATTTTGCTTGGATATTGGAGTGTTCATCATGTTAAAACCCGAACAGATCGCGTCCGTCAAGGGCCGCGGCTTCCTCATCAATCGCGGCACAGAGTGCTTCTCCGGCCGTCTCGTCTGCGCCGGCGCGGTCTTCACCGCTGCCGACCTGCGCACCATCTCCGAGATTGCCGAAAAATTCGGCAGCGGCAAGGTGACGTTCACCTCCCGCCTGTCCGCCGAGATCGTCGGCATCCCCTTCGAGCAGATTGACGCCGCCTGCGATTACGCTGCCGAGCGTGGCCTCTACTTCGGCGGCACCGGCGCTAAAATACGCCCCGTCACCGCATGTAAGGGCACCACGTGCGTCTACGGCAACTACGACACACAGGCGCTCGCCAAAGAGCTGCACGAAAAATACTACGTCGGCTGGGCAAATGTCAAACTGCCGCACAAGTTCAAAATCGGCATCGGCGGCTGCCCGAACAGCTGCATGAAGCCTTCCTTAAACGATTTCGGCATCGAGAGCCACCGCGTGCCGATCTTCGACGAAGACACCTGCCGCGGCTGCAAGGTCTGCATGGTGGAAAAATCATGTCCCTCCAAGGCTGCACACGTCGAAAACGGCAAATTACATATCGATGAAAAGTGTCTCGCCTGCGGCGTCTGCACCGGCAAATGCCCGTTTAAGGCTGTCCGCCACGAAAGCCCGGTCGTTTACCGCATTTATGTCGGTGGCACGTGGGGCAAGCAAACACGCATGGGCACGCCGCTCAGCCGCTTCGTCACCCGCGCGGAGATCGAGCCCCTACTCGAGAAGACCATGCTCTGGTTCAAGGAAAACGCCATGCCCAAAGAACGCCTCGGCAAAGCTATTGACCGTCTTGGCATCGAAAAATTCGAGCACGACGTCTTCTCCGATGAGCTTCTGAACCGCCGCGAGGAGATCCTCACAAAATAATTCCGAAAGGATACCCTATGAAACTCAAGTCCCTCACAGCACTCGCGCTTTCCACCGTACTGCTCTTTTCCGGCTGCGCCGCCCCGGCGCAAAACGAAACCACCTCTGAAAGCTCCTCCGCCGCTCCCGAAACGACCGCCGTCTCCGAGCGCGTCATTACGGATTCCTACGGCACCAAAACGGAGCTCCCCGATGACCCGTGCGTCGTCTCCCTTTACGGCTCGTTTGCCGAGTGCTGGCTGCTTTCCGGCGGTAAACTCGCCGGTATTACCGAAGATGCCGTAGACGAGCACGGCATCGAAATCGATGACGATACCGCGCTCGTCGGCACCGTCATGGAGCCGAATCTTGAGAGCATCGCGGCACTCTCCCCGGATTACGTGATTTTATCCGCCGACCTGCCCGCCCACGCGGAGCTCGATTCCGCCCTCACCGATATGCAGATTCCCCACGGCTGTTTTCACATGGATAACGTCATGGATTATGCAAAGATCATGCTGAATTTCTGCGCCGTCAACGACCCGGACGGTGAAAAATACGACGAAAACGTCACGCAGGTTTTAAAGCGCATTGAATCTATAAAGCAGGAGACAGCCGAAAAGCTCTCCGGGCAGAAAGCTCCCACCGTCCTGCTTTTGCGCGCTTATTCCACCGGCGTCAAGGCCAAAGGCGAAGATACCGTTGCGGGCGCCATTTTGAAAGAACTCGGTGCGCACAACATCGCAGACGATAACGAAAGCCTGCTCGAAGACCTCAGCTTGGAATCCGTCATCGAAGCCGACCCGGACTACATCCTCGTCATGACGATGGGCAGCGAAGAAAACGCCAAGACCTACATGGCAGAGAACATCGAAAATAACCCCGCATGGAGCGAGCTCTCCGCCGTGAAAAACGGCCGCTACATCTACCTGCCGAAAGACCTTTTCCACTATAAGCCCTTAAACCGCTGGGACGAGAGCTACGCATACATTGCAAAGCTCCTTTTGAACGAAGATGCGTAAGAAAATTTTATTTCCCGCAGCGCTCCTGCTGCTCGTTTTCTCCTTTGTGCTGAGTCTCTGTGTCGGCTCGGCACAAATTTCTATTCGCGAAGCTGTCTCTGCCCTGCAAAACGGCAGTTTAACGCCCGACAGCCGCATCCTGTTCTACGTGCGCCTGCCGCGCGCCCTTGCCGCCGTGCTCTCGGGTGCAGCACTTGCGGTCTCCGGTGTGCTCTTGCAGAATGTCTTAAATAACGCCCTTGCCGCACCGAACATCATCGGTGTCAACGCCGGGGCGGGCTTTGCCGTGCTGTTTTTGCTCGCCGTCTTTCCCACAGCCACCGCGTTTTTGCCGTTTGCAGCATTCCTTGGCGCTCTTTTCGCGTCGCTGCTCATTTATGCCGTCGCGGCAAAAAGCGGTGCTTCCCGCACAACGATCACCCTCGCGGGCGTGGCCTTAAGCAGTGTTTTCACCGCCGGCAGCAACGTCATAAAGACCTTTTTCCCGGATACCATCTATAATTCCAGCTCCTTTTTCATCGGCGGATTTTCCGGCATCGCGTACAAAAATCTCACCCCTGCGTGGATTGCCATCCTGCTTGGTCTGCTCCTTGCCGTGCTGTTTTCCGGCGAAATGGACGTTCTCTCCCTCGGCGATGAGACCGCGCAGTCGCTCGGTATGCGTGTGCAAGGAACACGCTTTCTCCTGCTCATGACGGCCAGCCTGCTTGCTGGCGGCGCAGTCAGCTTTTCGGGGCTTCTCGGCTTCGTGGGGCTCATTGTACCGCACATCCTGCGCCACTTCATCGGCGCACGCCACCGCATCTTAGTGCCGCTTTCGGCCCTCTTCGGCGCGTCATTCGTCTTATTGTGCGATACCCTCAGCCGCACGCTGTTTTCCCCGTATGAGATTCCCGTCGGCATCGTACTGTCGCTGCTCGGCGGCCCGTTCTTCCTTTTCCTCATCGTGCGCAAAAAAGGAGGAAAACTCGAATGAACCGAAACCTTTCCACCGCCTTAAAATTCGCTGACCTTTGCGTCACGTTAAATCACGCCGAAATTCTCCGCGGAGTCTCGGGCGAACTCCGCCGCGGCGAAGTCACCGGCATCCTCGGCCCAAACGGCTGCGGTAAAACGACGCTGCTCCGCGCGCTCTGCCGCCTTATTAAAGCGGATTCCGGCAGCATCACCCTGTGCGGCGGTACCGCGGAAACCGACATTGCTGCCCTTGCCCCCAAAGCTCTCGCGCGGCGCGTCTCGTTCCTGCCGCAGCAAAGGGCCGTGCCGGACATCACCGCCAAAACGCTCGTCTCCCATGGGCGCTATCCCTACCTCGGCTTTTCGCGCACGCTGTCCAATGAAGACCGCGCTGTCATTCAAAACGCGCTTAAAACTGCCGGTGTGTCGGCCTTTGCCGACCGCCGCCTGCCCATGCTTTCGGGCGGCGAACGCCAGCGCGTGTTCCTCGCCATGCTTTTAGCGCAAAACACCGACGTCGTCCTGCTCGATGAGCCCACTACTTACCTTGATGCACGCCATAAATTCGAGCTCATGGCGCTCCTCTCTACGCTCAAAGCGCAAAACAAAGCCGTCGGCATCGTCCTGCACGAGCTCCCCCTCGCGTTCAAGTTCTGTGACCGCCTGCTTCTCATGAAAAACGGTCAAATCATGCAAAGCGGCACGCCGGAGGAGCTATTAAAAACCGGCCTTATCGAGCACCTGTTCGGCGTTTCCCTCACCCCCGTTATGCTCGACAAAGAGGTGGAGTACATCGAACGTAAAATTCACAGTTGACATTTCGCACTTTTGCGTGTACAATAAGACCACAAGCTAAAGTACTTTTGTGACTGACGGAATACAAGATGGGGACATCGTGGAGCAAAAGTATGAAAATGAGCCGACCGTCTGGGCAGTGTTTTGAAAGCACTGCCCTGTTTTTATGTCAGCAGCTTCCAAAACAAGGAAATTTGCACGGCAAAACGCCGGAAAGGAATGGGAAACTATGAACGCTTGGAGAGATTTTAAAGGCGGTAAGTGGCAGGACCGCATCGATGTCCGCGACTTCATCCAGAAAAACTACACCCCCTACACGGGCGACGAAAGCTTTTTGCAGCCCCCGACCGCACGCACCGAAAAAATGCTCGAAAAGTACGAGGCTCTCTGCCGCGCCGAGCAGCAAAACGGCGGCGTTTTGAACATCGATACCGAAACTGTCATCACCGCCACGTCCTTCGGTCCCGGCTACCTTGATAAGGAAAACGAGATCATCGTCGGCCTCCAGACCGATGAGCCGTTAAAGCGCGCTTGCAACCCGTTCGGCGGCATGCGCATGGTGCGCTCCGCCTGCGAAGCCTACGGCTACAAGGTCTCTGATAAAATCGAAGAGGAGTTCAAATACCACAAGACCCACAACGACGGCGTGTTCTCTGCCTATACGGATGACGTGCGCGCCGCACGCCACGCCGGCATCATCACCGGCCTGCCGGACGCCTACGGCCGCGGCCGCATCATCGGCGATTACCGCCGCGTTCCGCTCTACGGCGTAAACCGTTTGATTCTCCAAAAGCAGAAAGATAAAGCCGACCTCGGCAAAAATCCCCTCACGGCCGATACCATTCGCCTTTCCGAAGAAGTCACCGACCAGATCACCGCGCTCAAGGACATGGTGAAAATGGCCGCCATGTACGGTTACGACATCACCCGCCCGGCAGAAAACGCCCGCGAGGCTGTGCAGTGGCTCTATTTCGCATATCTCGCCGCCATCAAAGAGCAGAACGGTGCCGCCATGAGCCTCGGCCGCACCTCCACATTCCTTGACATTTATTTTGAACGTGACCTCAAAGAAGGCGTACTCGATGAATCCGGCGCACAGGAGATCATGGACGATTTCGTCTTAAAGCTCCGCATGGCGCGCCACCTGCGCACACCCGAATACAACGAGCTTTTTGGCGGCGACCCCATGTGGATCACCGAGTCCCTCGGCGGCACCGGCGAGGACGGCCGCACGCTCGTCACCAAAAACTCTTACCGCATGCTCCATACGCTCTATAACCTCCACCCGTCCCCGGAGCCGAACCTCACCGTGCTGTGGTCGAAGCACCTGCCGGAAAACTGGAAGCGCTTCGTCGCGAAGGTCTCCTGCGATACCGATGCCATCCAGTACGAGAGCGACACCGTTATGCGCCCCGCATTCGGTGATGATTACGCCATTGCCTGCTGCGTCTCCGCCATGCGCGTCGGCAAAGATATGCAGTTCTTCGGTGCACGCGCAAACCTTGCAAAGCTCGTGCTGCTCGCCATCAATGGCGGCATGGACGAAGTGAAAAAGACCCGCGTCGCACCTGAAATGCCTGTCTGGCCGGACGAATACGTCGATTTCGACGGCCTCCTCAACCGCCTCGATTTCTACCGCGATTGGCTCGCAAAAACTTACGTCGATGCCATGAACACCATCCACTACATGCACGACAAATACGCCTACGAAAAGAGCCAGATGGCGCTGCACGATACGAACGTCCGCCGCTTGATGGCGTTCGGCATCGCCGGCATGAGCTGCATGGCAGACTCCCTTTCCGCCATTAAATACGCCAAGGTGCGCTGCATCCGCGACCCCGAGACCGGCCTCGTCACCGACTTCGAGACCGAGGGTGAGTTCCCGTGCTTTGGCAATGACGACCCGCGTGTCGATTCCATCGCCTGCGAGCAGGTGCGCCGCTTCTACGATGCCCTGCGCGAATACCCGCTCTACCGCGGCGCACAGCACACGCTGTCCATTTTGACCATCACCTCCAACGTCATGTACGGCAAAAAGACCGGCAACACGCCGGATGGCCGCAAACTCGGCGAACCGCTCGCCCCGGGCGCAAACCCCATGAGCGGCCGTGATAAATCCGGCGCGCTCGCAGAGCTCAACTCCGTCGCAAAGCTTTCTTATGATTATTGCCGCGACGGCATCTCGAACACGTTCTCCATCATTCCGGAAGCCCTCGGCAAAACGGAGGAAGACCGCATCACGAACCTCGTCCAGCTCCTTTCGGGCTACTTCATTCAGGGTGCGCATCACCTCAACGTCAACGTCATGAACCGCGAAACGCTCATCGATGCCTACCATAACCCGGAAAAATACCCCAACCTCACCATCCGCGTTTCCGGCTATGCGGTCAACTTCCACCGTCTCTCCAAAGAGCAGCAGCGCGAAGTCATCTCCCGCACATTCCATGAGGCAATCTAATGGAAGGCCGCGTCAGCTCCGTACAGTCCATGGGCGCGGTAGACGGCCCCGGCCTGCGCTACGTCGTCTTTCTGCAAGGCTGCCCGCTGCGCTGTGCCTACTGCCATAACCCCGAAACGTGGGACTTAACCGGCGGCACGCCCTACACAGCAGAGGATCTCTGCAAAACAATCCTCCGTTACCGCCCCTATTTCGGCGAAAATGGAGGTGTCACCGTCTCGGGCGGCGAACCGCTTTTGCAGCCCGAGTTCGTCGCGGAATTATTCCGGCGCCTGCATGAACACAACATCCACACCGCGCTCGATACCGCCGGCGCCGGCGACCTTTCCCGTGCCAAGCAGGTTCTCAAGCACACAAACCTCGTCCTTTGCGACATCAAGTTCCCCACGGAAGCGCAGTACAAAGCCCACTGCGGCGGCTCCTTGCAGCACACGGTCGATTTCATGCGCCTTACGGAATCGATGCATATTCCCCTCTGGGTGCGCCACGTCGTCGCGCCTGGTCTTTCCGATACGGTTGAGAGCCTCCGCGCCGTCAAAGCTCTCGCGGAGTCGTTCTCCAATTTGGAGAAAATCGAGTGGCTGCCGTTTAAAAACATCTGCGCCGCCAAATATAAGGCGCTTCATATCCCGTTTCCCATGGGCGACAAGCCCTCGTTCTCACAAAGCCACGTCGAAGCGCTCCTTTCAAAGCTATAATTTCATCCAAAAAGGCTGTCCCGCACTTTGTCGGGCAGCCTTTTCGTTTTCATCTCTATTTCCGTTTTGGTTTAGATTTATACAATTTTTGAAAAATTCACAATTTTAATCGTCACAGCCACGCGTTTTTATGCTATAATAAAAGTGATTTTCGTTCAACCACCCCACAACACATAAGAAAGGTCGTGAGGCATCGATTGAAGTTAAGACAAATCCTCTCTGAAAAATGGAAGGAAGCGCTTCAGGCTGTCCTTCCCATCATCACCATCGTGCTGGCGCTCTCGTTCACCATTGCGCCGCTCTCGCCAAGCGTTCTGCTGTGCTTTTTAATGGGCGCAGTGCTCATTTTGGTCGGCATGATGTTCTTCACCACCGGCGCAGAGACCGCCATGACCCCCATGGGCGAGCGCATCGGTACCGCCATGACAAAAACGAAAAAGCTCGGTGTCGTTATCACGCTTTCGTTTTTGCTCGGCTTTATTATCACGGTCTCGGAGCCGGACTTACAGGTGCTCGCATCGCAGGTGCCGTCCGTGCCGAATTTAATTCTCATTCTATCCGTCGCATGCGGTGTCGGCGTGTTCCTCGTCGTGTCGCTTCTGCGCATGCTGTTTTCCATCGCGCTGCCGCCGCTGCTTGTCGGATGCTACGCCGTCGTGTTTCTTCTGGCGTTCTTTGTCCCGCCGGAGTTTCTCGCCGTCGCGTTCGATTCCGGCGGCGTGACGACCGGCCCCATGACCGTGCCGTTCATCATGGCGCTCGGCGTCGGCATCTCGGCCATCCGCAGCGACCGCCATGCGGCAGACGACAGCTTCGGCCTCGTTGCGCTCTCGTCCATCGGCCCCATTTTGGCCGTCATGATCCTCGGCATCATCTATAATCCGAATGAAAGCGCCTACACGCCGCCCATCCTGCCCGAAATGCAGGATTCCTCAGAGCTTTTCGAACTGTTCCGCACCGGTATCCCGACCTACCTCATTGAGATTGCCGTCTCTCTCCTGCCGATCATTCTCTTTTTCCTTGCGGCGCAGTTTCTTGTTCTGCGGCTTTCTAAGCGCAAATTATTCCAGATCGGCATGGGCCTCGTTTATACATACATCGGCCTTGTGCTGTTTCTTACCGGTGCAAATGTCGGCTTCATGCCCGCCGGTCATTACCTCGGGCAGCAGTTAGCTTCTTACAAATACTCCGCTGTCGTCATTCCCGTCGCTATGGTCATGGGATATTTCATTGTTCGCGCAGAGCCCGCCGTGTACGTTCTCAATCGTCAGGTTGAGGAGATCACAGACGGCGCCATCTCTGCCAAGGCCATGGGCATCGGGCTTTCCGTCGGCGTGTCCATCTCGCTCGGGCTCGCCATGATCCGCGTCCTCACCGGCATTTCGATTTTGTGGTTCCTCATCCCGGGCTACGCGCTCGCGCTCATCATCTCGTTTTTTGTCCCGAAGATCTACACCGCCATCGCGTTTGACTCCGGCGGCGTCGCTTCCGGCCCCATGACCGCGGCGTTTCTGCTCCCCCTCGCACAGGGCGCGTGCACGGCCGTCGGCGGCAATATGGTCACAGATGCCTTCGGTGTCGTTGCCATGGTCGCCATGACGCCGCTCATCACCATTCAGGTCATGGGCCTCGCGGCAAAGCTCATGCAGCGCCGTAAAACGGAGACCGCCGCACCCGCCGCATTCGCCGATATGGACGAAAACGCGATCATCGAACTGTAAAGGAGGGCGTTTATGGGCGACAATTTATACTGGATGATTACCATTACAGACCGCAACCAAAGCCAGAAATTTCTGTCATTTTATAAAACCTATGGGATCGAGGTCGTGCTCAGCACGCTCGGCAAAGGCACCGCCGCGTCCGAAATTCTAAACGATTTCGGACTTGAAGCCACGCAAAAAGCCGTGCTGCTTTCCGTTGTCACCGGCAAGGTCTGGAGTGCCGTGCAAAAGGGACTGCAGACCATCATGCTCATCGATATTCCAGGCACCGGCATCGCGTTCACCATGCCGCTCAGCAGTATCGGCGGCAAACGTCAGCTGGAGTTTTTAACGAACGGTCAACCGTTTCAGAAAGGAGAGGAAAGCGTCTTGAAAGATACCAAATACGAGCTTCTGGTCGTCATCGCAAACCAGGGCTATACCGAGCAGATTATGGCCGCAGCGCGCCGCGAAAACGCAGGCGGCGGCACCGTTATCCACGCGAAGGGCACCGGCATGGAGGGCGCGGAAAAGTTCCTCGGCGTTTCCCTCGCCAGTGAAAAAGAGCTTGTGCTCATCGTCGTAAAGCACGCGGATAAAAACAACGTCATGACTGCCATTATGCAGGAAGCCGGGCTTGAGACCAAAGCGAAAGCCATCGTCTTTTCCCTGCCCGTCACCGGCACTGCCGGCCTTAGATTACAGGACTTAAACGAAGAAAACACATAAAACAACGACCGTAACAAAATATCTGCACATAACAAAATCACCCTCGCCGGAGGAAATCCGCGAAGGTGATTTTTGTCATTCTATTATTATGTTGGCAAAGAGAATATCTGATTGATCAAATCAGCCCTTAACAGCGCCGATCGTGATGCCCTTAACGAAGTACTTCTGGAAGAACGGATAAACGATGAGCACCGGCAGAACACCGACAACGGCGATTGCCATCTTGATGCCCGTGCTCGGCATGTTCGCCGTAATCTCAGCCGCAGCCGCAGCATCCATACCGCTCTTCAGCGCCTGCACGTCTCGTAGCATGTCATTCAAAAGAACTTGTATACTGTAAAGGCTCTTGTTCTGCTGGAGATAGTAGAGACCGTTTTTCCAATCGTTCCAGTAGGAAAGACCGATAAGCAGTGTCATCGTTGCAACCATCGGAACGCTCATCGGCAGAACGATCGTCAGCAGGATTCTGAACTCGCCCGCACCGTCAATGCGCGCCGCTTCAATAACAGCTTCCGGGATATTCGTGGAGAAGTACGTGCGCATCATGATCACGTAGAACGCGTTGACCACGAGGGACGGAATGATGAGCGCCCAAATCGTGTTGCTCACCTTGATGTAACGGGTATACATGATGTACGTCGGCACAAGACCGCCGGAGAACAGCATCGTGAAGAATACGTAGAACGCAAGACCGTTGCGGCCCGGCAGGTCGCGGCGGGAAAGCGGGTAAGCCATGAGAATTGTCATGGAAAGGCCGCACACCGTACCCACAACTGTGGAGAGGATTGTGATGCCGTACGCGGAGATAATCTTGTTGCTGCTCTTAAACATGTACTGGTAAGCATTCAGACTGAGTGCCTTCGGGAACAGCGTGTAGCCGTTGCGGATCAATTCCTGCTCGTCCGTAATGGAGGACACGATGAGCAGAAGGAACGGGAAGATGCAGCACAGGGAAAGGATGATCATCACAATGTGTGCGCCGACCTGAAACCCTTTGTTTTTTTCGACCATGGTGTTTCTCTCTCCCTTCCTTAGAACAGTGCGTTCTCTTCGCCGCCGATTTTCTTAACGGCAAGATTTGCGCACAGGACCAGTATAAAGCCGACAACGCTCTGGTAAACGCCTGCTGCGGAAGATCTGCCGTAATCGTTCAGCGTGATGAGTGCGCGGTAAACGTACGTATCAATCGTGCTCGTAATGTCGAGCAGCGGGCCGGAATCCATCGGCACCTGATAGAACAGACCGAAATCGGAATAGAAAATCTTGCCGATAGACATCAGTGTCAGCGTGATGATGGTGGGCAGAAGGCTCGGCAGCGTAACGTGAACGATCTGCTGCCAGCGGTTTGCGCCGTCGATGACCGCCGCCTCATAGTAGCCGTGGTCAATGCCGACGAGCGTTGCATAATAGAGAATGCAGTCGTAGCCGAACACCTTCCAGATATGTACGATGACCAAAATGAACGGCCAGTACTTCGGCTCTGTATACCAGGAAATCGGATTAATGCCAAGTGCCTTAAAGATCGTGTTGTTGATAAAGCCGGATTCAGAACTCAGCATTGCGAACACCAGATAGCTGACCACAACGATGGAGATCAGGTACGGCATCAGGATGATGGTCTGGTACACCTGCTTGAACAGCTTGCTCGTAATCTCGTTTAAGAGAATCGCGATTGTAATGGCAATCACGGTGCCCAGCACGATAAAGCACAGGTTATAAAGCAGTGTGTTGCGCGTAATGTTGAAAGCGTCCTTCGTTTTAAAAAGGTAGGTGAAGTTGCTGAAACCCACCCAGTCACTTGCAAGGATGCCCTTACGCCAGTTGACCTTCTTGAAGGCGATGATCAGACCGCTCATCGGGATATACTTATCCATGAGCAGATACAGGGCGCCCGGAAGGAACATCAGATACAGCGGGATGCAGCGGTAAAAGCGCAGCCACTTATTCGGTTTTGCCGAGCGCACTTTCATTTCTTTTTCCAGTGCGGCAGATTTATTCGGCATAATTAGAAACCCCTTTCAATCTGTTTTCGTCCTGCTCCGTTGAAATTTTCCAAAAGAACATGGGCATGTACAGAAGGGTCATCTCTCTGTACACGCCCATGCCCTTTTCCCTTTCGGGAAAAAGACACGGATTTTCACAAGGAAGCTGAAACGAATCTCGCTCCAGCTTCTTTAAGTCTAATTGTGAAGTAAATTACTTCTGCTCAGCCAGCCAAGCGTCGAGCTGTGCCTGCTTCTCTTCGATGATCGCATCGATGCCGGCATCCTTCAGCTCAGAGTTGAACTGCGGGAGAGTCGTCTCCGGGTCAAGAGCGCCGCAAACGAGTGCCTTGTGGTACTTGTTAACAACGTTCGTGCAAGCGGTGATCTCGTTCGCAACCTGCGTTGCGTCGAAGGAGAAGCCGAATGCTGCGGACTTCTGAGACTCTTCGTTGAAGGTCTTCGTTGCATCCCAGTAATCAGCCGGGAGATCGGTACCCCAGATGTCGCCGATGAACTGGTTCGGCATCAGCCAAGTACCGGACTTTCTGTAAGTGGTGGTCGTTGCATCAACGCCGTCCGGATAGTTGATTCTGTCCTGACCGTTCGTAACAGCGCCTTCTTCGATTACTTCGTAGTGAACGCCCTCAATACCATACATGTAGAGGTTGCTCAGCTCCGGGTTGCTGTAAAGCTCGTTCAGAGTCTTCATAGCAGCTTCCGGATGCTCGCAGCTGCCTGCGATGGACCACAGAGCCATGGTAACACGGTCGGTGGAAGCCAGTGCCGGAATCAGCTCAACCGTGCCGATCGGGTTCTGGAGGTTCGCGTTGTTCTCTTCTGCATAGTACGGCTTCAGGTTAACGAAGCTGCCGAATGCAGTGCCTGCGTCCTGCAGAGTGGTTGCAGTCTCGGTGGTGTTCACAGCGTCAGCCTGAATGAGGCCTTCCTGCATCCAGTTGTACATCGTGGTAACGAGGTTCTTGTACTGCTCGGTCTCGTAGAGGTTCACAACGGTGGTGTCCGTAGCCATGTCGGAGAGAACACCGAGGTTAACCATCTCGTCGCCCAGAGAGTCCCAACCCCAGTTACGGATGTTTTCGCCGGCGGAAACAGCTACCGGCCAGCAGTTCTCTTCGTTTTCCTTAATGGTAACGAGAACATCGTGGAGGTCTTCGAGGGTCTTAACGGAATCCATGTCGAGGTTGTACTTCTCAGCAAGGTCCAGTCTGTACTCAAAGCCCTGGGAAGCTGCAAGGTCACGGCCCTGCGTGAGGCCGAACAGCTCGCCGCCTACGCGACCGCAGTTGATGTTGTCCCAACCGAGCTGCTCAATGATGCCCTGGCCATACTCCTCGATGAGGTCGTCCATCGGATAGAGCTGACCGGAATCAGCGCAAGCCGTGTAGTTGACCATGTAAACCGGGAGAAGGTCAACGCCTTCGCCGGAGGAAAGCATCAGGGAGATCTGGTCAGCATAGCTGCTGTACGGGAGGAAGGAAAGCTTAACGTTCACGTTGAACTTCTCTTCGAGGATCTTGTCCATTGCTTCCTCAACCTGTGCGATACCGGATTCTTCTTTACCGGATGACATCGTCACGATATTGAGCGTTACGAGTTCGGATTCTTTCAGATCTTCTGCTTCGGAAGAGGCATCGCTGCTATCGGCTGCAGCGCTGTCAGAAGCGGAAGATTCGGAAGATGTGCTGGAGTCTGCGGTGGAGCTGGAAGAACCGCCGTTGCCGCAAGCTGCCAGGGAGAGGGTCAGCGCTGCTGCCATGAGCATTGCTACAAGTCTCTTTGCCATTTTCTTACTTCCTTTCATACTTTTCGACCCGCGATAAATTTATTTTTAGCCTTCGCGGTCAAATTACACATATATAGTAACAGAAAATCCGCATCTTTTCTGCAAATTTCGTGACATCTCCTATTCAAAATGTGACATGTTCGTGAAGACTTTGCAGGATGTTTTTTACAATCCTGCATATCGATACTCTATATCGATAAAAAAAGAGGAAAACCCATATGGGTGTCCCTCTCTCAAATGCAAGATGTATTTTCTGTCTTTCACCCGTTTACACGGATTTTACATTTTGTGACAGTTTTACAACAGTTTACCGAAAGAAAACGCGCTTTACAGCTTAGACCGCCGCTTTGCCGCACGGTATTCCACCGGCGACATGCCCGTGTATTTCTTAAAAACCTGCGAAAAATACGAGAAATTCGAGTACCCCACCTTCGTCGCAATGAGGCTCACCGGGATGTTTGTGTCACTCAGCAAAGACTGTGCCGCGCGCATCTTCTCCGTCACAATATAATCATTTAAAGAGGCGCCCGTTTCCTTTTTAAATAAGCGGGAAAGATATTCCGGGTTCAAATAGATTGCATCTGCAATCTCCGCGCGGCTTAAATCCTTGTCGATGTTTCGCCGGATATACGTCATCGCGCGCTGTATCGGTGTCTGCTCCGTCTTGTCCGGCTCTTTCTCCGCACTTTCGTCCTCGCCACGGTACTTCGCATAAGCATTGTACCGCCTCTGGTTTTCCGCTTCGCGCACTTTTCCGGCCGCACGCTCCACCGCCGCCTCAATCTCCGCATACGGCGCAGGCTGCAAAATGTAGTCAAAGCTGCCAAGCTTCACGGCCTCCTGCGCATATTCAAATTCCGCGTGCGCAGAAAGGAAAATGCACACCACGCCGGAAAACCGCTCCTGCGCCCAACGCAGCAAAGCAAAGCCGTTCGTCGGCGGCATTTCAATGTCGCACAGCAGCACATCTATGCGCTCGCGTTCAAAAACGCTTTGCGCTTCCTTCACGCTGTACGCCGTAAACACCTGCTCCACGGGTATTTCTTTCCAGTTTACACCGGTCACCATGCTCTCCACAACTTCCGGCTGGTCATCTACGATCAATACGTTCATCCGTTGAAAGCCTCCTCTCCGTCCGGCTCGTCCTCCGCCACATTCAGCATCTCGCGATCTATCGGAATCAAAATTTCAGATACACTGCCCATGCGTTCGCCCATATCCCGATTAAAGAACGCATATAAAGCGCGGTCACCGTAAATCAGCTGCAAGCGCTTTTTCACATTGTTGATGCCCACGTGGTTCTGCGCGTACAGCGGGCTGTCCGGCTCGTTAATCTCCGCAATCACGTCCTCGGGGAAGCCGCCGCCGTTGTCCGTCACCGTCAGGTCGGCAAACGTGTCCGCGCCGCTGCGCAGCACCGCCGCCTTCACTTCGATTTCCAAAACATAATCCGGCGAGTACACATGCTTCACGCAGTTTTCCACAAAGCTCTGCAAAGAAAGCGGCGGGATCGGCAAGTCCCGTAAACGCGGGTCAATGTCAAACCGGCACACCGGCGGGTACTGCGAAGACCCCCGCTGCATCTCGATGTAATTTCCAATGTGGTCTAATTCGCGCGAAAGCGGCACAAGCTCCATGCTGTCCGTAAAAATATACCGTATGTGCTTCGAGATCTCCAAAATCATTTTTTGAATGCGGTCATATTTGCCCGCTTCCGCCAACGCATATAAGCTTTTGAGGCAATTTAAGAAGAAATGCGGGCGGATCTGCAGCTGCATGTAGCGCAGCTCCGCTTTCTGCGTCTCAATCTCGTGCTCGTAAGATTCGATTTTCAAATCCTTAATCTGCGTCATCATCGTGTTGAACGTCTCGTTCACCTCGTTGAATTCGCGTATGTTCGTCTTGCCCTCGGCCTTCGCCTCCAGATTGCCGGCACGGATATGCTCCATAACACTGCGCAGCCCCTCCACCGGCTTCGAGATGGAATTCGTCAGCCTCCACTGAATGACCGGAATCAGCACCAGCGCCAGTAAAGAGAGCACCAGCAGCGCCGCCTGCAAGCCATCGAGCGAGCCGAAATACCCGCTTTCGTTTACGGCAAGGATCGCCCTGCAATCCGTACCCGCCAAATCGCGGCCCACGATCATATACCGCTGCTTCCCGCCCGAAATAAAGTAGTTCTCATAGTCGCCGTTCAAATTGATCCCGTTTCCCTCCACAAAATCGACAGAGGTCAGCGGCTCGTTGTTTTTGTCGGAAAACAACATCACCGCGTCGGTATCAACCTGCATGTAGCGCGCGTCCGCCAGCGCCGCCAACGGCACCATCGCCACAAGATACGTGCCGCGCCCGCCGTAAAAGCGGAATAAATACGCCTTGCCGCCGATCTCCGCGTGCCGCCACTGCATATTGTACGAATACGTGTTGTTCTCCACCGCGTCGCGCACAAAAGCGCGCAGCCGCTCCTTCTGCGCGTAGGAGATAGAATCGTCAAAAATATCGCGCTCGGCATCGCTTGGCGCACTGTAAATGAAAAACGCGCCCACATCACCGTATGCCGGCAGCGCCGTTTTCAACTGCGTAATGAGCGTATAGCTTGCAAGATACGCCTTTAAGGGGTTTTTCTCACCGCCCGACAGCGTGCGGTAATCGTCGCTCACCGTCAATCCGGTGAGAAAATCGTTCACAGAGTCGAGCTGCTCCTCCATGCGCCCCGCCCGGTAATCCATCGTGCGCATGTTGGAATCCGCAATTTTCCTGTTAAATGCCCGCGTGGAATACAGGTTGCTGAACAAAAGCAGCGCGATCAGCGGCAGCGTGACGCTCAATACAGCCGTCATCAGTTTTCGCCTGAACGAGACTTCTTTCTTCACACTTTTCATGCCGCGCGATCCTTTCTTCTATTATAGTATAGAACGATGATACAATATCATAGCAGATTTTAAAGCATTTCGCAAGTTAAAATCCGAAGGAACCGTGTGATTGAAATAAACGTCTTTTCGTGGTATACTGAAACTATATCAACGGAAAAGACGGGAAACAGGCACGTTTCCCGCAGAAAGGTCGTTCAGATGACGGAACATAACGCCACTTCTCTCAGCGCAAGCCTTGTGAACCGTAAGGTCTACACCGTGTGCTACACCGGGCTCGATACGCTGTCTTCGTTTCACGATGCCCTTTATGAAGCGCGCCGCAGCTATTTCGGATCCGGCAAAACCGTACATATCCGCGCCCGCGGCATTTTCGACGGGCTTTCCGGCGAGGTGCACGGCAAGCTCTCCCGCCGCACTATAAAATGGAAAAAACGCGCAGGCAAAAATACGCTCGAAGCCGCATTCACAAACGGCGGTCAGCGCGGCATCGCGTTTTATAACGCCTACGGCGCATTGCGCGCCCGCGTGTACTACGACGGTGAAATGCAGTGGATGCGCACGGAGTATTTCTCTCCCGATGACGACCGCCGCGCGCGCATTACCTTTAAGCCGGACGACCACCGCGATGCCGTCATCCGCTTCGATTATAACGATTCCACCGGCAAAACGAAAGAAACCGTGCTGTTCCCCGTGCCGTATGCGTTCCAAACCGCCGAGCAGAGTTTGCAAAACGCACAGTTTGGCGACCGCCTTCTGCTCGTCGCCGATGAGCGCGGCGAATACGCCTACTGCCCGCGTGAAGAGCAACAGCGCCGCATCAAATTTCTGAAGCAGAATAAAAATGCCTCCGTCATGCTCTCCATGGGTTGGGAGGTCAAGGACGGCGACGTGCCCGAAACGACCGAGCCGGAGTCTGAGTTGCCCGTTTTCGAGAACCTTACCGAGCCCGCACTTGTCGATTTCCTGAGCGATCCCGCCGAAAAAGCCGCAGAACCTACCGAAGAGGAACCCGCTTTCGAAGCACCCGAAGCCGAGCCGCAGCCCGAAACAGAACCCGAGCCGAAAGAAGTCGAAGAAGCCCCCATTGAGGACACTCCCGCAGAAGAACCCGAAGAAGTCCCGGAAGAACCTGCTCCCGTAGAAACGCCAAAAACAGACTCCGCCCCCGACATCACGCCGGAAGAACTCCGGCAGGCACGTGCTCTGCTTGATAAGCTCCTGCCTGCAAAGGAAGCTGAAAAAGAGGACGACCCCAAAGCCGGCATCACGCTCATCAGAGGCGGCGCGCCGCTCCGTTACACAGGCGACCTTTCCGAAGACGGCAAGCGCGAGGGCTTCGGCCGCACCGTGAACAACAACGGCATCACGCTCTATGAAGGCGAGTACAAAAACGACCTGCGCGAGGGGTTCGGCGTACACCACTACCGCAGCGGCGCCGTCTCCTACATCGGCGACTTCAAAGACGATCAGCGCGAAGGCTTCGGCGTTTCGTTCCGCGAAAGCGACCACGCGCTGCACATTTCCCACTGGCAAAACGGTAAGCCGCAAGGCATGGCAACGATTTTCAATAAAAACGGCGATTTAATTTACAACGGCCAAATCATCGATGGCCAAAAGCAGGGCGCAGGTGTCTCCGTCGACCCCGAAACACACTGCGTGTTCGTCGAAAAATATGAAAACAACGAAAAAGCGGGTCAAGCTACCCTGTTCGATGCAGACGGCAACTTGATTTATTCCGGTGGCTGGCAGAACGGTAAACGGCAGGGTCACGGCACGGCGTTCGACAAAAACGGCAATGTCGTCTACACCGGCGAGTGGAAAGATGACCGCTATGAAAACGGCATTTTGTACCGCCACGTGCAGAACGAGGACAAAGCGTAATGGACCGCGTTGAACTGCACGACGTGGAATACGGCGACTGCACCGTCCTTGTCGGGCAAAACCGGCAGATTTTAATGGTGGATTGCGGCTCCGTCAGCCGCTACGCCCGCCGCGGTGAAGAGGAGATTGACCGCCGTTTTAACGAAATTTTCAGCCGCTATGCGCCCGCCGCCCAGCGCCAGTTTCTGCTCACGCACTACCACCGCGACCATATGAGCGGATTTTTAAAGCAAGCCAAAAGGGATCCCGGCTACTTTGACCGCGTATACCTCCCCGCTCTCCCGTGCGATAAGCGTGGCGTAAATCCCGTTTTGGAATTCGCCGTGTTCGCGCATTTTTTCGCCGTGCCGCAAAGCGACTTCGCGCAGGTGAACACCACCTGCCTGCGTATTTTCGACGCGCTCAATGATTCTGTCGGCGCAGACCGCATTTTCACGCTCGGCGGCGGCGACATTTTCACGTTCGACGGCGCGTTTTACGAGGTGCTCTCCCCCGCGCGTAACGAGCCCTTCCCGTTCGATGCCATCCTGACGGAAGCCGTCGAAAACCTCAATATCTGCCTCTCTTCCCCGTTTCACACCGGGCGCGAAACGGAGTTTTTGGAGACGAAGGATGCGTTCGTTAGGCTCTACATGCAGTGTCAAACGGCCTTCGCGCCGTCCGACCGCGCCACGCCCGGCAGACGGCGCATCCTGCTTGATTCTCTCCGCGACCTCTTAGGTCGCATGGAGGATATGCGCAGCAATCTCGCCCATTCCCCCGCCGCGCCGGATATTCAGGACATTTTAAATCAATCCGTCGTGCGCAACGTCTACACCGAAACGCAGAACGACCTCTCCCTCGTCTTTCACAACCGCCGAAGCCGCGGGCCGTCGAACCTCGATATTCTAATGACCGGCGACGTGTCCGATGAAGTGCTGCGCCGCATCTCCGGGAAGCTGTTTGACGGCTACTATATCGTCAAAGCACCGCACCACGGCACAGAAAGCCACTTTTCAAACGTTATCGGCGACCTCGCCGTTGCGCACCTGCTCATCTCCAACGGTGATTACCACGCGGGCGGCGAAATTTCCCAGCGCTACATCGATATGGAGTGCATCAAGCACTGCACAAACGCCGGGGCATGCCGCTGGCGCGACATCGCGGGCGGGTGCTGCAACCGGCTGCAACGGTGCTACGAGCAGCCCGCTTCCGGCTCCCTGACGCTCAAATGCGCCGCAGCCGCCGGCGAGCGCCGCACGCCATGCAACATCTATGTATTCGGCCACAGCGGCGTTTTGGGCTGCCACTGCGACCGCGGGTAGTTACTTCAACATGTTCTCTACGCCGTCAATGAGCTGCCCCACCGTGTGCACGGCCTTGGCGGTGCTGCGGCGCATCTCTTTTGTGCGCGCCTTGGCGGATTTCTTCCCGCCGTTCATCATCGCGGACGAAACGGCAGCCACGGCAGCGCCTGCGGCAATGCCGAGACCCACGCCTTTCACAACGTTCATGCTCTGCTTATACATGGCATCAAACCTCCAGATCCAGATTGCGGCTTTTAAAACATACAAAACAGCCGTCACGTTTAGTTTCCCCCTTTTTACAAAAACATACATCATTCTTCCCGAAAGGACTTTGACAGCAATGATTTTGAATATCGTTATGGTCGAGCCGGAGATCCCCCAAAACGCCGGCAACGTCGCGCGCACCTGCGCCGCCACGGGCGCAAGGCTGCACCTTGTGGGCCCCATGGGCTTTAAGATCGACGACAAAAAGCTAAAGCGCGCCGGTCTCGATTACTGGCATTTGCTCGACATCACCTATTATGACTCGCTCGACGAGTTTTTTGCAAAAAACAGCGGCGAATTTTTCTTTTTCTCCACAAAATCCGTCCATAAGCACACGGATATACACTATCCCGATAATTGCTACCTCTTCTTCGGCAAAGAGACAGCCGGACTGCCGGAAGACCTGCTTTTCAAAAACAAAGACCGCTGCGTGCGCATCCCCATGATTTCGGAAGCGCGCAGCTTAAACCTCTCCAACAGCATCGCCATCGGCGTTTACGAAGTCCTGCGCCAGTGGGATTTTCCCGCGCTTTCCGAAGCCGGTCGCCTGCGCGGCTACGACTGGGACGCGGCAGACGCGAACGGTGCGAAATAAAAACCCGTACAAAATCGCAAAAATGAAAAATTTGCGCTAAAAAGTGTGCAATTTGCGCGTTATCTCTTGAAATCATCTTCCGTTTGGTATAAAATAAATTCTGTAGGCGGTGTTGTCCGCCAACCAAACGTATAACCGTAACTCAATATATTTCTTAAAGGAGTGTACGAAAATGAACTACCTCAACAAGAAAACCGTAGAAGACATCGACGTTGCCGGTAAGCACGTTCTTGTCCGCTGCGATTTCAACGTCCCGATGAAGGACGGTGTCATCACGGACACAAAGCGCATCGTCGGTGCGCTGCCCACCATTAAGTATCTCGTAGACCACAACGCAAAGGTCATCCTCTGCTCCCACATGGGTCGCCCGCACAACATCTTCAACGACGTTGTAAAGCTCGACAAGAAGGAGAAGAAGAAAATTGACGCTATGCCGGAGGCAGAGCAGGCCGAAGCGACCGCTAAGGCACTCGAAGCTGCTAAGGGCGACGTGAAGAAGTTCTCCCTGGCGCCTGTCGCAGCAGAGCTCTCCAAGCTCCTCGGCAAGGAAGTCGTCATGGCAAAAGACGTTGTAGGCCCGGACGCTAAGGCTAAGGCTGCAGCTCTGAAGGATGGCGAAGTCCTCATGCTCGAGAACGTTCGCTTCCACGCAGAAGAGACCAAGAACGACCCGGATTTCGCTAAGGCACTCGCTTCCATGGCTGAGATCTATGTCAACGATGCATTCGGCACCGCACACCGTGCACATGCTTCCACAGCAGGCGTTGCAGATTACCTCCCGGCTGTCTGCGGCTACCTCATCCAGAAGGAGATTTCCATCATGGGCGGCGCGCTCGAGAACCCGAAGCGTCCGTTCGTTGCAATCCTCGGCGGCGCTAAGGTTTCCGATAAGATCGGCGTCATCAACAACCTGATTGAAAAGGTCGACACACTCATCATCGGCGGCGGCATGGCTTACACCTTCTTCAAGGCTCTCGGTCACGAGATTGGTACCTCCATCTGCGAGGACGACAAGGTTGAGCTCGCTAAGGAAATGATGGACAAGGCGAAGGCTAAGGGCATCAACTTCCTCATCCCGGTCGATAACGTTGTTGCAACCGAGTACAGTGCAGACTCCGAGTGGAAGATCGTCGATTCCGACGACATTCCGGAAGGCTGGATGGGTCTCGATATCGGCCCGAAGAGCCGTGAGCTGTTCGCAAACGCCGTGAAGAACGCAGGCACCGTTGTTTGGAACGGCCCGATGGGCGTTTCCGAGTGGGAAAACTTCGCAAACGGCACCATCGCGGTTGCAAAGGCAGTTGCAGACAGCAACGCAATCTCCATTATCGGCGGCGGCGACTCCGCTGCGGCTGTTGAGAAGCTCGGCTTCGCGGATAAGATGACGCACATCTCCACGGGCGGCGGCGCTTCTCTCGAATTCCTCGAGGGTCTTGAGCTCCCCGGCATTGCTTGCCTCAACGAGAAATAATTAAAAGCATGAACGGGAGCGGAGCTTGCCTCTGCTCCCGTATTGTTGTCTCAATAAAAACGGTTTTTAACCGACGGAAAGGAATAGAAAATCATGAACAAGGCTGTTAGAAAGGCTGTTATCGCCGGCAACTGGAAAATGAACAAAACCCCTGCGGAGGCAAAGGAACTCATCACCGCCATTGCTCCGCTCGTTAAAGACGCAGGCTGCGACGTTGTCGCTTGCGTGCCGTATGTAGACATCGCAACCGCTATTGAGGCGGCTAAGGGCACTAACATCAAGATCGGCGCAGAGAACTGCCACTGGGCGGTCAGCGGCGCTTTCACCGGCGAGATTTCCGCAGAAATGCTGAAGGCTTGCGGCGTTGAGTACGTCATCACCGGCCACAGCGAGAGAAGAACCTACTTCGGCGATACCGACGTTACGGTTCAGAAGAGAACAAGAGCTGCGCTTGACGCAGGCCTTACCGTCATCGTTTGCGTAGGCGAGTACCTCGAGCAGCGCGAGCAGGGCATCACCGATGAGCTCGTTGCCATGCAGACAAAGATCGCACTCGGCGGCGTAACCGAAGAAGAGCTTAAGCGCATCATCATCGCTTACGAGCCGGTTTGGGCCATCGGCACCGGCAAGACCGCCACGGCAGAGCAGGCAAACGAAGTTTGCGCTGTCATTCGTGCGACCGTCAAGTCCCTCTACGGCGAAAAGGCTGCAGAAGGCATCACCGTTCAGTACGGCGGCTCCATGAACGCAGGCAACGCAGCTGAGCTTCTTGCACAGCCGGACGTTGACGGCGGCCTCATCGGCGGCGCTTCCCTGAAGCCGAACGACTTCGCAGCCATCGTAGACGCAGCCACCAAGGGCTGATTTTTCCACCGAAAGATTTTTTCCAGTTGAAAGGAAAGGCATCTCCACTATGAAAAGACCTGTTGTACTCATGATTCTGGACGGTTTCGGAATTGCTAAAACGGAGGGCAACGCGATTGCCGCCGCTAAGAGACCGAACCTCGATAAGCTGTTCTCTGAAAACCCGATTACAAAGATCGGCGCTTCCGGCATGGACGTCGGTCTGCCGGACGGCCAGATGGGCAACAGCGAAGTCGGCCACACCAACATCGGCGCAGGCCGCATCGTTTATCAGGAGCTTACCCGCATCACGAAGGCGGTACAGGACGGTTCTTTCTTTGAGAACGAAGCGCTCGTACACGCCATGAATAACGCAAAAGAAAACGGCACCGCGCTGCACCTCATCGGCCTGCTTTCCAACGGCGGCGTGCACAGCCACAACCAGCACCTCTACGGTCTGCTGGAAATGGCAAAAAAGATGGGCGTTGAAAACGTCTATGTTCACGCCCTGCTCGACGGCCGCGATGTTCCGCCTTCCTCCGGCAAGGACTTCGTCAAGGAGCTCATGGAGAAGATGAAGGAAATCGGTGTCGGCAAGGTCGCAACGGTCATGGGCCGTTACTATGCGATGGACCGCGACAACCGCTGGGAGCGCGTAGAAAAGGCTTACAACGCCATGGTTTGCCGCGAAGGCGAAGAGTTCGCGTGCCCGGTTTGCGCTGTATCGAAATCCTATGAAAATGAAGTCACGGACGAGTTCGTCGTGCCGTGCGTCATCAAGGGCGGCGCTCCGGTCGCATCCGGCGATTCCGTCGTGTTCTTCAACTTCCGCCCGGACCGCGCAAGAGAGATCACCCGTACATTCGTAGACCCGGATTTCTCCGGCTTCACCCGCAAGAATGGCTTCTTCCCGCTCACCTACGTCTGCATGACGCAGTATGACGCCACGATGCCGAACGTTGAGATCGCATTCAAGCCGCAGAGCCTTAAAAACACCCTCGGCGAGTACGTCTCCGATAAGGGCCTCAAGCAGCTCCGCATTGCCGAAACCGAGAAGTATGCGCATGTCACATTCTTCTTCAACGGCGGCGTCGAGAAGCAGTATCCGGGTGAGGACCGCATCCTCGTCAAGTCCCCGAAGGTCGCAACGTATGACCTCCAGCCGGAAATGAGCGCTTACGAAGTCACGGATAAGATGGTTGAGGCCGTCAAGTCCGGCAAGTACGATATGATCATTCTGAACTTTGCAAACTGCGACATGGTCGGCCACACCGGCGTGTTCGAGGCTGCAAAGGCTGCCGTTGAGGCTGTCGATACCTGCGTCGGCAAGGTCGCAGCAGCCATCGACGAGATGGGCGGCGTGCTGCTCATCACCGCCGACCACGGCAATGCAGACAAGATGGTTGATGATGACGGTGAACCGTTTACCGCACACACCACAAACCCGGTTCCGTTCTGCGTTGTCGGTTATCCGTGCAAGCTGCGTGAGGGCGGCGTTCTCGCGGACATCGCACCCACCATGCTGAAGATCATGGATCTGCCGCAGCCGGAAGAAATGACAGGCAAGAGCATCATTCTCTAATTCGATCTTGCTCTAAAATCAAAGCATTATAAACAGTCTCCCTTTGTGTTTCGGCACAGAGGGAGATTTTTTGTTCTATTTTTTTTCTAACAATTTTTAAATATATATTGACAAACCCTCCTATACATGATATCATGCAAGTGTAATATATTACCAAAAAAACATATGCACAGGTGATATTTTTCAGCAAAAAGTTCAAGCTCAATTCATAACACAAATTCATTTGCACCGCCGTATCCGTCAGCGTAGCCACAAATCCTAACATCATCATAGGAGGTCGTTTTATGAAAAAGCTCGCATTGGTTTTGTCCCTTGTTTTGATGCTCACGTTTGTCGGCTGTTCGTCTAAGACAACCGTGAAAGAGACAGACGCTTTCCGATTCGATTCCAAGACCGGCTATGCGTATTCCACTGCGCCGTTCGGCATCGACACGACGGAGCTTGAATCCGCTATCGGCTCTAAGCTGACAATGGTCAGCGAAAGCCCCGCGACAGCGCCTTTCGCATATACGAATTATTTGTCGGAGGACATCGTGCAGTCCGCAGGCTGCTCCGGCAAATTTGATGCGCAGTTTGACGAAAACGACAAGCTGTTTTCGGTGACGTTCCACGAACAGCTTGCGCGCGGCACGGCAGAAGAGCATTTTGAAGCCGCAAGCAAACGCTTCACCGAAACCTTCGGCGCACCTGCCGTTCAAGACGACAACGGTACCGGCACTCAATATCTCGAGTGGCAGGATAAAAGCAGTGGCACGGCGCTGGGGCTTACATATTCCGATCTCGGCACGACCGATCCGACCTTGATGATCTCCGTCTTTGAGAAGTCCCGCTACGTCGAAGCCGGAACAGGCGAGTGGAAATAAACTTAAATATATTAGAAGTTGATCTATAAACAAAATCTCCCTTGGCTTTTGAACCGCACCAGATTATGCGGACAGCACTAAAAGCCCCCATGTAGGATATTGAG